>Ga0213920_1000212_pt1 | contig 55035 bp, 57 predicted proteins | sample McNCre1117MG_FD_161054 | JGI IMG/M metagenome (GOLD analysis project Ga0213920, IMG submission 161054) | Freshwater microbial communities from McNutts Creek, Athens, Georgia, United States - 11-17 MG | ecosystem: Environmental > Aquatic > Freshwater > Creek | place: USA: Georgia | collected...
CATTGAGCAATTTCATGCAGCCCGACACCACGGTGTTGTATTGCATGCGGTCGTAGTCGTAGCTGACTTGCTTCAACACCACGTGCATTTCGCGGCGCAAATCGGCAGCTTCTTTGCGCGGCTTGGTCGCGCTCAGGTTGCCTGCGGTCGCGGCCTTGAGGGTGGCTTCGTGTTTGAACGCAAAGTTCCACACACGACGCAAGAAACGGTAGCTGCCTTCCACCGCCGCGTCGTTCCACTCCAGCGTGGCTTCCGGCGGCGCGGTGAACATGGTGTACAGACGCGCGGTGTCAGCGCCGTAGCGCTCGATCAGATCTTGCGGGTCCACGCCGTTGTTCTTGGACTTGGACATGGTGCCCACGCCTTCGTAGTCGATGGCGGTACCCACGGGCAGTTTGCCGTCGCTGCTGTCGGCTGCGTTTTTGAGCTTGGCGCCCACCACTTTGCCTGCGTCATCGAGCACGTGCTCGACATCGTGTGGCCAGAAGTAGTCTTTGCCACCTTTGGCCGTGCGGCGTGAGTAGATGTGGTTGAGCACCATGCCTTGCGTGAGCAACTTGGTGAACGGCTCGTCCACTTTGACCAGACCCATGTCACGCATGACTTTGGTCCAGAAACGTGCGTAGAGCAAGTGCAGAATCGCGTGCTCAATGCCGCCAATGTATTGGTCCATCGGCGCCCAGTACTGCGCACCCTCGGCCACCATGGCATCGGTGTTGGTCGGGTCGCAATAGCGCATGAAGTACCACGACGAATCCACAAACGTGTCCATCGTGTCGGTTTCGCGGCGTGCGGGCTTGCCGCACACGGGGCAAGTCACGCCAGCGTGGAAACCTTCATGCTTGTGCAATGGGTTGCCAGAGCCATCGGGGATGCAGTCTTGCGGCAGCACCACGGGCAGGTCTTTTTCGGGCACCGGCACAGCGCCGTGTTCGTCGCAATGGATGATGGGGATGGGCGTACCCCAATAGCGCTGGCGGCTGATGCCCCAATCGCGCAAACGCCAAGTAGTTTTTTTCTCGCCCAAGCCCACACCGTGATGCGTTTTTGCGGCGAGCAGCTCGGCTACTTTGTTGACGGCGGCTTTTTGATTCAAGCCGTCAAGCTCGCCAGAGTTGATGCACACGCAGCTCTGCTTGTCGCCGTACCACTCTTGCCACTCTTGGTCGTTGAACACTTGGTCTTTGACCGAGACCACTTGCTTGATCGGCAAGTCGTATTTCAAAGCAAACGCAAAGTCACGCTCATCATGCGCAGGCACGCCCATGACCGCGCCATCGCCGTAGGACATGAGCACATAGTTGCCCACCCACACTTCGGTCTTCGCGCCCGTGAGCGGATGCGTGACGAACAAGCCCGTGGGCATGCCCTTTTTCTCTTGCGTGGCCAACTCGGCTTCGGTGGTGCCGCCACTTTTGCATTCTTCAAGGAAGGCGGCCAAGGCAGGGTTGCTTGCCGCAGCGTGCAGTGCCAGCGGATGCTCAGCTGCCACCGCACAGAAAGTGACGCCCATGATGGTGTCGGCGCGTGTGGTGAACACATACATCTTGCCGTCGCCAATCAAAGCGCCATCAGTACCAGCAATGTCGTGCGTGAACGCAAAGCGCACACCTTCAGACTTGCCAATCCAGTTCTCTTGCATCAAGCGCACTTTGTCGGGCCAGCCATTCAGTGTGGCTTTCTCATTCCCGATTTGCACGTGGTCCAACAACTCCTGCGCATAGCTGGTGATGTCGAGGTAGTAGCCAGGGATCTCGCGCTTCTCTACCGGTGCGCCCGTGCGCCAGCCTTTGCCGTCAATCACTTGCTCGTTGGCCAACACGGTTTGGTCAACCGGGTCCCAGTTCACCACTTGGGTCTTGCGGTAAGCGATGCCTTTTTCAAGCATCTTCAAGAACAACCATTGGTTCCACTTGTAATAGGTCGCATCGCAGGTGGCCACTTCGCGTGACCAGTCGATGGCCAAGCCCATCGCCTGCATTTGCTTCTTCATGTAGGCGATGTTTTCGTAAGTCCACTTGGCGGGTGGCACACCGTTTTTGAGCGCGGCGTTTTCGGCGGGCAAACCAAACGCGTCCCAGCCCATGGGCATCAAAACGTTGAAGCCCTTCATGCGCAGGTTGCGCGTGAGCATGTCGTTGATGGTGTAGTTGCGCACATGGCCCATGTGCAACTTGCCGCTGGGGTAAGGCAGCATGGAGCAGGCGTAAAACTTTTTCTTGGACGCGTCTTCGGTCACGCGGTAAGCATCGGCGTGGGTCCAAGCGGCCTGAACAGCGCGCTCGACCTCGGTGTGGTTGTATTTGTCTTGCATGGAATCAGTCAGAGAACCCCGCCTAGTACGGGGAGCACCGCCTTTAAAAGCAAAGGCTGGATATGCCTAGATTTTAGGGCTTGGATCAGGGTGGAAGTCAGGGGGTCGTCGCGGGCGGTTTGCGCTCGGTCACAAAGCCAATGCGGTTCATGCCCACTTGCTGGGCCAGGCCCATGACTTCGACGACACGCCCATAGGGCACACGCTCATCCGCACGCAATTGGACCTCGGGCAACTCACCCACCCCTTGGGCCATGGCTTGTGCGGCTCGCTGCGCAAGGATCTGCTTCAGCTCAGCCCATTCAACGGTCTTGTCGTCCAAAAAGACATCGCCTTTGGCATCGATGGCGACATTCACAAATTCGGGCGGCGCACTGCTGGCCGACACGGCTTCTGTTTTCGGCAAATCCAGCTTCAACGCACCGAGCATCAACGGTGCGGTGATGATGAAAATCACCAGCAACACCATCATCACGTCCACCAAAGGCGTGACGTTGATGTCGCTCATTGGCGTTTGACCTGGCGTGCGTTCAAAACGTCCGAAAGCCATCACAGCGCTCGCAAATCGTGGGCAAACCCCTCGAGCTCTTGCTCCAAACGGTTGATCACCCGCCCCATCACGTTAAAGGCCAACACAGCCGGCAGTGCCACAGCCAAGCCAGCCGCCGTCATGATGAGGGCCTCGCCCACAGGACCTGCCACTTGTGCAATGGAGAGTTGACCGGCCGTCGAAATGCCCGTGAGCGCGTGGTAGATGCCCCACACCGTCCCCAGCAAACCCACAAAGGGCGCGGTCGAGCCGACGGTCGCCAACAGCACCTGCCCCGATTGCAAACGGTGCAGCACCTCATGCAAGGCATCACGCAGCAAGCGGGTGCGCTGCGCCACATCATCACCTTGCGCGCCCAAGGTGCCAGGCATACGGTTTTGCTGGGCTTGGGCCAGCGGCAGTAAAACTCGGCAACGGTCTAAAGCACCCAGCGCTGCCAAGCCCTGCGCGATGTCTCGGGCCTGCCAAAAGGCGGCTTTACCTTGGACCACATCTGCGCTGACGCGGCGCAACAGCCAAACTTTGTAAAGAATCACCGTCCAAGTGGCGACCGACATCGCCAGCAGCACAACGTCCAGCGTCACACTGAGCGCATCGCCTTGCCAAGCAGTTTCGAAAAAACTCATCGCGACATGGACTCGGTGAACAACTTAGCGCAGGTTCAACACATCAAACATGTCGAACAGCCCTTTGTCTTTGCCGGCCAAAAAGCTCGCAGCGCGCAAACTGCCTTGCGCATACGTGGCACGGCTCGACGACTTATGGGTGACTTCAATGCGCTCACCCGTGCCAGCGAACAACACGGTGTGATCGCCCACGATGTCGCCACCGCGGATGGTGGCAAAACCGATGGTGGACGGATCGCGCTCCCCGGTGTGACCGTAACGCTCGTAGACCGCGCAATCTTTCAGATCGCGCCCCATCGCCTCGGCAATGACTTCGCCCATTTTCAAAGCAGTGCCTGATGGGGCGTCCACTTTGTGACGGTGGTGGGCTTCGATGATTTCGATGTCGTAGCCCGTGGGCATGGCCTGTGCGGCCATTTGCAACAGTTTCAAAGTCACGTTCACGCCCACGCTCATGTTGGGCGCCATGACGATGGCGATGTCTTTCGCCGCTTCGGCGATCTCAGCTTTTTGGTCGTCGGTAAACCCCGTGGTGCCAATGACGAGCTTTACACCCAGTTCACGACACACCTTGAGGTGAGCCAACGTTCCCTCGGGGCGGGTGAAGTCAATCAACACTTGGCTATTTTTCAAACCTTGGCGCACATCGGCCTCGATGTTGACGCCGCTGGCTTGACCTAAAAAACCCGTCGCATCGTTGCCAATGCCAGGGCTGGCGGGCACATCCAAAGCGCCGCTGAGTTGAAACTCGGGCGCGTGACGCACAGCCTCGATCAGCATGTGGCCCATGCGGCCGCTGGCGCCAGCGATGGCAATTTTCAAAGGAGGTGTTGTGTGGGCCATGGTGCGGGCACTTTCAAAAATCAACGGGCAGGAACTTCAAGCGGCGGGTAGGTCACAGGCTTGGAGGGTGCGGGAGCTGGCGCAACAGAGGCAACCGGCTTGGCAGGAAATTGAGCCAAATCAGCCTCAGTGGCCTTCAGTTCGGGGAGCTTTTTGGCGGCGACCCGTGTGTCAATCTTGGCAGCGAACTCGGCCTCGGAAGGCAACGGATCTCCATCAATCTGGACCAAAATATCGTTCTTGAAAAATACACTGAAACGTCGCAATTGCGGCTCTGCGCCTTGGCGACGGATGGTGAACGCGTAGTCCCAACGATCGCCGTGGAACACGCTGGTCACCAAGGGCGTACCCAGAATGTCTCGCACCGCTTGGCGAGGCATGCCTAGGCGCAAGGCTTGCGCTTGTTCGCGCGAGACAAAGTTGCCTTGCACGACCTCAGGTCGGTAAGGCGTGATCAAGCTTGAGCACGCGGTCAACCCTAAGCCAGCGACCATACAGGCCGCCACGAGCGAAGTGTGCCGACTGAACGACGGGAAAGAGGCTTTTCGACAGAATTCAAACATGGTGTGAAAGGCCGAATTGGGCTGTAACGCTATGATCTGATCATTGTAGCGGGCCACCTGTTTCGCCCGTCTTGGAGAGACCTCATGGCCCACGCCGACGACTTGAAAAGCATTGGGCTCAAAGCCACTTTGCCACGACTCAAAATTCTGAATTTGTTTCAGACCAGCGGACAACGCCACATGACGGCCGAAGATGTCTATCGCCAATTGATGTTGCAAAACGTGGACATCGGCTTAGCCACGGTGTATCGCGTGCTGATGCAGTTTGAACAAGCCGACATCCTCAAACGCAGTCACTTTGAAAGCGAACGCGCGGTCTACGAGCTCAACGAGGGCGAGCACCACGACCACTTGGTGTGTCTAGATTGCGGACGGGTGGAAGAATTTCACAACAAAGAGATTGAGGCGCTGCAAATTAAAGTGGCCAAACGCCAAGGGTTTGAGATTGCCGACCATGCTTTGAGTTTGTATGCCCACTGCCGCAAAACCAATTGCGAGCACCGCCCCGTCAAGACCTAACGCCGCTTAGTTCTGGGACATGGCACGTTGGTGCCTAGAAATAAATTCTTGATACGTGTCGACACCACGCAATTGCAAGATGGTGTTGCGCACAGCAGCCTCGACCAGCACCGCAATGTTGCGCCCCGCCACCACTTGAATGACGGCCTTGCGCACAGGCACACCCAAAACGTCTTGGGTCAGTGGCTCATGCGGGAGTCGCTCGTAATCGCGCTCCAAAGTCTCTTTGCGAACCAGGTGAACAATGAGCTTAAGGCGCATTTTGCGTCGCACCGCTGTTTCGCCAAAAATCGCACGAATGTCCAGCAAACCAATGCCCCGAACTTCAAGCAAGTTTTGAATCAGCTCAGGGCAACGCCCTTCGATGGTGGTTTGGTTGATGCGAAACAAATCAACGGCATCGTCAGCCACCAAGCCGTTGCCACGCGAAATGAGCTCTAAGCCCAACTCGCTTTTGCCCAAGCCCGACTCGCCCGTGATCATCACGCCCAAGCCCAAAATGTCCATGAACACGCCGTGCATGGAGGTGCGATCGGCAAAGTGCTTTGACAAGTAAGCGCGCAACACGTCAATCACAAAAGCGGCTGACTCGGTGGTGGAAAAGAGCGGAATCTGCGCGCGCTCGCACATCGCAATCAGTTCAGGCGGGGCAACTTGGCCATCGGCCAAAACCAACACAGGCGGCTCCAAAGTCACGATGCGTGCGATGCGACGTGCGCAATCTGCAGCCGAACATTTGGAGATGTAATTAACTTCGCGCTCACCCAGCACTTGGGTTCGGTAAGGGTGGATGTAATTGAGGTAGCCCACCAAATCAGCGCCTGAACGAGCAGCGCGAACGGCAACCTCATCAAAATGGCGCTCCGAAGCGCCTAAACCGGCCAGCCATTCCCAGCGCAAACTGCTGCGAAAGGCCTCGAACAACAGATCGGCACTGATGACGGTGGGTTTCAAATGGGCACCGAATTCCAGGTTGACACGATGCGGTGCAACTCAGCCGCGTTGTTGCACGATTTGATTTTCTCGCGCAGCGCGGTGTCGCTGAGCAACTCCGCGATTTCCGACAAGATTTCAAGGTGCTTTTGCGTAGAGGCCTCAGGCACCAGCAAAAAGATCAGCAAATTGACCGGTTGCTCATCGGGGGCATCAAAGCCAATGGGCTGCTGCAACTGAAACACCGCCGCCATGGGCGTCTTCAAGCCTTTGATGCGGCCGTGCGGTATGGCGACGCCATGCCCTAAGCCGGTAGAGCCTAAACGCTCACGCGCAAACAAGCTATCGGCCACCATCGCGCGACTCAATCCGTGCAGGCCTTCAAACAAAAGACCCGCCTCTTCAAAAGCGCGTTTTTTACTGGTGACCTCAACTTGCACAAGGACTTGTGCTGGAGGCAGGATGGAAGCTAATCGATTCATGGTGTGAGCGCAGATTATGCACCCCTTGTGAGCCGTACTTAAAAACACAAAAACCGCCAAAAATTAGCGGTTTTTGCAGATTTAGGCACTAAAAAACGTTACATCAGACGCTTGGGGCTTTCGTGATGGTGTTTTTGAAGCTTGTCTTTGTGGCGAACCACTTGCCGGTCCAGCTTGTCCACCAACTCGTCCACCGCCGCATACAAATCTTCATGTGCGCTCTCAGCAAACATGTCGTTACCTTTCACATGGATGTTGCATTCTGCTTTTTGGCGACGCTCTTTCTCCGTCTGGTTTTCGATACTCAAGAGCACTTTCACATCCACAACTTGGTCAAAGTGTCGGGTGATTCGATCTAACTTACCTGTCACATAACTGCGCAATGCGGGCGTAACTTCAAGATGGTGACCACTGATCGTCAAGTTCATAAAAGCCTCCTAGAGTGAATTGGCAGTTTCACTATGCGCCTGCTGCCGAGAAAAAACAATAGCTAAGACTCAAAGATTTCGTAAAAAGACCCTGCTGAAAACCCCTACCTTAGGCAGCCTGAGTGCCATAATTCGAGTCACTTCAACAGCGGAGATCTCTCCTTGGAAACCTACCCTAGTCGGTAGCTTTCGGATCGCATCAGGCCCTCGTGCCGCTCGGATTCGAAAGCTGCATTTCACCTCCTTCGAATTTCGGTGCCACACGCACAAGGAACGCCATGCTCAATATTTTCACGCTGGCCAATGGCCGACTCTTCCAAGAAGAGATCGAGTCGCTGGAAGAACTCTCTAAATTTCAACCCATCTGGGTAGACCTCGAGGCCCCTACGGTCGAGGAAAAGCGTTGGATCAAACAGTATTACGGCCTGTCCATCCCCGAGGATGCGATGGACGAAGACATTGAAGAATCCGCCCGCTTTTACCAAGAAGACAACGGCGAACTGCACATCCGCAGTGACTTTTTAATCGCCGACGAAGACGAACCCCGCACCGTGCGTGTGGCCTTCATCTTGAACCAAAACAACGACGCTCTGCGTAGCCGTGGCGTGCTGTTCTCCATCCACGATGAAGATGTGCCTGTGTTTCGTCTCTTGCGCATGCGGGCCCGACGCGCCCCAGGTTTGATTGAAGATGCCAAAGAAGTGCTGCTCAAGCTCTTTGACGCGGATGCCGAATACTCGGCCGACACCCTCGAAGGCATTTACGACCAGCTGGAAAAAGCTGGCAAATTGGTGCTCTCTGAAGACGTGACCGACGCTTTGGCCGGTGATGTGCTGGGCGCCATCGCGCGTCAGGAAGACTTGAACGGACGCATTCGTCGCAACGTGATGGACACCCGACGCGCCGTGAGCTTCATGATGCGCTCGCGCATGCTCAACGCCGACCAGTTTGAAGAAGCGCGCCAAATTTTGCGCGACATTGAATCGCTGGACAACCACACCGCGTTCTTGTTCGACAAGATCAACTTTTTGATGGACGCCACCGTCGGTTTCATCAACATCAACCAAAACAAGATCATCAAGATTTTCTCGGTGGCCAGCGTTGCGTTGCTGCCACCGACGCTGATTGCCAGCATCTACGGCATGAACTTCCAGTACATGCCGGAGTTGAACAAAACTTGGGGCTACCCGTTCGCGCTGGCTTTGATGCTGGCCAGTGCGCTGGTGCCCATGTGGTATTTCCGCAAACGTGGTTGGCTGAAGTAAGCGCGTCAGGCCAGGGCCTTTGAGCCATCACGCCTCATGACACAGGCAACTGCGCCAGCAAACGGTCCAACACGGCCACGCTGTAACGGCTCGCAATGGTTTGGATGAAGCGGGGAAAGTCCACATGCGCGGCATCATCCGCACGGTCTGAGATGGTGCGAATGGCGGCCAAGGGCACGCCGTAATCTCGGCACACCTGCGCCATGGCCGCGCACTCCATCTCAACGGCCAACGCTTGCGGCAGACGCCGCTGCAGCTCCGCACTCTCTGCGTTGGTCGACACAAACCGGTCACCACTGGCCACCAAGCCTTGATGCACCGTGGCAGCATCCAGCGCCAAACCCAGCCAGTCGCTGGGCGGCAAACTTTGCACCAAATCCGCCAACGCCAAGGGCGCAACGGCCAAGAGCGCATCACTCAAAGCGACATCCGAAGGGAAATGGGTCATGCCGGTCAACGGCACTTCATGGCGTGGAAATAGCGGCGAGGCATCCATGTCGTGTTGCACGAACGCACGTGCCACCACCACATCGCCCACGTTGACATGTGGCGCCAAACCACCGGCCACGCCAGTGAAGAGCATGCGGGTGACACCAAATCGCTCAATCAGGGTCGTGGCCGTGGTGGCAGCCGCCACCTTGCCGATGCGAGACAACACGGCGACGACCTCATGGTCATGCCAATGCCCGATCCAAAACTCACGGCCTGCCACCACCGTTCTCTGCTCGTCGGGCATGCGCGCCAGCACCGCAGCCAGCTCTTCGTGCATGGCGCTGACCAGAGCAAGTCGGCTCATTTTTGATCGCGTAATTCGCGGCGCAACACTTTGCCCACCGGCGTCTTGGGCAAGTCGGCACGAAATTCGATCACGCGGGGCAATTTATAGCCGGTGAGGTTTTGTTTGCAGTAGTCATGCACGTCGGTTTCCGTCAAAGCAGGGTCTTTTTTGACCACCACCAATTTGACCGCTTCGCCCGAGCGCTCGTCTGGAATGCCGATCACGGCACACTCCAACACACCGGGCAAGCTCGCCACCACGTCTTCGACCTCATTCGGGTAGACGTTGAAACCGCTGACCAGAATCATGTCTTTTTTGCGATCGACGATGCGGAAAAATCCACGCTCATCCATCACACCCACATCGCCGGACTTGAAGAAGCCGTCTTGCGTCATCGCCCGTGCGGTTTCGTCAGGACGCTGCCAATAACCCGCCATCACTTGAGGGCCGCGAATGACAATTTCACCTGGCACGCCTGGCGCAACCTCACGGCCATCGTCGTCAATGATCTTCATTTCTGTGCTGGGAATTGGCACACCAATGCTGCCGGTGTATGTCGAACTGGTCACGGAGTTACAGCTGGCGGAAGGGCTGGTTTCAGACAAGCCGTAGCCTTCGCAAATTGGGCAACCTGTTTTCTCCAGCCATATCTTGGCCACCGCACCTTGGACGGCCGTACCGCCCCCCAACGACACCACCAAATGCGACCAATCCACTTTGCCAAAATCTGGATGATTGGCCAAGCCATTGAACAAGGTATTAACCGCAGGAAACATGTGAAAGCGATGCTTGGACAGCTCTTTGATCACCGCCGGCAAATCGCGCGGATTGGGAATCAAGATTGAACAACCGCCCACGCGCATGGTCAGCATCATGTTGATGGTGAACGCAAAGATGTGATACAGGGGCAAAGCGCAGACAAACGTGAGCTGTTCATCAGCGGGAACGCGTTTGAGCGCTGGGTCATTCCACGCCGCAGACTGCAACACGTTGGCCACCAAATTGCGGTGCAGCAACTCTGCGCCTTTTGACACACCGGTGGTACCGCCGGTGTACTGCAGCACCGCCAAATCGTCACCCGTGATCGCTGGCAAAGTCAGCGTGCTGCGTTCACCCAAAGACAAGGCGTCGTTGAAACGCACTGCATCTGGCAGTTCAAATGGGGGCACCATTTTTTTAACGCGACGCACCACTTGGTTGACCACAAACCCTTTGAGCAAGCCCAAACGATCACCCATGGCGCATAGCACCACATGCTTCACCGGCGTTTTAGCGAGGCATTGCTGCAGCGTAGCCGCAAAGTTTTCCAAAATCACAATGGCTTTGGCGCCCGAATTTTTGAGCTGACCTTCCAGCTCACGCGGGGTGTACAAGGGATTGATGTTGACCACCACAAAACCCGCACGCAGCACCGCAGCCACAGCCACGGGATATTGCAAAACGTTAGGCAACATGATGGCCACACGGTCGCCCGCCACCAACCCCAGACCTTGCAGATACGCGGCAAACACTTGGCTCAAGCGATCCAACTCGGCATAGGACATGTCGCGCCCCATGAAGTTAAACGCAGGCCTGTCGCCATAACGCCTAAAGCTGTCTTGCATCAACTCCACCAGCGACGCATACGCACTGGTATCAATGTCAGCGGGTACGCCTTCAGGGTAGGCGCTCAGCCAAGGGCGATTCATCATGCTTATTCCACTGCCTTGATCATGTCTTCCACCACCTTCTTCGCATCGCCAAAGACCATCATGGTTTTGTCCATGTAGAACAACTCATTGTCCAAGCCGGCATAACCCGCGGCCATTGAGCGTTTGTTCACGATGATTGTTTTGGCCTTGTAGGCTTCCAAAATTGGCATGCCATAAATGGCGCTGCCTTTTTGCAATGCAGCGGGGTTGACCACGTCGTTGGCACCCAAAATGATGGCCACGTCGGCTTGCGCAAACTCGCCGTTGATGTCTTCCATCTCGAACACTTGGTCGTAAGGCACTTCAGCTTCGGCCAACAACACGTTCATGTGGCCAGGCATGCGGCCTGCTACGGGGTGAATGGCATACTTCACGGTGATGCCTTTGTGCATCAGTTTTTCAGCCAACTCATTCACCGCATGCTGCGCACGCGCCACCGCCAAACCGTAACCGGGCACGATGACCACGGTCTCCGCGTTGGCCAAGATATAAGCCGCATCGTCGGCGCTACCGCTCTTGACAGGACGCTGCTCTTGCGCACCTGCCACCGCCGTGGTGGCTTCGGCACCAAAGCCACCCAAGATCACGCTGAAGAACGAGCGGTTCATGGCCTTGCACATGATGTAACTCAAGATCGCGCCCGAGCTTCCCACCAACGAACCCGCGATGATCAACATGCTGTTGTTCAACGAAAAACCGATACCGGCTGCCGCCCAGCCCGAATAGCTGTTGAGCATGGACACCACCACCGGCATGTCTGCACCACCAATCGGGATGATGATGAGCACGCCCAGCACAAACGACAAGGCCAGCATGGCAAAGAACGCTGTCCAACTCTCCGAGGCGACAAACATCAAGCCCAGACCCAAGGTGGCCAAACCGAGCACCAAGTTCAGCATGTGCTGACCCGCAAAGCTCACAGGCGCGCCTTGGAACAAACGGAATTTGTATTTGCCCGACAACTTGCCAAACGCAATCACCGAGCCGCTGAAGGTGATGGCACCAATCGCCGCCCCCAAAAACAACTCCAAACGGTTGCCCGCAGGAATGGGGAAGCGCTGAACCATTTCCGTGATCACCAAACCACTGGCGGTTTGCACACCCGCGGCCACCTCTTGCGGTGCGGCGGTGATGCCAAAAGCCCAAGGCTCAGCCACAGCCGCCACGCCAATGAACACCGCGGCCAAACCAATCATGCTGTGCATGAAGGCCACGAGTTCGGGCATCTTGGTCATCTCGACGCGCTGCGCCATGAGGGTACCCGCACCGCCGCCGATCACCAGACCCAGCAACACCCAGCTCATGCCGATGCCAGAGCCCGACAGCTTGATGATCAACGCTGCCGTGGTGATGACGGCAATCGTCATCCCCGCCATGCCGAACACGTTGCCGCGAATCGAGGTGGTGGGATGGCTCAAGCCTTTGAGCGCTTGGATAAAACACACGCTGGCCACCAAGTACATCAAGGTGACCAAATTCATTGACACAAAGTCCATGTTCATGCTTTGTCTCCTGTCGCCGCTTTAGCAGGCTTGTCTTTTTTCTTGAACATTTCCAACATGCGTCGCGTGACCATGAAGCCACCAAACACGTTGACGGCGGCCAGCGTCACGGCCAGCACACCCATGGTCTTACCCAGCGTGGTCTCGGTCATGGCGGCGGCCAACATGGCACCCACGATGACGATGGCTGAAATCGCATTGGTCACGGCCATCAAAGGCGTGTGCAACGCAGGCGTGACGGTCCACACGACGTGGTAGCCCACGTAAATGGCCAACACAAAAATGATGAGGTTGATGAGGGTGGGGGAGACGGCATCCATATTCTTAGGTCCTTGCGATCACTTTTTAACCACGGCGCCATCACGGGTGACCAAGCAGGCCGCCACGATGTCGTCTTCCAGATCGATGTGCAACGCGCCTTCTTTGTTGATGACGAGCTTTAAAAAATCGAGCACGTTGCGGGCATAGAGTGCGCTCGCGTCGGCGGCAACCAAGGCCGGTAAGTTGGTTTCACCCACCAAAGTCACGCCGTGCTTGATCACGGTTTTGCCGGCCTCTGTCAGCGGGCAGTTACCGCCCACGCCATCGGCACCTTTGCCAGCCGCAATGTCAATGATGACCGAGCCTGGCTTCATGGCTTGCACCATTTCGGCCGTCACCAACACGGGGGCGGCACGGCCGGGGATCAAGGCGGTGGTGATCACCACATCGGCCTGTGCCACGCGTTTGGCCACTTCCACCTTTTGGCGGTCCAGCCAGCTTTGCGGCATGGGACGGGCATAACCGCCCACCCCTTCCGCCGCTTCTTTTTCTTCCGCTGTTTCAAACGGCACATCAATGAACTTGGCGCCCAAAGACTCCACTTGCTCTTTCACGCTGGGGCGCACGTCGGTGGCTTCAATCACCGCGCCCAAACGCTTGGCCGTTGCGATGGCCTGTAAGCCCGCCACGCCCACGCCCAGAATCACCACGCGTGCGGCTTTGACGGTGCCCGCTGCGGTCATCAACATGGGGAAAAAGCGTTGGTATTTGTCTGCGGCCAGCATGACGGCTTTGTAGCCCGCGATGTTGGCTTGGCTCGAGAGCACGTCCATGCTCTGCGCACGCGTCGTCCTAGGCGCGGCTTCCAGCGCGAACCCAACGGCACCTGCAGACGCCAAGCGCTGCAACCCCTCGGCATTGAAAGGCTCCAACATGCCAACCACAGCGCTGCCGGATTGAACGCTAGCGGCCTCTGCCGCCTCTGGCACACGCACCTTGAGCACCAAATCAGAGGCCCATGCCTGCGCGGCATCCACAATGGACACACCCACGGCGGCGTATGCCGCGTCCGTGATGCTGGCGGCAACACCTGCGCCCGACTGCACACGCACCGTGTGGCCTTGCGCGATCAATTTTTTAGCCGTCTCTGGCGTGATGGCCACACGGGTTTCACCGGCCGATATTTCGGCAGGAACGCCAATCTGCATGGGGAGCTCCTAATAGATAAGTTCGTCGTTGTCAGAACGAAGAAAGGTTACACCAGAATCACTAGGATCTTGAGACGGACTTACCCGAAAGATAATGCTGAAATGAACAAACGTTGGAAACCCAGCGTCACCGTTGCCGCCATCATTGAAAGCGACGGACGCTATCTGCTCATTGAAGAACACACGCCCGAAGGCCTGCGTCTGAATAACCCTGCGGGTCACCTTGATCCAGGCGAGTCTCCAGAAGCGGGTTGCGCGCGCGAAGCCTTTGAAGAAACCACACACACCTTTGCCCCCACTGAGCTGGTCGGCATCTACATGTCACGCCTTGAGCGCCCCGCTCGCGAAGGACGTGCAGCGGAAGACGTGACCTACCTGCGCTTTGCCTATTGCGGCACCTTGGGCGACTCGGTGGCAGGCGCCAAGCTGGACCACGGCATCGTACGCACTTTGTGGATGACGGCAGACGAGGTGCGCGCCAATGCGCATCGGTTGCGCAGCGCCTTGGTGCTGCGTTGCATCGAAGATCATCAAAATGGCCAACGGTTCCCGCTGAGCATGGTCTACACCGACCCCAGCGTGGCACACCCCGCAAAGGGATAATTGCCCCTATGGCAAACAACAAACGTGTGGTGGTGGGACTCAGCGGCGGCGTGGACTCTGCGGTCACGGCCTACCTGCTCAAACAACAGGGCTATGAGGTCATCGGCATCTTCATGAAAAACTGGGAGGACGACGACGACTCCGAGTTTTGCTCCTCCAACATCGATTTTGTCGACGCAGCCGCCGTGGCTGACGTGATTGGCATTGAGATTGAACACGTCAACTTTGCAGCTGAGTACAAAGACCGTGTGTTCGCCGAGTTCTTGCGCGAGTACCAAAGCGGGCGCACGCCCAACCCCGATATTTTGTGCAACGCCGAAATCAAGTTCAAAGCGTTTCTTGACCATGCCATGCGCTTGGGCGCTGAAAAAATTGCCACAGGCCACTACGCGCGTGTTCGCGAAGTCGACGGCGAATTTCAACTGCTCAAAGGCTTAGACCCCAGCAAAGACCAAAGCTACTTTTTACATCGCTTGAACCAAGCGCAGTTGTCTAAAACCATGTTTCCCGTTGGTGAGTTGCACAAAACTGAAGTGCGCCGCATCGCCGACGAAATCGGTTTGCCCAACGCCAAGAAAAAAGACTCGACCGGCATTTGCTTCATTGGTGAGCGCCCTTTCCGTGACTTCTTGAACCGCTACATCGCCAACGCACCAGGCCCCATCAAAGACGAGCGCGGCCGCAAGATTGGCAACCACGTGGGATTGAGTTTTTACACCTTAGGTCAACGTCAAGGCTTGGGCATTGGGGGGCTCAAGGCAAAAGGCGCAGACATGGAAGCACTCCGCGCCCGCGGATTGCGCGGCGCTGGCGAACACCAACCGTGGTTTGTGGCGCGCAAAGACTTGGCCACCAACACCTTGTACGTGGTGCAAGGCCATGACCATCCGTGGTTGCTTTACAGCTCGCTGCATGCGGATGACCTGAGTTGGTGTGCCCCGCACCAGCCAGCACCTGGACGCTACGCGGCCAAAACCCGCTACCGCCAAACCGACGCACCTTGCGCACTGAGTTACAACGAAAAAGGCGAGCTGGTGCTCGCCTTTGATGATCCTCAGTGGGCCGTCACACCCGGCCAATCGGCGGTGCTGTATGACGGTGACATTTGTTTGGGTGGCGGGGTGATTGCCAGCGCTGCAGCGCTGAGCACAACACCCGCCTGAGCGGTCACGAGGCCGCCATACGCTTACTTCACGGCGTCCGCTTTAGGCGCAGCGGCTTCAGCCTTCTTGGCCTCGTGCTTGGCCTTACCGAGGTGTTTGCCTTCGGCTTTTTCCGCTTTCACGGCGGGTACAGCATCTGCTTTGGCAGCAGCAGCGGAGGCGGGCGTTGCGGGCGTGGCTGGTGTCGCAGGAGCCGCAGGTGTCACAGCAAAAGCTGCGGCAGAAAATGCACCAACGATCAAAGTGGCAATCAGCTTGTTCATAAAAGTTTCCTTTAGGTTGTTGAACAACTCCAAGTTGGAGTGCACCTACAACGGAGGCTGAATGACAGATGTTGACCTGAATATTTAATTATTTGCGTCAACGTTTCGCGCAACTTTGCCGTTACGCCAGCTTTGAAATCACATTCGTTGTGACCAGTGACCTTGGCATTTGGGGCACGTGATCTCGATGTGACGGAAGTAATTGCCTCGGCATTTTTGCTGGCAATGCGGACAGCGCACCACCACTTTGTCGTTCAGCACTTGAGGTATTTCAATCGCATCTGCACGCACAAAAAGCGGGGCCCTCAAGTCGTAGCAATTCGATTTTTTGAAATGAATTTGAACGCCTGAAATCTGCGCGTCGACGTTAGCCAAATCAGCCGTCTCGATGAACATGTTGGACAACTTGTCACCCAAGCCATCCACCGACTGGTACCAACGGGGCTCGGGCAATATCTCAATCAACGCCAATCCCGCCCGATTGAGCACCACCTTCTCAGCCTGCGGCACCACAAGGCGTGACTGCTCCATCAACAACTTCACAGCATATTGCGAGTGGTTTTGGTAGGCGTAAAAGTAGTGCCCAAAATAAAGACACCCGTCCAATGGATTGCCAAACGAATACCACTTGAGGGCCAACAAGCGCAGGACGTTGACGACTGTCTTTGTATCTTCTTTGACGGTGAACAAACGGTCGTTGATGCACGCAATCAACACCAAGCGCAATGCCGTCTCAAACCCCAAATCTTGGCGCACGCCCTGCGGGTGGCCAAACATGTTTTTTTGGGCAATGCTGCGCTGCGCAATCGCCATCGTTCGAAAAAACTCTGGCATGGCAGCATTCACTTGAGGCAACTTTTCTTGAAATAATTTCGCCTGATGGGCGTCAGATCGAAGATGCTCAAATGGATACTGCATGGCGTTCACCTAGTCTTTGCTGAGATGGGCCACCAAATCAGATTTGATGGTTTCAAAGTCAATCGGTTGCGTGACCCCTTCACGAATCAACGAATACGTGTTGATCCAGCCGTGGTGAATTCTGATTCGGCAATCGAATGCTTTTTCGAACAAATCAATGACCTGAATTTCGTCCAACGAGTTTTTGTCCAGTTGGGTAATCAAGGCCTGACTCTCTTTGGACTTCACGGTTGAAGGCTTCGCTTCAATTGACGCCTTTTTCGCTGTCAATGAGGCGCGTAAATCGTCATAGATTTTGCGCAAGGTCGGATTGCCGATGACCGCATACGCCTCATTCAACACCGCCATCTTCGCCGTGTTTTCGACTTTGTTCGAAAGGTGTCGATCAGGGTGGTACTTTTGCGCCAAGGCTTTGTAAGCAGCTTTGATCACCACGTCTTCTGCATCGTGCAGCAGCCCTAATGTTTTGTAGTGGTTTTTCATTCCGCAAAAATTGAAATAGATTGTTTATGAGTACTCAAAGAACACCGTCTGTCCATGCGTAATTTGCAGGGCTATGGCTTATCGTATCTCAGGCTTTTCATCGCTTCAAAATCGAAAAACAAGGCGTTCAGTTGTCAGGTTCTTCGCGATCCGTACGACCAAGTGTGTTCTTCCATGTTCATTCAAAGACACACCATGCTGAAACGTATTTTCCCCACCAAAGCGACCCTATTTATGCACGCCGATGGCTTAGGTCTGCTCGCACTCAGGTTATGGGCAAGTTATGAGTTTTTGATGGCGGGTCTCACGAAACTCCAAGACCTCACACCTCCCACATGGTTCATGAATTTGCCATTTCCCTTTCCACACACGCTCTTGAGCGCGCCCACCAATTGGATCGCCGCTGGATTGCTCGAAACGGTGTTGAGCACCACGCTGCTGTTGGGTCTGTTCAGTCGGTGGTCCAGCGCTATTTTGTTGTATGTCACCTATGTGGCGGTGTACACCGTGCACTTCGATTTGGGCTGGCATGGATGGAATCAAATCGACACCGAGCAGGGTCTGGGCTTCAAGGTCCCCTTGATGTTGGCCCTGATGCTCTGGACCGTCTTAACCCAAGGTGCCGGACGTTTTTCTTTAGACCATCTGCGTGAGAAATCTCAACCTCACTGAGGGCCTTGATCCTCTGACAAATTAACTTTGAACTGCGCCACATAACGGCTCAGCAGTTCATCGTTATGCCGAAACGTACGACAAGCACCGCACATCCAAACATGCGTCAAGGTCGCAGTTTTTCTGATTTTCCCCATCTCGTTGATCTGCCCAGAAGACTGTAAAAAAACAAAGTCTTTACATCGCATGTGACGCTCCCTGAAACCAACGTTGGCCCAAACAAACTTGAATACTCTTGCGTGCACGACTCATGCACTGCCAGTACAAGTCTTTGGTCACCCCCAGATGCGCACAAATCTCTGCGGCATCCATCTCCATCAGCTCTTTCATGCTGAATACCGTGGCTATTTTTTCGGGCAAGCCATGCAAACAAAGATCCAGCACTTCTAAAAACTGCCGAGTGACCAAATCGCCCTCAGGCTCAGCCCAGTGCGACATTTGCTCTTGCGAATGCCATAAGCCTTTTTCAGTGAACCACACATCAAAGTCATCCTCCCCGAGGTCAGCGCTGTCCCATTTGTCACGGTAACGGCCTCTTAATTTGTCAGCCACCTTGTTCTTCAATATCCCAAACATGTAGGTCTTCAAACTTGCGCGTCCATCAAACTGACTCGGCTTGGCCCAATAAGCCAGCATGGCGTCTTGAACGCAATCCTCGGCATCTTCTAAGTGGCTCAAATGCAAACGCGCGAATTTCAGCATAGGGCCACGCAAGCTTGCCAACACGGCGTCATCGACATCTAGAGGCATGCAAAAAATCTCTCATGGAAGTAGGGGCTCACGCATGGCGTTCACCAAATAGGATTCAAAATTGTCGGTCAGTTCAGCATAAAAATGAGAATCCCAACGTGTTTGAGCAATGAAATCTTGCAGCAACAAACGCCACGCGTCATCCTCCAAAGCTGCTTTCAACGCTGGGTATGACGCCTCCAACATGTGTGAGGCAGCCAAATACACATGGTGGCGATAGACAGCCATCCCTTGGCTGCTGTATCCCGCTGGCACGACATCGGTCAGACCCCGAACGTAGTCAAAGAACGAAGACACATCATCTCCTGATTGAGGGTCGCCACATCGGGCACATCGTTGTCCCACTCCAGCAACACATCCAAGCTGTGGTGCTGCGCCAAGGCCATGGTCCATTCCGCGGTTTGCACCTCAACACCTGTACTGTGGGTATCGATGAACATCGCAAAGCGAGGGTTAAATTCATGGCCTGCGACGTGCATGTAAGTCACTTTGGAAAAATCAATCCGCGAAAAATATGCTTGGGGTGACTCCAACCCATGGTTCTTCCAATTCACCACCACATTGTTGATGTCTAACAAAATTTGGCAGTCCGCAAGTTGCGCCACGGTTTGCAAAAACTCAGACTCTGGCAGCTCTCCCACATTCGTGTAATACGTGCTGTTTTCCACAGAGATCGCCAAGCCAAGCTGGTCTTGCACACGCTGAATACGGTCGGCAACACGGCGCGCCTGCGCACGCGTGAAGGGGATCGGAAACAAATCGTAGAGTTGGTGCGCATCACCACTGGCCGCCAAATGATCTGAATAAAACGACGTACCCAACTCGGACATGAGCTCACGAACTTGCCGCAAAAAATTGCGTGAGATTTCACTCTCGCCACCTAAGTTCAGAGACACGCCATGCAAGCGAATCTCGCGCCCCGTTTGCAACATGTCATGCAAACGCGTGCGATCTCGGTGTATCCAGTTTTCTGGACACACTTCAAAGAAGCTGGCCGAAAGAGATGACAGATCCCAATCCGCCATCTCTCGGCGGTAGCCAAGGCCCACAGACACGGGCAACTTACTTCTTAGAACAACTGGCTTCTTTTTTAGAGCAGCTGGCCTCTTTGTCCGCTTTTTGGGTCGTCTCTTTTTTGGAACACGAGCCTGCACCGCATTTTTGATCTTTCGCGGTTTGTGCCATCGCGGCGCTCGCCACAACCACAGATGCCAAAGCGATGATGGATTTAAGTTGCACGTTCATAAGATTTCCTCACAATTCACAGTTGTGCAGCCTCTGGAATGAGGCTGCTGAAACCGTAGTCGTGCAAAAAGAGAAAACCTGACACCCATTTAGAAAAAAACCAGCAAATCAATCGATTTGCTGGTTTTTCAAGGGTGCGATGACCAGGTCTTAAGAACCTAGACCTTAAAAAGGAATGTCATCATCCATGTCGTCAAAGCCGCCGCGTGCAGGTGCGGGCGCAGGGGCTTGACGTTGGGGCGCGGGTGCGGCTTGACGAGCAGGCGCTGCAGGGCGGCTGTAGCCACCGCCACCTTCTTCGCCACCACCGCTGGGACCGCCCATGCCTTCACGGCCGCCCAAGAGTTGCAGTTCGGTGGCGATGATGTCCACGGTGTTTTTTTCCACGCCTGTGGTTTTGTCGGTGTAGACGCCGTATTTCAAACGACCTTCGACATAGATAGGACGGCCCTTTTTGACGTATTCGCCAGCGATCTCGGCCAAACGGTCATAAAACGTGACGCGGTGCCACTGGGTGTCTTCGATCATCTCGCCGCTGTTTTTGTCTTTGCGACGGCTCGATGTCGCCACGCTCACGTTGGCCACGGCTTGGCCGCTGGGCAGGTAGCGCACTTCAGGGTCGCGGCCACAGTTGCCGACGAGAATTACTTTATTAACGGATGCCATGGGTCAATTCCTCCAGATAAGGGCTAATTATGCGGTCTTGGGAGTGGTCACAGGACGGGCAGGGGCGACCATCGGCCACGCTACCACCAACCACAACACCATCAGCGCCGCACAGCTCAAAAACAAACCTTGTGTGCCGTAGCTCTTGACGAGCTGGCCGCCCATCAACCCACCGGCAAAAAAGCCCAGCGATTGCAAGGTGTTGTACACCCCCATCGCCGCGCCACGCGAAGACGCTGGCGCAATGCGCGAGACCAAACTGGGCTGCGTGGCCTCCAACACATTGAAGCCACAGAAAAACACAAACAACAACACCGCCAATGACGTGATCGACGGCGCGCCCGACGACACCCACAGCAGCGCCACTTGCACCAGCGCAATCAAACCAATGGCAGTCAAGAATACGCCCCGCAAATAGCCACGGCGCTCCATCGGAAACACACCGCCCATGACCACAAACGACGCCAGCACGGCGGGAAGGTAAATTTCCCAATGGTCATTCTTGGGCAGTCCGGCCTGCACCAAAAAGGCAGGAATCGCCACCCACATCGCCAGTTGCACTGCGTGCAACACAAACACGCCCACGTTCAAGCGCAACAACGCGGGATTTGCCAAAACTTGGCGTAAACCGCCCCGGGCCGCATCTTTGTGCACCACCGGCTCAGCGGGAACCGCCCAAATCACCACCGCACAGCCGATCACGGCCAGCACGGCCGTCAGCGTGAACAAGCCCGACAAACCGATCCATGTCGCCAACAACGGCGACAACACCAACGACAGCGCAAACATCAAACCAATGCTCGCCCCCACCAACGCCATGGCTTTGGTGCGCACGTTGTCACGGGTCAAATCAGCCAGCAACGCGGTCACGGCGGCAGAAACGGCGCCGGCGCCTTGCAGGGCACGGCCCATCAGCAGTTGGTTCAAGGTGTCAGCCATACCCGCCATGGCGCTGCCTAAAGCGAACACCAACAGACCCAACACGATCACGCGTTTGCGGCCAAAACGGTCCGAGGCCATGCCGAACGGAATTTGCAGCACACCTTGCGTGAGGCCGTAAATGCCCATCGCCAAGCCAATCAGGGCGGGGTCGTCGCCGCCGGGGTACTTACGGGCCTCTAGGGCAAACACAGGCAAGACCAAAAACAGGCCCAGCATGCGCAAAGCAAAGATAGACGCCAAGGTACCGCTGGCACGCCGCTCGGTGGGCGTCATGGTGGGGCTGTCGTCGAGGGAGGGGTCGGGGGTTAAGTTCATCGTCACAGCTTGCGATTGTCTCGCATTTGGCCTTGCCGACTCCCAAGACAACTTGTTGTCAATACGGCTGTCAGCCGCTGGTCAACTCAAGCAAAAAAATGGCTGTGCACGCGCTGGGCATACGCCACAAGATTCTTGTGTGATTTGGATCTTGCCAACAGCGGTGTATCAAAGTGTTCACACAGGCCCGCTAAGACAAAAGCGCCCACACTGGCATCTGCCGCGCAAGGCGATGCGCCGCCAAACCAATCGGCCTCACCCAACACATGCGCCAGCGCATCAATGTCGCGGCACGCCAACTGCGCAATTTCGGCCTCGGTGTGCCGCCCCATTCCTTGCGCATGCAACATCTTGCGCGACTTGTTCCGCATCGCTGCACGAACCAGCGGTCGAATCAGCACAGGCACTTTGTTAAAGAACGTGGCAGGACCTTTGTTGAAGTTCTCATCCACCATCCAGCGGAAATACACCGCTGCGAAATACAAATGCTCTTCACACATTTTTTCCACCGCCCACGTCACGCCCTTATGCTGCGACGTCAAATGCGCATCGAAATCAAGCCCGTACTTTTTCTCAAGGTGAAAACGGATCAAGGTGGAATCAGACACCGTCACCCCATCGTCCACGATGAACGGGCGCTTACCTTTGGGGCCGAGGTTCGGGCCACCTGCAAACACATCTGTGGTGTAGGGCTGACCTGATAGCTTCAACAAGGCCATGGCCTTCATCACAAAGGGGCTGGGGTCTGGTTGACCGAATGCGGGGCCAAAAGTGTGTAGTGTGATCATGACTGCACCTAGGTTTCAGTTGTTTGTCAACATTAACGTCAAGAAGGAAGTTCGCAGGAAAAAATTCTATGGAGGATTACGTTTATGAGATTTAAGGCCCGAACTAGTTTTCTTGCCAGCTGCACTGAAAGCAAAAAGCAAAACTTGACCTGCTTGAGAATCAATCCACAAATAAATGCCAAGTAAAAACCACGGCAACCGTACCAATTAGCCATGGAGATATTGCCCAGAGCACCGCACCTAAACCAACAGCAACCAATAGGCCCGCTAGCCAACCCCCACCAGAATTAGGACCAGGAAACTGACTCATAAATCAGTCTTCGAGAGATTACGACCCTAACTAAGACACACTTTGTGCAACCGCTACCTTGAACTACTTGTACTTTTGAACATCCTTCATAGAAAAGTCGGTGATGCTGGATCCTGCACGGGGTGCCGTTTGTAGAATGAATAGAACAACTGCATATGTTGTGTTCAACTCGTTGTTTATTTCTTTCACCACAGCCTCAGACAAAGGTTCGTAGGTTGAAAAATTAACATCCAAGGGACTTGGTGTCCTAGAACGAACAGCTCTAGCCGTGAGGCAAAGTGGTTTTTTCCAGTCGATAAATGATCCAGCATTCGGAATCAAAAATGTGCCGCTGGCCTCAGGTTTCATACGAACACGAAATAAAAATTTATTGGGGTAGTCTTTACGACTAGGACAAGACCCACTCAACTCAGTCGCTCCAACCGATAGTTCCACATATAAAACAGTTTTTTGGCTTGTATTGTTAAGTTTTGCTATGAGGCCATCAGCAGAAGCTCCTCCGCTTCTAGTCCAATCTACAACTGGCAGGTCAGCATCAACCCAATCACCATATTTCGCAACAAGCTGGGCGGCGCGATTAGATTTATCTTTACTCTCACATGCTTGCCGCACCATACGAGCCGCAACATCACTGTTAACGCCACGAAGGCCATTCAAAATGCAATCATCCAATTCCGATGCGAACGCAACCGTACTTATCCATAGTGTGAGCGTTATGAGAACCTCAACTGCGCGCTTGACTTGAGTCATTCCAGATATCCATTTATATAGCCTATAAATATTAATGTAACTCACTCTGCGCAATCAAAAGAGATCACCCACCCTTGCGGCCTTGACAAAAAACTCGCAAGACACGCTAGTCACTGAAGCATGACTACATGCTCTGTGAAATTAAGACCACACAAATGGGGGGCTCAATCTGATTTGTAAATCCATCAGATCAGAGCGATTAATCAGAATGTTGCTCTTGCAACAAACAACAACTCACACGGTAATTTGGGCAAACCGCGACTCTAAGCGAGGAGATACGGATCGCCGTCCTTAGCTTCGATGCAAATGTTGATTGCCTTTTCGGTTAGCACAGCAACATTTGTTGCCAATATTTCTGAAGAAAATTCACCTGTAACCGTTGGATACTCAATTGCGTCAAAACCAACGTCAATACAAACAGTGCGCAACAATTGCATTCCGATGTGCGGATGAGTTCGCTGCGGATCAAAAGGTCTTTCGAACATGATCGTAAACTGATTAAGAGCGGGATATGAAGCGCATGATGTTGGATTTAGCCTCAATAACTTTAAACCAGCAGGTTGCACCACGAACCGTTGAACCCAATAATTAGTAGATGTATTCGTTTGAGAAGTTTGAGAAAGCTCATCTCTTACAACTGCTTCGCTCCGAGACAGATACAACGCAAACTCACCAACTCCATTGAAACGGCTAGGACGCTGGTTGGGTGGCACGCCAAAACCAGATGGTGGAGTTAGGTTGTCGCCCCATGAGCGCCCCCTAAATAACACTCCCTCAAGACTAGCCGAAGGAATGCGCTGCAACTCCTCGATGAGCATAAAAAGACCTTGAGCAGCAACTGTTACATGCTCTACTGCATTCAAGGGACTATCGAAGCGGCCGGACGAAACCAAGGAATCAATTAACCCAGTTAGTTGATGAACTTGGTTTCCAACGTCTTGCGGATCATTTGTATCCCATAAAGTCTCTCGACCAGTATTACCGCGCGTCAACTTGATGCCAACCATTGAAATTCCTAACCTTGACGCACCTTGCTGTGTTGGAGGTCCAAGTTAGTTTACTGTTACGAATCCAACCCAAACACGTCTCACCCACTATCATGGCAGGTTGCCCTTCATTTGACTGCCCCGTGAACAAACCTACCGACGGCGCCTACTTAGGCCAAGCCATGCACCACCCCTCCGCCATGCGAAACATCAGCATTCGCGGGGCGCGCACGCACAACCTGAAAAACATCGACCTCGACATTCCGCGTAACCAACTGGTGGTCATCACAGGTTTGTCGGGTTCGGGCAAGTCCAGCCTTGCGTTTGACACGCTGTATGCCGAAGGCCAACGCCGTTATGTGGAAAGCCTCTCGGCATACGCCCGCCAGTTTTTGGGCCGCTTGGACAAGCCCGATGTGGACCTGATTGAGGGCCTGTCGCCCGCCATCAGCATTGAACAAAAAGCCACCAGCCACAACCCACGCTCGACCGTGGGCACGGTGACTGAAATTCACGACTACCTGCGCCTGCTGTTTGCCCGCGCGGGCACGCCCTATTGCCCCGACCACAACTTGGCGCTGCAAGCGCAAAGCGTGTCGCAAATGGTGGACGCCGTCATGGCGCTGCCCGAAGACACCAAGCTCATGCTGCTCGCCCCCATCGCGCGCAACCGCAAGGGCGAGTACAGCGAAATCTTCACGCAGCTGCAAGCACAAGGCTATGTGCGTTTTCGCATCGAAGGCAAGGTGTACGAATACGACGACCTGCCCGAGCTGAAGAAAACCGAGAAGCACGACATCGACGTGGTGGTGGATCGCATCAAGGTGCGCCACGAAGCGCCAGCGGGCCCCGCGCCTGTGGCAGCGCCCAGCATTGGCGACATCGCGACCGCCCCAACCGCACCGCCGCCGCCCGCCCTGCGCCAGCGTTTGGCCGAGAGCTTTGAAGCCGCGCTGCGTTTGGCCGAAGGCCGCGCCATTGCGCTAGAGATGGACACGGGCGTGGAGCACGCGTTCAACGCCAAGTTTTCTTGCCCGCAGTGCACGTATTCCATCAGCGAGCTTGAACCACGTTTGTTCTCGTTCAACTCACCCGTGGGCGCTTGCCCCTCGTGCGACGGCTTGGGCCACCAAGACTTTTTCGACCCCGCACGCGTGGTGGCGTTTCCGTCATTGAGCCTCGGCAGCGGCGCCATCAAGGGCTGGGACCGCCGCAACGCGCATTACTTCACCCTGCTGGAGAGCTTGGCCAAACATTACAAGTTTGACCTTGACGCCCCCTTTGAAAACCTCAGTCCCGACGTGCGACAAGTGCTGCTTTACGGCTCGGGCGACGAAGAAATCAAGTTCAACTACAGCTTGGACAGCGGCGCATCGGGCGGCAAAAAACTCAGCAAAAAGCACCCCTTCGAAGGCATCTTGGTCAACATGGAGCGTCGCTACCACGAGACCGACTCGGTGGTGGTGCGCGAAGATTTGGCGCGCTACCGCGGCACGCGATCGTGCGTGGCCTGCGGCGGCACACGACTGCGCCGCGAAGCGCGCAATGTGCGCATTGGCGACGGTGCGCAAATGCGCGGTATTTTTGACATCAGCCACACCACACTGGGCGAATGCTTTGGTTACTTCAACACCCTGCAACTGCAAGGTGCCAAAGCCGAGATTGCCGACAAAGTGGTGCGCGAAATTGCCTCACGCCTGAAGTTCTTGAACGACGTGGGCCTGAACTACCTCAGCCTCGACCGCAGTGCCGACACGCTGTCGGGCGGCGAAGCACAACGCATTCGCTTGGCGTCACAAATTGGCTCGGGTCTGACGGGCGTGATGTACGTGCTGGACGAGCCCAGCATTGGCCTGCACCAACGCGACAACGACCGCCTCATCGACACCCTCAAACACCTGCGCAACATTGGCAACAGCGTGATCGTGGTCGAGCACGACGAAGACATGATTCGCTGCGCCGACTTCTGCGTGGACATGGGCCCCGGCGCGGGCGTGCATGGCGGGCAAGTGATGGCCAGCGGCACACCCGCCGAAATTGAAGCCAACCCCAACTCGCTGACCGGCCGCTATTTGGCGCAAACCCTGCGCATTGACGTGCCCACCCAACGCAACAGTTTTTGGCCCGTGCCCGCCGACGACTTGGCCTACAACCGCAAGCTCGACAAGGACGCGAGCGAGCACCAAGTCATCCGCATCAAAGGCGCACGCGGCAACAACCTGAAAAACGTGACCGCCGATTTCCCTGTCGGCTTGCTCACCTGCGTCACCGGCGTCTCAGGCTCTGGCAAGTCAACGCTGGTCAACGAAACGCTGTACACCGCTGCCGCGCACGCCATTCACCGTGCCCACGACGAGCCCGCAGCGCACGACGAAATCACGGGCCTCGATTACTTCGACAAAGTCATCAACGTCGACCAATCGCCCATTGGCCGCACGCCCCGCAGCAACCCCGCCACCTACACCGGCTTGTTCACGCCCATTCGCGAACTGCTGGCCGAAGTGCCGATGGCGCGCGAACGCGGCTACGGCCCAGGGCGCTTCAGCTTCAACGTGGCCGCAGGCTCGGGCGGTGGCCGCTGCGAAGCCTGCCAAGGCGACGGCATGGTGAAAGTCGAGATGCACTTCTTGCCCGACGTGTACGTGCCCTGCGACGTGTGCGCGGGCTTGCGCTACAACCGCGAAACGCTAGAGGTCATGTACAAGGGCAAAAACATCGCGCAAATTTTGACGCTCACCGTCGAAGCCGCGCTGGTGTTTTTCAACGCCGTGCCCAACATCGCCCGCAAGCTGCAAACCTTGATGGATGTGGGCTTGTCTTACCTGCAGCTCGGCCAAGCCGCCACCACCCTGTCGGGCGGTGAAGCGCAACGCGTGAAGCTGGCCTTGGAGCTGAGCAAACGCGACACCGGCCGCACGCTCTACATCTTGGACGAGCCCACCACGGGCCTGCACTTTGCCGACATTGCACTGCTGCTCAAAGTGCTGCAGCACTTGCGCGATGCGGGCAACACGATCGTCATCATCGAGCACAACTTGGACGTCATCAAAACCGCCGATTGGCTGATTGACATGGGGCCAGAGGGCGGCTCGGGCGGCGGCATGGTGGTGGGTGTGGGCACGCCAGAAGACTTGGCGGCCAACCCTGCCAGCTTTACCGGCAAATACTTGAAGCGCTTGCTGCCCAGCTGAGTGCGCTGCCCGCAGGGCAGCACCACATCACCACTTAACCGTGCTGATGCCCATGCGCGCCATGCACATGGCGGTGGGCAATTTCTTCAGCCGAGGCGGTGCGCACATCGGTCACGGTGCAGCTGAAACGCAGGGCTTGGCCCGCCAGCTCGTGGTTGCCGTCGAGGTGCACTTCGGGGCCTTTGATTTTGACCACGTTGAACACGCGCGGCTGCCCGTCATCACCCGCACCTTGCAACTGTCCGCCCACTTTCACGCCCGGTGGAAATTCGGCTTTAGGAATGACGCGCACCAACGATTCGTCGCGTTCTCCAAAGGCGTCTTCTGCGTTCAAATCCAGCTTGACGGCAAAGCCCACGGCTTGCCCATCGAGTGCGGCTTCGACCTTGGGAAAAATGTTGTCGTAGCCGCCGTGCAGATACGACAAATGCCCCGAGTCCAAGGGCTTGCCTGCGGGGGTGGTGACTTGGTATTTGATGGTGACGGCCGTGTCTTGGGTGATCTGCATGGCTAGGCTTTGAATGAAAACCGCCATTGTCCACGACCGCGCAGCTCACCCGCCTTCAGGCCTTACCATTCCCTCCCATGAAACCTGTCATCCGTGTCTTCTTTAAAACCGTGCGCCTCGTGCTGGGCCCCGTCATGCTGCTCAAAGAGCGCCTCACCCAACCCAAGGGCGTGCAGCGCGACGCTGCCGCACAAGCCGCCGTTGAGCTGCAGTGCCAAAGCTTGGCGCTTTACCAATTCAGCACTTGCCCGTTTTGCATCAAGGTGCGCCAAGAAATGCGCCGCCTGTCATTGCCCATCGACAAGCGCGACGCGCAGCACAACAGCACCCACCGCGACGCATTGCAGCAAGGCAGTGGGGCGACGAAAGTACCTTGCCTCCAAATCACCGACAACAATGGCCAAACCCAATGGCTGCAAGACTCAGCCGCCATCGTGACCTACCTGCGCGAGCGGTTTCAGCCCGCCGCACTTTGAAAAATCAGCAGCCGCAGCACTGCTGCACGCCATGGAAACCGAACTCAAACTCACCTTGGTCGAACAAGACCTGCCGCGGTTGCTGACGCATCCGCTGCTGGCAACGGGTGACAGCACGCAACGCTTGCTCAATACCTATTTCGACACACCTGATCTGGCGCTGCAACAACGTCGCATGGCCGTGCGCGAACGCTTGGCAGGCGCTCAATGGCTACTGACCGTGAAGACCGCAGGCCAAAGCGAACACGGCCTGTCACGCCGCCAAGAGTGGGAAGGCCCGACCACGCCGGGCACGCTGCAGTTCGATGCGTTGGTAGATGACACCGCACTTGCCGCCGATCTGATGGCGCTGCGCCCCCATTTACAGGCGCTGTTTTGCACCGATTTTGAGCGCCAGCGCTGGGTCGTCACGCACGAGGACGCCCACATTGAAGTCGCCCTCGATCAAGGCCAAATTCACGTGCCCGGCACCCCCCTGAGCGAGCCGCTGCTAGAGCTTGAACTCGAATTGCTCAGCGGCCCCGAATCTGCACTGACCGCCTTGGCCGATGTGCTGCGCCAAACCCCGCAAGGCCGCGTCACACTCACGCCCAGCGATGCCAGCAAAGCACAGCGAGGCATGGCGTTGTGGCAACGCCGAACCTGACCCCTTATGCGCAGGCGACATCTGGCGCGTCGGCCTGTCGGTTGCTTTAGGTGATACCGCCTCGTCGGAGGCTGGTGTACAAAACGCTCTACTTTTGGAGCGCCCGATGACCCAGACCGCACACACCGCCTTGCCCCATGCCCAACCCGCCGACGTGGGCCTTTGCCCCGAACGCACGCAACGCCTGATGGAGGTACTGCGCCGCGAAGTGGCCAGCGGGCGTTTGCCGGGGGCCGTGGCCATGATTGCCCGCCAAGGAAAGATTGCCCTCTTCGAAGCCGTGGGTCAGCAAGACCCCGCCAGCGGTTCGACCATGCAGCCTGACAGCATCTTTCGCATCTATTCGATGACCAAACCCGTCGTGTCGGTGGCGGTGATGATGCTGGTCGAGCGCGGGTTGTTGTTGCTCAGCGACCCCGTGAGCCACTGGCTACCCGAATACACCAACCCGCAAGTGGCCACCGCCAACGGACTGGAGCCGGTCAAGCAAGCCGCCACGGTGCAAGACCTGCTGCGCCACACAGCGGGGCTGACGTATGAGTTTTTGGGCACCTCGTCGGTGCAACAGCAATACGGCCAAGTCAAGATTGGCTCACGCGAACGCACCAATGCCGAGTTCTCGCAAACGCTGGCAGCGCTGCCGCTGCAGTTTCAGCCCGGCAGCGTGTGGGCCTACAGCCGCGCTACCGATGTGCTGGGGCGGCTGGTCGAAGTGGTCAGCGGGCAAGGCCTAGGCGCGTTTTTGCAAAACGAAATCTTTGGCCCGCTGGGCATGGTGGACACAGGCTTTTCCGTGCCGCCCGAGCAGCACCATCGCATTGCCGAGCCCTTTGCACACGACCCCGACGGCGGCGTGCCGATGAAGGTGATCGAACCTCGGCAAGTGCCCACCATGGAAGGCGGCGGCGGGGGCTTGATGTCCACCGCCATGGACTACGCCCGCTTTTTGCAATGCCTGCGCAACCGTGGCGAGCTGGACGGCGTGCGCCTGCTCGGCCCGCACACGGTGGACTTCATGACCGCAGACCACTTGGGTGACATCCCGTCCGATGGTCCCTTGCTGCCGCCCGGCCACGGCTTTGGTCTGGGTTTCGCAGTGCGCACGCAGCTAGGCGTGTCGCCCGTGCCCGGCTCTGTAGGGCTGTATTACTGGGGCGGCATCGCAGGCACCACGTTTTTTGTAGACCCCGCGCTCGACCTGTACGCCATGCTGATGATTCAAGCCCCGAACCAGCGGGACTATTACAGGCCGCTGTTTCGCGACTTGGTGTACGCGGCGTTACTGTGAGTCAGACTCAACACCATCCAAACAACAAAAACAGTAAGGTCTCAGCCTTTGGCTGCTTGCAAGGTCTCACGCGTTTGCAAGGCCACGCGTCGCGCAGCGTCTGCAAAGTCGTCGCCTTTGGACGCATACAAAATCGCACGCGATGAGTTGACGATGATGGGGCCCGTGGTCACACCGTCGGCCACACGCAAACCTGCTTTGACGGTCGCCACCGCATCACCACCTTGCGCACCCACGCCAGGAATAAGCAAAGGCAAGGTCGGCGCCAATTCGCGCACACGCTCAATTTCTTTGGGGTAGGTCGCGCCCACCACCAAGCCCAATTGGCCATTCAAGTTCCAAGGGCCTTGGGCCAATTTGGCGATGTGTTCGTACATCAAGGGCTGACCTTCGACCGAAGCGAGGCGTTGGTTTTGCAAATCGTCACCGCCGGGGTTGGAGGTGCGGCACAGCAAGAACGCGCCTTTGCCGTGGTACTTCAAATACGGAGCCACAGAGTCCCAGCCCATGAAGGGTGAGAGGGTGACCGCATCGGCACCGTAGCGCTCAAAGGCTTCGATGGCGTATTGCTCGGCGGTACTGCCGATGTCGCCGCGCTTGGCATCCAAGATGATGGGCACATGGGGCGCCACGCGTCGCATGTGCTCCATCAAACGCTCCAACTGGCCTTCGGCACGGTGTGCGGCGAAGTAGGCGATTTGGGGCTTGAAGCTGTTCACCAAATCAGCGGTGGCATCGACGATGGCGGCGCAGAAGTCGTAAATCTTGTTCGAGTCGCCCTTGATGCGGTCGGGGAACTTGGTGGGTTCGGGGTCAAGGCCCACGCACAGCATGGAAGCGTTTTGGCGCTCGGCGGCGCTCAGCATGTCAAGGAAGGTCATGCGGGGATTTTAGAAGGCTTACCATGTTCCCCCATGAATGCGCAGCACACGCCCCCGCCTGCCTCACAGGCCACCCCAACATCAGCCCAGACACGTCTGCCGCTGCTGACCCGTCGCCAACTGTGGACCCTGATTGCACTGACCCTGGTCTGGGGCTTGAACTGGCCCATCATGAAACTGGGTGTGACGGGCTTTCCACCGCTCACGTTTCGTAGCCTGTCCATGATTGGGGGCTTGCCGTTGTTGGGCTTGGCACTGGTGGTGATGAAAGTGCCATTTCGCATTCCACGGTCGCATTGGCGTGAGTTGCTAGTGCTGTCGGTGTTCAACATGTTTGTGTGGCACATCTTGGTGATCTTGGCGATTCCGCTGCTGTCCAGCGGACGCGCTGCCATCTTGGGCTACACCATGCCGATTTTTTCAGCCATGTGCGGGGTGTGGTGGTTCAAGGCGCCATTGCGACCTCGGCAGTGGTTGGGTGTGGTCGCCGCTGCGGTGGGGGTGTTGCTGCTGCTGTGGAATGAATTGACCCACTTTGCCGGCCAACCCGTGGGCGTGCTGATGGTGTTGGTGGCAGCGGCCACTTGGGCGTACGGCACACAGCGTCTGCGCCACACGCATTTGGAGGTGCCCACGCTGACCATTGCGTTTTGGATGACCACCCTCACCACGCTGCTGATGATTGGCTTGAGCATCGCCACCGAACAAGACCGCTGGCAAATGCCCGCCCCCAGCACCGCATGGGCCATTGTTTACAACGCGGTCGGCGTGTTTGCTTTTGCACAAGCGGCGTGGCTGACGTTGGCGCGAGGCCTGCCGCCCGTCGCCTCCACCCTGAGCGTGATGTTCATTCCCGTGCTGGGCGTGTTCAGCGGCGCTTGGTGGCTGGGCGAAGTGCTGCACTGGCAAGACTGGACGGCCGTCGCCTTGATGGTGGTGGCCATTGCCTCGGTGCTGTGGCCCGCGAAGGCCGCGTCTTAAGGCTGATCGCTGATCTGCGCCATGGCCAAACACAAATCGGCCCACACCTTGGCTTTTTCTGGCAAGTTGCGCAGCACGTAGGCGGGGTGGTACGTCACCACAACCGGCACGCCTTGGTAACGACGCACCTGTCCGCGCAGCTTGCCCAAAGGGGTGGTGTCCAGTTCGGGCACGGTGTCTTGCAACAAGGCTTGAATGGCCACACGGCCCATGGCCACAATAACTTTGGGTTTGAGCAAGGCCACTTGCTGTTGCAAATACGGCGTGCATTGGGCCGCTTCTTCGCGTTTGGGATTGCGGTTGCCCGGTGGGCTGCACTTGAGCACGTTGGTGATGAACACCCCACCCGCATCGGGTGCCGCGCCTTTTAAAGGACCGGTGCGCGATTGGCCGCAGGCGCGCAGCATGTTGTCGAGCAGCTCGCCCGCAGCGCCCACAAAGGGCTCGCCCTGCGCATCTTCCGCTTCGCCTGGGGTCTCGCCCACGATGAGCCAGTCGACCTTGGGGGCTTGACCTTCGGCGACAGGACCACCAACACCAAAAACCGTGTTTTTTCGGGTGCCGCACAGGGTGCACGCTTGACAGCTCGCGACGGTGGTTTGCAAGGTGGGCCAGTCCATCTGGTCCAACCCTTCAGGGCGCTGGATGATGACGGGCGCTGCCGTTGCGACGCGGGGGGTCGGCGCCACCGCAGGCGCACGGGCCACGCTCGCGGGTGGCAGCACTTGCGCAGCCAAATCCGCGGCTGAAGCAAAAGAGGATGGGGTGCCAGAAACGCTGACGTCCGCCATCGGTGCGCTCCATGCAGCATCGATGTTGGAACCCGTGGAGGCCAACGCGTGCGGCTCGGGCGCCAAATCCGGCTCCCACGCGGGGGCCCAGACGCGCACATGCATCTCGGCCAGCATGGCGCGTTGACGGGGATCGAGGTTGAGGGACGTCATGACAAAAGGCTCACAGTTTGAACGACATGACCACCGCGTGTTCGCGTTGCCCAAGGTTGGCGGGGTAATAGTTTTTGCGCTCACCGACACGGCGATAACCGTAACGCTCGTACACCTGCATGGCGCGGGCATTGCTGGCACGCACTTCCAGCCACAGCCACTCGGCGCCACGTCCGCGGGACCAGACCGCCAAGGCATCCAGCATCAGCACCGCCCAACCTTGGCCCTGAAATTCAGGCGCCACGGTGATGTTGAGCAAATGCACCTCGTCCACCCCCTCCATCGCCACAAAGTAGCCCAGCAAGGTGTCGCCGCCCATCAGCGCCAGCACTTGGTAGCCCGCCTTGAAGGAGTCCGCAAAGTTACCGCGTGTCCAAGGGTGGCTGTACGCGCTTTGCTCCACGCGCAGCACCTCGTCGAGCAGCGCGGGGGTCAGCGGCTCTAGGCGAACTTCGGGTTTCAAAACGGCGCTCATAGGGGCATTGTCGATCAAGCGGCAGACGGCTGTTTCGCCAGCAAACGTTCCTCGGTGGTCTGGGCCACCTTGTCGCGGATGTACAGCGGCAAAGCCTCTTCGGGCGGCACGGCTCGGCCTTGCGCCCACGCTTGCGGGGCCAAGCGCAACAAGGCGGTGGCGGTGGGCAAGGCGGCCATTTGCGATGCGGAGGCGCTGAAAGCCTCGGGCCATCGTCCGGCGTACACGCCCCATGCGTTGCCTGCGGCGATGAAAGCTGGCATGCGAGTGCCAGCGCTGCCGTCACTTGCCTCGTCCGCGGCCCAAGCGCTGGGCCAACGCAGTGTGTCTGGGTTTTGCAATTCGGCTTCTTGCACGCAACGCCATGTGGGCACAGCGTCGCGGTCAGACGGGTCGCACTCATAAGCCGCCACGTACACCTGGTCCATGCGGGCGTCTAGCACTGCGAGCACGCGGGTGACGGGTGTCAGGGCGCGGGCGACATCCTGCGGCGCAGAGGGCGCCATCTCGTAGGCTTGCGCCGCGCCGCACGCGTAGCGGGCTTCTTCGGCCACCGCCAACAAGGTGTCAATGGGCAACACGGGCACGTCAGCACCAAAGGCCAAGCCCTGCGCCACCGAGCATGCGGTGCGCAAACCGGTGAATGCCCCCGGCCCACGCCCAAACACCACGGCTTGCAAATCGGCAAAGGCCAAGCCCGCCTCACCCATCAAACGCAAAGTCTGTGGCAAGGTCTGCGACGACGCCTGTGCGCCGCCTGCGCTGGTGTGCGCCCACGTTTGTGCGCCACGCGAGACGGCGAGGGAGAGAGTGTCGGTGCTGGTTTCTAAAGCCAGCCAAGGCTTGTTTTGCATGGCGTGATTATCTCGCTGTGATAATTTGCCTATGACCTTGATGCGCAGGCCCCTTTCTCTCTTTGTTCGGCCTTTGACTTGGCGTCTTGTTTTGCCGCAGGCCTTGATGCAACAAACGCGCACCGCCACCCCGCACCGACGCAGCGTATGGGCCACGGTGGCCATGTTGTCGCTCGCGGCTGTCGCCCCTCACCTCAGTCACGCCCGCTCCGAAACGCGGACCCAAGCAGCACGAACCCAAGCCGTGCCCCATCACACCCCGGGTGACCTCGGCCAACTGCCCCCCGAGGTGGACGCCGCGTTGCAACGGGCCAAAGTGCCCCGCGACGCCTTTCATGTGATGGTGGTGGAAGCCAGCGGCCATGCTGCCCCGCGTTTGAGCCACCAAGCGCAAGTGCCGGTTAACCCCGCCTCACTGATGAAGCTGGCCACCACCACCGCCGCACTCGACCTGCTCGGCCCTGCCTTCGTGTGGCGCACCCCCGTGTTTGTGGATGGCCCCATGCGCGACGGTGTGCTGCAAGGCAACGTCTACGTGCGCGGCAGCGGCGACCCACGCTTGGGCGTGGAGCGCGTGTGGCTGCTGATGCGCCGTTTGCAGGGCTTGGGTATTCAAAAAATTCAAGGCGACATCGTGCTCGACCGCAGCGCCTTCGAGGTGCCGCCCCGAGATGCCGCCAGCTTTGACGGCGAGCCCCTTCGCCCCTACAACGCTGCGCCCGATGCGCTGCTGTTGAACTTCAAATCGCTGCTGATTCAGTTCGTGCCCGACCGCGCAGCCAACGTGGCTCGCGTGCACGTGGAGCCGCCGATGGCAGGGGTGCAATTCCCCACCACCGTGCCCCTGTACGCCGGAGATTGCAACGATTACCGCACCAGCCTGCGCGCTGACTGGACCGACGCCACGCGGCCCCGATTTGCAGGCAGCTTTCCCGCCGTGTGTGGTGAAAAGATGTGGCCCATCGCCTACAGCGCGCCCCAACAGTTCGCGGGCCGTGCGGTGTTGGGCATGTGGCAACAGCTGGGCGGCCAACTCAGCGGCCAAGTGCGCGAAGGCGCGGTCCCCAACGGGCTGCAGCCCGCGTTCACCGTCGACTCCCCCACGCTGGCCGAGGTGATTCGCGACATCAACAAGTTCAGCAACAACGTGATGGCGCAGCAAGTCTTCCTCACCCTGAGCCAACAACAGCGCGGCATCGGCAGCTTTGAGGCATCCCGCGACGTGATGCAGCGCTGGTGGCGTGACCGCGTGGGCGGCGATGTGCCCGTGTTTGACAACGGCTCGGGCCTGAGCCGCGAGGAACGCATCAGCGCCCAAGGCTTGGCGCGTTTGCTGCAAACCGCGTGGGCCTCCGCCAGCATGCCCGAGCTCATGAGCTCACTGCCCATCACCGGCTTAGACGGCACCTTGAAACGCAGCAAAGCCCAGTTTTCAGCCCATCTCAAAACGGGCAGTCTGCGCGACGTGGCCGGCATTGCGGGCTTTGTCGACGGCCCCAACGGCAAGCGCTGGGTGCTGGTCGCCGTTTTGCATCACGTCAATGCCAACGCGGCCCGCCCCGCCCTCGACGCGATGGTGGACTGGGTCGCGCAACAACCTTGACCCCCTGAAAACACACCTGCGAAAGAACCCATGCAACTGACCGATTTGATTGGCTACGCCGCCGCCTCGTTGACCACCGCCAGCTTCATTCCACAGGCGTGGCTGACGTTCAAAACACGCGATGTGCGTGGCATTTCTCTGGGGATGTACAGCGCCTTCACCTTAGGCATCGCGCTGTGGCTGGCCTACGGCTTGCTGATCGACGCGTGGCCCGTGGTGATCGCCAACGTGATCACGCTGGCGCTGGCATCCAGCATTTTGTGGATGCGCTTGCGGTTTGGCACGACCGCAAGCCCCAGCCCAGGCTCCACCGAGGCTTAACGCCAAGCGGCTTGGTAAAACTTGGTGTTGTAGATGTAGTTGGCAATCAAGGTGTTGCCCAGCGGCGTCAGGTTCAGGTTGTCAGCGAACAAGTAGCTGTTGAACGTGGTGTCGGTCCAAATTGCAGAAGAGGCATTGACGGTGCAGCCCGTGCTGTATCTGAAATCTGTGGCCACGTAGCTGGTAGCCAGCGTGGGTGGCGTACCCACAGTCGCCACGGCGCAGGCGGGTGTTTTGGGCGCTTGAGCCACACCATAAGACAAGTAGGTATTCAAGTTACCTGTTTCGGTGGTACCCGACCACAGATTGAGCTGCTGCGCCAAATCGACGTGCAAGACGCGGCGGCTGTCAGCGTCTGTTTTGTATTTGTCCATCAAGGCGACGGTCAGCTTGCAATGGAACGAGTTGTTGGCGTTGGTCTTCAAACAAGCCTCATCCGTGTCATACGACAAGGACCACAAAAAGTTCTTGGACTTGCCATCGGCAGACGCGCTGCTGCCGTCTAACGACAAGCCCCAAGGCGTGCGCGCCAAGTTCATGGGTTCGACCACCAACACATGGGTAGCACCAGCCTGCACCAACAAATCAATCGAAGCCATCAACCCGTTGCTGCCGTTGACCACACGGTCCAACTCAGCAAATGCGGCAGTTTTATCGGCCAAGGAACCACCCAGCTGGGTGACCAAGGTGCTGTCGATGTTGATGGAGGTTGTGCCATCGGCTGCCAACATCGTGGCATTGCGGCCAAAGTAACGGTAGGCAATCGAAAACAAATCACGCGTGCCAGCGGTGATGACGATCAAGTCATCGGTGGCCACTTTGTTGTTCACGCGGGCCAAATAATCTTGCACTTGGGCCATGAGCGTAGGCTCATCGCCGCCCAAGCTACCTGTCTTCGTTGCAGCGTCGGCTTTGCGAATCATGGCGTTGCCTTTGGCATAGCTGACCAAGCCTGTGGCGGGTAAGGATGTTGTGTCGCCAATCGTTCTTGCCACGGGCGGCAAGGCGGCAGACCACAAACCATACACACCCGCAAGAACCTCGCTCACAGTGGTGGGCGTGGCCAGCGTGGTGGTCGCAGCGGCAACGGTATCGCTGCCATTGATGGTGAAGCGCCCGCCCAAACCAGTGACGCTGCCCGTGCCCACATCGCTCAGGCCATCACCAAACGCGATGATGCGCGTGGGATGCAAGGGGTTGACGGTGCTGCTGGCGCCACCACAGGCCGAAAGCACGGCCAAGGCGGTGATCGCGCACAGGGCTTTGAGGGACTGACTAAAAATGGGGTTCATCGCGTGCTCTTGGTTGGTTGCGGCGCTAGTTTAACGAGCCGGGGTGGCGGCGCGGGTGAGGCGGTCGCGCACACCGTCCCAAGCGGGGGTGAAAGGCGGTATTTCGACCCAAATCTGCGCCACGCCTTGGGCGTCGAAGCTGCGGAGTTGGGCGAAAAGGTGGTGGGCGCAGACCGCGGGGTCTTGCGGCATGGCATGCAGGGCGACGCCACTGCGCTGCGCTGGCGTGATGTCTAAAGGGCTGCGCGCCCAAATGGCGATGCCCGGCGCTGCATCACAGGCTGCATCCATCGCGGCTGGTGGAGGAGCCAAACCGCGCAAAGCCTCTTGCATCTGAACGGCCGTCATCAACCGCACTTGGGCATACGGGGCGTAATGCGAGGCCAAAGTGCCCGATGCGCGCGGGGCGTCGGCATCCGGTGCCTGCGGGGTGACCACAGGGACGCCACAGGCCGCGCTGAGTTGCTCAGGCGTCAACACCCCGGGGCGCAGCAACACAGGGGCGGCACGGGTGCAATCGACGATGGTGGACTCAATGCCCACCGCGCAAGCCCCTCCGTCAATGATCAACAAGTCCGGACCAAACTCACTCGCCACATGGGCCGCCGTGGTGGGGCTGACGCGACCAAACAAATTGGCGCTGGGTGCGGCCACGCCATACACGCCCAAAGCTTCGGCGCTTTGCAGCACGGCTTGCGCGATCGCGTGCGCTGGGCAGCGCAGGCCCACGGAGTTTTGCCCGCCAGCAGCGACGCCTGCCATGTCTGGGCGACGCGGCAAGATCAAGGTCAAGGGCCCTGGCCAGAACGCGTCCATGAGTTTTTGGGCAAACACCGGTACGGCGCTGGCAAACCGGGTCACGCTTTGCGGGTTGGCCACATGCACGATGAGCGGGTGGTTGCTGGGTCGGCCTTTGGCCGCAAAAATTTTGGCGACAGCAGCATCGTTGCCTGCGTCGGCAGCCAAGCCATAGACTGTCTCGGTGGGCAGGCCCAGCAGATCGCCACGCTGCAACGCTTGCGCAGCAGCGGTGATGGCGGGAAGGGACTGACCGTCAAGAATCATAGGGACATGCAAAAAGGTGAGGCCGCAAGAACGTGTGACGTCGCCGTCATCAAAACGGCGCAATGCCCAAAATAGCGGCGGCTTTCAACGCCACGTGACGCGCGGCTTCGGGCGTTGCGGCGGTGATGTTGAGGTGACCCATCTTGCGCCCCACACGGGCTTCGCGCTTGCCATACAAGTGCAAATGCGTGCCGGGCAGCGCCAGCACGTCGTGCCAAGCGGGCTCAACCTGCAAAGAACGCGGCGCTGCCGAAGAATTGGGGAACCACAAATCGCCCAGCAAATTGAGCATGATGGCGGGGCTGTGTTGTCGGGGCTGGGTCAAAGGCAAGTCGGCCATGCACCGCACTTGCAGCTCAAACTGAGACACGTCACACGCGTCTTGGCTGTAGTGACCGCTGTTGTGCGGACGGGGGGCAATTTCGTTGACGACCAACTCACCGTCGGCCAAGACAAAAAATTCCACACAGAGCACGCCCACGTAGTTCAAACCTTCGGCCACGGCTTTGGCCGCTGTGACCGCGCGCTGGGCCAAGTCGGCCGACACATTGCCCGCAAACACCTCGGTCACGGCCAAGATGCCATCGCGGTGCAGATTGCGCTGCACCGGCAAATTCACCATCGCGCCATCGCGGCCGCGGGCCAAGATGACGGAGCATTCGGCGGCCAACGGCAGCATTTTTTCCAACACGCAAGGCACTTGACCGAGCTGTGTCCAACCGGCACTGAGCTGCTCACGCGTGGTCACGCGCAGCTGGCCTTTGCCGTCATAGCCCATGCGGGAGGTTTTCAAAATGCCGGGCAGCAAGTTGTCGTTCACGGCGGCGAGTTGCTCTGCCGTGTCGATCACCGCATGCGGGGCCACAGGCACGCCACACGCCACAAAATGGGCTTTCTCACGCGCACGGTCTTGGGCCACAGCCACCGCAGACGCGGCGGGCGACACAGGCACGGCCGCGGCCAACTGGGCCAGCGCATCGGCGGGCACGTTCTCAAACTCGGTGGTCACCGCTTGGCTCACTGCGGCGAGTTGCTTCAAGCCTGCGGCGTCTAAGTAGTCGGTGTGGATGTGGTGATGGCTCACCAAACCCGCGGGGCTTTGGGCATCGGGGTCGAGCACCGCGGTGTTGTAGCCCATGCGCTGCGCGGCGTGCGCAAACATGCGGCCCAACTGACCGCCGCCCAACACGCCCAAAGTTGAGCCGGGCAGCAATGGCTTCAAAGCGTCGCTCATACGGGAGGCAAGGTCATGTTGCGGGCCACTTCGGTTTGTGCCACGCGGAAGGCTTGCAGCTTTTCAGCCAACACCGGATCGTTCGATGCCAGCAGCGCCACGGCAAACAACGCGGCATTGGCGGCGCCTGCGTTGCCAATGGCAAAAGTCGCCACAGGAATGCCTTTGGGCATTTGCACAATGCTGTGCAAGGAGTCCACGCCCTGCAGATGCTTGCTCGCCACCGGCACGCCCAACACTGGCACGATGGTTTTAGCGGCAATCATGCCCGGCAAATGCGCCGCACCGCCTGCGCCCGCAATGATGGCGCTCAGGCCGCGCGATTGCGCCGCTTCGGCGTAGGCAAACATGTCATCAGGCATGCGGTGGGCGGAAACGACGCGCGTTTCAAAAGTGACCCCAAATTCTTGGAGAATCTGGGCTGCGTGTTGCATGGTGTCCCAATCAGAGTTGGAACCCATGACGACGCCGACTTGGCACTGGGTCATGATGTGGCTGTGTGTGTAAGCAAAAACGAATTTTAAGACGGGACCCCCATGATCGATGTGACGATGGAAAATTTCGAGGCCGACGTGATCGCCGCCTCACAAACCACCCCCGTGTTGGTGGACTTCTGGGCCGATTGGTGTGCGCCCTGCAAATCCCTCGGCCCCGTGCTGGAAAAGCTGGAAACTGACTACGAAGGCCGCTTCAAGCTGGTCAAAATCAACGCAGACACCGAGCAGCAGCTCGCGGGCGCGTTTGGCGTGAAAAGCTTGCCCACCTGCATTTTGTTGATCGGCGGTCGCCCTGTGGACGGCTTCATGGGCGCGATTCCTGAAGGCAAGGTGCGTGAATTTCTCGACAAACACCTGCCCTCCGAGGGCGAAGTGGCCGCTCAAGCGGACGCCCAAGAGGCCGAGCAACTCATGCAATCGGGCGACGCCCAAGCTGCACTGGCCAAACTCAGCGAAGCCTTGAGCCAGAACCCCGGTGACGACGAAACCCGTTACAACTTGGTCAAATTGTTGATTTCCGTGGGCGAACTGGCCGAAGCCGAAGCGGCCTTGTCCCCCAAACTCACCGAAATTCCGCTGCAGTTGCGCTTTGACGCCCTCAACTACTGGTTGCAAGCCCTGCAATTTGTGGCCACGGATGAGCGCGGCGGCTGGAGTTTTGAACAATTTGACGCCTTGATCGCCCAAAACAAACGCGATTTCGACAGCCGTTTGGCCAAAGCCCGTTTGTTCATCGCTGCCGAGTTGTTTGAGAACGCGATGGAAGAGTTGCTCGAAATCATCATGCGCGACAAGACGTGGAACCACGACGTGGCCCGCAAAACCTATGTGGCCATCCTCGAATTGCTCACGCCCCCCAAGCCCAAAACGGACGATGCCGCCTTCGGCAAATCCGCAGGCGGCATCGAGTTAACCGGCAAAGCCGCGGTGCAAGAAGACCCCGTGTTGGAGATGATTTCTCGCTACCGCCGCAAGCTCAGCATGGCGCTGAACTGATCAGTCCTGCAACCGATCCCAAGCCTCTTGGTACTTGGCAGCGGTTTGGGCAATCACCTCTTGCGGCAAATGCGGCGCGGGGGGTGATTTGCTCCAAGGCTTGCCTTGCACTTGGGCGGTTTCCAACCAGTCGCGCAAAAACTGCTTGTCGTAGCTGGGTGGGTTCACGCCGGCTTTGAAGCTCTGTTCATAGCCCTCCACAGGCCAGTAGCGTGACGAATCGGGCGTGAGCACTTCGTCCATCAACACCAAGTCGTTGTTGGCATCCAAGCCGAACTCAAACTTCGTGTCGGCAATGATGATGCCTTTGGCCGCCGCCACGTCACGCGCGGTTTCGTACAAAGCGATGCTGACGGTTTTGATCTTCTCGGCCAAGTTGCCGCCAATCATCGCCACCACTTGTTCGTAGGTGATGTTCTCGTCATGGTCACCCACGGCGGCTTTGGCGGCCGGCGTGAAGATGGGCTCGGGCAACTTGCTGGCGTTCTTCAAACCTTTGGGCAGCTTGACGCCGCACACGGCTTGGTTCTCTTGGTATTCCTGCCAGCCGCTGCCAGCCAAGTAGCCACGCACCACCGCTTCCACGGGGATGGGCTTCAAGCGTTTGACCAACATGGAGCGGCCAGTGACTTGCGCCACTTCATCGGCACTCACCACGCTCTCAGGCGCTTCGCCGGTCAGGTGGTTGGGGCAAATGTGGCCGAGCTTGCCGAACCAGAACAAAGCCATCTTGGTGAGCAATTCGCCCTTGCCAGGGATGGCTTCGCCCATGATGACGTCGAACGCACTGATGCGGTCCGACGCAACCATCAAGATGCGGTCATCGCCCACGGCATAGTTGTCGCGCACTTTGCCGCGCGCCAAGAGGGGCAGGGAGGTCAAAGCAGAGGTATGCAAAGCGGAAGTCATAGATTTCACAATTCAAATAAGAAAGCCCGTTGAACGTTCAACGGGCTTGGAACTATTCCAGCGAATTATCGCAAGAGTTGTTCAGCTTACTTCACCAGTTGGGCAAGTTCGCCCTTGGCGTACTTGGCGGCCACGACTTGCAGGTTGTCGCCCTTGATCTTGCCGCCTTGGCCTTCGCAACCGAATTCCAAATAGCGTTGCTTGCAAATGGCCATCGCCGCTTCGCGCGCTGGCTTGAGCCACTCGCGGGCGTCAAATTTTTCGGGGTTTTCGAACAAGAACTTACGCACCGCGCCAGTCATGGCCAAGCGGATGTCGGTGTCGATGTTGATCTTGCGCACGCCGTGCTTGATGGCTTCTTGGATTTCAGACACGGGCACGCCGTAGGTCTCTTTCATCTTGCCGCCGTACTGGTTGATGATGGCCAACAGGTCTTGTGGCACGCTGGAGGAACCGTGCATGACCAAGTGCGTGTTGGGAATGCGTGCGTGAATTTCTTTGACGCGGCTGATGGCCAAGATGTCGCCCGTGGGCATGCGGCTGAATTTGTAAGCGCCGTGGCTGGTGCCAATGGCGATGGCCAAGGCGTCGAGTTGTGTGGCTTTGACGAACTGAGCGGCTTCTTCAGGGTCGGTCAGCATTTGGCTGTGGTCGAGTTTGCCCTCAGCGCCCACGCCGTCTTCTTCACCGGCTTCGCCAGTTTCCAAATTGCCCAAGCAACCCAATTCACCTTCAACAGACACGCCCACTTTGTGCGCCATGGCCACGACTTGTTGGGTGACTTGCACGTTGTAGTCGAAGCTAGACGGTGTCTTGCCGTCTTCCATCAAGGAGCCGTCCATCATGACGGAGCCGAAACCGAGGTCAATCGCGCCTTGGCAGATCTTGGGCGACGTGCCGTGGTCTTGGTGCATGACCAAAGGGATGTGTGGGTAAGCTTCGGTGGCAGCTTGGATCAAATGCTTGATGAACGACTCACCGGCGTATTTGCGAGCGCCAGCACTGGCTTGCAAGATCACAGGGGCGCCCACCGCGTCGGCAGCGGCCATCACGGCCTGCACTTGCTCTAAGTTGTTGACGTTGAAGGCGGGAATGCCGTAACCCTGCTCTGCAGCGTGGTCCAAAAGTTCGCGCATCGAAACGAGTGCCATGGAAGATTTCCTCTAAAGTTAAAAACCCGTAAAACTGCCCAAATTTTAAGCGTGGCAGCTTGGCGGGAAGCTGACAGAACGTAGCCGTCGAGCCCCCGCGTCAAAAACAATCACGCAACTTCGCAAATACGCAGCATGTTGGTGCCGCCGGGCGTGCCCATGGGGTCGCCACAGGTGATGGCGTACACATCGCCTTTTTCCATGATGCCGCGCGATTTGAGGCGTGCTTCCGCTTGGGCCAAGGCCGTGTCGCGGTCTGCACTGGTGTCCATCAACAGGGGACGCACGTTGCGAAATAACGCCATGCGGCGTTGCGAGGTGACTTTGGTGGTCAGCGCATAAATGGGGATGTGAATGCGGTGACGGCTCATCCACAAGGCGGTCGAGCCCGACTCGGTCAAGGCCACGATGGCTTTGGCACCCAAGTGATGGGCCGTGAACAAGGCCCCCATGGCAATGGTTTGGTCAATGCGGCTGAAGGTTTGGCCGGTGAAATCGGCGTCCAACTCGACTTGCTCGGCACCTTCGGCGGCAGCGCAAATCTTGGCCATTTCTTCCACGGTTTCGAGCGGGTATTTGCCAGCGGCGGTTTCGGCGCTCAGCATCACGGCATCGGTGCCATCGAGCACGGCGTTGGCCACGTCACTCACCTCGGCGCGGGTGGGCACGGGGTTGGTGATCATGCTTTCCATCATCTGGGTCGCAGTGATCACCACTTTGTCGTGCTGGCGCGCCAGCTTGATCATGCGTTTTTGCAGGGCGGGCACAGCGGCGTTGCCCACCTCGACCGCCAAATCACCCCGCGCGACCATGATGCCGTCGCTGGCACGCAAGATGGCTTCGAGGTGAGGAATCGCCTCGGCGCGCTCAATCTTGGCGATCAAGCCAGGTTTGTGGCTGTATTCGGCACCCGCCACATTGCACAGTTGACGTGCCATTTCCATGTCGGTGGCGTTTTTGGGGAAGCTCACCGCCACGTAATCGGCCTGAAAACTCATGGCTGTACGGATGTCGTCCATGTCCTTGGCGGTCAACGCGGGTGCGGTCAATCCGCCGCCTTGCTTGTTGATGCCTTTGTTGTTGGACAACTCGCCCCCCACTTTGACGGTGGTCAGCACTTGCTCGCCGCGCACGGCGTCCACCGTCAGCACGATCAGACCGTCGTTGAGCAAGAGCAAGTCGCCGGGCTTCACATCGCGGGGCAATTCTTTGTAGTCCAAGCCCACACCTTGCAGGTCGCCGAGCTCGGTGCGCGATGCGTCAAGCACGAATTTGGCGCCGTTTTCCAGCATCACTTTGCCTTCTGCGAACTTGCCAACGCGGATTTTGGGGCCCTGCAAGTCGGCCATGATGGCCACTTCACGGCCAGCGCGCACGGCGGCTTCGCGGACCAAACGCGCACGGTCAATGTGGTCTTGGGCTTTGCCGTGGCTGAAATTCAAGCGAACCACGTTGACGCCGGCGCGGATCATTTGCTCCAGCAACGCGGGATCGCTGGAAGCTGGGCCTAAAGTAGCAACAATTTTGGTGGCGTGACGGGGCATTCAGAGTCTCCTTGTGTGTATTCTTTGCACTGATTCTCACATGTTTGACATGCAAATTTTGCAAAGTAGACCACCCCATTTCTAGAGGCATGAACCGCCAAAGCCCATACAGCACAGGGGCAGACTCCCGCCAAGCGGCTCAACAGAGCACAAAAAGCGATAATCAGGCACGCATTTGATTCAAATCAGTGCAGATTGCCTCGGCAAACCTAAGATTCAGCGACTATGACCACCAACATCCAACCTATTCTTCCCGGCGAACCGATGCCACACCGCAAAGTCATGCGTGAGTGGCTGCTGCCTTTGGCAGAGCGCACCACGGGCCTCGCGTTCGTTTTACTGATTACGGATTACATTTTGTGGGCAGCACTGCTCACCGGCACCGTGCTGTTCGACGCATGGTGGGCCAAGCTCTTGTGCGGCTTGGTCGCTGGCTTCGTGATCGGCCGCCTGTTCATCTTGGGCCACGACGCGTGCCACCAAAGCCTGACGCCACACCGCAACCTCAACAAGTGGCTGGGCCGCATCGCCTTCTTGCCTTCGTTGACCGCCTACAGCCTGTGGGACATTGGCCACAACGTCGTGCACCACGGCTACACCAACCTCAAAAACTTCGACTTCGTGTGGGCACCCTACACGCCCGAAGAATTCGCGGCCTTGAGCCCGTTTGAAAAACTGCGTGACCGCGTTTACCGCAGCGGCTGGGCCCCCGGCCTCTACTACATGATCGAAATCTGGTGGAACAAGATGGTGTTCCCCAACGAAAAGAACATGCCCACACGCCGCCCCATCTTCACCAAAGACTGCTGGTTGATCACCGTCTTCGGCTTCGCTTGGGTGGCGGTCATGGCTTGGGCTGCTGTGGCGACCGAGCAATCGATTGGCTACATCTTGTTGATGGGCGTGGTGGTGCCCTTCTTCTTCTGGGTCACCATGATTGGTTTCGTGGTGTACGTGCACCACACCCATGTGGACGTGTCTTGGCACGAAGAGCGCACCGGCTGGTCCAAGGCATCGCCTTTTGTGTCAACGACCGTGCACTTGACCTTCCCCATGCACATCGGCGCGCTGATGCACCACATCATGGAGCACACCGCTCACCATTTGGACATGAGCATTCCGCTGTACAAGCTCAAGCAAGCGCAAAGCAAACTCGAAGAGTTGTTGCCCGAACGCATCATCGTTCAGCCGTTCTCTTGGAGCTGGTATGTGCAAACCGCCCGCGACTGCAAGCTGTATGACTTCAAAACAGACAGCTGGATGACGTATGACGGCAAGGTCACCAGCCCCCGTGCAATGAAAGCCGCCTGAGCCTGATTGACGGCCAGACTCAACGACAAAGCCCCGCATTGCGGGGCTTTTTCATGGGCGCGAGCCATATGCGGGTGCCACGTCATACTTGCGCAGATGCACCGCTTGGGCTGAATTCAGTGCGATCAATTCGCGCAAATTTTCTCGCCAGTGGATTCGCGTTTGAAGCAATTCAAAGGCAGTTTGGCTTCAGCGCTGTTCAACCTAGGGGGCGGGGGCGCGTAGCGTTCCTTCATTTGTCTGTCCCATTCTTGCCCCTCGGCCTTTCCACGTTTTTGACAGTCCTGAACCGCCTCGTGGGTAGACAAGGTTTCGCAACGCCTTGACTCCAACGGAAACGCTTGAAGGCCTTGTGCTGAGGCCATCAGCGGCAAGTAAACCGCGACGGCGCAAACCAATCTCAATGTGTGACGCATCCTCAAAGCCCCAAATGAAAACACGGGCAAAGATACCCGTGTTGCTTGGTGCCCAGTTGAGTTCAGCTCAACTTATGAACAGGCCTTGGCTCAACCCGCGGCGCGCTTGGTCAAGATCTCAAAAGCGGGCAAGGTCTTGCCTTCCAAGATTTCCAAGAAGGCGCCGCCGCCAGTGGAGATGTAGCCCACTTGCTTGTCAATGCCGTACTTGGCAATCGCCGCCAAGGTGTCGCCACCACCCGCGATGCTGAACGCGCTGGACTCGGCAATGGCGTGTGCAATCACCTTGGTGCCGTTCTCAAATGCAGCAAATTCAAACACGCCCACAGGGCCATTCCAAACGATGGTGCCAGCCGATTTGAGTTGCGCGGCCAATTTGGCAGCGGTCTCTGGGCCGATGTCCAAAATCAGGTCGTCGTCGGCCACTTCGGTGGCTTTTTTCACGGTGGCCACAGCGTCGGCCGAGAAGGTTTTGGCGGTCACCACATCGGTAGGAATCGGCACTTCGGCGCCGCGTGACTTCATCAAGGCGATCACCGCTTTGGCTTCGTCGATCAAATCGGGTTCAGCCAAGCTTTTGCCGATCTTCAGGCCCGCTGCCAACATGAAGGTGTTGGCAATGCCGCCGCCCACGATGAGTTGGTCCACGTTGCTGGCCAAGCTCTTCAGAATCGTCAATTTGGTGCTGACCTTGCTGCCTGCCACGATGGCGGCCAAAGGACGCTTAGGAGCCGCCAAGGCTTTTTGGATGGCATCAATTTCTGCGGCCAACAAAGGGCCAGCACACGCGACAGGTGCAAATTGCGCGATGCCGTACGTGGTGCCTTCGGCGCGGTGGGCAGTACCAAAAGCGTCGTTCACAAAGATGTCGCACAAGGCGGCCATCTTGCGGGCCAAGTCTTCGTTGTTCTTTTTCTCGCCTTTGTTGACGCGGCAGTTTTCCAGCAACACCACTTGACCGGGGGCCACGCTCACACCGTCCACCCAGTTCGCAATCAGCGGCACCTCACGGCCCAACAACTCGCCCAAACGCTTGGCCACAGGGGCCAACGAGTCTTCGGGCTTGAATTCGCCTTCGGTGGGGCGGCCCAAGTGACTGGTCACCATCACGGCGGCACCCGCAGCCAGCGCCATTTGAATGCAAGGCACCGAAGCGCGAACGCGCGTGTCTTCGGTGATGGCACCGCTGTCGTCTTGCGGCACGTTCAAGTCGGCACGGATGAAAACACGTTGGCCTTGGGCTTTGCCGTTGGCACACAAATCAGAGAAGCGAATGACGTTCATGGTGGGCTGAGTTTGGAATTGAATAACCCGCCTATTCTAAAAGTCAGGGCTTGCGGAGCCTGACAGACCGCGATCTGCCCTGTTTGAGGGCGTGATCGCGGCTTGGCCAGCCGTCTGACGTCACATCACCGCGCCCAATTGCCACGGCACAAACTCGTTTTGACCATAGCCGTGCTGCTCGCTCTTGGTGTGCTGGCCCGAGGCGGCAGCAATCATCATGTGGAAGATGCGTTCGCCCGCTTGCTGCACGGTTTCTGAGCCATCCACCACGCCACCGCAGTTGATGTCCATGTCGTCTTCTTGGCGCTGCCACAACGCGGTGTTGGTGGCCAGCTTCAGCGACGGACTGGGCGCGCAGCCATAGGCCGAACCGCGCCCCGTGGTGAAGCAAATCAAGTTGGCCCCACCCGCGACTTGGCCAGTCGCCGACACGGGGTCATAACCCGGTGTATCCATGTACACAAAGCCTTTGGCCGTGATGGGCTGGGCGTACTCGTACACATCCACCAAATTGGTGGTGCCGCTTTTGGCAATGGCCCCCAAGCTTTTTTCGAGAATGGTGGTCAAGCCGCCGGCCTTGTTGCCCGCAGAAGGGTTGTTGTCCATTTGCATGTTGTTGCGGCGGGTGTACGCCTCCCACCACGCAATGCGTGCGCGCAATTTATCGGCCACAGCCACACTGACAGCGCGACGTGTCAGCAAATGTTCGCCGCCGTAAATTTCGGGCGTTTCTGACAACACAGCCGTGCCCCCGTGACGCACCAACAAATCGACCGCGGCGCCCAAAGCGGGGTTGGCACTGATGCCCGAATACCCGTCGCTGCCACCACACTGCAAGCCCACCGTGAGGTGACTCACAGGCACGGGCTCCCGCTTGACGCGGTTGGCTTCAGGCAACATGGCTTTGATCAGCGCCACGCCCTTTTCAACCGTCTTGCGGGTGCCGCCGGTGTCTTGAATGTTGAAGGTGGCCAACTTCACGTTTTCTTGCAAGCCCTCTTGCGCAATCAAGCCCGTGATTTGGTTGGTCTCGCAGCCCAAACCCACCACCAAGACGGCCGCAAAGTTGGGATGCTTGGCGTAACCACCCAAGGTACGACGCAAAACCTGCAACTCTTCACCATCGCTGGCCGTGGCGCATCCCATGCCGTGGGTCAGGGCCACCACACCATCGACATTCGGAAAGTCAGCCAAGGCTTCGGGGCGAATGTCGCGCCGAAAGTAATCGGCAATGGCGCGCGCCGCGGTGGCCGAGCAATTCACCGAGGTCAACACGCCGATGTAGTTGCGTGTGGCCACACGACCATCCGCACGCACGATGCCTTGGAACGTGGCGGGTTGGGCCACATACGCGGTGGGCTGTGCGGCAGCGCCTGGCGCATGCTCACGCGCAAAGTCGCTGAAGGCCAAGTTGTGCGTGTGCACATGCTCGCCCGCTGCAATGTCACGCGTGGCCATGCCAATGATTTGGTCGTAGCGACGCACCGGCTGCCCCTTGGCAATGGCACAGGTCGCGACCTTGTGGCCGGGCGGTACCAAGCCCGACACCGTCACGCCCTCTTGCGCCAACACCGTGCCGCCCAGCAATTGCGAACGCGCAATGACCACGTTGTCTTGCGCATGAATGCGGATGACGGGTGACATCAGTTGGACCACCCGCCGTCAATGATTTGCGACGTGCCAGTGGTGAAGCTCGACTCATCGCTGGCCAAGTACACGGCCAACAAAGCAATTTCTTCCACACGGCCCACACGCCCCATCGGCTGACGTGCGACAAAAGCGGCCTCAACTTGCGCAATGGTTTGACCGCTGGCCTGCGCCTGTGCCGAAATACGGTCACGCAAAGAAGGCGACTCCACAGTGCCAGGGCAAATCGCGTTACAACGCACGCCCGTGGTGATGTAGTCGGCCGCAACCGCCTTGGTCAAACCGATGATGGCGGCTTTGGTCGTGCCGTACACAAAACGGTTGGGTGCGCCTTTGATGCTGCCTGCCACCGAGGCCACGTTGATGATGGAGCCTTTGCTTTTTTTCAACATGCCAGGCAAGAACGCTTTGATCATGTGGAACTGCGAACGCACATTGAGGTTGAACGCAAAGTCCCACTCGGCTTCGGTGCAGTCGAGCACGGTGCCTGCATGCACAAAACCCGCGCCGTTGAACAGCACATCGATCTCGCCATGTTTGGCATGTGCCGCTTGAATGGCCGCGTTGCTGGTGACGTCCAACACGTCGATGTCGCAACCGCATTCTTGCTTCAAGGACTCAAGCGCTGCCGCGTTGACGTCGGTCGCAATGACCTTCGCGCCTTCGCGCACAAAGGCCAGTGCGGTGGCGCGTCCAATACCTTGACCTGCGGCGGTGACGAGGGCTGTTTTGCCTGCTAAACGTTGACTCATGGTTGTCTCTCTATCTGTGATTTAAGTGTTGGAAGTTTTAGGCACCAAAGCGGCGCCCGTGATGCGTTCTTGTGCCTCGACCAATGAGGGCACAAATTTTTTGCCAAAGCCCAAGGCGCTGGCCATGCTGAGTGACTGGTGCACCGCCTCGCCCATCAACGTGGGTACGCCCATGCCTTCGGCCAAGTGGGTGTAGTAACGGATGTCTTTGCGGGCGTTGTCGAGCTCAAACTTCAAGCCAGCCAAATCGCCATCCAGCGTTTTGGCCATGGCTTGGAACAAGCCTGAGTTCACAGGCCCTGCGCCCACCAACGCGACGAGTTGCTTGGGGTCAATGCCTGCGCGTTTGCCCACCGCAAATGCCTCGGCGGTGGCCGTGCAAATGGCTTGGCCAATGAAGTTGTTGAGCAGCTTGATGCCGTGGCCCGCACCAGGCCCACCCACATGGAACACGTTTTCCGCACAGCACTTCAAGACCGGTTCAAGCTTGGCAAACACGGCGGGCTCTGCGCCGACCATGATGTTGAGTCGGCCCGCCTCGGCCTCCACGGGGGCGCGTGCCAAAGGTGCATCCACAAAAGTGACCCCTTGGGTCTGCGCCAATTCGCGCAAATGGGTGGTGGAGTGCGGCTCGCTGGTGGAGCAATCGACGATGACCAAGCCCGCTTTGGGTTTGGACAACAAACCATTCGCGCCGGAGACCACCGCTTCGACTTGGGGGGAGCCGGTCACGCAAATCAACACCACGTCGCACGTGGCACCAAGCTCGGCCGCATTGGCTGCGAGGGTGGCGCCTGCGTCCAACAAATCTTGCACGCGGTCACGTTGCTGGTGAACCGTGATCGCCACGTGTTGGCCTTTGGCCAATAAGTTTTTTGCCATGCCATGCCCCATGAGGCCGGATGCGCCGATATAACCAATGTTCATGTCTGTCTCCTTGATGTTTGTTTGCTCTATGTTTGACCCATTGAAATTCATACACCGGCCGCGTCGAGCGCTGCACGGGTGGGCAGGCCTTCACAATCGCCACGCACTTGCACAGCACGTGCGCCCATCCATGCGCCACGACGGGCCGCTTGTTCTATGGTCGCGTCTTCCAACAAAGCGCTGATCACGCCGACCGCAAATGCATCGCCTGCGCCCACGGTGTCTACCACTTTTTCAACGGCGAACGCAGGCACAAAAGCGCGCCCTTCGGGGCCATCGACATATGCGCCCTGCGGCCCCAGCTTGACCACCACCTGTGTGGCACCGACGTTGCGGTAAAAGCGTGCAATGTCTTGCGGCGTGTCGCAACCCGTGAGCAAGCGACCTTCTTCCCAACCCGGCAGCACCCAATCGGCTTGCGCTGCCAAAGCGTTGAGGGTGTCGCGCATCACGGCGCGGTCGGGCCACAAAGCAGGGCGCAAGTTGGGGTCGAAGCTGATGGTTTTGTGGTGGGCCCGCATGTGGCGCATGGCCGCTTGCGTGGCGGCCATCGTGTGGGCCGACAGCGCGGGGAAAATACCGGTCACATGCAAATGACGTGCGCTCGCCAACCAAGGTAAATCCAAATGCTCAGGCCCGAGCTGACTGGCTGCCGAGTTCGCGCGCTGATAGGCAATGGGAGGGTCGGTTCCGTCGTCCACGCGGCCCTTGCGCATGGATGCGGTGAGGCCGCCGTGCACCGTGGCCACATGCGAACAATCGACACCTTCGCGCTCAAACGCTTGTCGCAAATAGTCACCGCTCACATCGTCACCCAAACGGCTGACCCAACCGACGTGCAAGCCCAAACGCGCCAAGCCCACCGCCACATTGGTTTCGGCCCCTGCCGTGTGTTGGCTGAAGCTTTGCACCTCAGCCAAGGGCCCCGTTTGCTCGGCGGCCCACAGCACCAAGGCCTCGCCCAGCGTCACCACATCAGGGGGTGCGGCGTGTTGCATGGGCTGGGTGAATGGGCGTTTTAGCCGCGACCGACGAAGGGCATCTGGTTCGCCATCACCGTGACAAACAAGATGTTGGACGACAGCGGCAAGCTGGCCATGGTCATGAAGGTGTCCACCACCGAGCTCATTTCCATGCGGGCTTCAGGTTTGATGGTGCCATCGGCTTGGTGCACGCCATTGGCCATCTTGATCGTCATGTCGCTGGCCACGTTGCCAATGTCGATTTGACCCACCGCGATGTTCATCCCGCGACCGTCCAAATTGGCCGCACGGGTCAAACCGCTGATGGCGTGTTTGGTGGCCGTGTAGGCAATCGAGCCAGGGCGGGGCGCATGCGCCGAGATCGAGCCGTTGTTGATGATGCGACCGCCTTGTGGCGACTGCGTCTGCATTTGTTTGAACGCATGCGAGAGGCAATAAAACGCGCCGTTCAAATTGACGTCCACCGCTTGACGCCATGTGTCTGCCGTCATGTCACCGGGCAAGGTGTAGGGCAGCGAAATGCCGGCGTTGTTGAACAACAAGTCCACACGGCCAAACTTCGCGACCACGGTTTTGAAGAGTTGCGCCACGTCTTCGTCTTTGCTCACATCGGTGGGCACGGCCAAGGCGTTGCCACTGTTGGCGCCGGCCTCTGCAATGGCGGCATGAAGCGCATCTGCGCGACGCCCGACCAAGGCCACCTGCCATCCGGCTTGGAGCAAGGCCAAGGCGCATGCCTTGCCAATGCCTGAGCTTGCGCCCGTTACAACTGCTACTTTTGTCATCTCGCTTGTCCTCTTGAAATCTGGATCACTGGGAGTTAATGGTTGTCTTTGGGCACGGCAGATCCGCGCATGCCACGCAAGAAGTCTAGGTCAGCGCCTTCGTCCGCTTGCAGCACATGGTCAATGTAGAGCTTCCAATAGCCGCTTTCCATCGCAGGGGCTGGTGGCGTCCATGCGGCGCGGCGCTTGGCCAACTCGGCGTCATCCACATGCAAATGCAAGCTGCGCTTGGGCACATCGAGCGTGATCAAGTCACCGTTTTGCACCAAGGCCAAGGTGCCACCGGCGGCCGCTTCAGGCGCGGTGTGCAACACCACCGTGCCGTAAGCCGTGCCGCTCATGCGGGCGTCGCTGATGCGCACCATGTCGGTGATGCCCTTGCGCAACACCTTGGGAGGCAAGGGCATGTTGCCCACTTCGGCCATGCCGGGGTAGCCCTTGGGGCCGCAGTTCTTCAACACCAAGATGCAGGTTTCATCCACATCCAAGTTCTCGTCGTCGATGCGGGCATGGAAATCGTTGCTGTCTTCAAACACCACCGCACGACCGGTGTGCGTCATCAACTCGGGCGTGGCTGCGCTGGGCTTGATCACCGCGCCGCGAGGTGCCAAGTTGCCACGCAAGATGGCAATGCCTGCTTTCTCTTTGAAAGGCTGATCAAACGGCTTGATGACTTCGGTGTTGTAGTTTTGGGCGTCAGCGACGTTTTGGCCCACGGTCTTGCCGTTGGCGGTGATGATCTCGGTGTGCAGCAGGTGCGCGATTTCTTTCATCACCACGGGCAAGCCGCCGGCGTAGCAGAAGTCTTCCATCAGGTACTGGCCCGATGGCTGCAAATTCACCAAACAAGGCAACTCACTGGCCAAACGGTCAAAGTCGTCAATGCTCAAAGGCACGCCCAAGCGACCTGCGATGGCGACCAAATGGATCACCGCGTTGGTACTGCCACCAATGGCGGCCAAGGTACGAATGGCGTTCTCGAAGGCTTCACGGGTCAAGATTTGTGAAATCTTGATGTCGTCTTTCACCATCTGCACGATGCGTCGGCCCGCGTCGCGTGCCAGCACATTGCGACGGCCATCCACCGCAGGGTAAGCGGCGTTGCCAGGCAAACCAATGCCCAAGGCTTCGACCATGCTGGCCATGGTGCTGGCCGTACCCATGGTCATGCAGTGGCCGTGGCTGCGGTGCATGCAGCTCTCGGCCTCAAAGAAATCTTGCAGCTTCAAGGTGCCTGCGCGCACTTGCTCGCTCATG
>Ga0213920_1000218_pt1 | contig 53683 bp, 51 predicted proteins | sample McNCre1117MG_FD_161054 | JGI IMG/M metagenome (GOLD analysis project Ga0213920, IMG submission 161054) | Freshwater microbial communities from McNutts Creek, Athens, Georgia, United States - 11-17 MG | ecosystem: Environmental > Aquatic > Freshwater > Creek | place: USA: Georgia | collected...
TTTGGTGGAAATCAACCCACTGAACCGCGACAGCAAAGGCAACGTGATGGCTTTGGACGCGAAGTTCAACTTCGACGCCAACGCTTTGTTCCGTCACCCAGAAATCGTGGCTTACCGCGACTTGGACGAAGAAGATCCTGCTGAAGTGGAAGCTTCCAAGTTCGACTTGGCCTACATCAGCTTGGACGGCAACATCGGTTGCTTGGTCAACGGCGCTGGCTTGGCCATGGCCACCATGGACACCATCAAGTTGTTCGGCGGCGAGCCTGCCAACTTCTTGGACGTGGGCGGCGGCGCAACTGCCGAGAAGGTCACGGAAGCTTTCAAGATCATGTTGGCCAACAAGAATGTCAAAGGAATTTTGGTCAACATCTTCGGCGGCATCATGAAGTGCGACACCATCGCTACGGGCGTGATCACCGCTTGCCGCGCTGTGAACCTGTCTGTGCCATTGGTGGTGCGCATGAAGGGCACCAACGACGAGCTGGGCAAGAAAATGTTGGCTGACTCCGGTCTGCCCATCATCTCTGCTGACACCATGGCCGAAGCTGCAACGCAAATCGTTGCCGCAGTGAAGTGATTAGGAATTAAAAATGTCTATCTATATCAATAAAGACACCAAGGTCATCACCCAAGGTATCACCGGTAAAACTGGCCAATTCCACACTGAAAAGTGCATCGAATACGCGAACGGCAAAAACTGTTTCGTGGCTGGCGTGAACCCCAAGAAAGCTGGCGAGTCCATCTTTGGCGTGCCAATCTACTCGACCGTCAAGGACGCAGCCAAGGAAACTGGCGCGACCGTGTCGGTGATCTACGTGCCTCCAGCTGGCGCTGCTGCTGCCATCTGGGAAGCTGTGGAAGCCGACCTCGACTTGGCCATCTGTATCACCGAAGGCATCCCCGTCCGTGACATGCTTGAAGTCCGTAACAAGATGAAAGCCAAGGAAGCTGCTGGCGGCAAGAAGACCTTGTTGCTCGGCCCAAACTGCCCTGGTTTGATCACGCCTGACGAAATCAAGATCGGCATCATGCCCGGTCACATCCACCGCAAAGGCCGTATCGGCGTTGTGTCACGTTCTGGCACATTGACTTACGAAGCTGTGGCGATGTTGACTGAAGTGGGCTTGGGCCAATCCAGCGCCGTCGGTATCGGTGGCGACCCGATCAACGGTTTGAAGCACATCGACGTGATGAAGGCTTTCAACGACGATCCAGACACCGACGCCGTCATCATGATTGGTGAAATCGGTGGTCCAGACGAAGCCGAAGCCGCCATGTGGTGCAAGGCCAACATGAAGAAGCCTATCGTTGGCTTCATCGCTGGAGTGACTGCCCCTCCCGGCAAGCGCATGGGCCATGCAGGTGCTTTGATTTCTGGCGGTGCCGACACGGCAGACGCCAAGCTGGCCATCATGGAAGAGTGCGGCTTCATCGTCACACGCAACCCATCTGAACTGGGCAAATTGCTCAAAGCTCAGCTGAAGTAAGCCATTGCTGCGTAAGCAGTAATACCAACGGGCCCGCTTTGTCGGGCCCGTTACACTTTGTGCTCGCTGGAAATGCCCACGCTGCTTGGGCCATACCTCTACAAAACAATAACGGAGCTCATATGGAATTTTTGCAAGGCTTTCAAAACCCAGACTTTTTGGTCGGTTTGTTGAAAATTATCTGGATCAACATCCTTTTGTCGGGCGACAACGCTGTGGTGATCGCTTTGGCGGCGCGTGGATTGCCTCCGCACCAGCAAAAGCAAGCGATCATGTTCGGTTCAGGCGCGGCTGTGGCACTGCGTATTGGTTTGACCATCGTGGCTGCTTGGTTGCTTGAGTTGCAAGGTTTGCAAGTCATTGGCGGCATCTTGTTGCTGTGGATCGGCGCGCAATTGCTGGCCGATGAAGAAGAAAGCGACGAAGAAGCCAAAGAGCATGCCAACATGATGTCGGCCGTTCGCACCATCTTGATTGCTGACTTGGTGATGAGCTTGGACAACGTGATCGGCGTGGCTGCTGCCGCCAAAGGCGATCAAGTCTTGTTGATCTTGGGCTTGGCCATCAGCATCCCCTTGGTGATCTTTGGCAGTTCCATGATGATCAAATTGATGGAGCGTTTCCCTGCCATCATCACGGCCGGTGCCGCTTTGATTGGCTGGGTGGGCGGTGAGACGGTGGCCAGTGACGTGTTGTTGCGCGACTTCTCTGCGGCCAATCCTTGGTTCCACATGACTGCCGCCGCTGCAGGCGCTGCCATTGTCATTGGCTGGGGTCGTTACATGGAGTCACGCAAGTCTCATTCAGACGCTGCGGACGCTTAAACGTTCACACCCAGGTGCGCAGGCCGTCAGTCGGTCTATGCCTTGAAACAAGAGCGAGCGGTGAGTTTCACCGCTCGCTTTTTTTTGAACTCAAACCCGTGTGATGCGGACAAATCGGCTGCCTAGAATGAAATGCGATGTCGCATTCATCCCCCTTTTTAGGACAAACACCATGCAACCGAAACGACAACACGGCTTCACCTTGATCGAACTCATGATCGTCGTGGCCATCATCGGCATCTTGGCTTCGGTGGCATTGCCCGCTTACCAAGATTACACAGTGCGTGCCCGTGTGAGCGAAGGTTTAGGCTTGGCGTCTGCTGCCAAAAATACCGTGTTGGACGTGGCCAACAGTGGCAATGCCAACGCCACCACCGGCTACAAGGCGGACTACACCTGGGATGCTGCCACCAAAAACGTGAGCAAAATCGACATCAATGCCACGACCGGCGCAATCAGCATCACCACAACAGAGGCGGCCGGTGGTGGCACTTTGGTGCTGGTGCCCTACACGAAGTCGGGTGAAACGGTCTCGGCTTTGCCAGCGCCTAGCGCCACGGGTGTTTTGATCAAGGGTGTGATCCAGTGGAAATGCTTGGCCAAAGGCGCGGCCAAGTTTGCGGACACCACCGTCGCTACCGATGCCCTGGATTCCAAGTTCGCGCCCAGCGACTGCAAGTGACGAACGGTCATCGCTTGCATCACGTCTGCGTGGCTGAGGGAAAATTCAGCCATGTCAATGATTGAAAAATACGCGGTACCTGTGCGCAATGCTTTGCTGTTGCTTTGTTTGGTGTTGCCGTGGTTGAACCCTTTTGCCAGCAGCCCGTCGACGGGCGTGGTGCCCTTGCTGCTGAGCTGGATGTTGGGTGCTTGCGCCTTGTTGCTGGTGGTGGATTTGCCAACTTTTCCCGTGGCCCCATCATCTCGCGGGTGGGCATTGGTGGGTGGCGTGTGGCTCGTTGCCGTGACTGCGTCGGTGTTGTGGGTCCCCGAGGTGGTCGATGCCGCCTTGACCGCAGGCTTGTGGGCCGCGGCGGTGACGATGTGGGCGATGGCTGGCGTCGGACGCCGCGTGGCGCTGCAAAGCAACCAGTTGCTGCCTTGGGTGCTTGCGGCTTGGCTGTTGGCCGCGGTGATCAGCAGCCTGCTTGGTGTTTTGCAATACCTTGACTTGGCGCGAGATTTGTCCCCTTGGGTGAACCAGCCTGTGCGTGGCGATGCTTTTGCTAATTTGCGTCAGCGCAATCAGTTCGCCAGTTTGACCAGCATCGGGTTAGTCACGCTTTTGGTGTGGGTGGCGGCGCGTCCTGCAAGCCTCGGGTTTTCTACACGACAGCTTTGGCGCATGTTGTGGCCTTGGCTGGTGCTCAATTTCCTTGCCGCAGGCGTTGCCTGCTCCTTGTCGCGCACAGGCGCCCTGCAATGGGTGATCGTGGGCGTGTTGGCCGCGTTGTGGGCGTGGCGCCAAGCAACAGGCCACAGAGGGCATCAAACCCAGCTCTTGTGCATGGCCTTGGCCGCCCCCTTCTTGGTGGCGCTGTGGTCGGTTTGGATGCCCATGCTGGCCGCTCAGCTCACGGGTAGCCAAGGTGCCAGCATGATTTTGCGGGTTGCTGGACAAACGCAAGACTACGGCATGTGCGCGAGTCGCCGTGTTTTGTGGGCCAATATGCTGAATTTGGCACTACAGCGTCCGTGGCTAGGCTGGGGTTGGGGTGAGGCCGATTTGGCGCATTTCATGACGGCTTATTCGGGGCTGCGTTTTTGTGACTTGGTCGACAACGCCCACGATTTGCCTTTGCATTTAGCCGTCGAGTTTGGGCTGCCGTTGGCGGCGTTGTCCGTGCTGTTGGGGTTGGCTTGGGTGATACGCCGCCAACCATGGCGTGAGACGAATGTCTGGCGCATGATGGCTTGGGGCGTGCTGTTGGTGGTGGGTGTACACAGCCTGTTGGAGTACCCGCTCTGGTATGGCCCTTTCCAAATGGCACTGGGCTTGAGTGTGGGCTTGTTGTGGGCATTGCCGTCTACCAGTGGTGGGCCCACAGCGTCAACACCATCCCTGGTGCGGCAAAACATGACACTGGTCCTGTGCAGCCTGCTATTTTTAGGCTGCCTTTATGCCGCGTGGGATTACAACCGTGTGGCGCAAATTTACCGACCCGCCGCTTCGCGTGATGCGCCCTACCGCGACAACCCGATGGGCCACGCCAAGCAATCGTGGCTGTTTCGTAACCAAGCAGACTTTGCCGATCTGACCACCCGCACCGTGACTTCTGACAACGCCGCCGACACCTATCAGCTGGCTTTGCGCGTGATGCACTATTCGCCAGAGGCGCGTGTGGTGCAAAAGGCCATCGACAGTGGCAAATTGTTGGGGCTGACCACCGAAGTCGACGCGCTAGAAGATCGGCTGCTTGAGGTAAATAAGGCAGTGTCCCAGTAAACTGCATGCCACATGACGCTTATTAAAAACACCCTTTCCGCTATCGTGATTACGCGCAACGAGGCGCATAACTTAGACGACTGCTTGCGCTCCATGCAAGGCTTGGTGGATGAAATCGTCGTGGTCGATAGCCAAAGCACAGACGACACCGTGACTATTGCCGAACGTCATGGTGCGAAGGTGTCACGACCCGCTGATTGGCCTGGGTTTGGTCCGCAGAAAAACCGTGCACTTGATTTGGCAACGTGTGACTGGGTGCTTTCCATCGATGCAGATGAGCGCTTGACACCGGAGTTGTCGTCGGAAATTCGTGCCGTACTGCAGCGCCTAGACAGCAAGGTAGCTTATGAAATTCCCCGGTTGTCTTGGTACTGTGGCAAATTCATTCATCACGCGGGCTGGCAGCCAGATTACGTGCTCCGTCTTTTTAAGCGAGGCAGTGCGAAGTTTTCTGATGATTTGGTGCATGAGCGCGTCGTGACAGATCGCGCGTTGGTGAAGCTACAAAATCATTTGCTGCACTACAGCTATTTGAATTTTTCACAAGTATTGTCAAAGGTGGAAGCGTATTCCACGGCCTCGGCTAAGCAAGCATTTGCGCGTGGTAAGCGGTCGTCGGTCGGTGCGGCCGTTGGGCATGGCGCGTGGGCATTTTTCAGAACCTATGTGCTGCGCGCAGGCTTCTTAGACGGCAGCCATGGATTGGCACTGTCTATTTCGAATGCGGAAACCAGCTACTACAAATACTTGAAGATTTGGCAGATGCAGCAGAACCGACCCCATGACCCGCTTTAAGTTGTGAGGTCGATGCGGTGTGGTTTTTAACCCGTGACAGCCGCCACATAACTCCCCGACTTCCCGCCATGCTTCTCCAGCAATTTCACGTCGGTCATCGTCATGCCTCTATCGACGGCTTTGCACATGTCGTAAATTGTCAGCAAAGCCACTTGCACAGCGGTGAGCGCCTCCATCTCCACGCCTGTTTGCCCGACGGTTTCGACGGTGGCTGTGCAGTACACGCTGTGGTTTGACGCGTCCACCGCAAACTCAACCGCGACGCGGGTCAGTGCCAATGGGTGGCACAGGGGAATCAAGTCACTGGTTTTTTTGGCAGCTTGAATGCCTGCGATGCGGGCAATGCCCAAAACGTCGCCCTTTTTAGCGGTGCCGCTTTCAATGAGTGCCAAGGTGGCAGGCAGCATTTGGATGCGACCCGTTGCGACACCGACGCGGCGGGTGTGCGCCTTGTCGGCCACATCCACCATGTGGGCTTGGCCTTGCGCGTCAAAGTGGGTGAGTGTGGACATGGGTCAATTTACAGCGGGTTAACATGAGAGCAGCATCATAAGGTCCGAGTTCTCTGTCCGTTCGTATGCCCGCCAAAAACAAGCCATCTCCCTCGCTTCTACGCCCGTTGGCGCGCCGTTTGGGCGTGCTCGGTTTGTGCGCGGCCCTGATGTTGCCTTTCAATGCGGTGCAGGCGCAAAGCAGCGGCGGTCACCGCCTGCCCAATCTGGGCGATGGGGCCGAGTTGCCGTTGGGGGTGGAGCGTCGTTTGGGCGAAAGCATTGCTCGCGAAATTTACCGCGACCCCGATTACGTGGACGACCCCGTGTTGGGCGACTACATCCAATCTATTTGGCAGCCTTTGTTGGCCGCAGCGCGTCAACGCGGCGAACTCACGCCCGAGTTAGACCAGCAATTTGCGTGGGACGTGGCGTTGATTCGAGATCGCAGCATCAACGCCTTTGCCTTGCCCGGCGGTTATTTGGGGGTGCACTTAGGGCTCATTGCCGCCGTCAACAGCGGCGATGAATTGGCTTCGGTGCTCGCCCATGAGCTGAGCCACGTCACGCAGCGACACATCGCGCGCATGATTGCGCAGCAAGGTCGCCAAGGGCCGATGGTCATTGGCGCCATGATTTTGGGCATGCTCGCCGCCAGCCGCACTGCCAACCCCAGCAGCATGAGCGCCGCCAATGCCGTGATGGTGGGTGGGCAGGCTGCGGCGATGCAGAGCCAATTGAATTTTTCTCGTGACATGGAGCGTGAAGCTGATCGTGTGGGCTACGGCGTAATGACCGATGCGGGTTATGAGCCACAAGGCTTTGTCACCATGTTTGAGAAGTTGCAGCAGGCTTCGCGTCTGAACGACAACGGCTCGTTCCCGTACCTGCGCAGCCACCCCATGACGACCGAGCGCATCGCCGACGCGCAGGCGCGTCAACAATTGCTGCCGCCACAATCTGCTGCGATCACCACGCCGCTGCACGCCATGATGGCGGCGCGTGCCCAGGTTCTGACCAATCCAGGCGTCGACGTGTTGCGTGCGCTCGCAGCGCATGCCGATGTTGCAGCGTTGGCCACTGCGCCCTCGGCACGGCAAGCTGGGGTGTTGTATGCGGCCGTGATGGCCGAAATGCGTCAACGCAATTTTGCTGCTGCACGCCAACATTTGGCACGCCTGCAAGCCTTGGCCACGCCATCTTTGAATGCCGACGCGCAACGCGTGGTGCGGTTGTTGGCGGCAGAGCTGGCATTGACGGCGAACGACACGATGACCGCGCTGCGTGTGTTGTCGACCCCGCTCGCCCTCAAACCGGATCGCGCATCATTGATGCTGCTGACGCAAGCCCGTGTGGCAACTCGCCAGCCTGAGCAAGCCCAACTCGCAGGTGACGCGTTGCGGTTGTGGCTGAGTCAGCGTCCGCGCGATGCCTCGGCCTGGCTGCTGTTGGTGTCTACGTATGAGTTGCAGGGCGACAGTTTGCGTGCCATTCGCGCACAAGCGGAGGCCCGTGCCGTCGAGTTGGATTACCCAGCTGCGGTGGATCGCCTCAAGGCTGCCCAATCGTTGGCGCACAGCATGGCGCGTGAAGGAAAATTAGACCGAGGCGGTCATATCGAGGCGTCCATCGTGGACGCGCGCTTGCGTGAGTTAGAAGGGTTGCGGCGGGAACAGGCGCTGCAGCGCTGAGTCGATCAGCACGCCAAACGCTGAGTAAATCAGCGAACCCAGCAAGGCAGAGCCAAAGCCCCGCACTTGAAACCCGTCCAGCAACCACGCCGCAGCCCAAAACATCAAGGCGTTGATGATGAACAAAAACAGCCCCAAAGTGAAAAACGTCACGGGAAGTGTCAGCACCACCAAGGCGGGACGCACCACCAAGTTGAACAAGCCGATCACAAAAGCTGCGGCCAAGGCAGCGCGGAAGTCTTTGACTTCAACGCCGCTGTACAGATGGGCCAACGCCAACAGGGCGGTGGCGTGGAGTAACCAAGTCAGGATGAGTTTCATTGCCCATTCAGCATAGCACTGCAGCTATGATCCACACCCCTACTTCCACCCTACTTTTTTAGGTAGTTCACTCTAGCGCAATGGCCAGCATTCACATCACCGACATTGAGGCCGCCATTAACTATTGGCGTGAAAAGTCCCCCTCACCCGACGGCGTCACACTCGCTCCCGAGCTGCGCGCTTTGGCAGAGGTGTATGCGTTGATGATTTTTCATCACCAAGACGAGGCAGCAGAGCAGGGGTTTCCGCCCAAAGCCTTGGACGCTTGGCTGGCTTGGTACCACACCACGCCAGACGCACCGTGCATCGCGATTTGCTCGACCAGCCAAGGCGACGAAGAGTGCAAAGGCTGTGGGCGCACGTTCGAAGAAGTGCAGTACTGGCCTGAAATGACGCCCAGCGAGAAGCGCAGCACTTGGCGTCGCATCACCATGATCGGCACGGCTTGGCGTTTCAACAAATACGCTGAGCGTGCAACCGAATCAGGTTGATTGATCTAGCGTTTATTTCCAGCGCTCGCACTCAATGTCAACGGTGGTTTTACCGTTGCTCATCATCACCACGCCTTCTTGAACCGTCGCTTGCAATTGCATGCTGCGCTCAGCCAGTTTGGCCAACTCTTGAGAGGCGGCGCTTGGAATGCGCCACACTTGCAAGGTGGTGGGTTTGATGAGTTTGTTTTGCATGTTTTTCCACCAGACATCGCCTGAGCTGGAGAACACATACAGCATCACCTGATCGGCCTTGCTACAGGCTTTGAGGAGCGGCTTTTCTTCGGGTTGGCCCACTTCAATCCACAGGCGTTTGCGGCCTGTGAAATCGGTCAACATCACATCGGGTTCATTGGGGTCAGACAGCCCGGCGCCAAACGCCAGCACGCCGTCGCCACCGCACACGTCTTGCAGCAAATGCGCTTGCAGCGACAGCGCGACCAAACGCACCATCATGCGCTCGTCGGTCTCGCTGGGGTGACGCGCCAACGTCAGCGCGTGGTCGGCGTAGTAGCTGTGGTCAATGTCGGCGATCTGGACGTTCGCTTTGAAAATGGTGGATTTGATCGCCATGTCGATGCTTAAACGCGACGCGCGAGTTCGGCAGCTTTGCCCACGTAGCTGCCAGGCGTCATGGCCAGCAAGCGGTCAATGTCGGCTTGCGGGATGTTCAACGAGCGAATCAGGCCATGCAAAGCTTCGGCCGTGACGGTCTTGCCACGCGTGACTTCTTTGAGCTGCTCATAAGCGCCCTGCACGCCGTAACGGCGCATGACGGTCTGGATGGGCTCGGCCAGCACTTCCCACGCTGCGTCAAGGTCAGCATCCAAGGCTTCGCGGTTGAGTTCGAGTTTGTTCAAGCCCACGTTCAGCGATTGGTAGGCCAATGCGGCATAACCCAGCGCCACGCCCATGTTGCGCAACACGGTGGAGTCGGTCAGGTCACGTTGCCAGCGGCTGATCGGCAGCTTTTCGCTCAGGTGTTTGAGCAAGGCGTTGGCCAAGCCCAAATTGCCTTCGGCGTTTTCAAAGTCAATCGGGTTGACTTTGTGCGGCATGGTGGATGAGCCAATTTCGCCCGCTTTCAAGCGTTGCTTGAAGTAGCCCAAAGACACATAGCCCCACACATCGCGCGACCAGTCGATCAAAATGGTGTTGGCGCGGGCCACCGCATCGAACAACTCGGCCATGTAGTCGTGATGTTCAATTTGAATGCTGTACGGCTGAAATGTCAGGCCCAAGCCCAATGGCGCGGGGGTTTCAATGACTTTTTGGCTGAAGGCTTCCCAATCAAACTCAGGCCAAGCGCTCAGGTGGGCGTTGTAGTTGCCGACAGCTCCGTTCATTTTGGCCATCATGTGTACGCCAGCAATGCGTTCGCGCACTTGTTTCAGACGCATCACCACGTTGGCCACTTCTTTGCCCACGGTGGTGGGGCTGGCGGTTTGGCCGTGGGTGCGGCTCAGCATGGGCACGTCCGCGAAGGCGTGGGCCATCTCGCGCATCTTGGCAATCAGACCGTCCAGACCCGGCAAGATCACCTCGTCACGGCCCGCTTGCAGTTGCAAGGCGTGGCTGGTGTTGTTGATGTCTTCGCTGGTGCAAGCGAAATGCACAAATTCAGCGGCAGCTTCCAATTCGGCATGGCCTTTGAATTGGTCTTTGATCCAGTACTCCACGGCCTTCACGTCGTGGTTGGTGGTTTTCTCGATCTCTTTGATTGCCAGCGCGTTGTCGGTCGAAAAGTTGGCCACCAAGCTCAGCAAATAGCTGCGCGAAGCCTCGCTCAGGGGTTTGAATTCGGCAAAGCCTGCATCGCTCAAGGCCATGAACCAAGCGATTTCAACTTGCACGCGGCGGTGCATATAGCCTTGTTCGCTCATCAAGGGGCGCAGGGCGGCGAGTTTGTTGGCGTAGCGGCCATCCAGCGGCGACAAGGCCACAACTTGGGAAATGCTTTGTGTGTTGCTCATCCTTAGATTTTAGGTGGTGCCGCTGACGCGAGTGCATGCAATGCATCTCTATAAAATACGCGCTCTGTCAATTTCAAATGAACGTATGAAACTCATTGGTGCCGTCACCAGTCCCTACGTGCGCAAAGTGCGCATCGTCATGGCCGAGAAAAAACTGGATTTTCAGTTCGTCACCGAAGATGTGTGGGCGGCCGACACCACCATTTCCGATGCGAACCCGCTGGGCAAAGTGCCTTGCTTGGTCATGGAAGGCGGAGAGGCACTGTTTGACTCACGCGTGATCGTGGAATACATCGACACCCTGTCACCCGTGGGCAAGCTGATCCCTGCTGGTGGCCGCGAGCGTGCCGAAGTCAAAACATGGGAAGCACTGGCGGATGGCCTGTTAGACGCTGCCATTCTGGCGCGCTTAGAGGCGCATTGGATCGGTCGCAAAGACAACGAACGCAGCCAAGCTTGGATTGAGCGTCAAATGAAAAAGATCGATGACAGCTTGGCCGCGATGAGCCGTGGTTTGGGCGATCGCAGCCATTGCGTGGGCATTCACCTGAGTTTGAGCGACATTGCGGTGGGCAGCGCTTTGGGCTACCTGGATTTCCGTTTCCCTGAGATCAATTGGCGCGAGCGTCACGTCAATTTGGCTGAGCTGTTTGAGCGCTTGTCGCAGCGTCAAAGCTTCAAAGACACGGCGCCCGCTTAAAGCGCTTTAATTGTTGGCGCGTTGTTTGAGCCAACGCATCAGACTGCCCAATACGGGCAGTTTTTCGTAAAGCTCTTCGGCAGCATCCCAGTAATCGCGGTGCACAGCCACGCGCCATACCCCCGCTTCTTCGCGCAACACCAAGTGGCTCGCGCCACGAATGGTTTGCGTTTGGCCTGCGGCAAACCGGCGCATGGCAAACAAAAAATCCCACGTCACAAAGCATTGCGTGCCTTGCTGCACACACTGGGTGATGACAAAGCGTGGCGCATCGAGCTCGCGAAACATGTGCGCAAAGATGGCCTCAATGGCGGGCACACCCTGCACCTCATTGAACGGATCTTTGAACTGCGCGTCCGACGTGTAGAGATCCGCGATGCGGGCCACATCGGTGGGCTGTAGGTGCTCAAAGAAATCGACCACGCGTTGCAACGCAGCTTCGCACGTGTCGGGTGCTCGGTGGTGGACGTGGGTGTTGGAGGGTTCGGTGCTCATGGTGCTCACAATCCTGTGGCGCGGCGCACCAACGCAAAGTACCACCGGTAGGGCAAGATGCGCATCAGCTTGAGCCAGCGCGTGAACCGTTTGGGGTAGTGAATTTCGAAGTCCCCTTTGGCCCATCCGCGCAGCATTTCTTGGGCGGCTTCTTCTGGGCCAATCAAGGCGGGCATGTGAAAGGTGTTTTGCGCGGTCAAGGGCGTTTCTACAAAGCCAGGGTTCACCACGCTCACCCCCAAGCCTTGTGCGGACACATCCAAATACAAGGCCTCCGCCAGATGAATCAACGCAGCCTTGGTGGGGCCGTAGGCCAAGCTTTGCGGCAACCCCCGATAGCCCGCCACGCTGGCCACGAGGCTGAGGTGACCCACACCTTGCGCCAACAGCGTCGGCAGCACGGCATCAAGCATGTGCAACGCGCCCACGTAATTCACCGTTTGGTGACGCAGCATTTCGCTCAAATCGTAGTCGGTGGCCCGCACAGGTTTGTAGTGGCCGGCGCAGTAAATCACCACATCCAAGCCTTGTTCGGCCAGCACATGCTGTGCCGCTTGGCATACCGCTGCGTGATCGCTGATGTCGAGTACCACCGCTTGTGCCCCTGGGTGGGCGTCTACAAACGCTTGCAGCAGTTCGGCTTTGCGCGCCGACACCACCACGCGTGCACCGGCCGCGTGCAGTGCTTGCGCCGTCGCCAAGCCAATGCCACTGGAAGCCCCAATCAACCAGACGCTGCGGCCTTGCCAGTTGGTGATGGGTGGGTTGAGAGGTTTCATGGTTGGGCGCCTGCTAAAAGTTGTCGTCGCAGTTGGCGCTGCGAGGTCTCGGGGGCTAGCCAAATGCCCATGAAGCGTTGGGCCAATTCGTGGTCGCGTACTTCGCCGAGTAGCTGATCTTGGTGCAGAAGTCGCAGGCCTTTTTGGGGCAGGTAGACGCCGGTCAGCCGCTCACCTTCCCGCACGTTGGGAATGAGTTGGTGCAGCAGCGTCGACCAAGTTTCGCGTTGTGCGGGCGTGAGCGCGCGTTGGCCTTGCATCTCGTCTATGGAGCGCTGGGCGATGTCAGCCCCGTTGAAGTCACGCAGATAGCGCAGCTCCAACACCAAGGGCTGTTTGGCCCATTCGCTGGACGCAAATGTTGCATTGGCCCACAAGCTGGCGTCGTAGACGGAAAAGCCCCAATAGGTGAAGCGCTGTTGGCCCATCAGGCGCGGTGTTTGCAGAAATTCGGTGGCTTGGGTTTGTGCGTCAGCGCGCGGCAGTTGCCACGCGGCGGCCAGCATCAGTCCTGTCTGCAGTGCAACACTTAAAAAGCCGCGACGCGTGCTCATGGTTTGACCAAGGTGTACTGCACCACGTCGATGTTGTGTTGCTCAAAGGCGGCTTCGCAGTAGGCGAGGTAGAACTCCCAAATGCGAATAAAGCGCAGGTCAAAGCCCAGCGCCAAGACCTGTGCTTCATCGGCCATGAACTGCTGGCGCCAACGGCGCAAGGTCTCGGCGTAGTCCAACCCAAAGGCCATTTCATCTACGACTTTCAGGCCTGCTTTCGCCGCTTGCGCGCGGAACTCGCGTGGGCAGGGCAAGCAGCCGCCGGGGAAGATGTACTGCTGAATGAAGTCGGTGCTGGTCACGTAGCGGTCAAACAAGGCGTCGTCAATGACGATGCTTTGAATGCAGGCTTTGCCGCCGCTTTTGAGCAAGCGGGCGACGGTGGCGAAATAGGTGGGCCAATATTCTTGGCCCACCGCCTCAATCATTTCGATGGAGCACACCGCGTCATACGGGCCATCGTCGATGTCGCGGTAGTCTTGCCAGCGCAAGTTGCTTTGGTCTTGCTTGCCCAAAGCCTGCATGCGGCGGTTGGCGTAGGCCAGTTGTTCGTGGCTCAAGGTCACGCCGCTCATGTGGGCGCCAAATTCGGTGCTGCCCATTTCGGCCAGTGCGCCCCAGCCGCAGCCAATTTCCATCACGCGATCACCGGGCTTGACATCCACCATGCGCAAGGCGCGGCGCACTTTGGCGCTTTGGGCTTGGGCCATGGGTTGGTTGCGATCGCCGTCAAACCAAGCAGACGAATAGTTCATCGTGCCGTCCAGCCACAGCTCGTAAAACGCATTGCCCAAGTCGTAATGCGCGTGGATATTTTTGGCGCTGTTGCGGCGCGTGTTGCGGTTGAGTAAATGCTTCACGCGGTACACCAAGCGGCCCAACCAGTGGCCATAAATCAGGTCGTCCATGTCGCGACGGTTGGCCACCAAGAGCTGCAACAAGTCAGCCAAGTTGTGGGTGGTCCAGTCGCCCGCGATATAGCTTTCTGCAAAGCCAATGTCGCCGGATTTGAGCGCTTGTGTCAGCGGTGTCCAGTTGTGCAAATGCAGGCTGGCATGCAGGGCAGGGCCTTGCGTTGGCGTTTCGCCAAATTGCTCGGTGCTGCCGTCGGGCCATTGCACATGCAAGGTGCCATGCTTGAGGCGTTGCAGCAGGCCGAGTACACGCCGAGCTGCCGAGGGCATGTCAGAGGGGGCGTTGGCGCGTTGGGCGGTGTCGTTGCGTGTGGTGGTCATGGCTGGTGGTGTCTTTGAATCAGCGGGTCACAAAATCTTTGGGCGGTACGGGTTGCCTGAAAAATGGCACGCGTTTGCGCCACAACTTGAAGGCTTGCCAATGGATGCGCACCATGACCATGGCGGTCATCAGTGGGTAGCGCCACAGGGCGCGTCGCAAAGAGGCGCGCGTGATGGGTTGGAGTTCACCACTCACGCTGGTTTCGATCAACGGGCCTTGGGCATCGTCGTGGTCCACGCGTGCCACGGTGTGGGTCGCGGTGCGCATGAAGCGAAAGCGGTAGTCGCCTTGCACCGCACAAAACGGCGAGACATGAAATACCTTGTCAGCGCGAAGTTCGACGCCGTACTGCGGGCGGTCTAGCAAATAGCAATGGCGTTCACCAAAGGTGTTGTTCACTTCCACCACGATGGCACGTAACGATGCATCAGCCGCGTGGCAATACCAAAAGCTCACGGGTTTGAAGGTGTAGCCCAGCACGCGTGGGTAGCAATGCAGCCACACCTCGCCCGTAGCATCACTGATGCCTTGGGCTTGCAGCAGTTCATCGAGCCAAGTCAAGGCGCCCCCTTCTGCCGCGCTGCGACCATCGCCATGGTCCACGTCATGAAAGCTGATGGCCCCTGTACGGTTGATGGCCAACGTGGTGTCGACGGCCGCCAAGCTGCGCATGGGCAGCATCAAAAAATAGGTAGCGTAGGCAAATGCGTGGTGGGAGGGACGCAAGCGGGTGTGACGCACTTGGCCAAAGCCGACCAAGCCTGCTTCAGGCGTCGCTGAAGCGGCAAGCGCCGATGTCCTGGCCGTCGGCACAGCACGATGCGCTGCGCTTTGAGCTGTATCGTGGGGTGACGGCGTGTTGGGTGTGTGCATCGGAGATTTAGGGCGAGCTTAAGCGCAAGACGCCAGCCAGCTCTGTGCGGCAGCACGACCCGCTTTGAAGCCGTCTTCATGGAAGCCATAGCCCATCCATGCCCCCGCAAACCACGTGTGTTGTTGGCCTTGCAATTGCGGCATGAGCCCTTGGGCCTGAATGGCTGCCAGGTCAAAGACGGGGTGGGCGTAGTCGTATTCACCCAGCACATGGACGGGGTCAATCTCATGCACGGGGTTGAGCGACACCAGCACGTCTTGCGTGAATGGCAGGGGCTGTAGAAGGTTGAGCCAGTAGTGCAAACACACGCGCGCCGACTCGGTATTGTGTTGTGCGGCGCGTTCGTAATTCCAAGCCGCCCATGCGAGCTTCTTCTTGGGCATGACCGAGGTGTCGGTGTGCAGCACAGCGCGGTTGGCGTGGGTGCGGATGGCACCCAGCGTGGCTTGCTCTTGGGTGGTGGGCATGGCCAGCATCTGTAGCGATTGGTTGGCGTGGGTGGCCAAGATCACCGCATCAAAGCGTTCGCTGCCGGTGTGGGTGTGCACCGTCGCGCCTTGGGGGTCGCGCTCAATCCGCAGCACGGGCGTGTTCAGGCGTTTGTCGGCGATGCGCGCCACAATTTTTTCGACGTAGTGCTTCGCACCGCCTGCCACCGTGTGCCATTGCGGGCGGTTGTTGACTTGAATCAGCCCGTGGTTGTGGCAAAACCGCACCATCGTGGCCACGGGGAATTGCAGCATTTGGTCGGTGGGGCAGCTCCAAATGCAGCCCAGCATGGGCAGCAAATACCAGTCGCGGAAGGTGTCGCCAAATGCATGGGTGCGCAAAAAATCTTGCAGCGGTTGCGCCAGTTCGTGGTCTTGGTTGCGCTCTGCCAACGCCGTGGCCAAGCTGTTGAAGCGCACCACATCGCGCAGCATGCGCAAGAAGCGGGGCTTGAACAGGTTGCTGCGTTGGGCGAACACGGTGTTCAAGTTGGCGCCGTTCCATTCCAAGGCGCGGCGGCCCTGACCGCCTGGCACTTGCACGGAAAACGACATGTCCGACTTGGCCGTGGCCACCTGCAATTCCTCGAACAAACCGATCAGGCCGGGGTAGGTGCGTTCGTTGTAGACCAAGAAACCGGTATCGACGCCGTGGGTTTGCGGCCCCGTCGCGGTGGGCAAGGTGACGTCGACCGTGTGGGTGTGGCCCCCAAAGTAGTCGCCGGCCTCAAACAGGGTGAGCTCGGCGTGACCGTGCAAGTGGTGAGCGGCGGACAGACCCGAAATGCCCGAGCCAACGATGGCAACGCGTCGTGTCATTGGGGCGAACCTTTGGCGGCCAATTGTTTGTCGATCTCTTGCACAAAGGCTTTGTCTTGTGGCCCCGTCATGCTGCTGAAGCTTTTGACGTGTTGGCCGTCACGGCTGATGATGTATTTGTAAAAGTTCCACTTGGGTGTGGTGCCGGTTTGCTCCGCCAATTGTTTGAACAGTGGCAGCGCGTCTGGGCCGCGCACGGTGGTTTTGACGAACATGGGGAACTTCACGCCAAAGGTGTTTTCGCAAAAGTCGGCGATCTTGGCGTTGCTGTCGGGTTCCTGCGAAAAGTCGTTGCTCGGAAACCCCAACACCACCAAGCCTCGGTCTTTGTATTTGGCGTACAGCGCTTCTAAACCTTTGTATTGCGGCGTGAAGCCGCAAAAACTGGCGGTGTTCACCACGACCACCACTTGGCCTGCGTATTGGCACAAGGCTTGAGGTTTTTCATCTTGCAAGCGCAAGACCGTGTGCTGCAACACGCGTGGGCAAGCAGCTTGGGCGGTGCCGGACGGGGTGTTAGGGGTGGTTTCTGCTGCGTGCAGTGGCGCCCAAGATGCCAAGGTGCTGACCCATAGCGCCGAGCCGAGGATGCGCAAGCAAAGTGAATTCTTTTTCATAGGACCTCATGATGGCGTATTCTTGGCATATTGTCTGAGACAAACCGAATGCCCATTGTTGCTACCGGATTTTTCAAACCCATGACCACCTCTGTTCCTTCAGATGCCCCGCCGCTCTCCATTGCCGCCGTCGAACGCGACACCGGCATTGGCAAAGACACGTTGCGCGTGTGGGAGCGCCGTTACGGCTTTCCTTTGCCAAGTCGCGACGCTTTTGGCGAACGCAGCTACCCATTTGAACAGGTTGAAAAGCTGCGCATCATTCGCCGTTTGATGGACCAAGGCCACCGACCCGGCCGCATCGTGGCCCAGCCCGTTGCGACCTTGTTGGCACTGAGCCAAGGCAGCGCTGGCGATGCGCACGAGCCAAGTGCCACCCTTGAACATTTACAGCCCTACCTTGACCTCATCAAAGGCCATGACAGCGAGGCCCTGCAAAACCAACTTACCCAAGTCTTGACGCGGGAAGGTTTGAGTGATTTCGTCACTGACATCGTGGCACCGTTGGTGGTGTGCGTCGGCGAGGCGTGGGTGCGCGGCGAGTTGGCGGTGTTTGAAGAACATTTGTTCACGGAGTGCATCACCCGTGTGATGCGCTTGGGCATCGCCAACAGCCCCAAACCCCGTCACGAGGCGGGCCCCCAAGTGCTGCTGACCACATTTCCCCAAGAGTCCCATGGACTTGGCATCTTGATGGTCGAGTGCTTGTTGGTGCAGCAGGGCTGTACCTGTTTGTCTTTGGGCACGCAAACCCCTGTGCTCGATATTGCGCGTGCCGCTGTCGCGCACCGTGCAGATGTGGTCGCTCTGAGTTTCAGCAGCCTCATGAAAACCAACGATGTGTTGGATGGTTTGGCCGAGTTGCGTCAGCATTTGCCCAGCACCGTGACGGTGTGGGCGGGTGGTCAGGCTGCGGCTCTGAAGCGGCGTAAGTTGGCTCAAGTCGAGGTGTTGCGTGGCTTGGCCGACGTGTCTGCGCAGGTCAAGCGCTGGCGCAGTGCCGCCTTAAAATCGAGCCCATGACCGCTTCTACCCTGCCCGCACCTGCTTTCTTGTCCAAATTGGTGTCGCGCGCCGATGCGCCCACGCGGGTCGCTGCCTTGCGTGCGCAAGGGCCCGTGGTGTTCACCAATGGCGTGTTTGATGTGTTGCATCGCGGCCATGCCAGTTATTTGGCGCAAGCCCGCGCATTGGGCGGCAGCTTGGTGGTCGCCCTCAACAGCGATGCCTCTGCACGTCGCTTGGGCAAAGGCCCAGACCGGCCCCTCAACAACGAAGCCGACCGTGCGGCCTTGATGGCTGCCTTGGAGTCGGTCAGTTTGGTCACGTGGTTTGACGAGGACACCCCGTTGGAGCTGATCACCGAATTGCGCCCCGATGTGTTGGTCAAGGGCGGTGATTACGACATGAGTCAATTGGCCGAAACCCACGTGGTGTTGGCCTACGGCGGCCGTGCGCAGGCCATTCCCTTTGTGGATGGGTACTCCACCACCGCCTTGGTGAAAAAGATCCGCCAAGGCTGAGGCTTTTTAGGCAAACACGGTTTGCCACAACGCCAAGATCGCGGCCTGCTCTTGGCTCAATTCAGCGAGGGGCACCTGAGTGGGCAACTCATCCAAGCGCGCGCGGTGTTGCACACGGCGCAGTTCTCGGTAAGCACTACCGGCTGCCACCCCCACCCCCACGGGCAGCAACCCCGCAACCTCGGCGTGGTGCAACAGGGCGATGTTGCCCACGTTGTCCAACAACGCGGGGTGTTGTTGGGCGTGGGCCAGCACCAAGTACTGCACGGCAAACTCCACGTCCACCATGCCGCCAGCGCTGTGCTTCACGTCAAAGAAGCCGTCTTTCACGGGGCGCGCAGCGCGCAGCTTGTCGCGCATGCCCACAATTTCTTCGCGCAACGCCGTGTGGTCGCGCGGCGCGTTGATCACGTTGGCGCGCACCGTGTCAAAGCGTGTTTTCAGGCTGGGCGCGCCTAGGCTGAATCGGGCCCGCGTCATGGCTTGGTGTTCCCACGTCCAAGCGGTGTTTTCTCCGCGTTGTTCTTGGTAGTTGGCGTAGGCTTCGAAGGTGGACACCAGCAGGCCTGAGTTGCCGTTGGGCCGCAGGGCGGTGTCGATCTCGTACAAATCACCTTCGCTGGTTTTGACGCTCAGCCAGTTGATGAGTTTGCGCACAAAGGCGGCGTAAATTTCGCCTGCTTGGGGGTGATCGTCTTCGTACACAAACACGATGTCCAAGTCGCTGCCGTAGCCCAGCTCTTTGCCGCCCAATTTGCCGTAGGCAAGGATGGCAAATTGCGGCTCATCACGGTGGCGCTGCTTGAAGTTCTGCCACACCCAGCGGCTGGTGACTTTTAACAAGCTGTCGGCCAGTGCACTCAAATCATCGGCCACTTGTTCGACGCTGATGCGTTTCTCCACATCGCGCGCCAAGGTGCGAAACACTTCCGCGTGGTGTGCGCGACGCAACAAGTTGAGCAGCGTTTCTTCGTCGGCTTGTCCGGTCGATTTGAGGGCGTGCAAGCGTTGCTCTAGCTCTTGCTCAAACAGGGCGGGGTCAAAGCGCTCGCTCAGCAAGGCGGGGCTGGCCAATTCGTCAATCACCCCTGGGTGCTGCAACAAATACTTGGCGGGCCAGCGGGCCAGTCCGAGCAGGCGCAGCAGTTGTTCATGCACCCGTGGGCGTTCGACCAGCAGGGCCAAATAACTTTCGCGGCGCAGCAGCGGCTCCATCCAATCACACCAGCGCACGGCGGCATCTTCGCTCACGCGGCCTTCTTCGACCCACGCATTGGTGCGTTGCAAGAGTTTCAGCAACCGGTGCATGGCTTCGTCGCGCAAGGTTCGGATGCGGGGTTGTTCGGCCCAGTCGTTCACGCGCTGGGCTAAGCGTGCATTCAATTCGGGCAGCAACGCGGTCAAGCTGAGGTGTTCGTTGGGGGCGCTGGCAGCGGGCGCCCCTTCGTTCTCTGGCGAGGTGGCGGCGTGCTCGCCTTGTCCCAGCAGGCGGTCAAATTCCGAGGCGACTTGTTCGCGGTGCGCACTGAGTTGCGCCAAAAATGCGGCCACGTCGGCAAAGCCCAAGGTGTGGGCGATCCACTGCACATCCGCTTCGGCTGTGGGCAGCATGTGGGTTTGCTGGTCGTCCAAATACTGAATGCGGTGCTCGACTTGGCGCAAAAACACATAGGCCTTGGCCAGCGCATCTGCCGTGGCAGCGGGCATGAGTTTGGCATCGCTCAAGCGCGGCAAGGCACGCAGCGTGGGGCGTGTGCGCAGTTCGGGGTAATGTCCGCCGCGCACCACTTGCAGCAATTGCACGGTGAACTCAATTTCGCGGATGCCACCGCGACCCAGTTTCACATCGTTGGCCCGCTCGGGGCGACCCGCGCTGTGGTTGGCGGTGTGGTTGCGGATTTGTTGGTGTAAATCGCGCAGCGAGGCAAACACGCTGTAGTCGAGGTAGCGGCGAAACACAAAGGGCAGCACGGTGTCGCGCAGTTCGGTGGCGTTGTGCAAGGCATTCAGTGGCTCGCTGTAGGGGGCCACCACGCGACTTTTCAGCCACGCAAAGCGCTCCCATTCGCGCCCTTGCACCAAGAAATACTCTTCCAGCGCTTGGCGTGACACCACGCTGGGCCCCGAGTTGCCGTTAGGCCGCAGTGCCAAGTCCATGCGAAACACGAAGCCGTGTTCGGTGATTTCGCCAATTTGGCTGTAAATCAGCTTCACGGCTTTGGCGAAATAGTCGTGGTTGCTGATGCGGCCGCGGCCGTCGGGCCTGCCTGCGGTTTCGCCGTCTTCGTCGTACACATAGATCAGGTCAATGTCGCTGGACACGTTCAACTCGCGCGCGCCCAGTTTGCCCATACCCACAATCCACAGTACCGCGCGCTCGCCGTTGGGGGCCAAAGGGGCGCCGTGCAACTCGTCGAGCTGTTGCTGTGCTTGCACGTCCGCCACATCGAGGCTGAACTCGGCCAACTCGGTCATGGCTCGGGTCACCACTTCGAGGGGGGCGTTTTGGGTGGTGTCGAGCACCACCAAGCGCTCCATCACGAACTGGCGCAACATGCGCAGGGCGTCGTTGCTGCTGTGGTGCTGGCGCAGCGTCTCAAAACAGGCTTGCATCGTGCCCCGTACGGGTTCGCCCGCAGGCAAGGCGCGCAAAGCATCGCCATAACGGCGGCGCAGGCGTTGAACAAGGCGTGAATGCGCACTGAAGTCGTCGGTCGAGGGGGGGATAATTCCAGTCACTTTGTAAGCACCATGAATAAATTGTCAGATCTGTCCGCCTCTCCCCTTCCGCCTCTCGCCAAACCCTCGCGTTGGACGCGTGCGGTCTATGCGGCGTTGTGGGTCGTTGGCACCGTGTGGTTGGTCATGATCTTGGCGTGGAGCACCTTGAACATGTTCATTGTGCCGCGCATTGGCGATTACCGAGAGTTGCTGCAAACCCAGGCCTCACGTGCCATGGGTATGCCCGTCAAGATTGGCAATATCAGCGCCGAAGGGGGCTGGTGGGTGCCCTTGTTTGACATTCAAGATTTGCAAGTGTTGGACGCCCAAGGGCGCGAAGCGCTGAAGCTCTCGCATGTGCAAGTGGCCATTTCGCCGCGCTCGCTGGTGCGCGGGCAGTTCGAGCAACTCACCCTTGATCACCCAGAGCTCGACATCCGCCGCGACAGCGCAGGCCATGTGTGGGTGGCGGGCATCGACACGGGGGGCGCTGCGGGGGACGGCAGCGGCGCCGATTGGTTCTTCTCTCAGCCCGAATTTTTGCTGCGCGATGGCGTGGTGCGCTGGCGCGATGAATGGCGTTTTGGCGAGCAAGCCCCTGAGTTGGTGATGTCCGATGTCGAGCTGGTCATGCAAAACCATTGGCTGCACCACGATCTACGTTTGGATGCGACGCCGCCGCTTGAGTTGGGCCAACGTTTCTCTCTACGCGGCAAATTCAAGCAAGCCCCTTGGCAACGTGCAGGCGATGTGGCGCATTGGCGCGGTGAGTTGTTTGCCGACGCGCCGCATCTTGACTTGTCGACGCTGCGCCAGTGGCTGGCGATGGACCCCGATCGGTCTTTGCAAGAAGGCCGTGGCGCCCTGCGCCTGTGGGCCGATGTGGTCAACGCCCAGCTCGTCGGCCTCAGCGCTGACATGGCCTTGGACGAGGTGACAGCCCGTTTGGGCGCGAACCTCAAGCCTTTGGCTTTGCGACACGTGCATGGCCGTTTGGGCGCATCTTGGCAAGGCGATGAGGTGAGCCTGAGCAGCGAAGATTTGGTGTTTGACACCCAAGACGGCGAGCATTGGCCGGGTGGCGTCTTGCGCGTCAAGTGGACAGCCAACGATGCAGCCACCGGCAGCATCAGCGCTGACCGACTTGACCTGAACGCCTTGGTGCAAATCAGCCAACGCCTGCCCTTGTCAGATACCGCCCGCAGCTTGTTGGCGCGGGTCCAGCCGCAGGGCCAAGTGAACCAACTCAATGCCACGTGGCGACGTACCGCCCCGTTGAAAGGCGAACCGCAACTGGACTACACCGCACGCGGCACCGTGCAGCAGTTCTCGCTCAACCGCGACTCGGTGGCGGACAGCCCGTTGGTGGCCTTGCCCGGTGTGCAGGGCGCGCAGGTGGCGTTTGATGTCACCCAGCGTGGGGGTAAAGCCAAACTCAGCATCCAAGATGGCAGCCTCACCTTGCCCATGGGCTTGGATGAGCCACGCATCGTGTTGGAAGACGCATCCGTGCAACTCGCGTGGGAGTTAGACGGCGACCAAATGTGGGTCAAATTCACCCAAGGCCATGTGAGCAACCCTGATTTGGCGGGCGATTTCAGCGGCAGTTGGAAAACGGGAGCGGGGGCGGCGCGCCTGCCAGGCGTGCTCGATTTGACGGCCAATCTCAGCCGTGCCCAAGCGGCGCAGGTCTACCGCTATTTGCCCAGCACCTTGCCGGCTTCGGTGCGTGGTTACGTCCACGAGTCCGTCAAAGCGGGTGACGCCAGCAACGTCAAGCTGCGCTTGCGCGGCAACTTGACGGACATGCCGTTTGACAACCCCAAATTGGGCGAGTTCCGTATTTCCGCGCAAATTGCACAAGGCCAATACGCTTATGTGCCCGCCAAAGTCGGCACACCCGTTGCGCAGCAGTGGCCGAGTTTGACCGCGCTCAATGGCGAGTTGGTGTTCGACCGCAGCGCTTTGCATTTCAAAGGCAACACCCAATTGACGGGGGCGCCCAAAGTGATGTGGCGCAAGGTCGAGGCGAACATTCCCAATTTGGCCAAGGCCGTGGTCAGCGTCAGCGGGGAGGCCCACGGACCGTTGCCCGAGGTGCTGACCATGGTGTCGCAATCGGCCTTGAATGAGTTAACGGGTCAAGTGCTGGCGCAAAGCCAAGCCAGTGGCGATGCCGATTACAAACTCAGCTTGAGCGTGCCGCTGGAGACGTTGAACAAAACCAAAGTGCAAGGCAGCGTGTCGTTCACCGACAACGAGCTGCAGGTCATGCCGGGCATTCCGGTGCTCAGCCGCACACGGGGCGTGTTGCAATTCAGCGATCGCGGGCTCACCCTCAAAAATCTGCGCGCCCGCGCGTTGGGCGGTGATGCACAAATTGACGGAGGTCTGTCATTTGAGGCCGCCGCAGCTGAATCGCCCTTGCAACTCAAGATCACGGGCAACGTGACGGCCGAGGGTTTGCGGCAAGCGCGTGAGCTGGGGTTGGCGTCACGCTTGGCGCAGCGTGCCGCGGGCGCTTCTTCGTACATCGCCACCTTGGGGTTGCGCCGGGGCCAGCCGGAACTGCTGATCACCAGCGATTTGCGCGGCATGGCCTTGAACCTGCCCGCGCCCATGACCAAGCCGGCCTCATCGGCTTTGCCTTTGCGGGTGGACATGCAACTCACGCGCGAGTCGTTGCTGCCCAAGGCCCGTGTTTTGCAAGACCAGATCAAAGTCAGCGTGGGCCGCGTGCTGGCGCTGGCGTATGTGCGTGACTTGAGTGGCCCCCGCACCCGGGTGTTGCGCGGCGGTGTCGCCGTTGGCCCCGAGGTGGTGGACAGCCTGACCCCACGCGACAGCGGCGTCGGCTTGAACTTGCAATTGCCGTTTGTCGATTTGGATGCTTGGAACCAAGCCTTGACCCAATTCACGGGTGCGCCATTTGTGAATGCTTCGGGCAAATCGGCCAAGGCCGCCGTGGTGGGACAAGAGGCCGTGGCGTCAGACGAGGCGCAAGACTATGTGCCCCATGTGGTGGTGCTGCGTGCAGACCAAATCAAAGTGGCGGAACGCGCCGTTCACCATGTGTTGGTCGGTGGCACGCGCTTGGGTGAGGTGTGGCGCGTCAACCTCAGTGCAGACGAGTTGAATGGTTCGGCCGAGGTGCGTCCTGCCAACGGCAACACGCCCGCACAACTGTTTGCACGTTTGGCCTACCTCAACATCCCACCCAGCTTGGTGCCCGAAGTGGAGAACTTGTTGACCGAAGAGCCCAGCAGCATTCCGGCGCTGGACATCGTGGTCAACGAACTCACGCTGCGTGGCAAAAAAATGGGCCGTTTAGAGATTGAGGCCGTCAACCGCACAGGTGCCAATGCGGCCCGCGAATGGCGATTGAACAAACTCAACCTCATCTTGCCTGAGGCCACCTTCACGGCCAGTGGCAACTGGACGGCCGATGGCCCGCGTTTGCAGCGCACGAAGCTGAATTTGTTGCTGGATGTGCGCAACAGTGGCGAGTTGCTGACCCGTTTTGGCACGCCTGATGCCATCCGTGACGGCCATGGACGCTTGGAAGGCCAAGTCTCGTGGCAGGGCTCGCCCATCACTTTGGACTACGCCAGCATGGCGGGCAAGCTCAATCTAAACATTGAAAAAGGGCAGTTCTTGAAGACCGACCCAGGCGCCGCACGCTTGCTGGGGGTGTTGAATTTGCAAGCCCTGCCGCGCCGTCTGACGCTCGATTTCAGTGACGTGTTCAGCGAAGGGTTTGCCTTTGATTTTGTGCGCGGCGATGTGCGCATTGAACAAGGGGTGGCGTTCACCAACAACCTGCAAATGAAGGGCGTGGTGGCAGGCGCGTTGCTGGAAGGCAGTGCCGATTTGGCGCGTGAAACCCAAGACCTCAAAGTGGTGGTGGTGCCCGAAATCAATGCGGGCACGGCGTCGCTTTACATGGCCACGATCAACCCCGTGATTGGCTTGACCAGCTATTTGGCGCAATTGATTTTGAGTCGTCCTTTGGTGCGCGCAGGCACCAGCGAGTTTCATATTGACGGCACCTGGGCCAACCCCCGTGTGACCAAGGTGGACTGATGCCGTTTCCCGCTGGTACTTTGTTGCGTCGATGGGTGCTGTGGGTGCTGTTGGTGCTGCTCGTCTTGTCGATGCTCAGCACCTTGGTGTGGTTGGCGGGTCGCTATGAAGTGAGCCAAGTGCAAAGCCGCATCGAGCGCGATGCAGCCGACGCGGTGAGTGACATTCGCACCGCGCTCACCCGCAATGTGCAAAGTTTGCAAGCGCTGCAATTTGCCGACCGCAGCGCTGTGCCGTGGAGCCAAGATGCCGCTGGGTTGCTGCGCGAGCACCGCGAATGGGTGCGCCTCGAATGGCGCGATGCCGAGTTGAATTTACTCGCAGCTGTGGACACCCCGTTTCGTGCGCCGGTGTTTGCACGCATGGGCCGCCCTGCGCGTCAGCCCGAGATCGTGCAAGCCTGTGGGGTGGCGCGTCGCCAAAGTGGCCCCGGTTATGGGGCCAGCAACTATGTGCCGCTGTCCAATGGCTTGGGGTTGGAGATCATGGATTTGTGTTTGCCTGTCATCACCGACGGGCAGCTCACGGGCTACACCGTGGCCAGCTACAGCTTGCAAGAGGTCTTGGTGAACATGGTGGGGCCGCAGCTCACGCGCAGCCAAGAGGTGTCGTTCACCGAGGCCGATGGCACGCGCTTGGCTATGCACGGCACGCCGCGTCGCGGCTCGCGCATTTTCACGGCCAAGCAATTGCTGGACATCCCAGGGCACGCGATGGTGCTGCGCATGGACAGTTGGCGTGCTGCGCCAGATTTTTTCCCCAACGTCCTGACGGCGCTGGTGACGGCGATGGCGATTGCGTTGGTGACGGTGCTCACCATGCTCGCGCGTGACATGCGTCGTCGTCAGCGGGTGGAGCTGGACTTGGCGGATGCCTTGGCGTTTCGCAAGGCCATGGAAGACTCGCTGGTCACGGGCCTGCGCGCGCGTGACAGCCAAGGTCGCATCACCTATGTGAATCCGGCGTTTTGCGAGATGGTCGGCTTTGACGCCAAAGAGTTGATGGGGCACGGCATTCCCGCGCCGTATTGGCCCCCTGAAATGGTGGACGAATATGGCAAGCGCCAAGCCTTGCGCTTGGCGGGCAATGCGCCACCGCGTGAGGGCGTGGAGTCGGTGTTCATGCGCAAAAACGGTGAGCGTTTTGCGGTGTTGATTTTTGAAGCCCCGCTGATCAACGCGACCGGCCAACAAACCGGCTGGATGAGTGCGGTGCTGGACGTCAGCGAGCAACGCCGCGTGGAAGAGGTGTCGCGGGCCAGCCAAGAGCGCCTGCAAGCCACGGCGCGTTTGGCCACTGTGGGTGAAATGGCATCGTTGTTGAGCCATGAGCTGAACCAACCCTTGGCCGCGATTTCGAGCTATGCCACGGGCAGCTTGAACTTGTTGCAAGACGCTGCGTTGCAAGACGTGCAATTGGCGGACTCCTTGGGCAGCGCCATTCAACGCATTGGCCAGCAGGCTGAGCGTGCGGGCAAAGTCATCAAGAGCGTGCATGACTTTGTGCGGCGCCGCGACCAAGCGCGTGAGGCCGTCACCCCGCGTGCGCTGTTGGACGACGTGATGCCTTTGGTCATTTTGCAAGCCCGTAAATTGGGTGTCCGCGTGGACGTGCGCTGCGCCCCCGACTTGCCGCCTGTGTTGTGCGACCGGACCATGGTTGAGCAAGTGTTGCTGAATTTGTCGCGCAACGCCATGCAGGCCATGGGTGACGATACGCCTCAAAAAGTGTTGACGTTGGCGGTGCGCCCTGCGGCCTCGAACGCGGTGAGTCGCTGGTTGGAATTCACGGTGGCTGACCTCGGCTCGGGCATTCCAGAGGCCGTGGCCGAAAAACTTTTCACCCCTTTCTTCACCACCAAAGCAGAAGGCATGGGCTTGGGCCTGAGTCTGTGCCGTACTGTGGTGGAGCAGCATGGTGGCTTTTTGAGCCACCGCGCCAACCAGCCACGTGGCACGGTGTTCAGCTTCACCCTGCCGCAATCTTGAACGGAGTTATCGCGCATGCAACCCACCGAAGATGCTTTGGTTTTTATCGTCGACGACGACGCCGGTGTGCGCGAAGCTTTGGCGTGGCTGTTGCGCTCGCGTCGTTTGCCCAGTCAGTCGTTTGACAGTGCGGATGCGTTTGCGGCGTTTTTAAATGCCCAAGCCGAGCGACCTTGGCGCCCCTCACAGCCCGGCTGTTTGCTGCTGGATGTGCGCATGCCCGGCATGAGCGGCTTGGCACTGTTTGAACAGTTGATCGAGCGCGAGTTGCTCGATGTGTTGCCCGTGATTTTCTTGACGGGTCATGCCGATGTGCCGACCGCTGTGGACTCGGTCAAGCGCGGCGCGTTTGATTTTTATGAAAAGCCGTTTTCAGACAACGCCTTGGTCGACCGCATCGAACAGGCATTGCAGCGTTCGCAGCACACCTTGCAGCAGCAGCGTCACCGCACCAACCTGCAACAAAACTTGGCCGATTTGACGGAGCGTGAACGCGATGTGATGCGCTTGGTGGTCGAGGGCTTGCCCAATAAATTGATTGCCGATCAACTCGACATCAGCGTGCGTACGGTGGAGGTGCACCGCGCCCGTGTGTTTGACAAGATGGCGGTCAAGTCGGCGGTGGAGTTGGCCAACTTGCTGCGCGGAGAGTGACGTGACGCGTGAGCGCCGCGGCGTTTTAATGGTCGCGTTCGGTCTTGTCGGTTGCGGCGGCGTTTTTGGCGCTGTCTGCGGCCGCTTGGTCAAGCGCGGCTTGGTGCTGTGCTTCGGTGTCGCTGCGGCCTGAGAACATGGTCCACCACACGATCACCACCAAGATGCAACCCGCGCCCAGCGCTTCAAGCAAAATCAAGAACATGAAAAAAATCCTGTGGCATGTGTTGGGAGCTTTGATTGTAGGAACCTTGGTTTCTTGCAGCACAGGTTCGCGACTGCGTGTGCCTGTGGACGAATACAGCCGTCCGGCATCGCGTGCCGAGCCCTTGCCGAACGCGCGTGTTGCGCCTGAATTGCCTCGGGCCACAGGCACGTTGGCCGGCATGCCGGGCACGCCCAATCCGCGTGCCAGTTACCGAAGCCGTTGGGTGCCTGTGCCATGGGGCGAGGTACCCGGCTGGCAAAACGACGACTTGCAAGACGCGTGGAATGCGTGGCTGCAAAACTGCGAACGACCAGGACCTTTGTTTGCGCCGCTGTGTCAAAACGTGCGCCAACTCTCGTTGGGTAGCGTGGATGAACGTCGTGTGTGGATGATGGGCCAGTTGCAGCCCTACCGCGTTGAAGCGGCAGACACGGGGTCGGCGGATGGCTTGCTCACCAGCTATTACGAACCGCTGTTCGATGCATCGCCCGTGCAACGCCCGGGTTTTGAGGTACCTTTGTACGCCCCGCCAGACGCCTTGAACGAGGTGCGGCGCAGCGGTCGCCCGTGGTTCAGTCGGCAGGAGATTGACACCTCTTCCCAAGCCCGTGATGCCTTGCGAGGCCGAGAAGTGGCTTGGCTGGCCGACCCTGTGGATGCGCTGGTGCTGCACATCCAAGGCTCAGGCCGTGTGCGTTTTACCAATCCCGATGGCAGCGTGCGCGTGGTGCGTTTGGCATTTGCGGGAGCGAACGAGTGGCCTTACCAAAGCGTGGGTCGTTGGTTGTTGGACCGAGGTTTGATCCGCGATGCGTCGTGGCCTGGCATCAAGGCGTGGATTGTGGCGACCCAGCAAAGCAACCCCGCCTTGGTACAAGAGATGTTTTGGAGCAACCCGCGTTATGTGTTTTTCCGCGAAGAAACGCGCACAGGTGCGGAGGCCAACTTGGGACCACGCGGTGCACAAGGCGTGCCTTTGACCGCAGGCCGTTCGATCGCCGTCGACAAAGATTCGATTCCTTATGGCACCCCCGTGTGGATGGCATCGGCAGGTCCGAATGCGAATTTGCAACGCTTGGTGTTCGCCCAAGACACGGGCAGCGCCATTGTGGGTGCCGTGCGTGCCGACTACTTTGCCGGCACAGGCTCAGACGCGGGTGACTTCGCGGGCCGCATGAAACAGCCCTTGCGCCTTTGGGTGCTGTGGCCGAGGTAAATCTATGTCGATTCAACAGTTTAATGGCGAGTGGATTTCGCAAGAAGACCGGGTGTTGTTTCGCTTCAACACGAGTACCGGCGAAGAGTTCAGCTTTTGGCTGACCCGCATGATGCTCAAAGGGTTGATTCAGGGCACGCAACACGTCGCGGTGAAAGCCCTCGAGAAAACGCACGAACCTCAAGTGGCGCAAGCCGTTCAATCGTTTCAGCAACAAGCCGTGGCCCAACAAGCCAACTTCAATGATGCGTACAAGTCCGCACCGCAAAAGCCTTTGGGGGAAGCCCCCCTGTTGGTGATCGGTTTGGTGATTCACCAACAAGACGATGGGCAGACCGCGATTGAGTTGCAACTGATCACCAAAAACAGCGTGAACTTGAAGTTGCCGCCGCATGTGCTGCAAATCATGATGACCTTGCTGAACAAGTTGCAAGAAAAAGCAGGTTGGGGCGTGGGGTTTGACGACGCCTCGTCGCCTGCGCTGCCCCTACCGTCCACGGCACACCAAGTGCACTGAGGCGCGTGATGGCGGTGCTGCCGCGTGTGTCAGTAGCTGTGCTTTTCCAAATGGGTCAATGGCAATGCCCCGCTCGCTTTCACCTCGCCGAGTGAAAAGCTGGTGTGTAAATCTTTCACATGCGGCAGGTTGATCAACACTTCGCGCGCAAATTGGCTGAAGGTGTGCAGGTCACGCGAGACCACTTGCAGCTCAAAAGTGCCTGTTCCGCTGATGTAGTGGCACGACACGATTTCAGGGATTTGGCGAATCGCCGCTTCTAAGACCTGCGTGACATCGCCGGAGTTGCGCTCGGCATCGAGCCGCACAAACGCCAACACGCCCAAACCCAGCTTTTGGCGGTTGAGTTCAGCGCGGTAACCCGTGATGTAGCCCTCTTCTTCCAACACCCGCACGCGTCGCCAGCATGGCGCGGCGCTCAAGCCTACGCGCTGTGCGAGTTCGGCGTTGGTCAGTCGGGCATCGCGTTGCAGTTCGCTCAAGATCGCAATATCAAATTTATCGAGTGTCTCCAAGGTAACGCCTTTATCTTTCGTTATTCCAAAATTCTAGAAAGAATCTTGCGCAAATGCGGCGATTCAGTGAATAAAAAGAAAACCTTTATCTGGGGACGCCCCCTACACTTTGTGACAAATTCAAGATATCAATGGAGACAGCCATGAACGCACCGCTCCCCGAGCACATTCGCCGCGCCCTCGAAACCGTGACGCTGGATGACAAATACAGCCTCGATGCGGGGCGTGCTTTCATGAGCGGGGTGCAGGCGTTGGTCAAGCTGCCCATGTTGCAACGCCAGCGCGATGCGTTGCAAGGCAAAAACACCGCAGGCTTCATCAGCGGTTACCGTGGTTCGCCCTTGGGTGGCTACGACCAAGCTTTGTGGAAAGCCAAAGATTATTTGCAGGCGCAACACATCGTGTTTCAACCCGGTGTGAACGAAGAGTTGGCCGCCACGGCGTTGTGGGGCACACAGCAGCTGGGTTTTGCGCCCCCTGGCAGCAACAAATTCGACGGGGTGTTTGGCATTTGGTACGGCAAAGGCCCTGGCGTGGACCGGTGCTCCGATGTGTTCAAGCACGCCAACATGGCAGGCACGACGCCTTGGGGTGGCGTGCTGGCGGTGGCGGGGGATGACCACATTGCCAAAAGCTCCACCGCTGCGCACCAGAGCGACCACATTTTCAAAGCCTGCGGCACGCCGGTGTTTTTCCCTGCAAGCGTGCAAGACATTTTGGATTTGGGTTTGCATGGCATCGCCATGAGTCGCTTTTCTGGCGTGTGGTCGGGCATGAAGACGATCCAAGAAATTGTGGAGTCCAGCGCGACCGCGGTGATCGATCCTGACCGCGTGAACATCGTCATTCCCGAATTTGAGATGCCTGCCGGCGGCATCCACATTCGCTGGCCCGATGACGCGCTCAGCCAAGAGGCGCGTTTGTTTGACTACAAGTGGTATGCCGCGCTCGCTTATGTGCGCGCCAACCGCTTGAACTACAACGTGATTGAGGGCCCGAACGATCGCTTAGGCTTGATCGCCAGCGGCAAGGCCTACAACGACACGCGCCAAGCCCTGCTCGATTTGGGGCTGGACGATGCCACGTGCCGCCGCATTGGCATTCGCCTGCACAAAGTGGCCGTGGTGTGGCCGCTGGAAGCGCAACTCACGCGGGAGTTCGCCACGGGCTTGCAAGAGATTTTGGTGATCGAAGAAAAGCGCCAAGTCATTGAGTACCAACTCAAAGAAGAGCTCTACAACTGGCGTTCGGATGTTCGACCCGTCGTGCTGGGCAAGTTCAACGAAACAAACGAGGGCGGTGGCGAGTGGTCCATGCCCAACCCCAAAGACAGCACCCTGTTACGCGCCAATGCCGATTTGAACCCGTCGTTGATCGCCAAGGCCATTGCCCAGCGCGTGCTCAAACTTGGCGTGGATGCCGACACCACCTCGCGCATCAACGCGCAGCTGGCCATTATCACGGCCAAAGAGCAGGCGATGACCACGGTGGAAGTCAAGGCCGACCGCCAACCTTGGTTTTGCTCGGGTTGCCCGCACAACACCAGCACCAAGGTGCCCGAAGGCTCGCGCGCCATGGCCGGTATCGGCTGCCACTTCATGACCTTGTGGATGGACCGCAGCACGTCGGGCTTCACCCAAATGGGGGGCGAAGGCACGCCGTGGGTGGGTCAGCAACCGTTCGTGAACGACGCGCATATTTTTGCCAACATCGGTGACGGCACGTATTTTCACAGCGGCATCTTGGCCATTCGCCAGAGCGTGGCCGCCGGTGTGAACATCACCTACAAAATTTTGTACAACGATGCCGTCGCCATGACCGGCGGTCAGCCCGTGGGCGAGCGCCCTGAGGGGCACAACACCTTGCAAATTGCGCAAAGCATGAAGGCCGAAGGCGCGCAGCGCATCGTCATCGTGACCGACGAGCCTGAGAAATACGAAGGTGCCGATTTGGTGAGCGGTGTGGATGTGTTCCATCGCGATGAGCTGGACCGCATTCAGCGCGAAATGCGCGAGATCAAAGGCTGCACGGTCATCATTTACGACCAGACCTGTGCCACCGAAAAACGCCGCCGTCGCAAACGCGGCACGATGGTCGATCCGGCGGTGCGTGTGCTCATCAACGAGTTGGTGTGCGAAGGCTGTGGCGACTGTGGCGTGCAAAGCAATTGCTTGAGCGTTGAGCCCTTAGAAACGGACTTTGGTCGCAAACGCACCATCAACCAAAGCACGTGCAACAAAGACACCAGTTGTCTCAAAGGCTTTTGCCCCAGCTTTGTCACCGTCGAAGGCGGGCAGCTGAAAAAGAAGGCCAAAGGCGTCTCCAAGATCGCCATGCCGGATGTGACATTGCCAGAGCCCACCTTGCCCAGCACCGCGCACGCGTGGGGCACGGTCGTGGCGGGCGTGGGAGGCACGGGCGTCATCACCATCGGTCAGTTGTTGGGCATGGCCGCGCACATCGAGGGCAAAGGCATCGTCACACAAGACTCGGCAGGCTTGGCCCAAAAAGGTGGCGCCACATGGAGCCATGTCTTGATTGCCAACGACCAAGACACCATTCGCACCACGCGGGTGAGCATGGCTGCCGCCGACTTGATCATCGGCTGTGACCCCATTGTCTCGGCAGGCAAAGAAACTTTGCAGCGCATGTTGGCCGGACGCACCCATGTGGCCTTGAACGCACACAGCACACCGACCGCTGCATTTGTCAAAAATACCGATTGGCAAAACCCCGCCGATGCCTGCTTGGCGGACATCACCCAAACCGTGGGTGTCGACGGCGTGAGCGCGTTCGACGCCAACCGCGTTTCTTTGCAGGCGCTGGGGGACAGCATTTTCATCAACCCCATGCTGTTGGGTTACGCCTGGCAAAAAGGCTGGGTGCCCTTGGGCTTGGAGGCGTTGATGCGCGCGATTGAACTCAACAACGTGGCGATTGAGCAAAACAAGGCAGCCTTCACGTGGGGGCGTCACTGTGCGCATGACCTCGCGGGCGTGAATGCGCTGATTGACGCTTCGCAAAACCCCACGCAAGTGGTGCAGTTTCATGCGCGTCAAAGTGTGGATGCGGTGATCGATCAGCGCGTGGCCTTCCTCACCGACTACCAAGACGCGGCGTATGCACAGCGTTACCGTGCGGTGGTGGACCGTGTGCGTGCAGCGGAAGCGCCTCTGCAAAAAACCAGTTTGACCGAGGCCGTGGCCCGCAACTTGTTCAAGCTCATGGCCTACAAAGACGAGTACGAAGTGGCCCGTTTGCACACCGACACCGCGTTTTTGCAAAAGATCAACGGCATGTTCGAGGGCGACTACACCGTGAATTACCACTTGGCTCCGCCCTTGATCGCCAAACCCAATGCCAAAGGCGAGTTGCAAAAGCAGAAATTTGGCCCGTTGATGTTGACCGGCTTCAAACTGCTCAAGCACCTCAAAGGCTTGCGCGGCACCGCGTTGGATGTATTTGGCAACACCGAAGAGCGCCGCACCGAGCGCGCCTTGATCGGTGAATACCAAGCCAGCATCGACCAAGTGCTCGCCAAACTCAGTGCGGACAACCACGCGTTGGCGCTGGACATTGCCCGAGTACCTGAGCAAATCAAAGGTTTTGGCCACGTCAAAGCCCGTCATTTGGCGGCTGTGCGTGGCAAGTGGGCGAGTTTGATGGTGGCGTGGCAGGGTTAATCCCCGTCACACCCCCGCCGCATACAATCCGCGATTGGCCCGTCTAGGCGTTTTGCACCTAGGCGGGAGTCCTTCTTATTGGAGTTCGATCGTGTTGATTTCTTCTGCTTTTGCTCAAACCGCCCCTGCTGCCGCTGCTGGTGGCGACATCATGTCTTCCCTCACCGGCATGTTGCCCTTGGTGTTGATGTTCGTGGTCTTGTACTTCGTGATGATTCGTCCTCAGATGAAGCGTCAAAAAGAACACAAAGCCATGATCGACGCGCTCGCCAAAGGTGACGAAATCGCCACCGCTGGCGGCTTGCTCGGCAAAGTCACCAAACTCGGTGACAACACCCTGAGCTTGGAAGTTTCTCCTGGCGTGGAAGTGCAATTGCAGCGTCATGCTGTGGTGCAAGTTTTGCCCAAAGGCTCTGTCAAGTAATCTCTGAGATACGAAGCGATCATGAACCGTTACCCGTTTTGGAAATACGCGATCATCGTGATCGCTTTGTTGATTGGCAGCATCTACACGCTGCCTAACTTTTTTGGTGAAGCACCTGCCGTTCAAGTGAGCGCAGGTAAACCCGGCGTCAAAGTGGACGCTGCCGTTCAAGCGCGTGTGGAAGAGGCCCTGAAAGCGGCGAACCTCACGCCTGAGGTGTTGACCTTGGACAACGGGTCGCTCAAAGCCCGTTTTGACAACACCGACACCCAGCTCAAAGCCAAAGATGCCATTCAACATGCGTTGGTGCCAGATGCCAACGACCCCGCTTATGTGGTGGCGTTGAACCTCTTGGCCCGTTCACCTGCATGGCTGACCAGCTTGGGCGCGTCGCCCATGTATTTGGGTTTGGACTTGCGCGGTGGCGTGCACTTCATGTTGCAAGTCGACATGCCAGCGGCTTTGACCAAGAAAGCCGAATCGTTGGCGGGTGACATTCGCACCGGCTTGCGCGAGAAAAACGTGCGCCACAGTGGCATCAGCCGCAATGGCCAAGCCATTGAGGTGCGCTTTCGCGATATGGCCACGTTGGAGTCCGCCCAGCGCGTGATTCAAGACCAGTTTGCCGATTTGCAAACCACCAGCGCGCCCGATGGCGCCGACTTCAAACTCACGGCGCTGATCAACCCCGTGGCCGCGAAGCGCGTGCAAGAGCAAGCGATCAAGCAAAACATCACCACTTTGCACAACCGTATCAATGAGTTGGGCGTGGCCGAACCTGTGATTCAACAGCAAGGCACCGACCGCATCGTGGTGCAACTGCCTGGCGTGCAAGACACAGCCAAGGCCAAAGACATTTTGGGCCGCACGGCCACGCTGGAAATCCGCATGGTGGATGACAGTGCCGAGGCCCGCAGCGCGGAGCTGAGCAACGGCCCTGTGCCATTTGGCACTGAGCGCTTTTTAGAGCGCAGCGGTCAGGCCGTGATTGTGAAGAAGCAAGTGATCTTGACAGGTGAAAACCTCACCGACGCACAACCTGGCTTTGACACCCAAAACCAAGAAGCCGCCGTGCACCTGACGCTCGACGCCAAGGGCGCACGCATTTTCAAGGACGTGACCCGTGAGAGCGTGGGCAAGCGCATGGCCATTTTGTTGTTTGAAAAAGGCAAGGGCGAAGTCGTCACCGCGCCTGTGATTCGCAGCGAAATCGGCGGTGGCCGTGTACAAATTTCGGGCCGCATGAGCACCGTGGAAGCCAACGACACCGCCTTGCTGTTGCGCGCGGGCTCGCTCGCTGCGCCGATGGAAATCATCGAAGAGCGCACCATTGGCCCTAGCCTCGGTGCTGAAAACATTGCCAAAGGTTTTAACTCCGTCACTTGGGGTTTTGTGGCGGTGACTGCCTTCATGTGCGTGTACTACATGTTGTTCGGCATGTTCTCCAGCGTGTCACTGGCTGTGAACTTGTTGCTCTTGGTGGCTGTGCTGTCCATGTTGCAAGCCACGCTCACCTTGCCCGGTATGGCCGCGATGGCTTTGGTCTTGGGTATGGCGATTGACGCCAACGTGCTGATCAACGAACGCGTGCGCGAAGAGTTGCGCAATGGTGCGTCGCCTCAGTCAGCCATCCACGCTGGTTACGACCGTGCTTGGGCCACCATTCTTGACTCGAACGTCACCACCCTGATTGCCGGTTTGGCCTTGTTGGCCTTTGGCTCGGGCCCCGTGCGTGGCTTTGCCGTGGTGCATTGCTTGGGCATTTTGACCAGCATGTTCTCGGCTGTGTTCTTTTCGCGTGGCTTGGTCAACGTTTGGTATGGCCGCCAAAAGAAATTACAAAGCGTGTCCATCGGTACCGTGTGGCGCGCCTGATCGCGTGGCGACAAGAAAGAAATTGAGTCATGGAATTTTTTAAGATCCGCAAAGACATCCCGTTCATGAAGAACGCGGTGGCGTTCAACGCCATTTCGTTCATCACCTTTTTGGCCGCGGTGTTCTTCTTGTTCAACCGTGGCTTGCACCTGTCGGTGGAGTTCACGGGCGGTACGTTGATGGAAGTCAGCTACAGCCAGCCCGCTGACTTGAACGTGGTGCGCGACCAAATCGCCAAGCTCGGTTTGAACGACGTGCAGGTGCAAAACTTTGGCACCGCCCGCGATGTGATGATCCGCATGCCTGCGGTCAAAGGCCAGAGTTCAGCCCAGCAAAGCGACCAAGTGTTGGCAGCTTTGAAGGGGATAGATGCTTCCGTGCAACTGCGCCGCACCGAGTTTGTCGGCCCGCAAGTGGGCGACGAGTTGGCAGCGGATGGCCTCAAGGCGCTGGCTTTTGTGGTCGTGGGCATCATGATTTATTTGGCCATGCGCTTTGAGTGGAAGTTTGCGGTGGCCGCCATCATTGCGAACTTGCATGACGTGGTCATCATCTTGGGTTTCTTCGCGTTCTTCCAGTGGGAGTTTTCGCTGCCCGTGCTGGCTGCCGTGCTGGCCGTGCTGGGTTATTCAGTGAACGAATCGGTGGTGATTTTTGACCGTATTCGCGAGAACTTCCGCCGCTACCGCAAGATGGACACGGTCGAAATCATCGACAACGCCATCACCTCCACCATCAGCCGCACCATCATCACCCACGGCTGTACACAGCTCATGGTGTTGTCGATGCTGTTGTTCGGTGGCGCGACCTTGCACTACTTTGCGCTGGCGCTGACCATCGGTATTTGCTTCGGTATTTATTCGTCGGTGTTCGTGGCCGCCGCCATCGCCATGTGGTTGGGCATTCAACGCGAAGATTTGATCAAAGCACCCGTCAAAGCAGCGGGTGACCCCGACGACGAAAATTCGGGCGCGGTGGTCTAAGCCTTCAATGTGCGACGCGGTCTGCGTCGTCACACAACTCGTCTAGCACCAGCGCATCTGGCTCTAAGCCCACGCTCCAGTAGACCATCAGCACGATGATTTTCAGGTCATCCAAATCAATGGGCTGGGTGGCTGCTGCCATGGCACGGTCCAACACGATTTCGCGCATGTGAGGCGACAGCACATCGGCGGTTTCTAAAAAGCGAATGAAGCCCAAGCACGCCGCGCCTAAGCGGTCTTGCTCGGCCACCGAATACACACGCAGGCTGTGGGCTGATTCGGGGTGGTGTTCGGGCGAGGATTGGCTGATGTCGATCAGCTCCGTGTGGTGTGAGGCGATGCTCAAGCCATCTAGCCATTGCAAGGCCTGCGAAATATCGTCCGCTTCGAAGCCTGTCGCGCTGAGTTTGCGGCCCAGTTGCGCGAGCTCCGGACACGCATCACCGTGCCAGTAGTTTTCGTAAACAAAGACGAGCACTTCAAACATGGCTTCAATATAACGGCATTTGTTGATGCTTCCTCATGCATTCCCCAAGCGCTGAAATAAACCACCGGGCAAGCGCCCAATCAAGCCGTCCAGCTCCAAGGTCAAGAGCTGCGCTTGCAAGCTGGCCGTAGCGATGCCGCAACGCGCTTGCAGGGCATCCAAGCTGACGGGGCCGTAGCCCATGTGGCCCAAAAGCGTGGGCTCGGTTGTTGCGTTGTCGGGCGGCGACTCATCAAACAGCAACGTTTGTTCTTGCAATTGCAGCTCTTCCAGCACGTCTTGGGCCTTTTCCACCAATTTGGCGCCTTGGCGTATCAAGGCATGGCAGCCGTGCGATTGCGTGGCATGGATGGAGCCCGGGATGGCCAGCACTTCACGCCCTAAATCAAGTGCCAAGCGTGCCGTGATGAGCGAGCCCGATTGCAAGGCCGCTTCCACCACCAAGGTGCCCAAACCGAGGGCGGCGATGAGTCGGTTGCGTTTGGGAAAGTTGGCGGGCAGCGGGGCCGTGCCCAAGTGGTATTCGCTCAGCATGAGACCGTGTTGCGCGATGTCGTAGGCCAAGGTTTGGTGTTGGCGTGGGTACACGCGGTCCAAGCCCGTGCCCACGACGGCCACTGTGTGCCAATGGTCAGCCGTTTTGCGCGAGCGCGCACCCCGCAGCGCGCCAAGGTGTGCTGCGCCATCCACGCCCAAAGCCAGGCCCGAGACCACACACAAGCCAGCGGCCGCCAAGGCTTCGCCAAATTGCGCTGCCGTTTGTGCCCCTTGTGGCGTGGGGTTGCGGCTGCCGACGATGGCCACGGCAGGCCCCAAAGTTGCCTCCAACTGGCCTTGTGCGTAGACCATCAGCGGTGGGTCTGGCAATTGCAGCAAGGCAGCGGGGTAATGGGCATCGCCCAAAGTCCACACCGCATGGCCGTGCGTGTCGGGTTGGTGGGCCAGCCACTGCTGGGTGCGCACGCACTGCACGGCCAGTTCGTTGGGGTCGGTCAGCAGGGCCAAGGCCTGTTTGGCGGTGACCACTTGGCGCAACGCAGCCTCGCTTTGGGCAAACACAGCTTGTGGGCTGCCAAAGGCGGCCAGCAGCCGCCGAGCGGCATCGTTGCCGACCCCATCGGTCAAGCTCAACCGCAGCCAAGCGCGCAATTCGTCTTGGGTCAGGGGCGTGGGGTGCATGCGGGTCTCCTTGTGGTGTAAAAACCATTGTGGAGAGCGTGCTTTCAAATACACATGCGCGCAGCTCGAAAATTTCAAAAGCAGAGACAATATGCGCATGCCCAAGTTAGACATTCTTCGATTCCCCGACCCCAAACTTCACACCGTGGCCAAGCCCGTCGCTGAGGTGGATGCGCGCATCCGCACCCTCATCGCCGACATGCTGGAGACCATGTACGACGCCAACGGCATCGGCCTCGCCGCCACCCAGGTGGATGTGCATGAGCGCTTGGTGGTGATTGACGTTTCAGAAAAACGCAACGAGCCCATGGTGCTCATCAACCCCGAAATCACATGGATGGGCGATGAGCGCGTCAAAGGTGAAGAGGGCTGCTTGTCGGTGCCAGGTATTTATGACGGCGTGGAGCGCGCGACCCAAGTCAAAGTCAAAGCCACAGACGCGGATGGTCACGTGCGCACCATCGAGGCCGACGGCTTGCTGGCGGTGTGTATTCAGCATGAGCTGGACCACTTGCTGGGCAAAGTGTTCGTGGAATACCTCTCGCCTTTGAAGCGCAACCGCATCAAAACCAAAATGCTCAAATCTGCGCGCGACGACGCCTGAACCAAAGGTCTTTGATGCGCGTTATTTTTGCGGGTACGCCCGAATTTGCCGCCGTGGCGTTGGCCCAAATTTTGGCGGCTGGGCACGAGGTGCCCTTGGTGCTGACGCAGCCCGACCGCCCAGCCGGTCGGGGCATGAAGCTGCAAGCTTCGGCGGTCAAACAACTGGCCCTACAACACCACATTCCCGTCGCACAGCCCATGAGTTTGCGTTTGGACGGCAAATACCCCGATGACGCAGCCCAAGCTCAAGCTGCCATCGCAGCGGCCAACGCCGACGTGATGGTGGTGGCGGCTTATGGTTTGATCTTGCCGCAATGGACCTTGAGCGCGCCGCGTTTGGGCTGCCTCAACATCCATGCCTCCCTGTTGCCACGTTGGCGCGGCGCCGCGCCGATTCACCGCGCGATTGAGGCGGGTGACGCGCAAACGGGCGTGGTCATCATGCAAATGGATGCGGGCTTGGACACGGGCGACATGTTGCTGACCGGCGTGCTCGACATCGATGCACAAGACACCACCGCCATCTTGCACGACCGTTTGGCCGACCTAGGCGGTGCGTTGGTGGTGCAGGCTTTGAACGATGCACAAGCGGGGCAACTCAAACCCGTCAAGCAACCGCTCGAGGGCATCACTTACGCCCACAAAATTGAAAAAGCCGAGGCGGCTGTCGACTGGCGCGAAGCGGCGACAACCATTGACCGCCGCGTGCGCGCTTTCAACCCCTTTCCTGCCGCTGCCGCTCAGCTCAACGGCGAAGTCATCAAGTTGTGGCGTGCGGTGCCCGAGCCTTCCACGAACGCCAGCCATGCGGGGCCTGGTACGGTTCTGAGCGCAGATGCCCAAGGGGTACGCATTGTGTGTGGCGAGGGCGTGTTGTGCGTCACCGAGTTGCAGCGCGCAGGTGGCAAACGTTTGGCGGCGGCTGATTTTTTGCGCGGCTTTCCTTTGACGGTGGGCCAACAATTCGACGTCACCCCAGGTTGAACCCGTCATGATGTTTCTCAGCCCCCAGCTCTACCGCCACCCTGAATTCAAAATTGGCTTGCGCGAGCTGGCGCCTCAAGCGATGGGCGTGGCGGCTTGGGGGCTCATGACGGGTGTGGCCATGGTCAAGTCGGGCATGAGTATTTTTGAATCGGTGTTCATGACCTTGGTGGTGTTTGCCGGCAGCTCGCAACTGGCATCCATTCCGCTCCTCGTGGCCGGTGCCCCCGCTTGGGTGATTTTGGCCACGGGCTTTTGTGTGAACTTGCGCTTTGTGGTGTTCAGCTTGCACCTGCGCCCCCACTTGATTCATCTGCCGCGCTGGCGTCGCATGTTGCATGGCTACGCCACCGCTGACATCAGCTATGTGCTGTTCACCAAACGTTTTCACCAACCCGGTGCGACGCCTGAAGAACGCTTGGCACAAGAAGCCTATTTGGCGGGCAACGACAGCTTGAACTGGGGCAGCTGGATGCTGGCCAGCTTGATCGGCATCGCCTTGGCCAACGGCATTCCCCCCGATTGGGGTTTGGGCTTCGCGGGCATTTTGTGTCTGGTGGGCGTGCAGTGTTCGCTGGCCAGCTCTCGCTTGCGCATCGTCTCGGCGGCGGTGGCGGGTGTGGCTGCGGTGGTGGCCTATGCCTTGCCCTTGAAGCTCAACATCGTGGTCGCCATTGCGGTGGCCGTGATCTTGTGTCTCACGTTGGAGCGTTTCAAACCCACCGACGTGACAGGAGCGCACGCATGAACACAGGTATGAACAGCACCGATCTGTGGACCTTGCTGGTGATCGCTGGGTTGGGCGTGGTGACGGTGGTCACGCGCAGCTTCTTTTTCTTGTCGAACAAGCCGTGGCATTTGCCGCATTGGGCTCAGCGCGGTTTGCAATACGCGCCGATTGCTGCTTTGTCTGCGGTGGTGGTGCCCGAGATTGTGATGAGCCAAGGCCAACTCATCACCACGTGGCAAGACGCCCGCCTGTTTGCGGCGGCGGCAGGCGCGTTGATTTACTTTGCCAAGCGCAATGTGCTCTTGACCATCTTGGGGGGCATGGCCGTGTACTTGCCGCTGCACCTCGGGTTTGGGTTTTAAAAAGTCACGACCGAGACAAGGGTGGGCGGCGGTTGACGCCATAGTTTGAGCCCTCTCTTCACTTGGGCTTGGCCCGACTTCATCATGCGTTGTTTTCAATTTTCGATGGCGGCGATGGCCTGCCTTTTGGTCGCCAATTTAACGACCAGTTCGCCGGTTCATGCCCAAGAGTCACAACGTCGTTTCAAAGTGCTGACCCCTTCAGAGATGACGCAGGCACAACGCGACTTGGTGCAAAACATCCGTTCGGGTCCTCGCGCTGCGGTGGCTGGGTCTGCAGCGAACAGCAACAACGGCACTTTGGGCAGTCCGTTCAATGTGTTTTTGCGCAGCCCCGAGTTGGGCGATCACTTGCAAAAAGTAGGCTCGCACATTCGCTTCAAAAGCACCTTGGGACAAAAGCTCAATGAGATGGCCATCCTCATCACCGCACGCCATTGGACGGCGCAGTACGAATGGTTTGCCCACCACCGTTTGGCCTTGCAAGCCGGCCTAGATCCCCAAGTGGCCGAAGCCATCGCCCAAGGCAAACGGCCTGCCAACATGAAAGATGACGAAGCCATCGTCTACAACTTTTGCCACGAGCTGCACACCACCACACGGGTGAGCGACGCCACGTACAAGGCCGTGGTCGACGCTTTTGGCGAACAGGGTGTGATGGACCTGATCGCCGTGAATGGCTATTACGTGTTGGTGGCCATGACACTCAATGTGGACCGCACGCCTATTCCGGGCGATGCACCACCGCCCTTGCCTGTACTCACGCCTGCGCGTTAATACGTCGAGCGACCGCCGGTGATGTCAAACACAGAGCCGGTGGTGAACGAGCAGTCTTCGCTGGCCAGCCAGGCCACCATGGCGGCAATTTCTTCCACTTCCACGAAGCGGCCCATGGGGATCTTGCCCAGCATGTAGGCAATGTGCGCTTCGGTCATTTGCGCAAACATCGCGGTGCGTGCCACAGCAGGCGTGATGGCGTTGACCAAGACGCCTTTGGTGGCCACTTCTTTGGCCAGTGACTTTGTCAAGGCAATCACACCCGCTTTGGATGCGCTGTAGTGGCTGGCGTTGGGGTTGCCTTCTTTGCCAGCGACCGAGGCGATGTTGATGATGCGGCCCCAGCCGCGCTCCACCATGTGCGGCGTGACGGCGCGGCAAGTCAAATAGGGGGCAATCAAGTTCACTTCAATCACACGACGCCACACCTCAGGATCGAGCTCCCACGTGGTGGCATTGCCACCGGTGATGCCTGCATTGTTGACCAAAATATCGATGCGGCCCAAGTCTTTGATGGTTTGAGCGGTGGTCGCAGCCACAGCGGCGTCGGAGGTGAGTTCCACCACGTAGCCGCTGATGGGGCCGAGCGCACTCAACAGCGCTTTGGCTTCGTTGATCTTGGCGCCGTCGATGTCCCACATCACCACGGATGCGCCCGAGCGCAGCAGGCGTTCACAGGTGGCAAAGCCAATGCCTTGGGCGCCGCCGGTGACGACCGCCACGCGACCTTGTAAATCGATCTGGTTCATGCTTTGTATCCTTTCAGAGCTTGTGCCGCATTCGGACCCGCTTGGGTGTCGGCAATGTATTGGTGAATGATGTCGTCAAAGGTTTTTTCAGCAAACAGCCCCAGCTTGTTGGCGCGCACCGAGCTCGACCCTTTGGGCCAACGCGACACGATGCCTGCAATGGTCTCGTTGCGTTCAAACGTCACACGGGCACGCACTTCGGGGCCGGCCACACGCGTCAACGCGTCGAGCATTTCTTGCACAGTCACGTTCAAGCCTGGCAGGTTCAGTGCCGTGCGACCACCGTAGGCCTCACGCGAGCACTCAAACACGGTGATCAAACCTTCCACCGTCGCGCGCGGCGAGGTGACGGGGTGCGACACCTCGGGTGACACGGGACACACGGAGGGCTCGCCCGCCAAGGGCTCGCGAATGATGCCGCTGAAAAATGACGAGGCCGCGCCGTTGGGCTTGCCTGGACGCACAGTGACCGTCATCAAGCGGGCGCTGCGGCCATCGATGTAGCCCTTGCGCGTGTAGTCGGCCACCAAGTGCTCGCAGATGTGCTTTTGGGCGCCGTACGAGGTTTGTGGTGTGGGCAGCGTGTCGTCGCCCACCACGTCGGGCATGGGCACCGCGTCGTCAGGGCCAAACACAGCCACCGAGCTGGAGAACACCAAACGCGCAGGCGTTGCGCCGCCCTGTACGCGCGAGCGCAGTGCGTCTAACAAGGCGCGTGTGCTGTCGAGGTTGGAACGCAGGCCCAAGTCGAAGTCCGCCTCACATTCGCCCGAGACGGCCGATGCCAAATGGAAAACCCCGTCCACCGCCTCATGTGCCAAGGCTTGGCAATGGTCCAGCAGCGGGCCAGTTTTGACCAACACGCGTGGGTCAGCGGCCAAATCGGCGGGAGCCGGAAACTGGTCGGCCAAGATGATTTGGGTGATGGCTTGGCCGTTCAATTGGCCGCGAGCCAGCAGGGTACGGGCCAGACGGGCACCAATAAAGCCAGCACCGCCGGTGATCAATAAACGCATGGGTCAACTCTTTCGTTCAAGGGTGGGATACAGCACGTACTGCTTTGGGTGCGCGCAAAGCGGAAGCAGGCAGCGCCAAAGAAGGCAATTTCTTTTTCGAGACCAAAACCATTTCAATGTCCTCGCGGGCACTGTCGATCAGCTTGAGCACGGCGCGCTCGGCTTTGTCGGGTGCGCGCGCAATCACGGCGTCGAGCACGGCGCGGTGCAAGGGCAGCGAGAGGGCGGGGCCATTGGGTTTGGTGGTGGTGATTTCAAAGCTGGTGCGCAACAAGGCGCCAATGGCTTTGCTCATTTGGACCACCATGCGGTTGTGACAGGCTTTGAGCAAGCCTTGGTGAAACAACAAATCGTGGGTCACGTAGTCGCCGCCAAATTCAATGGCGTGCTTCATGCCCGCGTAGGCGGCTTCGACTTCGGCCAAATCTTCAGGCGTGGCGCGCTCAGCGGCCAAGCGAACCGCCGCGGGCTCGACCACGCGGCGCAGGTCTTGCAGGTCACGCAAGAACTCGCGCGTCAAGCCCAACTTCGATTGCCACGCCACCACATTGGGGTCAAACCAATTCCATTGGTCCGAGGGCAAAACACGGGTGCCCACTTTGGGGCCGGTGCTCACTAGGCCTTTGGCGACCAACGATTTGACCGCTTCGCGCACCACGGTTCGGCTGACGCCGAGTTCGGTGCACAGCACTGTCTCGGGAGGCATCGACGCGCCCGGCGCGTAGTGGCCAGACACAATGGCTTCGCCCAACAAATCGAGCGTGTGGCCGAGCATGTTTTTGATGGCCATGTGGGTTTATCCGCGTACGAACAAAGTCACCAGGGGTTGGTTGCCGACTTGGCGGCTCCAGTGGCCGTGCACCTTGTCGTCAAAGGTGGCGCCTGCGGGCAGCAAGTCTTCGGAGTAGAAGTGTTCGCCGGGGCTGAACACGCGCGAGCTGCCATCTTGCAAACCGATTTCCATGTGGCCGCTCAAGATGAACACCCATTGCGCATGGTCGCTGCAATGGAAGGTGCTGCGAAACCCGACGGGGCTGTGGCGCAGCTGATAGCCACCGCTGCTCATGAGTTGCGACAAACGCGCTTGGGGTTTGCCTTCGGTCAGGGCAATGAGCTCGTCGCGAAAACGCGCGCAGCCATCGGTGTCGGTGAAGAGAATGGTTTTTGTAAATGTGGTCATGAGGCTACTTTATCCGCGCCAAAGTTGATTTGAACCTTCATGGCTTGGCTCTTGTCGCAGGCCAGCTCAAAAGCTTGGGTGGCTTGATCAAAGTCAACCACATGCGAGATCACGGGGCGACCATCGATCAAGCCTTCGTTGAGGAAGCGCACCGCGACCGCAAATTCTTCGTGGAAGCGGAAGGTGCCACGCAACTCCAGCTCTTTGCCCACCAGTTGGTTCAACGGCAAGGTCGAGTCACCGCCGAGGCCAATGCTCACGATGACGCCGCGTGGCGTCACCACGTCTAGGCCGCTGCGCAGCGCTTTGTCGTTGCCCGAGGCTTCAAACATCACGTCAAACACACCTTTGTTGGCCGCGAACGGGGCCAAGCCATCGGGTGTGGTGGCGAGGTTGATGGTTTCATCGGCGCCCATGGCGCGCGCGCATTCCAGTGGTTTGTCGGCCACGTCAACGGCCACGATGCGCGCCGCACCAGCACGACGCAGGCCTGCAATCAAGAGTGCGCCGATCGGTCCGCAACCGGTGACCAACACTTGTTTGCCAAATACCGAGCCTGCACGCTGGATGGCGTGCAAACCGACGGACAACGGTTCAGCCAGTGCAGCGAGCGACAAGCTCAGGTTGTCGCTGAGTTTGTGGGCCTGTGAGGCCTCGATCACCAAGGACTCGCGAAAGGCGCCTTGGATGTGTGGGAAGCGCATGGCACTGCCGTAAAACCGCATGTCCAAGCAATGGTTGTGGTGGCCTTTTTGGCAGTATTGGCACACGCCGCAAGGACGCGACGGCGAGATGGCAATGCGTTGGCCGGGCGCAAAATTTGTCACGTCTGAGCCGACGGCGCTGACGATGCCCGACACCTCGTGGCCCAACACCATGGGCTCTTTGATGCGCACGGTGCCAAAGCCACCGTGGCGGTAGTAATGCAAATCCGAGCCGCAAATGCCGCCGTAGGCGACGCGCACGGCGAGCTGCTGGGGGCCGAGGGCTTCGGTTTCAAACGCGTCGAGGCGCAAATCCTCGGGGGCGTGACAAACGATGGCTTTCATGTCTATTCCTTAAAGCTGTGCAGTGACGCCGCCATCCACATAGAGGATGTGACCGTTCACAAAGGTGGAGGCATCGCTTGCCAAGAACACGGCCGCACCGGCAAGTTCTTCCACATCGCCCCAGCGACGGCTGGGGGTGCGGTTGGTCAGCCAAGCGCTGAAGGTGGCGTCGTTCACCAGTTTTTCGTTGAGTTCGGTTTTGAAGTAACCGGGGCCAATGCCGTTGACGTTCAGGCCCAGCGGACCCCAGTCGATGGCCATGCCCTTGGTCAACATCTTCAAGGCGCCTTTGCTGGCCATGTAGGGCGAGATACCGGGGCGACCCAGTTCGCTTTGCACGGAGCAAATGTTGATGATGCGGCCCTTCTTGCGCGTGATCATGTGCTGTGCCACAGCTTGGCCGACGAAGAACACGCTGTCCAAGTTGGTTTGCATCAGTTCGTGCCAGTCTTTGTGGTCGAACTCGTGCAACGGGGCGCGGCGTTGGATGCCTGCGTTGTTGATCAAGATGTCGATGGGGCCCACATCGCGCTCAATGGCATCGATGTGTGTTTTCACGGCGTCGGCATCGGTCACGTCGAAGGCGCGTTCAAACACATCAAAGCCTTCGGCGCGCAAGGTGGCCGCTGTGGCTTTGAGTTTGGTGGCATCGCGGCCGTTGAGCACGACGCTGGCGCCCGCTTGGGCCAAGCCCCGTGCCAGGCCTAAGCCAATGCCGGCCGAAGAGCCGGTGACCAAGGCCAAGCGGCCATCGAGTCGAAAAGTTTGTGCGGTGATCATGCGAGGTTCAATTGCAAGTGATGTTCAATCTGCGCGACCAGTGGGTGTGCAGGTTCGGCAATGTCGAGGGTGAGCACGGCTTCGTCGGCGCTCGGAATTTCCAAGGTGTCGAGTTGGCTGTCCAACAGCGCAGGCGGCATGTAATGGCCTTGCCGTTCGCGTAAACGCGCTGACAACAAAGCACGCGTACCGTGCAAATGCACAAAGTGCAAGTTTGGTGTGGCGGCACGCAAGCGGTCACGGTAGGCGCGTTTGAGCGCGGAACACGACACGACCATGCCTTCTTCGGGGCCGAGATCCGACAGGCGTTGGGCGATGGCATCTAGCCAGCCCGCACGGTCGGCGTCGGTGAGGGGCGTCCCTGCGGCCATCAAAGCCACATTGCGTGGGGGGTGCAACTCATCGCCTTCCAAAAAAGGCACGCCAATGCGTTCGGCCAAGAGCCGTCCAACGGTGCTTTTCCCGCAGCCGCTCACGCCCATGATGATCAGGCGAGGAGGTGTCATGGTCAGAGGCGTTGTTCGGTTGTGCCGTCAAACACGTGTGCCTTGTTCACGTCGAACTTCAGGTACACGGTGTCGTTGGGCTGAACGTCGGTGCGACCATGCATCACCAGCGTGAATTTTTGGTCGCCAATTTGCAGCAGCAATTCGGTTTCTGCGCCTGTGGGCTCGACCACCACCACTTGCGCGGGAATACCGCTTTCTGCCAACTCCAAATCACCTGGGCGCACGCCGTAATGCACAGCCGTGCCGTCCGACACAGGCTTGGCCGTAGGCGGCATAGGCCACGAGGCACCCAAGGCGGCCACTTGACCGTTTTGCACTGTACCTTTGAACACGTTCATTGAGGGTGAGCCGATGAATTGCGCCACAAACAAATTGCCGGGGCGGTCAAACAACTCCAGCGGCGTGCCGATTTGTTCGACGATGCCGTCGTGCATCACCACGATGCGGTCGGCCATGGTCATGGCTTCGATCTGATCGTGGGTCACATAGACGGTGGTGGTTTTCAGGCGTTGATGCAGCGCTTTGATTTCAGCGCGCATGGCCACGCGCAGCTTGGCGTCGAGGTTAGACAGCGGTTCATCAAACAAGAACACTTTGGGATCGCGCACGATCGCGCGGCCCATGGCCACACGCTGGCGTTGACCACCGGAGAGTTCACGGGGGTAGCGCTCAAGCAGCGCGTCAAGGTTCAAGATGCGAGCGGCGTGGGCCACACGGTCTTCGGTGGTCTTGGCATCGGCTTTGCGCAGACGCAGCGAAAACGCCATGTTTTCGCGCACGGTCATGTGGGGGTACAGCGCGTAGCTTTGGAACACCATCGCGATGTCACGGTCTTTGGATTCGAGCTCGTTGATGACGGTGCTGTCAATGCTGATCTCACCGCCCGAGATTTCTTCCAAACCTGCCAACATGCGCAGCAGGGTGGATTTGCCGCAGCCCGAGGGACCGACCAACACCACGAACTCGCCGTTCTGAATGTCGAACGTGATGCCGTGGATGACCTTGACTTTGTTGCCGTAGGTTTTTTGAACGTTGTTAAAGGAGACGGATGCCATGGTTTGATTTCCAGTTGCGCAAAAAAGTTAGCTCTTCACAGCGCCGGCGGTCAGGCCCGACACCATGTAGCGTTTGAAGGTGTAGTAAATCGCAGCGGGTGGCAAGGCGTAGATCAAGCCTGTGGCCATCAGCAACTCCCAAGGAGAGTCATCGGCTGACAAGAAGTTGCCCAGCGCCACGGCCAAGGTCACGTCTTGGTCGTTGGAGAGCAGCAAGAACGCATACAGGTATTCGTTCCAAGCCAGCAGCAAGGCATAGGTGCCCACGGCGACGAGCGACGGCACCATCAAGGGCAGATACACCATCCAGAACAATTGCAAGGGCGTCGCGCCATCGATGCGTGCGGCTTCATCCAACTCAAACGGCAGCTTGTCGCTGGCTTGTTTGAGCACCCAAATGCAGTAGGGCGACGCGATGGTGACCATGGCCAGGATCAAGGACCACTGGTTGTTCAACAAACCATATAAACCCATGGTTTTGTACATCGGTACCGCCAAGAAAGCGGCAGGGATGAAATAGGTGAACAAGGCCAAGTTCATCACCGTGCGACCCCCTCGGATCTTCAGGCGACTGATGGCAAACGCCGAGGTGGTGGCCACGATCAGGGTGAGTGTTCCGACCGCCACCGCGATGAGGAAGGAGTTGCCCAGTTGCTGCCAGAAATGGTCCAAGTAGAAGTGATCTCGCTTGAACACGATTTCAAAGTTTTGCAGCGTGGGGTGCTCAGGCCAGAGGAGGCCAGAGGTTGCGGTGTCGCGTGGCGAAATCGCAAACAACACCATGTGATAAATGGGGAACAAAGTCCAAAGCAGCACAGGGATGCCGATCAACAGCAGCTTGGCTTCGGAGGCTATATTTTTCAAGCTCATTTCGACAGCCTTTTCATCATGAAGTAAACCAAGGGCAAGACAAAAGGAAGCCCCACGACGATGGAGGCCATCGCCAAGTCGACTTGGTCTAAACGCAGATAGCGAATGCCCAAGGTGGCCAAGACGTGTGTCATGTCAGCGGGGCCGCCACCGGTCAACAGGTACACGCTGTTGAAGTCGCCCAGCGTCCAAATCATCGACAAGATGGTGGACGTCAGGTAGATCGAGCGCATCGAGGGCCAAGTGATGAACTTGAATTTTTGCCAACGTGTGGCCCCATCAACAGAGGCGGCTTCGTATTGCTCAGTGGGAATGGCCAAGCGGGCCGCGACCAAGATCAGTGTCCAAAATGGCAGCGATTTCCAGATGTGCATGAGCATGGAAAACGAGAGCGCCAAGGTGGGGTCGTTCAGCCAATTGGGACCATCCAAACCGGTCCAGCGGAAGATGGCGCTGTTGATGATGCCCCACTCGGGGTTCAGCATGAAGCGCACCGACAAGATGGTCGGGATCGAGGGCACAGCCCAAGGCAAGATGAAGATGGCGGAGACAATTTTGATCCACCAACGCTCCATCACAAAGAAGCCCGACAGCGCCAGAGCCACCATCATTTTGATGTTGATGCCGACCACCAAGAACACCAAGGTGTTGACGGCGCTGCGGAAAAAGATCGGGTCGTTGAACAAGTCCACATAGCTTTGTGGGTGGCGTGCGAGCCACAAACCGTAACCGACGGGGTAGAGCACAAACACCACAAACACCACGAGGTAGGGCACCACCATCAGGCGGCCCCAAAACTCCCAAGGCGATAAAGGCTTGGCGGGCGGGGGTGTGAGAGGAATAACTTGAGTATTCATGGGCAAAGTTCGCCTCAGAGGTCGCAGTTTTCAGTGCTGCAACCCAATGTCAATCGGGGGAAGGAAGACACACACCGGTGTGCAGCGCGAGGCTGGCACCGGCGTGTGCTTGGGGCTTAGTTGCCGGCGACTTCTTTGATGCGGGCGATCATTTCGTCCACAGCTTTGTCAGTCGGTACTTTTTCGTTGATGATGCGGTTCATCGCCTTGGCCCACACGTTCTCGTTGTTGAGCACGGTGAACTTGTAGTTCTTGGTGAACTCAAACGGCACAGTGCCGGACATGTACTGGTTGTACACGGCCAAACGATGTGGGTCTGCTTTCCAGAACGGACGTTGTTGCGCAGCTTTGGTCACAGGGAACCAGCGACCCAAAGAACCTTCCACGTAAGGTGTCAAGTTGGCTTCTTCCAGCAAGAACGACACGAATTTCTTCGCGGCATCTTTGTGCTTGGCTTCCTTGAAAATCACGCCGGTTTTCACCGCGCTGCGATACACCATCTTGCTGCCATCAGGCTTGTTGGGGAAGCCCGAAGTGGCGATCAGCTCGGTGTAGTTTTTCTTGCCAATGTCGCGTTGTTCTTGCGTCAAGGCAGGGTTGTTCATGTCGTCGAGCCATTTGGCTGCGATCGAAATGGTGGCGTTGTGCGTGAGCACGGTGGTCTTGTTGTGGAAGGCCACGTTGTTGTCCGGATCTTTCCAGCTGGTGGACGACGGTGGCGTACAGCCCTTGCCGTACACCGCGGTGTAGTCGTTCAAAGCGCTGATCAGGCCTTGACGAACAGCAGGATCATCGACCAACAGCTTGCCGGAATCGTTGACCAACTTCACGTTGTAGGCATCCATGAACGTGAGGAACGAGAAGAACGAGTCGCTGGAGTCCACGCCCATGGGGAAGCCGGTGCCAAATGCACGCTTGCCGGTTTTTTGGCGATAGCCAGTTTGAACCTTGGAGCACCAGAAGTCCCAGTAGCCTTTCCAGTCTGTGGGGATGTCGCTTTCTTTGTAGCCAGAGTCGGCCAGCATGTCTTTCCAGTACTCGATGTGCATGGTTTGTTGCTTGATCGGGTAGGCGTAGTACGCGCGGTTCTTGGCTTGGTTGTTGTACAAGAAGGTGGTCGACAAGGCGGCGGGTTCAAAGTTGCCGCGCACTTTGTCAATCACGCTGCTGACGTCTTCGAGCTTGCCGTCATAGGCCCACTTGGCGGTGACTTGGAAGTCGTACACGTCGGCATAAGCCACGTCAGGCGGATTGCCTGAGTCGAGCGCTGCGACGGTTTTGGGGATCATGTCTTGGATCGGGTACTGCGAGAGTTCGATCTTGATGCCCTTGTTTTTCTCTTCGAATTTTTTGATGGCGACGAACAAAGCATCGTCTTCAGCTTTGTAAAAGCCTTTCACCCACCACACTGTCAATTTCTCTTGCGCCATGGCGGGGCCGACGGCCGTCACCAAGCCTGCTGCGACCATTGCGCCAGTCAGCCAAGTTTTCAGTTTCATCTGTTGTCTCCTTATGTTGGAAATGCAAGGCCGGTTAAACCTTGGTGCTATCGTATGATGATTGAGCGGGTCAAAAATGCGGAGTTACCCGCATTTCTGGGTTAACCCTTGGCCGCGCATTCGGGCACGGGGGTATGTACCGCACGCCCATCAAAATGCGACTTCATGTTGTTGAATGCCAAGTCAGCCATGGCTTGGCGGGTTTGTGTGGTGGCGCTGCCAATGTGCGGTGCCAACACCACATGCGGGAAAGCCCGTAAGGCTTCGGGGACGTTGGGCTCGTTCTCGAACACGTCCAAGCCTGCGCCGCCGATCACACCGTTTTGTAAGGCTTCAATCAAAGCGGCCTCGTCGACCACTGAGCCGCGTGCCACGTTCACCAAAATACCTTTGGTGCCCAAGGCTTTCAGCACGTCGGCGTTGATGAGCTTGCGCGTGCCCGCGCCGCCTGGGGTGATGACCACCAAGTAATCGCTTTCAGCGGCCAAGGCTTCAGGCGTGGCCACGTACTTGAAGGGCAAGTCTGCTTTGGCGTTGCGCGCGGTGTAGGCCACCGACATGTTGAACGCGAGCGCGCGTTGCGCAATGGCTTGGCCAATGCGACCAATGCCCACGATGCCGAGGCGTGCGCCTGACACTTTGCGCGCCAAGGGCATGGGGCCTGTGGGCCATTTGCCTTCTTTCACGTAGCGGTCGGCAGCGGGCAATTGACGTGCTGCGGCGAGCATCAACCCGATGGCCAGGTCGGCCACGTCGTCATTCAAGACATTGGGCGTGTGCGTCACCATCACGCCGCGTGCTTTGGCTGCGGCCACATCGACGCCGTCGTAACCCACGCCAAAGACGGAGATGATTTCGAGCTTGGGCAGCTGCTCAATCAGCGAAGCGGGCACCTTGGACTCACCGCTGGCCGCGATGGCGCGGATGCTGGGTGCGATCTTGGCAAACGCGGCAGGGTCGGTTTCGTGGAGGCGATCATGCAGGTTGAAGACGGCGCGCAATTGCGGTTCAAGCAGCGGCGAGAGTTTGGTCACGGACAAGACATCAATTTGAGACAAAGTGGGCTCCTAGGGCTTTCACGGGGTTGGATTTCAATCGTCATACCATAATATGCTCGGGTGCCCTGCATGTGGATGCGGGGAAACCAGTAAACCAGTGAGACACCGATGACCGACCAGCCCAAAAAACGCCCCGAAGATTTACGCAGCCAACAATGGTTCGGTCGTCAAGACCGCGACGGCTTTGCCTACCGCAGCTGGGTCAAAGGCAAAGGCGTGCCACATGACCAGTTCGATGGCCGCCCTGTGATTGGCATTTGCAACACCTTCAGCGAGCTCACCCCTTGCAACTCGCATTTCCGCACCTTGGCCGAGCAGGTCAAGATTGGCGTGTATGAAGCCGGTGGCTTCCCGCTTGAATTCCCTGTCATGTCCTTGGGCGAAACTTTGTTGCGCCCTACCGCCATGCTGTACCGCAACCTCGCTTCCATGGATGTGGAAGAGAGCATTCGCGGCAAC
>Ga0213920_1000220_pt1 | contig 52905 bp, 43 predicted proteins | sample McNCre1117MG_FD_161054 | JGI IMG/M metagenome (GOLD analysis project Ga0213920, IMG submission 161054) | Freshwater microbial communities from McNutts Creek, Athens, Georgia, United States - 11-17 MG | ecosystem: Environmental > Aquatic > Freshwater > Creek | place: USA: Georgia | collected...
GTGTGGCGGCTTTGAGTGAACAAGAAGTTCACGCGTTGGCTGAGCGCATTGATGCCATGCCTGCTGGCGGCACTCTGAGTCAAATGGACTTGGTGATTATTTTGTTGATTGCAGTTTTGGTTGCGATTGCACTTTAAAAAGAGGTTCTTATGCATGGCGCTCACAGGGGTAGACGTGCGTTTGCCTAAACGCGGTGGTCTCTGTGGGTTGCTCATGGCTGTTTTTGTATTGGGTCTTTCGGGTTGCGCGTCTGTGCCCGCGTCGAATGGCTTTGCACAAAGCAGCCAACTGCCGGTGCACGTCGAGCTCAGCGACGTTGCGTTTTATCCGCAAACACAAGATCAATGTGGTCCAGCTGCTTTGGCCACTGTGCTGCACCATGCGGGCGTCGAGCGCACGTTGCAACAGCTGGAGGCCGATGTGTATGTGCCACAACGCCAAGGCAGCTTGCCATTAGAAATGTTGGGTGGCGCTCGGCGCGCAGGCGTTTTGCCTTATCCCTTAAGGGCGGAGCTTCAGGTCATTTGGCAAGAAGTAGCAGCAGGTCACCCGGTTGTTATTTTGCAAAACCTGCGCTGGGATGTATTTCCGTTATGGCATTACGCAGTCGTGGTGGGTTACGACCAAGCGGCGGGTACGGTCACCTTGCGCTCTGGGGATGAACAGCGTTTGCTGATGTCCGTGGCTGATTTCGAGTCCAGTTGGGCCAAGGCCAACCGTTGGGCATTCGTCGCTTTGCCGCCGGACCAACTGCCTGCAACGGCCTCTGCCGCTGAGTTTGTTGAAGCCGCGATCACCCTTGAACGTGTGGCCCCTCTCCAAGCTGTGCAGGCCTACCAAACCGCACTTCAAGCGTGGCCCGATAACTTAGAAGCACGGCTGGCGCTGGGCAATCGCTACTACAAGCAAGGCAATTTACAAGCGGCACAAACGCAATACGCGCAAGTCACCGTTGATCACCCCAATGCGGCGGATGCGTGGAATAACTTGGCACAGGTGTTGTATGAGACACATCAGTTGGCGCAAGCAAAAGTTGCCATTGCCAAAGCGGTGGTCTTGGGCGGCGCACGCATTGAAGCTTACAAAGCGACGCAAAGGGCGATAGACAAGAGCCCATGAAGATGGAGCGGGTGATGGGAATCGAACCCACGTTATTTGCTTGGGAAGCAAGAGTCCTACCATTGAACGACACCCGCATAAGTCTGGATTGTAGGGGCGTGTGATCTAGACTAATATTTCAAGCAGTGGGTATTTGAGAGGGGAGCGCTGCATGAAAACATTCATAAAAATTTGCATTGGCTTGTCTGTGTTGTTGCCTATGTTGGCATCCGCGCAAAGTTGCAACGACATCAAGGACAAAGACAAAGCCAATTACTGTCGTGCACTCGACACCAATGACAAAGCGTATTGCCAAAAAATTGGAGGCAATGATTTGCTCAACCTGTGTATGGGAAAAGTTGAAAACGACATCAAATATTGCCGCCGCATCGCCACCGACAAAATCAAGAAAAGATGTGAAAACAGCATTCGCTGAGAATGCAAAAAGCATCCACTAGGGATGCTTTTTGAGGGTGAGCGTGGCTCAGTTTTAAGCTTGTGCGAGGGCCTGCTGCATGACTTGACCAACTTGGTCAAAGTAGTTTTGAGCTGCTTGTGTTGGCACCAAGTATTTGGTACGGCGGTTTTTGCCTTCGAACACCGTGTCGATCATGCCGAGTTCACGCAGCTGGTCGAGTTTGCGGTGAATCGTGGCGGGTGAGGCAATCGTGTCCAACGCCATGGCGTCGGTCACGGTCAAAGCCTTTTCTTGCGCGTGACGCACAGCGATCACTTCAAGAAGCTTCTTGGCATCCAAATCCATGGATGGCGTGCTCGCTCCACCATCCAACGCGTGGATGAGGTTCAGAAAGCGCAAATAAATTTGTTTAGATTCCATGGTAGGTGTGCCTTTTCTTACGTAGGTAAGCTAGATGCTTATTGTATATATTGATTTTGTTAAAAACATCGTAAAACCACTTATCTCCACGGCGTTTACAGGGTTTTTTGTTACTTAAGGACGTCGCCTAAGCAGAGGTACTTCATCTCGATGTATTCATCCATGCCGTGGCTCGATCCTTCGCGGCCGAGGCCGGATTGCTTCACGCCGCCAAACGGCACATGTTCGGACGCGATGATGCCCACGTTGATGCCGACCATGCCGTATTCCAGCGCTTCGCTCACGCGGTAGATGCGGCCAATGTCGCGGCTGTAGAAGTAGCTGGCCAAGCCGAACTCGGTGTTGTTGGCGGCATCAATGGCTTCTTGGTCTTTGTGGAAGCGGAACACGGGGGCAAAGGGGCCAAACGTTTCTTCACGGGCGCATAGCATGTCGGCGCGGGCGTCGGCAATGACCGTGGGTTCAAAGAATTGGCCATTCAATTTGTGGCCACCCGTGATCAGCTTGCCGCCTTTGTGGAGGGCGTCTTGCACGTGGCGTTCTACTTTGTCCACTGCGGCATCTTCGATCAGGGGGCCTTGCGTCACGCCGTCCTCAAAGCCATTGCCCACCTTGAGCGCTTTGACTTTGGCGGCAAACTTTTGCACAAACTCGTCGTACACCGCGTCTTGCACGTAAATGCGGTTGGCGCACACGCAGGTTTGGCCCGCGTTGCGGTATTTGCTGGCCATCGCGCCTTCCACGGCGCTGTCGATGTCAGCATCGTCAAACACGATGAAGGGGGCGTTGCCGCCGAGTTCCAAGGCGAGCTTTTTAATGCTGGGGGCCGACTGGGCCATCAAGATGCGACCCACCTCGGTGGAGCCCGTAAAGCTGATGTGGCGGACGATGTCGCTGCTGCAAAACACCTTGCCAATGGCAATGCTGTTGTCGCTGTCGGCGGTGAGGATGTTCAACACGCCTGCAGGAATGCCTGCGCGAATGGCCAGCTCAGCGGCAGCCAAGGCGGTGAGGGGGGTTAGCTCAGCGGGTTTGATGACCACAGGGCAGCCCGCGGCCAATGCAGGGGCCACTTTGCGGGTGATCATGGCCAGTGGGAAGTTCCACGGCGTGATGGCGGCACACACGCCAATGGGTTGCTTCAACACCATCAAGCGGCGGTTGTTGTCGAACTGGGGCAGGGTTTCGCCGTTGACGCGCTTGGCTTCTTCGGCAAACCACTCCACAAAGCTGGCTGCGTATGCCACTTCGCCTTTGGCTTCGGCAAAGGGTTTGCCTTGCTCTGCGGTCATGAGGCGGCCTAGATCTTCTTGGTTGGCCATGAGCAGGTCAAACCACTTGCGCAAGATGATGCTGCGCTCTTTGCCGGTTTTGTTGCGCCACGCGGGCCATGCCGCGTTGGCTGCGTCAATGGCCGCCGAGGCGTCTGCTGGGCCTAGGTTGGCCACATCGGCCAGCTTTTTGCCTGTGGCGGGGTCATGCACATCGAAGCGGCTCGCGCCCTTGACCCAATGGCCGTTGATCAAGGCATCGGTCTTGAGCAGAGTGGGGTCGTTGAGCAAAGAAAGGGGTGCTGTCTTCATGTCCATGAGGGTCTCCGAATTTAACTGGCCAGAGCATACCGCTGGCCCAGCGCCCGCGATGACTCAGGGGTGACACCCAAACCTATAATTTAAAGATGACTACACCCAAATTCACCGTCGCTGATATTCGCAAAACGTTTCTGGACTTCTTCGAGTCCAAAGGCCACACTGTGGTGGCCTCAAGCCCGCTGGTGCCGGGCAACGACCCCACTTTGATGTTCACCAACTCTGGCATGGTCCAGTTCAAAGACGTGTTTTTGGGGGCCGACAAGCGCTCGTATGTGCGCGCAGCCTCGGTGCAAGCCTGTTTGCGCGCCGGTGGCAAACACAACGACTTGGAAAACGTGGGTTACACCGCCCGCCACCACACCTTCTTCGAAATGCTGGGCAACTGGTCTTTCGGCGATTACTTCAAACGTGAATCGCTCAAGTGGGCGTGGGAACTGTTGACCGAGGTCTACAAGCTGCCCGCTGACCGTTTGCTAGCCACTGTCTACCAAGAAGACGACGAAGCCTATGACATTTGGACCAAAGAAATTGGTCTGCCACCCGAGCGCGTGATTCGCATTGGCGACAACAAAGGTGGCCGCTACAAGAGCGACAACTTTTGGATGATGGCCGACACCGGCCCTTGCGGTCCTTGCTCTGAAATCTTCTACGACCACGGCGACCACATCCCAGGCGGCCCTCCCGGCAGCCCTGATGAAGACGGCGACCGCTTCATCGAAATTTGGAACAACGTGTTCATGCAGTTCAACATGGCCGAAGACGGCAGCGTTACCCGCTTGCCTGCGCCTTGCGTGGACACGGGCATGGGCTTGGAGCGTTTGGCTGCCATCTTGCAACACGTGCACAGCAACTACGAAATCGACATCTTTGATGCCCTCATCAAAGCCGCTGCACGCGAAACAGGCTGCCAAGATTTGGGCCACAAGAGCCTGCGCGTGATTGCCGACCACATCCGTGCCACCTCGTTCTTGGTGAGCGACGGCGTGGTGCCCAGCAACGAAGGCCGTGGCTATGTACAACGCCGCATCATCCGCCGCGCCATTCGTCACGGGTATTTGTTGGGCCAGAAAAAACCGTTCTTCCACAAGCTCGTGCCGGACTTGGTCAAGCTCATGGGCGATGCCTACCCCAACATGGCTTCACAAGCCGAGCGCATTGCGTCGGTGTTGAAAGCCGAAGAAGAACGCTTCTTTGAAACCCTCGAAGTGGGCATGCAAATTTTGGATGCCGCATTGCAAGGCGGTGCGAAAGTGTTGCCGGGCGAAGTGGCGTTCAAGCTGCACGACACCTATGGCTTCCCACTCGACTTGTCTGCCGACGTCTGCCGCGAACGTGGCCTGAGCGTAGACGAAGCAGGCTTTGCTGCGGCGATGGAAAAGCAAAAGAGCCAAGCCCGCGCCGCAGGCAAGTTCAAGATGGACAAGGCTTTGGAATACACCGGCGCAGGCAACGCGTTTGTGGGTTACGACGACCTTAAAGCGACAGCCAAAGTGGTGGCGGTGTATTTGGACGGCAATTCAGTGGCCGAGCTCAAAAACGGCCAAACGGGTGTGGTGGTGTTGGACACCACACCGTTCTACGCCGAGAGTGGCGGCCAAGTGGGCGATGCTGGCGTGTTGGTTAGCGGCTCTGCCAGCTTTGCTGTGGAAGACACCTTGAAGATCAAAGCCGATGTCTACGGCCACCATGGCACCTTGACCCAAGGCACCTTGGCTGTGGGCGACCATGTGGATGCGCAAGTGGACACGCAAGTGCGTGCAGCCACGGTGCGCAACCACTCGGCCACCCACTTGATGCACAAAGCCTTGCGCGAAGTACTGGGCGATCACGTGCAACAAAAAGGCAGCTTGGTGAATGCCGAGCGCACACGTTTTGACTTTGCGCACAACGCGCCCGTGACCGATGCGCAGATTCGCGAGATTGAAGCCAAGGTCAACGCCGAGATTTTGGCCAATGCCGCGGCGCAAGCGCGTGTGATGGACATCGAGTCCGCCCAAAAAACGGGCGCCATGATGCTGTTCGGCGAGAAGTACGGCGAGACCGTGCGCGTCCTCGACATCGGCTCTAGCCGCGAGTTGTGCGGTGGCACACACGTCAAAGCCACGGGTGACATTGGCTTGTTCAAAGTGGTGGCAGAAGGTGGCGTGGCCGCTGGTGTGCGCCGCATTGAAGCCGTCACAGGCGCCAATGCGCTGGCTTATTTGCAGTCGCTGGAAGACTCAGTGTCTCAAGCGGCTAGCGCCCTCAAAGCATCTCCCACAGAACTCAATGCACGTTTGGCCCAAGTGTTGGAACAAGTCAAAACGCTCGAAAAAGAAGTGTCAGCCCTCAAAGGCAAAGTGGCTTCCGCGCAAAGCGACGAGTTGCTCACCCAAGCGGTGGACATCAAAGGCACCAAGCTTTTGGTGGCCAAGCTCGACGGTGCTGACGCGAAAACTTTGCGCGACACCATGGACAAGCTCAAAGACAAGATGAAGTCAGCCGTCATCGTGTTGGCGGCTGTGGACGGCGAGAAGGTCAACATCGCCGCAGGCGTGACCGCTGACAATGTGGGCAAAGTCAAAGCCGGTGAAATGGCCAACTTTGTGGCGCAGCAAGTGGGCGGCAAAGGCGGCGGCAAGCCCGACATGGCGATGGCCGGTGGCACCGATGCTGCAGCCTTGCCCAAGGCCTTGGCCAGCGTGCAAGCTTGGGTGACTGAGCGCGTTTGATACGCATGAACGCACGCACCGCTCTCGTGCAAGCAAAGGCCCAACCCGTGTTGGGCCTTTTTCTTGGCGTTTGCCTTGTTGTGTTGTTGTCAAGCTTTGTGGCCCCCAATGCGTGGGCGCAGTTCGACAAAACCGCATGGCCTGCCAACATGGCCACGCCCAAAATTGAAGCTGCCGATTTGCAAGGCAAGGCCTGGAATGCCACAGAGCTGGCAGGCAAAGTGGTGGTGCTTAACTTTTGGGCCACGTGGTGCGCACCCTGCAAAGACGAATTGCCCACGCTACAAACCCTGCATGACATCAGCGATGCACAAACCGTGGTGCTCACCATCAACGTGCGCGAGCCTGCAGCACGGGCTGCGCGTTACATGCAAAGCACGGGCATGACGTTTCCCGTCATTTCAGATGCCAAAGGCGAGTTGGCCAAACGCTGGGGTGTGACGGTGTATCCCACCACCGTTCTCATCGCGCCCAATGGCCAAGCGCGCTGGCGCATCGTGGGCGATGTGGACTGGAGTGGGGCACAGGCCAATACATGGCTGGTCGATGTACGTCAAAACGCCTCACCTGCTAATTCGGTGTCTAAGCCCGCAACCCCCAAGCGATAATTCGTCTACCTCACGTACTTTGCGCGAGGTGACCTGCCTTCGGGGCATCTAGGTATGTGCCGACAGGTCTCTTCATTTATTCGGAGCTCTCTTCCATGACTCTCGTGCGTCGTTCCCTTCTCAAGGGGGCTGCAGCTGCGTGCGCCCTCAGTGGTGTGCCTGGCTTTGCTTTGGCCCAAACCTCTCCTCAAGCCGCTCGCCGTTTCGAACCACAAGCGGGCCAGTGGCGCACCTTTGAAGTCACCACCCGTGTCGATTTGGCAGATACCAAGCGTGCCGCCTCACGCGTGTGGTTGCCTGTGCCCAGCATCAACTCGGACTGGCAACGTTCGTTGGAGAGCAATTTCAGCAGCAACGGCACCTCACGCATGGTGAGCGATGGCACCGAGGGCGCGCGCATGATCTACACCGAGTTTTCTGCGGGTGTGACCCCGTTTGTCGAAGTGACCAGCCGCGTGCAAACGCAAAGCCGTTTTGTGGACACAGCCAAACCCACTGCACACGCGTTCACGCGTGAAGACGCTGGCACTTTGCGCTACTACACCCGTGCCACACATTTGCTGCCCACCGACGGCATCGTTCGTACCACGGCCCTCAAAGCCACGCAAGGTGCGAAGACCGACGCACAAAAAGCACGCGCCATTTACGACTGGGTGGTGGCCAACGCATGGCGCGAGCCCAAGACACGCGGCTGCGGCGAGGGCGACATCAAAGCCATGCTGGAGACCGGCAACTTGGGTGGCAAGTGCGCCGACATCAACGCCTTGTTTGTGGGCCTGTGCCGCTCTGTGGGCGTGCCTGCACGCGATGTGTATGGCATTCGTTTGGTGCCTTCGGCCTTTGGTTACAAAGAGTTGTCGGGCAACCCCGCCAGCTTGAAAGGCGCACAACACTGCCGCGCTGAGGTGTATTTGCAAGCCCACGGTTGGGTGGCGATGGACCCCGCCGACGTGGCCAAAGTGATGCGCTTAGAAACGCCTGAATGGATCAAGCGCACCGACAACGCGGTGGTGCAGCCCGTCTACAACCGCTTGTTCGGCGGCTGGGAAGGCAACTGGATGGGCTGGAACACCGCACACGATGTGGCGTTGCCCGGTAGCAAAGAAGACCGCTTGGGCTTCTTGATGTACCCCGTGGCCGAGACGGTGGATGGCCGCGCAGACTCTTACGCGCCTGACACGTTCAAGTACCAAATCACGGCGCGCGAAATCAAGGCCTGAGGTGTTGAAGGCGTCTGGCTAGCCAGACGCTTCTCTGCGCGCAGCCTCAACGCTTTAGGCTTCAAAGTACGAGGCCTTAAAGCAAGCAGTTTTATACCGCCATGCTCAAACGCAAGGCGCTTTGAAACTCTCTCGCCTTGCCTGTGACGGGATCGGTGAAGGCCACGCTTTTGGCCAGCAGCTGCAACGGGTGGCTGAAGTCTTCTTCCGCATCTGGCCCGCGCAACACGCGGGGGTAAAACTGGTCACCTTCTAGCGGCAGGCCCAGCGCCATCATGTGCACGCGCAGTTGGTGGCGTTTGCCGCTGACAGGCTCTAGCTGGTACAGCGCACGCGCCCCCTCAACTTTGAGCAAACAGATGCGTGTTTCGCTGTTGGGCTCGCCATCCACCTCTTGTGTTCTGAAAAAAAGTTCGTCGGGCTTTAGGCGACTCACGTGCACGCGCGGCAGCGTTAGCGTGGGATTGAAGGCCGCCACCGCTTCGTACACCTTGTGCATGGCCTTGTCGCGAAACAAGGCGTGATAAGCATCGCGGTCTTGCAGACGTTTGCCAAACATCACGAGGCCTGCGGTTTCGCGGTCGATGCGGTGCAGGGGCACGAGGTCGTCATTGCCCGTGAGGTGCTTGAGTTGAACCAACAAACTTTGCTGCACATAGCGGCCCGCAGGTGTGACGGGCATGAAGTGCGGTTTGTCGACCACCAACAGATGGTCATCTTCAAACACGATACTGGCTTTTTCAGGCAACACGGGTTCGTTGGCGATGTGGCGGTAGTAGTAGAGCTTGGTGCGCGGTGTGTAGGCCTGCGTGGCCTGCACGGGCTGGGCATCAACATTCAGCACCAAGTCATGCGCGAAGCGGTGCAACCACTCGTCGCGCGAAATGTCTGGCATGCGCTCCAACAAAAAATCCAGCACTGTGGGCCAAGGCCCAACAGGTAATGTCACGCGGCTGGCGCCTACGCCGTTGCGCGTGGGGATGCGCATGTAGCCTTGGTCCTTTAGATCTTGGTGAACACCAAGTCCCACACGCCGTGGCCGAGCTTCAAGCCACGGTTTTCAAACTTGGTGAGCGGGCGATAGGCTGGCTTTTCGGCAAAACCGCTGGGATCGGTGGCCGTGTTTTTGAGCAAAGGCTCGGCAGACACCACTTGCAGCATTTGCTCTGAATACGGCTGCCAGTCAGTGGCCAAGTGCAAGTAGCCACCAGGCTTGATGTGTTTGGCCAAGCGGTTGACGAACGCGCTCTGAATCAAGCGGCGTTTGTGGTGGCGGCTTTTGTGCCACGGGTCGGGGAAGAAGATGTGCACGCCGTCTAGGCTGTTTTCGCCCAGCATGTGGTCCATCACCTCGATCGCGTCGTGTTGCACGATGCGGATGTTGCCAATGCTTTCTTCGCCGCAGCGCTTGAGCAACGCACCCACGCCAGGCACATGAACTTCGCAGCACAAAAAGTTGTCGTCAGGTCGCGTGTGCGCAATCTTGGCGGTGGCATCGCCCATGCCAAAACCAATTTCCAAAATCAGCGGGGCGGTGCGGCCAAAGGCTGCTGCCGCATCCAAACGCTCGGGCGAGTAGGACACCAAAAACTGTGGCCCAAACTGCTCAAACGCCCGCATTTGGCCCGAGCCCATGCGGCCTGCGCGCAGCACATAGGTTTTGATGACGCGCATGAACGGGGCGTCTGTTTGTGGAGCGTCTGAGGTGGTGGGCGTGTCAGCAGTCATGGCAGCAAGTCTTTGAATAACCCGTGATTATCGCGGGAGAGAACGCGTGACCTTCGTCCATGCTTTTGTCCATTCGGCTAGTGCTTGTTCAATCGATGAGCCATCACCTAGTTTGGGCAAGCCTAAAGCTTGCGCAGCGGTTTGCAGGGCCAGCAGTGGCTGGCGCAGGTCCAGCGCCTCAGCGCCGTTTTGCTTGCTCAGCTTTTCTCCGTTTTCGCCCAACACCAGCGGCGTGTGCATGTAGCTTGGCGTGGGTAAGCCCAATGCGTGTTGCAACACGATTTGTCGTGCGGTGTTGTCCGTCAAGTCCGCACCGCGCACGATGTGGGTGATGCCTTGCGCGGCATCGTCCACCACCACGGCAAGTTGATAGGCCCACAGGCCATCGGCGCGGCGCAGCACAAAGTCGCCTACTTCCTTTGCGACGTCTTGTTGTTGGAATCCGAGCAAACGGTCTTGCCATGTCAAAGGCGTTGCCAGTTGTAAATCGTCGATGACGCGTTGTACGTTCAAGCGCCAAGCGCGTGCTGCTTTGCCATTCAAGCCATCGCGGCAGGTGCCGGGATAGACAGCGGCTGTGTGGCGTTCGCGGGTGTGACCCATCACCGCTTGGGCGTCTTCAATTTCTTTGCGCGAGCAACCGCAGGGGTAAGCCCAGCCTTTGGCGATCAAACTGTCTAGCGCGGCTTGATAGGCCTCGCCGCGTTGCGATTGCCACATCACTGGCGCGTCAGATACAAGGCCACAGGTGGCGAGTTGTTGGAGGATGAGTTGGTCTGCGCCTGGTATGCAGCGCGGGGTGTCCACGTCTTCGATGCGCACCAGCCATTGACCACCGTGCGCGCGTGCGTCTAGCCAACTGGCAAGGGCAGCAACGAGCGAGCCCGCATGCAGCGGGCCCGTGGGGGAGGGAGCGAATCGACCGATGTAACGCACGAGAACTTCACGCACGTCGCCCGTGCGTGAACCGTTTTACAAACGTTTGGCAGATTGGCAAACAGCCAAAGCGAGTTCAAGGCCTGAGACAAACGCGTCTTCCACGCGGTGGCCCAAGTGCCAGTCACCGCACGTACCCAAGCCATTGGCTGGGTTGTACTGGTGCGACACGCCCAGCGGCGTGATGGTTTTGGCGTAGAGCCAGCGGTGCACTTCGGTGTGGGCTGGCTCAGCACGGATGCCTGTGAGCTCGGCGAATGCACGCAAGAGTTTGGCCTTCACGCGCGCGTCGGTGTCGGTGATGTGCTCGGCTGACCAAGCAGCGCTGGCTTGCACGGTCCAACGCTCGACCTTGCCGCGACCTGGCTTGGAAGACTCGCGAGCCAACCACGCAATGCGGTGGTGAATGCTGCGTGCCGCGTTCCATTGTGGGCCGATGTGCAGATTGGGTTGCGTGGCATTGGGGAAGGCGAGCATCAGTGTCCAGCAAGGGGCCACGTCCACCGCGTCCATGGCTTTGAGCCACTTGGCGTCCGCCGCTTCTTTGCTTGACGCTTTGAGCAAGTTTTCTGCTTGACTGGAGGGAATGGCCAGCAACACGTGGTCAAAGCCTGCGTGCTTTTGCGCCACTTCTTTGCCAGAGGTGCTGTTGACGGCGTGCACCGTCCACAAACCTTTGGCACCGCGTTCTAAGCGGTTGACTTGCGTGTTGTACGTCACGGCTTTGCCCAAGGGTTGCGCCCAGTGGCGCACCAAGGCGTTCATGCCGGGCTTGGCCACGAAGTGCGCGTCTTTGGTGGCGCGGGCTGCTTCAAAGACATGGCCCAGTGGGTCGAGCACGCGCACGGCGTTGGCACTCCAAGGGCGGCAAATGTCAGCAGTGCCGGGCACGGTTTGCAAGGCCAGCGAGAAGCGGGGGTCGCGCACGGTGAAGTATTGGGTGCCGTGGTCAAAGGTGCCGAAGTTGGTGTCGCGGGTGGACATGCGGCCACCTGCGTCTCGGCTCTTTTCAAACACATGCACATGGTGGCCAGCGTTGGCCAAAGTACGGGCTGCGGTGATGCCAGCGATGCCGGCTCCGATGATGGCGATGTTTAATGTCATGGTTGCACTCTACACCTTCCGTGTGGGGAAATTGGGTCGGGGGTTCACCAATAGCGCAGAACGTGTGGTGGTGCTTTTGAGTTGTTTGAGCCACCACTGCAAAGCGCGACCGCCGCGCTCGCCCTCGCTGCCATCGGGGATGCGCCAAGCGTAACTGAGTTGAGCGACGCGTTGAGGACGATCGACCTCACGCACCAACAACCGACCACTCTCCACCAAAGCTTGCACCATCAGCTCTGGCACAAAGCCCACGCCAAGTCCGCGCAGTTGCGCCTCAATTTTGCTTTGCATGTTGGAGACGGTGAACACGTCTTGACCCGGCAGCAAACCAATGGTCACGCCCGCGCCGCGCTGTACCGAGTCGGCCACCGCCACGGCGCGGTGTTGGCCAATCAGTGCGTCAGTCAATGGTTCGGGGGCTTGTGCCAACGGGTGATGCGGTGCCATGGCAAACACAAAACGCATGTGGCCCAGCACGTGGCTGTTGATGCCTGCTGTTGTGCCGCTTTCGCTGAACGAGCCGGCAATGCCCAGCGCCAAATCGGCTTGGCCGCTGGTCAGGGCTTCGAGCGTGCCGGTGAGGGTTTCGTCGCGGAGCTTGAGGCGCGTGGGGGCATTCAAGGTCATGAAGGCTTCGCACAGCTCCATCACCGTGGTGCGGTCGATGATGCCGTCCACCGCGATGGTGAATTGGCTTTCCCAGCCCGTGGCCACGCGCTTGACGCGGTTGGCAATGGCGTCCATGTCGGCCAGCAGGCGCTCGCCTTCGCGCAGCAGTTCGTGGCCTGCGGCGGTGAGCTTGGCTTGTCTTGAGCTGCGGTCAAACAGCAGCACGTCGAGGGCGTCTTCCATTTGGCGCACGCGGTAGGTGAGGGCGCTGGGCACCAGGCCTAGCGCGCGGGCGGCTGCGGCAAAGCTGCCTGCTTTTTCAATCGCGTGCAGCATGGACAGCGAATCGGGGGTGAGGACGTCACGGGGAGATGTCATGCAATCAGGCTTTAATCGTTCAAATAATTTGAATGATGCCATCAAATCCCATGTATCGCAAAAGTGGGGCTGGGGCCTAAAGTTGAGTCCATAGGAGAACACGCCATGTTGACCATTCGCAAATCCCAAGACCGAGGCTATGCCGATCACGGCTGGCTCAAGTCGTTCCACAGCTTTTCGTTCGCCAGCTACTACAACCCCGAGTTCATGGGTTGGGGTAATTTGCGCGTCATCAACGAAGACCGCATTGCGCCGGGCACGGGCTTTGGCACGCACGGTCACCGGGACATGGAAATCATCAGCTACGTGCTCAGCGGCAACTTGGCCCACAAAGACGACATGGGCAACATCAAGGGCATCCCGCCTGGCGATGTGCAGCGCATGAGCGCGGGCAGTGGTGTGCAGCACAGCGAGTTCAACCACGCACCTGCTGAGACCACGCATTTCTTTCAAATTTGGATTGAACCCAATGTGCGCGGCATTCCCGCCAGCTACGAACAGCAACAAGTGCCACCCGCATCCAAGCGTGGTGCCCTGAGCCGCATTGCCGCGCCAGAAGGTGGCGTGGTGAAGATCCACGCCGATGCAGCGTTGTATGCCGGCCTGTTTGACGGCGACGAAGCCGCCACCTTGAACATTGCCTCTGGCCGTAAAGCCTATGTGCACTTGATTCGCGGTGCCTTGCAAGTCAACGGTGTGGCACTGGCCACAGGTGACGCCGCACTGTTGGACAACGAACCGACCATTCACCTGACCCACGGCCAAGATGCCGAGGTGCTGGTGTTTGATCTGGCACCCTGATTTTTGACTTCATCTACTCAAAGGAAAACTTTTATGAACAACGCACTCAACCTCATTGGCCGCATCTTGCTGGCTGCTCTTTTCTTACCAGCAGGCTTGTCAAAGCTGTCTGGCTTTGAAGGCACGGTGGGCTATATCTCTTCTGTGGGCTTGCCTTTGCCCACCGTGGCTGCCGCTGCGGCGCTGACCGTGGAAATCTTGGGCTCTGTTGCCTTGATCGTGGGCTTCCAAACCCGCATTGCTGCGGCTGTGCTGGCGGTGTTCACGTTGGTAGCTTCTGTCTTCTTCCACGCTTTCTGGGCGGCTGCACCTGAACAAGCTTTTGTCCAACAACTCTTGTTCTTCAAGAACATTGGCGTGGTGGGCGGCTTGTTGGTGTTGGTGTCTTCAGGCGCTGGCGCTTGGAGCTTGGATGCCAAAAAAGAAGTCCAATAATTGACAATATTTCTTGCTTGTATTTTTTAACCTCTTAGGAACACACCATGACTAAAACTGTCGTCGTTTATCACTCAGGCTACGGCCACACCCAACGCGTGGCCCAATTTGTGGCCGAAGGCGCGAAAGCCACTGTCATCGCCATCGATGCAGACGGCAACATCACCGATGCTGATTGGGAGGCTTTGGATGCGGCTGACGCCATCATCTTCGGTTCACCCACGTATATGGGCATGGCCTCTTGGCAGTTCAAGAAGTTTGCCGACGCCACATCCAAGCGTTGGTTCACCAGCGCCTGGAAAGACAAAGTCGCTGGCGGCTTCACCATTTCTGCCAGCCCCAGTGGCGACAAGCTGTCGACCGTTCAGTACTTCATCACTTTGGCCATGCAACAAGGCATGGTGTGGGTGGGTCAGCCCGCCATGAACGACGGCAACATCAACCGCATCGGTTCTAACTCTGGCGTGATGGCTCAAGTTGGCCCGACCAGCCCAGCGGCTGACATTCCTCAAGGTGACTTGGACACCGCCAAGGCTTATGGCGAGCGCGTGGCCGCAGTAGCCGCCAAATTGCGCGGTTAATCCGTGTTTACCCGCCATTGGCGGGTTGTGAAATAAAAGGGCAGTTCGTCAGAGCTGCCCTTTTTCTTTGGTTAGTATTCACGCCATGAAGATCATTCAACTGTTGCCTTGGACCGATTGGTTCGCACTCGGATTTTTTGTCTTGGTGTGGGTGGGCTACGCTGCATTTGCGAAATACAACAGCGAGCACCACCATTCGATTTTGGCCATGACCAACCGCTACCGCCACCTGTGGATGTTGCAAACCACCGCGCGCGATCCGCGCATGTTGGACGGCATCATCACGCAGACCTTGTCGGCCACGCCTGCATTTTTTTGCTCCACCACGATTTTGATTTTGGGTGGTTTGTTTGCTTTGCTCGGCACCACCGACAAGGCGGCCGAGCTGGTGCGCGAAATTCCATTTGCTGAACAAACACCCATCTTGGTGTTTGAGTTCAAGATCTTGGTGTTGGTGGTGATTTTTGTGTACTCGTTTTTTCGCTTCTCATGGTCGATGCGTCAGTACACCTTTGTGGCGCTGCTCATTGGTGCCATGCCTCCTGCTGAGAGCTTTCAAAGTGGTGCTGTGACAGACCGTCAGCACTATGCCGACCGCGCTGCCGCCATGACAGGCTTGGCGGCTGAAACCTTCAACGGTGGTTTGCGTGCCTACTATTTTTCGTTTGCCGCACTGGGCTGGTTTTTTTCACCCGCCATGTTTGTGCTGACCACGCTGCTGGTGACGGGCGTCTTGTACACCCGTGAATTCAAGTCTGAGGTGTTGACGTTGTTGGAGCAGTGACGGGGAAGGTGCCTTCGGGCGTTAGTCCCGTGGCACTCAAATCAGCGTCCACGGCACGGCGCTCGTCAAACACAAAGCAGCCACCGTCATAGTGGTCGTTGCCCACTTCTTCAAAGTATTTGAGGATGCCGCCTTCGAGCTGGTACACATGCGGCAAGCCCGCATTGCGCATGTAGATGGCTGCTTTCTCGCAGCGAATGCCGCCGGTGCAAAAACTGATGACGGTTTTGTCTTGCAACTCGCCTAAGTGCGCTTGCACCGCATCAGGAAATTCGGTGAACTTGGTGATGCCCCAGTTGATGGTGTTTTTGAACGTGCCTGCATCCACCTCAAACTGGTTGCGTGTGTCGAGCGTGACCACGGGGCGGCCTTCGTCGTCATGGCCTTGGTCCAGCCAGCGTTTTGCTGTTTCGGGCGTCACCGCGGGTGCACGGCCTTCGGCAGGGCGAATGCTGGGGTGGTTCATGCGGATGATTTCGTGCTTCACCTTCACCAGCATCTTGCGAAACGGCTGTGTGTCAGACCAGCTTTCTTTGGGTGCCAGGTCGGCCAAGCGTGCATCGGTGCGCAGCCAGTCGACGAAGCTGCGCACATCTTCGGCGCTACCGGCCAAGAAGAAATTAATGCCTTCTTCTGCTATCAGGATGGTGCCTTTGAGCTGGCGCGCCAAAGCGTTGTCCAAGCAAGGCTGGCGCAGGTCTTGGGCGTCGGGCAGGGCGACGAATTTGTAGCAAGAAATATTCAGAATTTGGTTCACCCAGCGATTCTATGTAACGGCGTGTCCCTACAATCTGGCGCATGTTTGTTCACCTGCGCCTCCACTCTGAATTTTCTGTCGTTGACGGGACCAACCGCATCGACGAGGTGGTGAAAGCAGCCGCAGCCGATCAGCAACCCGCGCTGGCCATCACAGACATCAATAACCTGTATGGCGCCATCAAGTTTTACAAAGAAACCCGTGGCAAGGGCGTCAAGCCCGTCATTGGCGCCGAGATTTACCTAGAGAGCCTCACCCAAGACGCCGCGCAGACCTCGCGCATGGTGCTCTTGGTGCAAAACCATCAGGGCTACTTGAACCTGTGCGAACTCATCAGCCGTGGCTGGACACAAAACGTGCACAGAGCCGTGGCTGTGATCAAGCTGGAGTGGCTGCAAGAGTTGTCGCAAGGCCTGATCGCTTTGTCGGGCGCGCAAGCCGGTGCGGTGGGTCAAGCCTTGGTGCAAGGCGACACCACACGTGCAGGCGAGGTGGCCTTGCAACTGGCGGGCATATTCCCGCATCGTTTTTATATTGAGCTGCAACGCGCAGGCCGTGCGGATGACGAAACCCATGTGTCTGCGGCTGTGCAATTGGCCGCGCGCCTGAGCTTGCCTGTGGTGGCCACTCATCCTGTGCAGTTCACCCAACCCGACGACTACGAAGCGCACGAAGCGCGCGTGTGTATTGCCGAAGGTGAAATCTTGGGCAACCAACGCCGTGTGCGCAAGTTCACGCGCGAGCAGTATTTCAAATCATCCGCACAAATGTGTGAGCTGTTTGCCGATGTGCCCAGCGCCATTGCCAACACGGTGGAGATTGCCAAGCGTTGCAACTTGACCTTGGTGTTGGGCAAGCCGCAGCTGCCCAACTTCCCCATCCCACCCGTGAACGGTGTGGTGATGTCGGTGAAAGACTATTTCCGTCACGTGTCGCACGAAGGCCTCGAAGAGCGCTTGCTGCACCTGTACCCGGTGGAGGCCAAACGCAATGAAGAGCGTCCACGTTATGTGGAACGCTTGGAGTTTGAGCTGACCACGATTTTGAACATGGGCTTTCCCGGCTACTTCTTGATCGTGGGTGACTTCATTCAGTGGGCCAAAGCCAATGGCTGCCCTGTGGGCCCAGGCCGTGGCTCAGGTGCTGGCTCGTTGGTGGCATATGCGCTGAAGATCACCGACCTTGACCCTCTGCAATACAACTTGCTGTTCGAGCGTTTCTTGAACCCAGAGCGGGTCTCCATGCCCGACTTTGACATTGACTTTTGCCAAACCAACCGCGACCGCGTGATTGACTACGTGAAAGACAAATACGGCCGTGATGCCGTGTCGCAAATTGCCACCTTCGGCACCATGGCCGCGCGTGCTGCCATTGGTGACGTGGGTCGTGTGCTCGACATGAGCTACACCTTCTGTAAAGGCATCAGTGGCTTGATTCCCAACAAGCCCGGCCAGCACATCACCATCGCTGGGGCGATTGAGGTCGAGCCCATCTTGGCCGAGCGTTTGGCCAAAGAGGATGAAGTCAAAACCCTGTTGGAGCTCGCGCAAAAGCTCGAAGGCATGACGCGTAACGTGGGCATGCACGCCGGTGGTGTGTTGATTGCGCCGGGCAAGTTGACCGACTTCTGTCCGCTGTACCAACAGCCGGGCAGCGAATCGGCGGTGAGCCAGTTTGACAAAGACGACGTCGAAGCCGCGGGCTTGGTGAAGTTCGACTTTTTGGGCTTGGCCACGCTGACCATTTTGGAGATCGCGCGCGAGTTCATCATGGCTCGCCACAAGGGCCAAGAGAACTTCGCGTTTGAAAACATTCCGCTCGACGACAAGCGTACTTACGAACTGTTCCAAGACGGCAAAACCGAAGCTGTGTTCCAGTTTGAAAGTCGCGGCATGCAGGGCATGTTGCGCGATGCGCGTCCCACCCGCTTAGAAGACTTGATTGCGCTGAACGCCTTGTACCGTCCCGGCCCGATGGACCTGATTCCCAGCTTCGTGGCGCGTAAGCATGGCCGCGAAACCATCGAGTACCCGCACCCCATGGTGGCCGAGATGTTGTCCGAGACCTACGGCATCATGGTGTACCAAGAGCAGGTGATGCAGACCGCGCAGATTTTGGGCGGCTACTCGCTGGGCGGCGCTGACATGTTGCGCCGCGCGATGGGTAAGAAGAAGGCCGAAGAGATGGCCGAGCACCGCGAAATCTTCCGCGCGGGTGCTGCCAAAAACAACATCGCCCAAGACAAAGCCGACGAGATCTTTGACTTGATGGAGAAGTTCGCGGGCTACGGCTTTAACAAGTCGCACGCTGCTGCTTACTCGCTGCTGGCCTATCACACCGGCTGGTTGAAGGTGCATTACACGGCCGAGTTTTTCTGCGCCAACATGACGGTGGAGATGGACAACACCGACAAGCTCAAGGTGTTGTTTGAAGATGCCCACAAGATGGGCCTCACCTTTGAAGCGCCGGATGTCAACCGTGGCCGCTACCGCTTTGAGCCCATCTCAAACAAAGTCATTCGCTATGGTTTAGGGGCCATCAAAGGTTCGGGCCAACAAGCGATTGAGGCCATCGTGGCCGCACGCGAAGAGGGCGGCCCGTTCACCAGCTTGTTTGATTTCTGCCGCCGCGTCGACCGCAGCCGCCTGAACAAACGCACGGTCGAAGCCCTCATCAAAGCTGGTGCGTTTGACAACTTGCACCTCAACCGTGCCGAGCTGTTGGCCAGCGTGGAGCGCGCGTTTGACTTTGCCTCAGCCAGCGAAGCCAATGCCAACCAAGGCGGCCTGTTTGACATGATGGGCGAAGACACCCACGGCTCCAGCACGCAAGAACCCGAGTACGTCGAGATGTTGCCTTGGGGTGTGAAAGAACGCCTCACGCACGAGAAAGTGGCCTTGGGCTTTTACCTGTCCGGCCACTTGTTTGACGAAGTCGAGCGCGAGGTGCGCCGCTTTGCCCGCACCCGCATTGAGGACTTGATGGACTCGCGCGAGCCACAGTTGTTGTCGGGGATCGTGAGCGACATGCGTGTGATCAACGGCCAGCGCGGCAAGTTGGCCATCTTTAAGCTGGACGACAAATCAGCGGTCATCGAAGCCACGGCTGACGAGGCCACCATCAACACCTACCGCAACACCTTGAAAGATGATGAGCTGGTCATCATCATGGGCAAGGCGCAGCCCGACCGCTTTTCGGGCGGCTTGCGTTTGTCCATCCAACAAGTGTGGAGCTTGGAGCAAGCGCGCTGTCGCTTTGGCAAATACCTCAGCGTCACCGTCAACGGCACATCGCCCGACATTGCCCGCATGCTGCGCGACCACCCCGCGAAAGTGGAGCAATCCGAGCAGGGTGAGTTGGTGCGTGGCATGGGCGTACGATTGAAGCTGCTGCGCGATGGCGCCACGGCTGACGTACAGTTGGGCGACAACGCCAAGTTTTTCCCCAGCGATGCAGCCTTGGCCAGTTGGATGGCACAGGCCCACGACGGGCAATCTCAAATCATTTACGAGTAACCATTTATGTGGACCATCCCTACGCTCATGACGTTGACGCGCATCGCGGCCATACCGCTCATCGTGGGGTTGTTTTATTTACCGATTGAAACCGCGGAGCGCAACCTCTGGGCCACCGTGATGTTCGTGGTGTTTGCGCTGACCGATTGGCTCGATGGTTACTTGGCGCGCAAGCTCAACCAATCGTCAGCTTTTGGCGCATTCCTCGACCCTGTGGCAGACAAGTTTTTGGTGTGTGCTTCTTTGCTGATCTTGGTGCACTTGGGCCGTGCCGATGTGTTGGTGGCCCTCATCATCATTGGGCGCGAAATTGCCATTTCGGCTCTGCGTGAGTGGATGGCACAAATCGGTGCGTCGCGCAGTGTGGCCGTGCATGTGCTGGGCAAGCTCAAGACCATGGTGCAAATGGTGGCCATTCCCTTCTTGCTGTTTGATGGCCAACTGTTTGGCGTGATTGACACGGCCTTGTGGGGCACGGTGTTGATTTGGATTGCTGGCGTGTTGACCGTGTGGTCGATGGTGTACTACTTGCAAAAAGCTTGGCCTGACATCTTGGACCACGCTAAGTAATGTCTGAGCAGCAAAACCAAGCATGGCTGCGCGCCATGCCTGTGGTGTTTGTGTTGATCTGGAGCACGGGCTTCATCGTGGCGCGCTACGGCATGCCCAATTCGCCACCGTTTACTTTCTTGCTGTGGCGCTACATTTTTTCCATTCTGTGTTTTGTGCTGTGGGTCAAATGGGCGCGAGTGCCTTGGCCGCAGGGCAGGGCACAGTGGCTGCATTTGGCGGTCACGGGTGTGTTGATGCACGCCGGTTATTTGGGCGGTGTGTGGGCCGCCGTCAAAGTGGGCATGGGCGCTGGGTTGACCGCTTTGATTGTGGGATTGCAACCCGTCCTCACCGCCATTTGGTTGTCGGCACGCGGCGGCCATGTGTCGCGCCGCCAGTGGCAAGGCTTGGCTTTGGGGTTTGTGGGCTTGGCCATGGTGGTGTCGCGCAAACTCGAAGGCGGTATTGAAGTCACACCGTGGAGCCTGACCATGATCACCATGGCCTTGGTGTCCATCACCACCGGCACGCTGTATCAAAAACGTTTTGTTCAGCCCTGCGATGTGCGTAGCGCCAATGCCGTGCAGCTTATGGCGGCGTATTTGGTGACCTTGCCTCTTGCATTGATGGAGGCCGAGCCTGCGTTATGGAACAGCGAGATGACATACGCTTTGGTGTGGTCTGTGCTGGCATTGACCTTGGGCGGTAGCTCGCTGTTTTACATCCTCATCCAGCGTGGTGCTGCCGCGGCAGTGACCAGTCTCATGTATTTGGTGCCTCCCACGACGGCCGTGATGGCGTGGGTTTTGTTCAACGAGCCGATCACCTTGGTGACACTGGCAGGCATTGCGGTGACCGCTGTTGGGGTCAGTTTGGTGGTGCGGCCACCTAAAATCGCCGCATAAATTTTTGCAATATTTTGGTTTTAAAGGTTGAAGATGAGTCAAAAACGCATTGCAGTGATCGCCGGCGACGGCATTGGCAAAGAAGTCATGCCCGAGGGTATTCGCGTCATGGACGCCGTGGCCCGTAAATTTGGCATCGACTTGAAGTTTGACCACTTCGATTTTTCAAGCTGGGACTATTACGAAAAACACGGCCAGATGCTGCCCGACGATTGGAAAGACCAAATCGGCGGTCACGACGCCATCTACTTTGGTGCCGTGGGTTGGCCCGAGAAAATTGCAGACCATGTCTCGCTGTGGGGCTCGTTGTTGATGTTCCGTCGCGAGTTTGACCAGTACATCAACTTGCGTCCCGCGCGTTTGATGCCCGGCATCATCGCTCCCGTGGTGCGCCGTGACGGCTCGCCACGCCAGCCCGGTGAGATTGACATGTACATCGTGCGCGAAAACACCGAAGGCGAATACTCCAGCATTGGTGGCCGCATGTACCCCGGCACCGAGCGCGAAATCGTGATGCAAGAAACCGTGATGTCGCGCATTGGCGTAGACCGCGTGTTGAAGTTTGCGTTTGAGTTGGCACAGACGCGTCCTAAAAAGCATTTGACCAGCGCCACCAAATCCAACGGCATCGCCATCACCATGCCGTATTGGGATGAGCGCGTGGTTGAGATGGCCAAGAACTATCCAGGCATCAACGTGGACAAGTTCCACATCGATATCTTGACCGCCCACTTTGTGCAACGCCCGGACTTCTTCGATGTCGTGGTGGCCAGCAATTTGTTTGGCGACATCTTGAGCGACTTAGGCCCAGCATGCACTGGCACGATTGGCATTGCGCCCAGTGCCAACTTGAACCCTGACCGCAAGTTCCCGTCGTTGTTTGAGCCCGTGCACGGTTCGGCACCGGACATTGCAGGCAAGGGCATTGCGAATCCGATTGGCCAAATTTGGTGTGGCGCGATGATGCTTGAATTTTTGGGCCACAAAGACGCACACGATGCGGTGATGGCGGCCATTGAAAAGGTCTTGGACCCCAAGAGTGGTGCACCCAAAACACCTGACATTGGTGGTAACGCTAGTACTTCAGATGTCGGTCGTGCGATTGCTGAAGCCTTGTAATTTTTAGCTTCAAAAAACGACTAGAATTCGCTCCCATGCTGTCTTGCGCAGCGCTTTTCTTTAAGTGAAGTTTGTCGCAAGAAGGGCTGAACTGCCCATAGCAGCGTTACACCTCGTGTGGCTTGTAAACTAGCCATACCCATTGATCAACATCACATCTCATTGAGAGGGGATTTTTGTGAATAAAACAGAACTGATTGAGCACATCGCCAAGCACGCCGATATTTCTAAGGCTGCAGCCACTCGCGCACTTGAGTCCACCATCGGCGCTGTGAAGACCACCTTGAAAAAGGGCGGCACAGTTTCTTTGGTCGGTTTCGGTACTTTTGCAGTTGGCAAACGTGCTGCACGCACAGGCCGCAACCCACGCACTGGCGAAGCCATCAAGATCAAGGCAGCTAAAGTGCCTAAGTTCCGTCCAGGCAAAGGTCTGAAAGACGCCTTGAACTAATTAAAGGTTCAGGATGGGTGCTTAGCTCAGTTGGCAGAGCGGCTGCCTTACACGCAGTAGGTCGGCGGTTCGACCCCGTCAGCACCCACCACCCATTAAAAAGGCGAACTCCGATGTTCGCCTTTTTTCTTGGCTTCACACACATCACGATGAGTCCACTTCATGTTTGATTTTGTTCGCAAGCACACACGGGTCATGCAATTTTTGCTGTTCCTGTTGATCTTCCCGTCTTTCGTTTTGTTCGGCCTTGAGGGCTACAACCGTTTCCGCGAAGGCGGCGCAACGGTTGCTACCGTCGATGGCCACGACATCACGCAAGCGGATTGGGATGCGGCACATCGCAGCCAAGTCGAGCGCTTGCGCAGCAGCATGCCCAATGTGGACGTGAAGTTGTTTGACACCCCCGAAGCCAAATACAGCACCTTAGAACGCATGGTGCGTGACCGCCTGTTGCAGGTGGCAGCGAGCAAGTTGCGTTTAGGTGCCAGCGATGCACGCTTGGCCGCTGAGTTGCAGCAAAACCCAACCATTGCCGCTTTGCGCCGCGCCGATGGCACGTTGGACATGGAACGCTATCGCCAGTTGTTGGCCACGCAAGGCATGTCGCCTGAGGCGTTTGAAGCGCAAGTGCGTGGCGACTTGGCCTCGCGCCAAGTGATGTCAGGTGTGGGCGTGACCAGCTTTAGCTCTAACGCTTTGGCCGATGTGACCTTGAATGCTTTTTATGAGCAACGCCAAGTGCAGGTGGCAAAGTTTGCGCTTGCTGACTTTGTGTCTCAAATCAATCCCAGCGATGAAGAGCTCCAGACCTATTACAAAGCCAATGCCGACAAGTTTCAGTCCGCTGAACGTGCAGACATTGAATATGTGGTTTTAGATTTGGCTGCGGTGCAAAAAGGCATCGTGGTGCCAGAGGCTGAACTCAAGTCGTACTACGAACAAAACGCAGCCCGCTTGGCTGGCTTGGAAGAGCGTCGTGCCAGCCACATCTTGATCAATGCCGACAAAGGCGCCTCCGCCGCTGAGCGTGATGCGGCCCGTGCCAAGGCCCAGGCCTTGTTGGCTGAGGTGCAAAAGTCGCCCAATCAGTTTGCTGAGTTGGCGCGCAAAAACTCACAAGACACAGGCTCTGCTGCCAAAGGCGGCGACCTTGATTTCTTTGGCCGTGGTGCCATGGTCAAACCTTTTGAAGAGGCTGCTTTTGCCCTGAAAAAGGGCGAGACCAGCGGTGTGGTGGAAACCGAATTTGGTTTTCACATCATCCGTCTGACTGACATCAAGCTGCCTGAGCAAAAAAGCTTTGAGTCGCAACGCGCCAAGCTGGAGCAAGAAGTGCGTGGCCAACTGGCGCAGCGCAAATTTGCCGAAGCGGCGGAGCAATTCACCAACATCGTGTACGAGCAGTCTGATAGCTTGAAGCCTGTGGCTGAGCGCTTAAAGCTTGACGTGCAACACGCCAGCAACTTGGGTCGCGAACCCGTGGCGGGCAACACCGCCGCGAACAGCCCCAAACTGTTGGCTGCCGTGTTCTCACAAGATTCGATTGAGAAAAAGCGCAACACCGAAGCCGTAGAGTTGGCCCCCAATGTCTTGGCTGCAGCCCGCATCACCAGCTATAGCCCAGCGCGCACCTTGCCTTTGGATGAAGTCAAAGCCCGCGTGCGCGAACAAGTGGTGGCGCAACTTGCCGGTGAACGCGCACACTCAGAAGGGGCAGCCAAGTTGGCCGAGTGGAAGGCCAGCCCAGAGGCTGCCAAATTGCCAGCCGCCATTGTGGTGTCGCGCGAATCTAAGCAAACACAACCTTCGGCGTTGGTGGAAGCTGCTTTGCGTGCCAGCACCCAAACGCTGCCAGCGTGGGTAGGCGTTGACTTAGGCGCCAGCGGCTATGCCGTGGTGAAGGTTGAAAAAGTGTTGCCGCGCGATGCTGCCAATTCTCAAAACTTGGCGCGTGAGCGTGATCAGTATGCGCAGTGGTGGGCTTCTGCCGAAGGCTTGGCGTACTACAAGCTATTAAAAGAAAAATTTAAGGCAGAAATCAAAGTAGCTCGGTTATAATATTCGCTTCTACGGTGGCTGTAGCTCAGTTGGTAGAGTCCAGGATTGTGATTCCTGTTGTCGTGGGTTCGAGCCCCATCAGCCACCCCATATAAATCAAGCACTTAGCCCGGTTATCCGGGCTTTTTGCTTTTTGGCTTCTTCTCGATGTAACGGTGGATGTAAGCAGGTTTTGCCTGCTGCTTCCTGGCACAAACTCCTATGAGTGCGATTAGTCTCGAGATTCCGTTACTTTGCGGTCTTTCAGATATCGATCAATCCCTGATCGCCCTTGCCATTTGTTTTCTCCATTTCGCATCTCTCGTTGTGCACGATTGGCCATCATCTTGGAAAAAATCTCTATCGCTTCCGGTGAGGGTTGCCTTCCGGACTTGTTTTGAAACTTTTCATTTACTAGGCGCTTAGTGATTTCAATCAACTTTTGTGAGTCTGGCTGTGGTGGATAGAGTGTGCGTGTGAGAACGGTGTCTCTTTCGTTCGATAAATCGCTGCGGGCCTCCTCAGCTTGCTTCTGTGCAACGCGTTGAATCACGTCATCTTCTGGGAATTCCATGTTCCCAGCATGCAACACTTGCCTGAGTTTGTATGCAAAAAAATCAATCATCTCGGATTGAGTTGGCAAATGGTTCGAGTTGGGAGTGTGCATAGGCTTTAGCTCTCGTTGCTTTGACGCTTGTGTTTTACATCCGGTAACGAATTGGTGCAGTTTCTTTTTTATCGACCAACTTGGCTATCAGTTGACTTGTTACGCCTAAGTCTTCTTCTGGAAGCTCTTGCAGCATCATGAACGCCTTGTCAAATTGACCCAGCTCTCGGTGCAGTTCCGCGATTTCCAACAGATAAGATCGATTTTTTTCAATAGGTAGTAGCAAATCAAGAAGTGCCTTCATGTTGTTGCACTGCTCGTCCGTAGGTTCAAATGGTGGATAGGTGAAGGGACTATTCGGTTGAGGTGTGTACTTAGGAGGCTCGATTTTTCGGATTTTTTGCCACAAAGTTCGCGTGTCAGGATTGGCCGCTTCCCAGGCTGATTGAGTTGCCGACATCTCTGCATCCCTGTGATTTCGGTAACAAGCGCGGTAAACGTGGTTCAAGTGTTGCCAATATTCCAATCGTGCCGCCAGTTCAACTTCGGGTGTGCGAGCTTGAGTGATGGCTTTAGGTAATTCTTCGGCAGGTACATCCGTTGTGTCAGGAGCATTAGCTTTTTCGGCATGTGCGATGGTTTTCAGCTCTTTGATCAAGTAATAGCCTCCGCATTCGCATTTTCGTAGGCCGTGATCGTTTGGCATTAACGAGTAATCCCGATACCCGTCGGTCCAGTGTTCCCATGCGGAGAAGTTCATAGATCGGTAGCGGGGCGTGCTGTAGGTTTTGCCGCAGCAGGGGGTGGCATTTATGCTGTAGCCGGTGATACTGGTCATGTGTTCCTTGCTAAAGTAAACGAGATGATGATTCTGATCTCGGAGCTCAGGCGCATGCAATTTTTGCAGTACTTTCGTTGTTCCTTCTTGGAACATGCAGATTATCAAAAATGTCGAGTGGACAAAAGTTAAACTTATAGCAATTAGAAAATATACGAGAAGCAAGTGCTCTTGAAAGAATATTGAATGGAAAACGTCTTTGAATTTAGGGATCAGCTGGTTGGTGAGTACAGCTCTTTTTCCCGTAGTTTTTCCAAAATTTCTGCCCCAGACATTGCGTCTAAGGTCGATCAAGAATACAACGAAGGTCGTTATTGGCCCGAGCCACTCATTCAGATCAACCCCAATTACAAAAGAACCACTACAGCTCAAGAGTTGGCTCTAAAGGGCGTGCTACATCCTTTGTGTGCAGACATATTTCGGGTGGGAAAAACCGAAGGTCAATCCGGTGATTTGTTTTTGTACGCACACCAAATGGAGGCCTTGGCCAAGGCCGATCAGAATCAAAGCTATGTGGTCACAACCGGAACAGGGTCTGGTAAGTCGCTGTCGTTTTTCATTCCCATCATTGATCGTATCGTCAAAGCTAAAGCGATAGATAAGAAGCCTCGAACTCGTGCCATCGTCATTTATCCGATGAACGCATTGGCTAACAGCCAACTAGAAGAACTGGACAAGTTTCTTCACGGCTATAAAGAAGGGCAACAACCCTTTACGGTTGCTCGCTATACCGGTCAGGAAAGCTCCGCCGAACGGCAGAGAATTGCGGACAATCCGCCAGACATTCTTTTGACCAACTTCATGATGCTGGAGTTGATCCTCACGCGATACGAAGAGATTGACCGTCGCGTCGTTGAACACTGCAATGGACTTGAGTTTCTGGTACTTGACGAATTGCATACCTATCGGGGACGGCAAGGGGCGGATGTCGCATTGTTAGTTCGTCGCTTGCGTGAACGACTACAAGCCCACGAGTTGATTTGTATTGGTACTTCGGCAACGATGTCATCGACTGGAACGCAGGCTGATCGCAACAAAACCGTAGCTGATGTGGCCAGTAAATTATTTGGCACCCTAGTCACCGAGCAAGATGTTATCGGTGAAACATTAGAGCGTGTTACAAATCCAAGCAAAGACGTGCAAGCGGTCAAGCCCTTGCTCAAACCCGCGTTGGATCGTTCGGAATTTATCTGGTCTGACTTTTCGGACTTTAGCGATGATCCCCTCGCCATTTGGGTTGAACTTAATCTGGGCATTGAGTTGCCGGGTAATGAGCCGCCGCGTCGCGCCAAACCAAAAACACTCAAAGACGCCTCTATTCAACTGGCTACTGATGCGCAATGCACACAAGAAGAAGCGAAGACTGGACTCCAGAAGTTTTTGGTTGCGGCCCATGACGTCAAAACGCCGCAAGGTCGCCCACCTTTCGCATTCAAACTTCACCAGTTCATCAGTGGCCCTGGCAAAGTTCTTGCCACATTAGAGCCGCAGGGGAAGCGCCATGTAACGCTTGATGCTCAGCGTTTTGCCCCTGGTCGGCAAGACGAAGAGGTTCGTCTTTATCCGGTCCACTTTTGCCGAGATTGCGGGCAGGAATACCACCCCGTCTGGAAATCTGGGCAAGCGGTACCCGAGTTCAGTCCGCGTGAAATTGATGACATTTCCTCTGACGACGATGACGATAACCACTATGGTTTTCTTTGCCCAATAAATCAGTCATTGACTTATAAAGGCGAGCTTGAACAACTCCCCGAAACCTGGCTGGATCTGAGCAAAGCAGAACCCAAACTCAAAAGCACTTACCGAAATGCAGTTCCTCAAGATCTGGCGATACGTCCAGATGGTTTTCAAGGCATGGGCGAAGATTTTTGGTTTATTCCTGGCAAGTTTCGTTTTTGTCTAAATTGCGGTCTTACCCATGAAGCACATGGAAAAGACATCAATAGGTTGGCCAGTTTGTCAGGTGAAGGTCGCTCATCGGCAACCACCATCCTCACACTCAGCGCTATTCGCCAGCTTTTTGAAATCAAGGATTTACCTGCGGGGTTGCCCGATCCCCGCAAGATTTTGGGTTTTACCGACAACCGCCAAGACGCTGCTTTGCAAGCAGGGCATTTCAACGACTTCGTTTTTCTACTGACGCTACGTGCATCTTTGCTAAGTGCGTTGCAAAACAATCAAGGTGTATTGACCGAAGAAACCTTGGCTGAGGCCGTCTTCAAAGCCTTGGGCTTCGACAGTACAGACCTCGGTACTTTGACAGAGTACCTGCGCACGCCCAAGTTAATGGGGCTAGCGCGTCAGGAGGCTCAACGCACCATGCGGTTCATCATTGGTTACCGTTTGTTGCGTGACTTGCGTCGTGGTTGGCGATTTAACAACCCGAACCTTGATCAGTTGAATTTGCTGAGGATTGGGTATCGCGGATTGGATGAGTTCTCATCAGAGGTCTCGTTATTTAGTGGACAACCTGTCTTGTCCAAATTAGCGCCAGGCCAGCGCGCAGAGTTAGCAAGTATCTTGTTTGATGGCATGCGACGCGGCCTGTGTTTGGAAACGCGTTACCTTGATCCCAACGAACAAGAAAAAGCTAAGACCACTGCACACAACTATCTAAATGAACGATGGGCTTTTGCCTATGACGAAGTGTTACAAACTTCGACATATCTGATCTTGGGCAAGAAGCCTGATGGGCACAAAGGCAAACGACGTGACGATTTGGTCACTGGAGGGCCACGTTCGCGCTTGCTCAAAGAGATCAAGGCTGCCAAATTCTGGAAAGAGTCTGCTGTTGGGGCTATCGTTAGCGGCTGGAAAGACCCATCTTGGGTTGAGTTGATCGAAGAACTTCTTAAAGCCGCCGCACTTTACGGCTACGTGCAAAAGCACGATGTTGAGGACCAACTTCTTGGCTGGCGTCTGAACACATCCTCCATGGACTGGCTCTTGGTTAAAGATGCTGACATCAGCGATTCCAGCAAGCACAATGAGTTTTTTCGCTCTTTGTATTTAGGTGTAGCTCAAACCCTAAGTCAGCCAGGGCACCCCATGTTTGACTTTGAGGCACAAGAACACACGGCCCAGGTGGACGCAGGCCGGAGGCAGTTACTCGAACAGCGCTTTAGGTATACCGAAAAAGACAGAAATGATTGGGCAGAAAACCCAGCCCATGAAACACCACTAGAGCGATTGCCAGTGATGTTTTGCTCACCCACCATGGAGCTTGGTGTTGACATTTCTGCGCTCAACACCGTCTATTTGCGCAACGTTCCACCAACGCCTGCCAATTACGCACAACGCAGCGGTCGAGCAGGGCGCTCGGGTCAGCAAGCATTGGTCATCACTTATTGCGCAGCGCTTAGTCCGCATGACCAATGGTTTTTCAACCATGCGACGGAGATGGTGCATGGCATTGTTAGACCGCCGACGCTTGACTTAGCAAATCGAGATTTGGTCGAAAGTCATTTGCACGCTGTCTGGATGGCTGCTGCTCAAGTTCAGCTCGACACTAGCATTGCGCCATTGCTTGAATTGGAAAAAGAAGGCAAGCCACTTCAAACCGCTTTGCACGAAAAACTTGCTGATCCTGCTGTCAATCAACGTGCCCAACAAAGTGCCAAAGGATTTATTAGTCAGTTGAGTGATGAATTGCGCAATGCGCCTTGGTTCACTCCAGAGCAGATGCAAGCAACGATTGACAACGCGCCCAAAGACTTTTCGGATGCGTTTGAGCGTTGGCGTGCATTGGTCGATGCGACCCGCAAACAAATGGAAATGGCCGATCAGGTTGCGAAAAGCTTCACTACCTCGCATGCGGAAAAACAAAATGCAGGACGAAGATACGGTGACGCCGTACGTCAGTACACCGTTTTGCTCAAGTCGGGCAACGGTCAGAACTCGGACTTCTACACCTACCGCTATTTGGCTAGTCAAGGATTCTTGCCTGGCTACAACTTTCCACGACTTCCTTTGATGGCGTGGATCCCCTCCCGCGGCGGTGCTGGTGCAAAAGATGACGAAGGCAGCATGGTCAGTCGTCCACGCTTTTTGGCTTTGTCAGAATTTGGTCCTCGCAGCTTGATTTACCACCAAGGCCGTATGTATCGCGTGGTGCGTGCCAAGCTCAATGTTGGCAACGCAGATCACGTCTCGGGAAACAGCACGCTAGCCACTATCTCCAGTCGCGTGTGCAGCGCTTGTGGTTATGCCCATTTAGGGGAGCTGGGTGGCAGCGATCCGATCGTTGATCGCTGTGAAAACTGTGATGCTTTGCTTACCGATCAAGACTGGGTCAAAAAGCTTTACCGTATCGAAACCGTCGAAACTGTTCCAGTCGAGCGCATTTCCATCAACGATGAAGATCGCCAACGCCAAGGTTTTGAACTCCAGACTACCTACCGATTTTTACCAGGCCCGGATGGTCAAATCGAAAAGCAAAAGAAACATATTCGTGAAGGTAGCGATGAGACGCAGCCCGCGATGGCTGAGTTGACTTACTCTCCTGCGGCGCGCATCTGGCGCATCAACCGTGGCTGGCGTCGTCGCAAAGACAAAGAGCAATTGGGTTTTTACATCAACCCCATTACCGGAACTTGGAGTAAAAAAGACGAGCCTGGTGCAACCGATGGCGGCGCGCCAGAAGACAACATGCTGGACAAAGTTGAGTCCCAGCAAATCGTACCGTTTGTCGAAGACCACCGTAATGTTTTGATCCTTGCGCCTACCCAGCAGCTCGACGTGGAGGCTATGGCCACTTTGCAAGCTGCACTCAAGCGTGGCATAGAGATGACCTTTCAGATCGAAGAGTCCGAACTCGTTGCCGAGCCGCTGCCCAAGCAAGATGACCGCAAAGCACTCATGTTTTATGAGGCTGCCGAAGGTGGTGCAGGTGTTCTGACCCGACTTGCGTCAGAACCTCAGGCCATGGCTCAAGTAGCTGCGGCTGCACTGAGGTTGCTGCATCACGACACTCCCAAAGGGCCTTGGCGTTATGAAGATTTGAGCGGGCTTGAACAGACCGATAGAAACGGTCAGCACATCTGTGAAGCCGGTTGCTATCAATGCTTGCTGTCGTACTTCAATCAACCAGATCACAACCATATCAATCGGCGCAACGAAGCTGCGCTCAAGTTACTCGTTGCTTTAGCCAATGCTCAAGTGGTAGATGCGCCTGCCCAAGCCACAGTTTTGCCTGCTACTTTGGCTGTGATCGGAGAGGGCACGCTAGGACAGGGCAGCGACATGCTGACGCAATGGAAATTCGCTCTGACAAAGGGGGGCTATCGCCAGCCCGATGCGCTAGCAGTGCCAGTCTTAGGTGGTGAAATACATGCAGCAGCTCATTACAAGAATGCGCGTACATTGATTTTTCTGTCCTCCATCACACCTGACCAGCAGAGCCGATTGAAAGACAAGGCCTTGCAAGTCCTCGACATGTCAAATCCTGCGGACTGGGCTCTGATGATGGATGTCCATGCAGATGTGTTTGGCACATCGTCTAATTCATAAAATACAAATGACCATTGCCACTTTCATCCCAGGCAACCTCGTTCGTGCCCGTGGCCGCGAATGGGTTGTTCAGTCCAATCCTCAACTCGGCGATGCTCAAAGTTCTGGCGAATCCAGCGTGCTCCGCTTGCGGCCATTGGGTGGTGCCGATGAGGACACCATTACCCTCATTCCAGATCTAGAGTTCACGCCAGTCGAGCCTGCAACCTTCCCTTGGCCAGACGCAAGCCAGCTGGGCAACCATACTGCCGCCTTGCTGATGCGCGATGCATTACGCCTCAAACTGCGTGCAGGCGGCGGTCCCTTCCGCTCGTTCGGCAATATTGCGGTTGAGCCACGGGCTTACCAACTGGTGCCTTTGTTGATGGCCTTGCGGCTCACCACGGTTCGTCTGCTGATTGCCGATGATGTGGGTATTGGTAAAACAATTGAAGCAGGCTTGATCGTTCGTGAACTCATGGACCGCGGCGAAATCAGTCGCATGGCCGTGTTGTGTCCGCCGCATTTGGTGGAACAGTGGCAAGCCGAATTGTTGACTCGATTCAACCTGCAAGCCGTTGCTCTCACATCTAGTAGCGCCAGCCGCATTGAGCGTGACTTGCCACATGGCGTCAGCCTTTTTGACCATTACCCAATTGTCGTCGTGAGTCTGGACTACATCAAGAGCGAACGGCACCGTGAGCACTTTTTGTCCATCGCTCCCGAATGCATCATCGTGGACGAAGCGCACACCTGCGCCAGTAGTGGTGCGGGTAAGCAGCTTCGCTTTGAGCTTTTGCAACGCCTTGCCAAAGATGCAGAGCGTCATTTGCTTTTGCTCACCGCCACGCCGCATTCTGGTGATGAAGTGGCTTTTTATAACTTGCTTTCATTGCTAGACCCCGTTTTTATGGGGCTTCAAACGCGCAGCAGTGCAGACGATCCCTTGCGCCAGCAACTCGCTCGTCATTTTGTTCAACGCCGTCGAAAAGATATCGTGGAGTGGCAAGCCGAAACACATGATGGCCGTGGTTTTGCTCGACGCATGAAGACTGAGCTGACCTATCAACTCTCTGGAGACTGGGGTGCTTTTTTTGATGCAGTTCAAACTTATTGCCGAGAGATGGCTGAATCGGTTGAGCAGCAAGGTCAGGGCAGTGCCAGACTGATTTGGTACGCCACACTTGCACTACTTCGCTGCGTGGCATCAAGCCCTGCCGCCGCAGTCAAAGCTTTAGGCACACGCTTAGAGGGGAAAATTGGTGATATCGAAGAGGACGTGCTCGAAGATGATCGACTGCACGATGGCGAATCCGACGATTTGAGTACCAACGATCTTGAACCAGCCAGTCAGCACGATAGCCTGCACACAGATGCTAAGCGCCTGCAAGTATTGATTGACGAAGCTAAGCGCTTATCAGGCAAAGCAGGGGATCCTAAACTTGCTGCGCTCATCACGCACCTCGATGGATTGATCAAAGATGGGTTTGCCCCTGTGGTGTTTTGCCGATATGTGGCCACCGCTCATTACGTGGCAGATGAATTGCGCAAACATTACGCCAAATCCAACATCCTCATTGACGCTGTCACGGGTGAACTTAGTCCAGAAGAGCGCCGCGAAAAAATCGAAGTCATGGAGGAAGGTGAGCAGCGTATTTTGGTTGCCACTGATTGCCTGTCTGAGGGTATCAACTTGCAGCACCTTTTTACTGCTGTGGTGCACTACGACTTAGCCTGGAACCCAACGCGCCATGAACAGCGAGAAGGTCGTGTGGATCGTTTTGGTCAACAAGCCCCCGAAGTTAGATGCACCATGCTTTATGGCCAAGACAACCCTGTTGATGGTTTTGTGCTGAACGTTATTTTGCGCAAAGGTGAGGCCATTCAAAAAGAGCTTGGTGTATTGGTACCCATGCCCGAGGACAAGTTACGTATCAACCAAGCATTGGTCAAAGCCGCACTCATGAAGCGGCACAACGACATGAGTAGCCAATTCACGCTCGACATGTTTGCCGAAGCTGAGCAAACGCTGGCCCCACTTCAAGCAGAGTGGACCGATGCACTCGAGAAAGCTAAAGCTAACCGCACTGTCTTTGCCCAACGACGTATCAAGCCAGAAGAGGTCTTGCCTGAGTGGCAAAAACAACAATCTGCGCTGGGCTCTAGCGCCGATGTGCAGCGTTTTGTGCAAAGTGCATGTGCCCGACTGAATGCGCCGCTGCAAGCTGCTCGAAAACAAACTTTTCGCCTTCCCACGCAACACTTCCCCACACCGTTGCGCCAACGCTTGGCCGATGAAGGATTGATTAAAGAAGGTGCCAAAGAAGGCGCAGCAACTACTTTGAGTCTTAATTTTGCTGACCTGCATCGCAGCCACCCCTTGGTTACTGTGTTGGCCGATCACTTGATTGAAAGTGCTATGCAGGGCGACACGGATGATGCACAACTCTGCGCACGAAGCGCAGCCACAATTACCGATACGGTGGATGTCGTCACTACCATCTATCTTTTGCGTTTACGTCATCAGCTCAGCTATGTGAGGCGCAAGCAACCGTTTCAGATGATGGCCGAAGAAACAGTGGCCTTGGCCGTTAAAGGTCGCAGCAATCCCGAGTGGCTTTCGGATGACAGTACCGACCGCCTTCTTGAATGCGTACCTACAGCCAACTTGCCACGTGAGGCCATGGCTCGCGAAATCACTCAAGCGTTAAGCTTTTTGCAAGCTCACCCTACGCAACTGGAGACCTTGGCACAAACTCGTGCTGAAAGCCTGTTGCAAGACCATCGCCGTGTGCGCGAAGCTGCCCGTGATGTAGGCCAATACAGCGTTGCCCCATGCTTACCGGTAGACGTCATTGGCGTTTATGTACTGCTGCCTGATGCTTTGTGACCTGAGAAAAACAACAAGATGAGACTCGTTCGCCACAAACCCGCCACACTTAACTTGCCAACCCTTCGCTTAGAAGGTGGCTTGTTCTTGCCCGACGTGTTGGAGAAAGCTGCCTCGGGCACTGCCCGTTTGCAAACCGATGTCGATTACGGCATTCCTAAAGGGCTCAAGCAAAAAGACGAATACAGTCGCGCATTTCAAATAGCCTCTGCACAGTGGAAGCATTTTGAAAAACAAATGGAGCGTACTGATCTTGACGCTACGCATGCCACTGCCACGTTTACGACGGAACTGCTGCGAGACGCCTTGGGTTACCCCACATTGGGGGCTTGCACTGGCATCACAGTAGGCGATCGGCACTATCCCGTGACGCACATTGCCAGCAACGGACAAGGCGCACAGTTACCTATCATCATTGCCCCTCATACCCTGGGGCTGGACGATGCTGACTCACACTATGGATTGCGCCATGCCGATGGCTCAGCCAGTGGTGTGCGCAAAAAGTCGCCGTTTCAGCTCATGCAAGAGTTGCTTAATGCCAGCCCTGACCATCAATGGGGGCTGGTTACTAACGGCAAAACCATTCGCTTGCTACGCGATGCCGCCACGCTAACCCGTCCCAGCTACCTCGACATTGACGTGGCCGACTTGCTGAGTGGTCAACGTTATGCCGAATTCGCCTATGCCTGGCGTTTGCTTCATGCCAGCCGTGCTGGTTTGCAGTCGATTGCGAATACTGAAAGTGGGCAAAAGCCTCCTGTGGCTTGGGAGACCTGGCGCGAAACTGGGCAAGAAGAGGGCACTCGCGTGCGCAATGGTCTGCGCTTGGGCGTTACGCAAGCCTTGCTCACCTTTGGTAATGGTTTCATTCAGCATCCATCTAATGATGGCCTTCGTACTGCGTTGCAAAACGGTGAACTCAGCAAAGAGGTTTACTTTCAACAATTGCTACGACTTATCTATAGGCTTATCTTCGTGTTTAGCGTTGAAGAGCGTGGCTTGTTGCAAACGAATACGGTCTATGCCCAAGGTTACGCATTAACCCGCCTGCGCGACTTGTCTTTGCGGCGCCGTGCTCGCAACAGGTTTGATGATCTGTGGGAAAGCATGCGCATCGTTTTTAAGGGGCTCGACCGTGGTGAGCCGCGATTAGGTCTGCCAGCTCTAGGGGGCTTGTTTAACGAGCGGCAATGCTCAGTGCTAGATACTGCGCAACTGAGCAACGCCCACCTGTTGGCCACCATGCAAAGTATGCGCTGGGCCGCGCAAGCGGGTGGCAGCCTGGCCCCCATCGACTACCGCAACATGGGTGTGGAAGAGCTAGGCAGCGTCTACGAAAGCCTGCTGGAACTCGTGCCCGAGGTGGACCTACCCGCCCGCTGCTTTGGCTTTGTTGGGCTGACCAGCGAGGGCAGCACCGCTGGTAACGAACGCAAACTCACCGGCAGCTACTACACGCCCGATAGCTTGGTGCAAGAACTCATCCAGTCCGCCCTGGTGCCCGTCATCGACGAGCGCATTACCGCTCAGCCTGATAACCCTGTGGAGGCATTGCTGTCTATCAAGGTGTGCGACCCCGCCTGCGGTAGCGGCCACTTTTTGCTGGCCGCCGCCCGCAAGTTAGCCGAGCGCTTGGCAGCCCTGCGATCTGACGACGGCGTGGTCACACCGTACGCCTACCGCCATGCCCTCCGCGAAGTTATTGCACGCTGTATCTATGGCGTGGACCGCAACCCCATGGCCATTGAACTGGCCCGCACCGCGCTTTGGCTGGAAGGATTTGAAGAGGGTAGGCCACTGAGCTTTTTGGACCACCACCTGCAAGTGGGTGATGCGCTGCTGGGCTTAACGGACTTGAACGTTCTGCAAAAAGGCATCAGCAAAGATGCCTTCAAACCTTTGGCGGGTGATGACAAAGAGGTGTGTAAAGCCTTAGCCAAATCCAACGCTTTGGCGTTGAAGCAAATTCAGCGCGACCTCGACTCGGGCCAGCTCAGCTTGGCATTTGGTGGTGAGGCTGGTCTGCAAGTACTTAAGTCCATTGAAGCCATGCCAGCAGAAAGCACGGATGAGGTTCGTGCCAAAGAAGAGGCCTATCGCCAGTTTTTGGCACAGAACGATGGCAGCACTGTGGCCCACGCAGCAGACTTGTTTGTGGCCGCATTTCTGACGCCAAAAACAAGCGAAACAGCAGAACAGGTGCCAACAACAGCCGCCCTGATTCACGAGCTGAGCCCGCATGATAAGAGTGAGGCGCACCAGGCTTTGGTTGCCAACGCTAATGCAACGTGCGAGGCCGCCTATGTGTTCCATTGGCCATTGGCTTTTCCCCAGGTGTTCGCCATGGGGGGCTTCGATTGCGTGCTGGCTAATCCACCTTGGGAGGTCTCACAGATGGGCGAAGAAGAGTTCTTCGCCTCCCGTGCAGCAGAGATTGCGGTTTTGCAGGGTGACAACCGTAAAAAGGCCATTAAGGAACTGGAGAAGTCCAATCCCCAGCTGTGGAGCGTGTTCCAGAAAGCCGGGCAGTTAATTGCCGCCACCAACACCTTTTACCGGGAGTCTTCCCGTTTCCCATTGACGGCGGTGGGCAAGCTCAATACCTACCCTTTGTTTTCCGAAACTATTTTGCAAATCAAATCGGCGACCGGGCGGGCTGGCTTCATTGTGCCCACAGGCATTGCCACCGACGACAGCACAAAACTGTTCTTTGGACACATTTCGCAGAAAGGGCAGCTGGTCAGTTTGTTCGATATTGAGAACAAAGATGCATTGTTTGCCTCCGTGCATCGTAGCTATAAATTTAGTCTCATCACACTGGGCCCCTCCTCGGCTGCGCAGTTTGTTTGCTTTGCTTCACAGCCTACTCAACTGACTGACCAACGCAGAAGGTTCACACTTACGCCGCAGGAGTTTCAGCTTATAAACCCCAACACGCTCACTTGCCCCATGTTCCGCAGCGAGCGGGATGCGGAATTGACCAAGAAGCTATATCGAACTGCGCCGGTGCTAATCAAAGAGGCAGTCTACGCAGAGGTGGGTGGAAAGCGAAAACTAGTCGAGCCAGAACTTAACCCTTGGGGTATGCGGTTCTCTCAGGGCCTTTTCAACATGACCAGCGACAGTGGTTTGTTCAAGAATGCGCCAGCCCAAGATCGCTTCCCGTTGTACGAAGCTAAGCTGATTCACCAGTTTGATCACCGTTACGCAACATTCATTCCCACTGCGGGAGTTAAAAATGCAGACTGGCCATCACGCGACATTACTCTCGATGAAAAGAGTACTCCCGATAACGCCGTGAGCCCCCGCTATTGGGTGGAAAAACGCGAAGTTTGGCTTCAAGTTGCTAACTTACCTGAGGCCATGCTTAAAGCGATCAAGAACAGGAATGAGGAAGGCATCGTACTTTCAGTGACCTGGCTTTTGTTTGGGCAATGGCTGACCCAGCGAACAGGAGAGTCGGTTTATCAAGCATGGCAGGCGTTTGTGAAACAACACCCTTATGCTCAAAAAATCGCACCGACATCATTGGGTGTTTGTGGCGACAATCCAGCCTCTATCAAACCCTTGGACGACAACTTTCTACCTGCGCGAGGCAGTTATGAAGTGAGTATGTCCAATGAAAACAGCAGCACCGCTTGGTATGCCATCGACCCTCAATCATTGCAGTCGTTATTGAGTGCCAATCTGCCCTTTGCATCTTTGGCTCATGGTGCGCCATTACTGGCGTCAGATGATGACGCGCTAGCCTTTGCCGAACAAATACTTGAGAAATCTTGTCCTTCGTGGTTAATGGGGTGGCGAGGTATTGCAAGGGCTACAGACGATAGAAGTGTTATTGGTTCCGTCATGCCCTTAGTAGGTGTTGGCAACAGTTGTCATCTGTTGCTTCTTGGCCTTAATGTTTCACCAGACCAAGCAGCTGCTTTCCTTGGAAATATTTCGAGTCTGGTCTTTGACTTTATTGCGCGCCAAAAAATTGGTGGTGCGAATTTCAACTTTTATATTCCGAAGCAGCTGCCAATCCTGCCCCCCAATCACTACACTGAAACCGACCTGGCCTACATCGTCCCCCGCGTGTTGGAGCTGACCTACACCGCACACGACCTGGCCGCCTGGGCGCAAGACCTCGGCCACAGCGGCCCGCCATTCCCCTTCAACCCCGACCGACGCGCCCAACTGCGCGCCGAACTCGACGCCTACTACGCCCGCCTCTACGGTCTTACCCGCGACGAACTCCGCTACATCCTCGACCCCGCTGACATCATGGGCGACGACTATCCCAGCGAAACCTTCCGCGTCCTCAAAAACGGCGAACTTCGCGAGTTCGGCGAATACCGCACGCAGATGTTGGTGTTAGCGGCGTGGGATAGACTGGAACAAACAGGAGATTTGCACTAATGCACTTCCATTTTGAAAAGTTAGGACTCTTGGATCGCGTGGATTTGGAGTTGTCCGATCTCACCTTGATCTGTGGCGAGAACAATACGGGTAAAACTTATGCCACTTATGCGGTTTATGGTTTTTTGCGCAGTTGGCGCGGCATGCTCAGAAGTTTGGTAGAGCCAGAAATTGAACGGTTCCTCAAAGATACTAGTGAGTACCGTTTCGATTTGATGCAGATGTTTGAAGGTAAGGTGAATGATTACCTCAAGCGTATGGGCAAGGCTTACGTGAGAGGTCTTCCGCGTGCATTTGCCACAGACAGTAGTGTGTTCGAGCAGACGGTGTGCGTTCCTAGTTCTGATCTGTATGTAGACCTACCCAGTAAAACCTATCAATACAGCGTTCAGTCAGGACCTAGCGGAAAAGTTTTGGCGACACTTAATAAAAGTGCTGGTAGCTCAATGTTGGAGGTGCTGGTTGCCGACCCTGAGGTGTTGCAGCGTCCTTTTGGTGGGTTAACCGAATTCATCACAGACGCGATTGCCGACATTGTGTTTGCAGACCATTTGCCCCGTGTCCATATCGCCAGTGCTGAGCGAACAGGTGTCGCCATTTTCCGCAAGGAATTGGACATGGCTCGCACGCGCATGATCAAGGCGCTTCACCAGGTTGATTCGAAAGAGTTCAAAAAAAATCCATTTCAAACGGTGTTCAAGGCCGCTATGGATGCGGATTACGCTTGGCCGGTGGAAGATAACGTCGAGTTCATTCGTCAACTGGAGGATATCGATAAGCGAACGGGCAAACTGGCTAAAGACAACCCTGAATTACTTCAAGTATTCGACGCAATCATCGGCGGCAGTTACAAAGTGGTGAAGAATCAGTTGTTTTTCCAAGCCAAGGGCGCCGCTAAACAACGCTTCACCATGAATGAGGCTTCGAGTTCAATACGTGCTTTGCTCGATGTCGGTTTTTACCTGCGATGCAAAGCCGAAGTCGGCGACATATTCATTCTTGATGAGCCAGAACTCAATCTGCATCCCAAAAATCAAAGAGCATTTGCGCGGCTGGTCGTTCGTATGGTTAATGCTGGCGTCAAGGTGTTCATCACCACACACAGCGACTATCTGGTCAAAGAAATTAACACGCTGATCATGCTGCACCAGCGCACCCCTCATACCTCTGCGGTTCAAAAGCAGCATGGCTATGAGGATGCTGAGTTGATTGATCCTGCCCGCGTTCGCCTTTACATGACCACGTTGGAAAGTGTGAAGGCAGTAGGGGCCGCTCGTAGTTCCAGGATTAGAACGTTGAAATCGGCAACTATTTACCCTGATCGTGGGATCGAGGTTGAAACCTTTGATGACACCATCGAAACCATGAATGCCATCCAAAGCGAAATCCTCTATGGAGGTGAGATCTAATGGCACTCAGTGCAGAACTTGATACCTTGCATGCGTCTCTTTCATGCTGTACCTACCGTGGGGATCAGCATGCGCATGTGCTGGTCCAGGAGCATGATGTTTTGGCAAAGTTGAAAAAAGTCACTTTGGATGCACCCACGGGTGACTGGTTTAGCTTTGATCCTGACAAAGGACGGTGTATTGGCCGAGATGTTGTGATGTCTCCGCTGCTGTCCGTCGGAAAATCTTATGATCATCATCGAGCTTGTGATTGCGTGGTCTTCGTTCGTCGAGCTGGTAAGTTGACTGTTTTGTATATTGATCTGAAATCCGGTAGCCCAAAGGGTTATGAGGGGCAGTTCAAGAGCACACGGCAGTTCGTGCGTTACGCCTTGGGTTTGCTGGCGGAGTTTCACGGTCATGAACTTTCACCGGAAGACGAGCGCTATGTGATCCTTTACGGTGGAAAGCCTGCTTTGATCAATAAATCGCGAACCGTACCCAAAATGGAAAAATTGGGAAAGACTCAACCTAGCAATCCATACAAGCGAGAAGTGACAAATCCAGCCCGCCTATATCTGAGAGAGTTGTTGACGTAACGATCGACGTTGCACAAGCCAACGAAAAGCCAAGCGTGATTCCCTCATTCGAATCCCTAACCGTTGAATTCAAAAGCCACCGTACCCGTCAAGTAGGTCTTGGTCCTATTCAGCATGAGCAAATGGTGTTGAGTTACATCCGCCAGCGTGGGCAAATCAAGAGGGCGGAGGTGATGGATCTGTGCCGTTTGACCGATAGGCAAGCCAAAGAGCTTTTACGGCGCTTGGTTGTCGCAAAGAAAATCGAACTGCGCGGAGCTGGCCGAGCTTCTGTTTACGTGACCGTTTCTACTCTTGTGTGAGAGTGTCTGTTGGGAATCGGATGGAATCGGACGTATGACCCCTCTTAAACGAGCCATTATCGAAAAAGCTGGCCACGACTACGGATTCGAGCACGTATTGCCTGCTGTGGGGGATGTCGTCTATTTGGGGTCTGCTCGGCACCCAGCTCGGGTGGCGATCTCTCTAGTCTCACAGGGCTTTGTTGTTCAGTTAGAGCAAGGGCCCATCACCTTGCCGCCGGAGTTAGATCGAAGTTTTGCTAATTTGCCCCGCATTGGCCATGCCTTTGTGGCGACCACTGAGGACGCCTTGGCGCAGTGGTTGCGTCGGGTTGCAGCGTTGGCACTGGCACTTCCCAATCAAGCGGCAGTGGATTTTGAAGTGCAAGTGCAGCAAGCGCTAAAGGCACTACCCGCTGCGGATATCCAGAGTACCGAGGTGCAGCGAATGGTGCGCCAGCGTTTGGGCCAAGATCGTTATCGCCAAGCCATGCTGGCCTATTGGGGTGGGGCGTGTGCTGTTACAGGCCTCACACTGCAACCTGCCTTGCGTGCGAGCCACGCTAAGCCATGGGCTGATTGCCAGTCTGATGCAGAGCGACTGGATGTATTCAATGGGTTTTTGCTCAGCGCGAATTTGGATGCCTTGTTCGACAGATTTCTTATTTCGTTCACTGACGCTGGTGATCTGCTGATCAGCGCGCAAGTGTCGGCGAATGACCGGCTAACGCTGGGTTTGTGCGACGAACTTAAACTTCGATGGGTCACGCCGGACCATATTCCGTATCTGGAGTTCCACCGCAATCGGTTCGAAAATTTGTGAGGGCGTATTCGACCTATTGCTCCACTTAGATCTCATTGCCTCTCCAGCATCATCTTTTCCCAATCAGCCTCAGACATGATGTCTGGCACTATCAACACACCGGTTGGTTGTGCTCCCATGAGGTCTTTTCCGCCTTTGCCAGTCATTTCGGTACTTGCTAGTTTGGCGTGCATGTAGGGTGCTGCGTCTTTGGCATACACGAATGCGGCGGCAGCCCCCTCCTTAGCGTATGCATCACGCATCGCCTCAATCATCACCTCTAGTGGGGTAATGCCCTGATCGGCTGCACGATTTGCAATTTCACGAGTCTTCTTGCTTGCAGCCCCAGCCGGTCGACCTGCTCTGGGACGTATGCCGCCACGTTTTGATTTAATTTGATTAAATTCATTCATGTCAAACTCCAAAGTTGAACTCGGAAACGCTGCCCATTAAGGAGCGTTCGTGGTGCCATGTGACTTTCATGCATAGCGTTCGATGACCTCAATGCATGGTATTTCTAGAGGGTGTCCGACTATCGGACTAGAAGGTTGTGTTTTTCGGGCTGTCATAAGACTGATAGTCGGACTAACAGGGGTGCTTGCTTGTCCGATAGCTGGATCTGTAGCGACAACTGCTTGTCCGATGACCGGTTTAAGACTTGTATTTTCAAAAGCCCATCGACGATAGTTTTTTTCCACGCCAGCGTCATAACCGTTCAGTTTCTCTAAGGGGAACCAAGTTATGGCATACCAGCTGGCCTTGTTTGGGCGGTGCCCTTGGACGGTTTGGTAAATGAAGCCAGCCTTTACAAGTTCAGTTCGTGCTCGGTGCAAAGTGTCTGCACTTTTCCAGCCTCGTGCACTCATCTTCGCCCAGCTTGCGAGAAGACGTCCGTTGTTGTGGTTGCCCCACTGAGCTGCAATGTCCCAAAGTAGCCTGGCTGCTGTGTGCGACAAAGACATGTAACTGGTGGATTTCGTGACCCGGTGAGGCAACGGGGTGAACTGTCCAATGCTCGCAAGGGGTTTTTCTTTAATGCGTCCCATGATTACCCCTCATCAGCACTAGTTTGCAAAGCATGGAGCACATCACAACACTCCTAGCAATCGTCTAATGTCAGCCACAGACCAAGCAAGTCGGCCCATGACACGGATTGGACGAATTGGCCCGCTTTCTTTGCAAGCCCATAACCAAAGTGTTTGCTGTGCGCGATTGAGGTGAATGGCTGCTTCTGATGTCGGGATTACGCTACGGTGTTCCTGCGCCAGTGGTATGACTTGAATGAGCTTGTTTGCCATCTGATTTCCTTTTGGAAGTTTCTGATGGCTTGATCTTCTGTTGTGCAAGTAACGGTAGGTGCCTGCCGTTTACCTGCCGTCTGCCTGCCGTTTAGCGCCGATTGATATGCTTTTTGATGTCTTCGGCAAAGGATTGTCGGGTTATGCCCTCTGATTTTGCCAAGTTACCTATGCCGCGGGGTAGGGGTGCGTAATCATTCGTTGGTAGTTTCAATTTGGCATCAATGCACATTTGGTATCGGCGAGCTTGCCTCTCTTCACTGGACTCGGTTGTCTCTGTCGAGTGTTCGAGTTTGGATGAGGGCACTTCGGTGTGGGCTAATGGGTCAAGGTAGAAGGATTTCAGCGAATTTGCATCATCGATCGTTAAGCGAAGGTCGCTATGAAAAGCATCGAGACCATCTGCATCGAATCGATATTCGCAATCAGCTTGGTAAAGCTGAATTTCCCCTTTGCTGGCTCGCTTGAATGCAGAGTTCGTAATGCTGACCACTTCAAGTCCAAATGCTGCCCCCGTGAGGTTTCGCGCATGGGCAATTTCCACAGCCAATTGATTGATACTGACTAAAGATGAATCGTTCGGGGGCGGGTTATCGATTTTCATTTAAGAAGCTAGCTTGAGGAGTGTGTCTGATCATGCGTGTGCTTCATCGTGACTCGCGGGAGCCACGCTCAGGCGTAAACCCACAGCGTGTAAAACCTTGTTGATGGTGTCCAATGTTGGATTACCGTTTTCGCTCAGGGCTTTGAATAGCGTTTTGTCCCCCACCTCGGCTCGTCGTGCAACTTCGGCCATGCCATGTGCCTTTGCCACTTGGCGTAGCGCTAGCAACAAGGTGTTGGGTTCATCCAACTCCATTACCGCATCCAGATAAGCGGCGGCCTCAACTGGATCGGTCAACGCCTTGTTGAGAGATTCGCTGTAGCTTTTGTCTTGCCGTGCGTTCATGGCTTTCCCCTTTGTTTCCAATCATTTAGATAGGCAATAGCTTTGCCTATCTCCCTGTCCTGGTCGCTTTTATCGCTTCCACATAGCAACAACACCATCACTGAACCTTGTTTGCTCAGATAGACCCGATACCCAGGTCCATGGTCAATTCGAAGCTCTTGGACGCCTTCTCGCAAAGATTTGCAGTCACCAAGATTTCCAGCCTCAACTCTTGCCAGTCTTGCTCGAATTCTTGCTCTGGCAAGTCGGTCGGGCAGTGCTTCCAGCCAATATTCAAACGGTGCATGTCCAGTTTTGTCAATGTAGATGCGAATTTCCATGATGGTATCTTATAAGGTACTTTTATGCAACTGCTCGTAGTTTGTTGGGCGTGGTTTCTGCAAAAAACGGGACTTTCGCTTGCTCCAAAATCCACGCTTCAATGCGTTCATGATGTAGGCGCAGCAAGTCCAGTGGGCGGCGTTTATAGTGTTTTTCCGCTGTGGCGCTTGGCTTATGACCTTGAATTTGGGCTACGACCCCAGTTGGAATTTCGAGCCATTCAGTCAGACTAGAAAACGAGCGACGCAGACCATGAAGAGTGAGGTCGTCAATTCCTGCAACTTTGCATGCTCTAGTGTGGGGTGTATTTGGTTTGGTGATGCGACCAGACTTACTGGTGATTAGCACGTCACTTGCAGGCGCGACAGTGCCCCTCAGCTTAGCTTTACGAGCCCTGCGATGTGTATTGGCCTCATCCTGTGAAAGGGTTCGTGTGCTGGAGAAGACCCACTGATTGCGACGGGGCAGGGTGGTCAGCAGATGACCCACATACGGGGTCAGGGGGATGATGCGTTCACCTTCAACTTTGTCACGGATAGTTAATCCTTTCCATTGAGTATTGACATCATCCCATTGCAGATCCATGACCTCACCAGGCCTTGCGCCAGTTAACAGCATGATTTGTAGCGCCGTAGAGATAACCGGATTTTGAATGCCTCTCACAGCTGAGAACCATGTCGATAGTTGTTCGCGGGTGAGTACGTCATTTTTTACGCCTTCTTTACCCAGTGCTTCACGGGCTTTCTTTGTCTTCGCAGGGTTGCGTTGGGGAATGGCATCTGCGTATTGCGGCTGCTCGCTGCACCAGTTTAGAAAAACGCTTAATAGACGCCAAGCTAAGCGAGCTGATGATGGACGATCTTTACCTTCTTTTGTGGCCCACGATTCAATGGTGGCGCTGTCTAGATTTTTCAGACGCAATGGCATGAGTCTGGCTAGAGGTCCTGGTTTTGTGAGTTTGTTTGTCATACCTCGGCGTTTGGATAGTCGTCCCCCTAAATCAGCTTTTTCCAAATGGCTGCGGTAATGAATTTCGCTCCAAAATGGGCGGCGCTCTTCCAAATAAACCTTCCAGACGTCGGACACCGTCACGCTATCCAGCTTTTCTTCTTCACGATTAGCTTTGTCCTTTGCTTTCTTTTCAGCTTTGACGGCGCGTGGATCTCGACCCTCGTCAATTAGTCGTTGTAGTTCCCGCGCCTTGGCCTGTGCTTCTGGAATGCTCCACGCATTCGGGCTGCCAATAGTTAAGCGGATTGTTTTTTCGTGGTAACGCCCTTGGAAGACATAAGTTGGCGCTCCTGCGGGGGTTGAGCGTAGACCCAATCCTGGAGCTGTAGAGTCCCATAAGAATGCTTGTGTCTTGCTTGGGGGACACTTGAATCCAGTTACTCGCGCTGCTGTGAATGCAACTTTTGCCATGTTTACCCCTCTGCTTACATCCTGCTCGATGTAACGACGGATGTAAGCAATTTTTTGAAAAATCAACGAATATTGTTCAATGCTATTGTCGTTGAAAATTCATTAAGTTGTTGATTTGTATGTATAAATCAATGTCATTCAATGCTGATAAATACCGACTTAATAAGATTGTGATTCCTGTTGTCGTGGGTTCGAGCCCCATCAGCCACCCCAAAATTTAAAAGGGCTCCCAATCGGGAGCCCTTTTTCATTCCAGCGATGACACAAAGGTCGACGCGTTGGGTCTTTGTCTTTTGGCTTTGTGAGCCTTCACATGACCAAACGCCAAATAGCAAATACTTTCTTCGTCTGGATTGAGTTTGAAAAGTTCACGAATGCTCGCTGCATTCATGGCCTGCCCACTGGTGATACCGCTGCCGATAGACAGGGCTTGTGCCATCAGCAACATGTTTTGAATCGCGCATCCCAAAGAAATCAGGCGTTCAGGCACAGGCACCTGAGGCTCAGAGGGGGTATGGCTAAGCACGGCCAATACCAAACACGGCGCACGAAATGCTTTTTCATATGCAGTGTTCAGTTCTGTTTGGCTGGCATTCGTGTCGCGCGCTTGCAGTGCTTGCACGAACGCATGGCCCAGTGCTTCACGTTTGTCTTGCGGCACCACGATGAAGCGCCAGGGACGGATGCGGCCATGGTCAGGCGCTTGCGCAGCGGCATTGAAAATTAAATTCAGTGCATCGGCGTTCGGCCCTGGGGCTTCAAGCCGTTTGGGCGCGACATGGCTTCTGGCACGCATGTGCGCCAGAAGCACCTCAGCCGCGTCCGTGCGCATGGTCAGTATTGTTTGTAGGGCAAGAACTTGCCCGACAGCACCACATTCACACGGTCACCTTTGGGGTCGGGTTGACGCACGATGTCCATGGAGAAATCAATCGCACTCATGATGCCGTCGCCAAACTCTTCGTGAATCAGTTCTTTGATGGTGGTGCCATACACGCTGACGATTTCGTACCAGCGGTAAATCAAGGGGTCGGTGGGCACAGGCGTGGGCAACGAGCCTTTGTAAGGCACCACTTGCAGCCACTTTTGTTCTTCTGCATCGAGTCCAAAAATCTTGCCAACAATTTTGGCTTGTTTGGCATCCAAGGTCATTTGGCCCAAGCAGGCGGCCGTGGTCCACTCTTTGGAGAGGCCTACTTTTTTGGCCACGTCGTCCCACTTGATGCCTTTGGACACTTTGGTGCTGATGATTTTTTCGGTCACATCGAGACGGTTCATGTGCATTCCTAGGTTGGTTGAAAAGATTTAGCCTGCAGCGACTAGGCGCTGGTTGTTCTGTTCGATGTGCAGCAAGCCTTGCAGCACATCGCCCACCACGATGACGGAAGGGCTGGCCATGCGGTCGCGCATTACGGTGTGGTGCAGATCATTCAAGGTGCACACCACATGGCGTTGCGTGGGCAAACTCACGTGCTGAATCACAGCGACAGGTGTGTGTGGGTGTAACCCGTGCAGCAATGCGGCTTGCAGTTGTGCCGCACCGCGCATGCCCATGTAAATGACCAAGGTGAGCTTGGCCTGTGCCGCGGTGTGCGACAAGGCGGCCCAATCCACGGCATCGGTGGCATCTTGTTTCGCGTGGCCGGTGATGAACAACACGCCATGCGCATGTGCGCGGTGCGTCAGCGGCACGCCCAGCGAGGTGACGCCTGCCAAGCCTGCGGTGATGCCGTTGATGACGGTGACCTTCACACCTTGCGCGCGCAAGTGTTCGACTTCTTCACCGCCACGTCCAAAGATGAAAGGGTCGCCGCCTTTGAGGCGCACCACGTTTTCCCCGCCCAAGGCTTCTTGCAGCATCAGCTTTTCAATGAACGCTTGGGGTGTGGATTGACAGCCGCCACGTTTGCCCACATGGATGATGCGAGCGGACGGCGAGGCGTAAGCGACGATGGCATCGCTCACCAAATCGTCGACCAACAAAACGGTGGCTGCTTCAATGGCTTTGACTGCTTTGAGGGTCAACAGTTCAGGGTCGCCCGGGCCTGCGCCCACGAGTGTGACGTGCGGCTGTGCGTGTGTCTTGCTGTGTGTCATGTCGTGCTCTCGGTGAGTTGAATCATGCGGCGCAGTTCGGGCACGCATGAACCGCATTGGGTGCCGCACTTGAGCGTGCCTTGTAGCGAAGCCAAGCGTTGTGCGCTGTCGCCTTTGTAAATTTTCAGGTGGTTGCGAATGGCCACATCTTTCACGCCCACGCAGCTGCACACGGTGGTGCCGGCATCGACCAAGGCCACAGGTGGTTTGCTGCCGGTCATCAACAAGCGGCGCCCATATGCTTGGGTCGATGCTTGTGTTTGCAACAAAGCTTTGAGCCACGTTTCAGCCGAGGTGTCGCCCGCGATGATGAAGGCCTCTAGCTGTGTGTCGTTGACTTTGTTTGCCTCGCTGTGTTGCAAACGCATGCTGCGCAATTGGCTGCGTTTGGCGTCCACGTAGCGCAAGCTGTCGACACCGTGGAGGCCTAAAAGTTGCTCGATGTCGTGTACCCAAGCCATGTCGGGCGCTTCGCTGCAGGCTGCACGCATCAACACGCCTTGGCGTGCCGGTCCTTGCGCAGGGGGGTCGCTGAACGGCACGCAGCTGGCAAATTCAAACTGCACCATGCGCGCGCGCAGGGCTTGCAAGGTGGTTTGCGCTTTGTCTTCAGGCAACCACGCCACGGCCAGCAAGGTCCAAGGCAGTTCGGCTTTGAGCACTTTGACCGCGGCATGCTTGAGCTCGGGTTGCTTGGAGCTGGGGCAATACGCTGAGGTGGTGATGGCGTTGACGCCTGCGAGTGGTTTGTTTTGGTGGTCGCGACCGCTCAAAAACGCAGGGCCCCAGTGTATGGCGATGAAGGCTTGGTGGGTGCCGAGGTCGCTGCTGGCTTGGGCGGGCACCACGATGGAGCCGCGCTTGCTGGTGACGTGCACCAAGCCGCCTTCGGTCAAGCCGAGTCGCCCCATGTCGTCGGGGTGCAACTGCACCGCAGGCTCCGACACATGGCCAAACAGTTTGCCGACCAAGCCGGTGCGCGTCATGCCGTGCCACTGGTCGCGCAAGCGGCCTGTGTTGAGCGAGAACGGAAAACGTGACTCGCGGGCTTCCGCCGTGGGCACATAAGGCAAGGCCGCAAATTTGGCGCGTCCGTTGGCGGTGGCAAACACGCCGTCTTCGTACAAACGCGCTTGGCCGTGGGCAGCGCCTTCGCGCATGGGCCATTGCTCGGGGGTGGTTTCTAAGTGCGCGTAGCTCAAGCCCGTGATGTCGAGGTCACGGCCGCGGGTGGATTCGCGGTGCTCGACCCAGATTTCTTCGGGCGAGGTATAGGCCATGTGCAGGCCATGGGCGGCGTTGTTGGGGTGTCCTAACGAGGAGGCGTTGTTGGGTGTGGCGTGTGCCGTGACACCTGGCTCTTCGGCTAATCGAGCCGCCAAGTCCACCACGATTTGCCAGTCGTGCCGCGCTTGACCGGGGGCTGGCACGGCTGCACGCACGCGGGTGATGCGGCGTTCGCTGTTGGTGACGGTGCCTTCTTTCTCGCCCCAGGTGGTGGCGGGCAACAACAGGTCGGCGAAGGCGCAGGTTTCGGCGGTGGCAAAGGCTTCTTGCACCACCACAAACTCCGCACGTTCTAAGGCGCGTCGCACGGTGGCTTGGTCGGGCATGGATTGCGCCGGGTTGGTGCAGGCAATCCACAGCGCTTTGATTTCGCCATCGGCGGCGGCTTCAAACATGTCCACCGCGGTCTTGCCGGGTTTGGATGGCACGTCGGCAATGCCCCACAAAGCGGCCACTTCGGCGCGGTGTTCGGGCTTGCTCATGTCGCGGTGCGCGCTGATGAGGTTGGCCAAACCGCCCACTTCGCGTCCGCCCATGGCGTTGGGTTGGCCGGTGAGTGAGAAGGGGCCTGCACCGGCTTTGCCAATTTGTGCGGTCGCCAAATGCAAGTTGATGAGCGAGGCGTTTTTGGCGGTGCCGCTGCTGGATTGGTTCAAGCCTTGGCAGTACAGGCTGAGCGTGCGCCATTCGGGGTCAGGCGCGTTGTTGGCGCTGTGGGGTGGCACGCCTGCAAACCAGCGGGTGGCTTGCAGCAGTTGTTCGGGGGTGATGCCGCAGACCTCTTGCACGCGTGCGGGCGTGTAGTCGGCTACCAAGGTTTGCAGCGCTTCAAAGCCTTCGGTGTGTGCGGCGATGTAGGCCGTGTCGACCCAGCCCTCGGCCAACATCACATGCAGCATGCCGTGAAACAAGGTCACATCGGTGCCGGGTTGCAGCTGCAAATGCAGGTCGGCGCTGCTGGCGGTGTCGGTGCGGCGCGGGTCGGCCACGATGATTTTGAGGTTGGGGTTTTTCGCCCGCGCGTCTTCGATGCGCCTGAACAAAATCGGGTGCGCATAGGCCGCGTTGCTGCCCGCAATAAACAGGCAGTTGGCGTGCATCACGTCGTCGTAGCAAGCGGGTGGGGCATCGGCGCCGAGGGTGAGCTTGTAGCCCGCCACGGCGCTGCTCATGCACAGGCGCGAGTTGGTGTCGATGTTGTTGGTGCCCAGCAAGCCTTTGGCCAACTTGTTGAACACGTAATAGTCTTCGGTCAGCAACTGACCTGACACATAAAAACCCAAAGCATCAGGCCCGTGCGCGCGCACGATGCTGGCCAGTGTTTGGCTGGCCAGTTGCATGGCGTTGTCCCACGCCATGGGTTGCAAACTGCCGCCACGCACCAAGCGACGCATGGGTTGCAGCAAACGCGTTTGTTCTGCCATCACTGGGCTGGCCGTGAGGTGCAAGCTCGAGCCTTTGCTGCACAAGCGGCCAAAGTTGGCAGGGTGCGTAGGGTCGCCACGCACGCCTGTGATGTGGCCCGCATTCGATTCGATGATGACGCCGCAGCCCACACCGCAGTAGGGGCAGGTTGAACGCGTTTCTTTCATGGCTTCTTTCGGGCAGTGGGTGACGGGGTGTGAGTCGAAGTGTGTGTGTTTCAGTGCGCGGCGTCGTCAATGGCGAGCGTGTTGAGCTCGTTCACATCCAAGGCCACATCGCCGTTATCCACACGCACCGCAAAGCGGGTGGTGCAGCCCTCATCGGGGGCATGGGCGCAGCCATCAACCAACCCGATGTGCCAGTTGTGCAACGGGCACACCACGGTTTCGCCAAACACCAAGCCTTGGCTCAAAGGGCCGCGCTTGTGCGGGCATTGGTCGAGCAAGGCAAACACCTTGTCTTCGGCGTTGCGAAACACCGCCACTTCGACGCCCTTGGCGCGCTGCACACGGCGTGCGCCCAGCACGGGGATGTCGTCAACTTTACAAATGACTTTCCATTCGGTCATGGTGTGTGTCCTTAAACGGTGATGGCTTCAAACTGGCGCGTGTCGACTTGTGCTTTGTCGAACTCAAACCAAGGGTCGGGTTCGCCGTCGAGCGCAAATTGCAAACGTGCCCACAAGGCTTTGCGGCCTGCTTCGTCGTCCAAGATTTTTTTCTTCACGTAGTCCATGCCCACGCGGTTCACGTAGTGCACGGTGCGCTCCAAGTACCAGCCTTCTTCGCGGTAGAGCTGCATGAAGGCACCGGTGTACTCCATCACTTCTTCCGAGGTTTTCACCTTCACGAAGAACTCGGCCACTTCGGTTTTGATGCCGCCGTTGCCTGCGATGTACATCTCCCAGCCGCTGTCCACGCCGATGATGCCCACGTCCTTGATCCCAGCCTCTGCGCAGTTGCGCGGGCAGCCCGACACGGCAAACTTCACCTTGTGTGGTGCGTACATGCGCCACATGGCTTTCTCAAGGTCTTTGCCCATTTGCGTGCTGTCTTGCGTGCCCATGCGGCACCACTCGCTGCCCACGCAGGTTTTGACGGTGCGCAAAGCTTTGGCGTAGGCGTGGCCGCACGGCATGCCAATGTCTTTCCACACATTGACCAAGTCTTCTTTCTTCACACCGAGCAAGTCAATGCGTTGACCGCCCGTGACCTTGACGGTGGGAATGTTGTACTTGTCCACCACGTCGGCAATGCGGCGCAATTCATCAGCGGTGGTCTCACCGCCCCACATGCGTGGGATGACGCTGTAAGTGCCATCTTTTTGAATGTTGGCATGGCTGCGCTCGTTGATGAGGCGGCTTTGCGGGTCGTCCAACGCCTCTTTGGGCCAGCTGCTCATGCGGTAGTAGTTGATGGCAGGGCGGCAGGTGGCGCAGCCAGTGGCTTTGGCGTCTGCGCTTGGTTTTTTCCACTCTAAGAATTCAAACACAGCGTCGTTGGTCAACAGCTTGTGGTCACGAATCGCGTCGCGCACTTCTTGGTGGCTGTGGTCGGTACAAGCGCAGATGGCTTTTTTCTTTGGTGTGGCCGAGTAGTCGCCGCCTGCGGTGAACATCAAAATTTGTTCCACCAAGCCTGTGCAGGAGCCGCACGAGGCGCTGGCCTTGGTGTGCTTGCGCACCTCATCCAAAGTGAACAAACCTTTGTCTTTGATGGCTTTGCAAATCGCGCCTTTTTTCACGCCATTGCAGCCGCATACTTCGGCATCGTCGGGCATGCTGGCGGCTTTGCTGTGGCCTTCATGGCCCACGTCACCAATGTTGGATTCACCAAACATCAGCTTCTCGCGGATGTCGGCCACGCTGCGACCATCGCGCAGCAGCTTGAAGTACCAGCTGCCGTCCACGGTGTCGCCATACAAACACGCGCCCACCAATTGGTCGTTGCGGATGACGAGTTTTTTGTACACGCCTTCGTGTGGGTCGCTCAGCACAATTTCTTCGGTGCTGCCATCGGCACTGCCCATGAAGTCGCCCGCGCTGAACAAATCAA
>Ga0213920_1000221_pt1 | contig 52876 bp, 51 predicted proteins | sample McNCre1117MG_FD_161054 | JGI IMG/M metagenome (GOLD analysis project Ga0213920, IMG submission 161054) | Freshwater microbial communities from McNutts Creek, Athens, Georgia, United States - 11-17 MG | ecosystem: Environmental > Aquatic > Freshwater > Creek | place: USA: Georgia | collected...
TTCTGGATGCCAGCCGCCTGCTGTGGCGATGCGCCTGTGGAACATCCGGAAACGGTGAGGGCCAGGGCGGCAACGACCGCAACCAAACCAAGCGACTTCTTCAATGCTCTCCAAACAACAACGCGTAGATTCAAGGTTACCGCAGGCGGCAAAAACCCCGAGAACCGGTGGTGGGAGCCAAGGTTCTCGGGGTTTAGGCATTAGCTGCGACGAGCCTCGCGCTTTGCCTTCTGTAGCGCTGGGTCCGGAACCGGAACGGCCTCGATCAGGCGCTGCGTGTAGGCGTGTTGAGGGTTACGCAGAATCTGGTCGCGCGGTCCCTGCTCAACCAGAACGCCATTCTGCATCACGGCGATGCGGTGCGACAGGATGTCGACCACGGCGAGGTCGTGACTGATGAACAGGCAGGCAAACTTGAGTTTGTCCTGGAGGTCCAGCAGAAGTTCAAGGAATCTAGCCTGAACGGATACGTCCAGCGCGCTGGTTGGTTCATCCGCAATCAACAGGTCGGGGGCCAGGGCAAGTGCTCGGGCAATTCCAACACGCTGACGCTGTCCACCGGAGAGCTCGTGCGGGTAGCGGTTGCGGTAGCTACGTGGCAACTCAACCGAGGCAAGCAGGTCCTCAACCATGCGGTCTAGCTCGGCCCCCTTTGCCACGCCTGCGAGCAGTATCGGCTCGCCAATCGACTCTCCGATCGGGAGGCGCGGGTTGAGCGACGATGCAGGGTCCTGGAACACGATTCCTGTGTTGCGACGAATACTGCGGAGCTGCTTTTGCGATGCGCCGGCAATCTCCTGGCCAACAACCTGGATCGAGCCGCTCTTGACCGGAAGAAGACCGATTGCAGCGCGACCGACAGTGGTCTTACCCGAACCGGACTCACCAACTAGACCAACAATCTCACCCGGCATGATCTCAAGGTTGAAGTCCTTCACCGCGGTGAATGCAGGGATTCGGCCGCGCTTCGGGTACTCGATCACAAGATTCTCCAGCTTCAGAACTGGAGCGGTAGCCGTTGCCTCAAGTGTGCGCGCGGCGGCAAAGCCGAGCTTTGGTACGGCCGCCAGCAACTGCTGGGTGTAAGGGTGCTGTGGACGGTTGAAGATCTGATCCGCCGTGCCCTTCTCAACCGTCTTGCCGTCCTTCATCACCAGGATGTCGTCGGCCAGGTCTGCAACCACACCCATGTCGTGGGTAATCAGCAGTACTGCCGAGTTGAGTTTGTCCTTGAGGTCACGCATCAACTGAATGATTTCGGCCTGTACCGTCACATCAAGTGCAGTTGTTGGCTCGTCGGCTACGAGGAGAGCAGGGTCGCAGGCCAACGCCTGGGCGATCATCGCGCGCTGACGCTGACCACCACTCAGCTGGTGCGGGTACTTGTCTATGGACTTTTCTGGGTTTGGGATCTCAACTAGGGTCAGCAGCTCGATAGCGCGCTTGCGTGCCTCGGTAGGGCCAACGTTGAAGTGCGTGCGGATGGTCTCGATTATCTGGAACCCCACGGTGTAAACCGGGTTCAGTGCGGTCATCGGCTCCTGGAAGATGTAGGCAACTTCCTTACCGCGGAACTTGCGAAGCGTGGCGCTGTTGGTGCCAAGCATCTCGGTTCCCTTAACCTTCACCGAGCCAGAGGTGCGGGCGTTCGAAGCGAGCAGACCCATCAGGCCCATCGACGACGAAGACTTGCCTGAACCGGACTCACCAACGATGGCGAGCACCTGCCCGGCCTTCACCTCGTAGTTCATGTCGATGGCCGCAGGATAAAACTCGCCCTCCACCCAGAATTCAACGTTGTAGTTTTCTACCTTGAGAATTACGTCTTGCGAAATAGTCATTTCAAATGTTCCTGTCTGCTACTTGCGCTTTGCGAAGGTTGCGCGGAGCAGGTCCTTGCGGCTAATGCGGCGTCGCTGACGTGGGTCGAAGGCATCGCGCAGACCGTCACCAATGAAGTTGACGCACAGCGCGATGGAGATAATGAGGACACCTGGCCAGTAGAACAGCCACGGGCTGATGGTGAAGGAATCCTGGTAGTTGGAGATCAGCGTACCGAGCGAAACATCCGGAGATTGAACGCCGAAGCCGATGTACGAGAGCGCTGTTTCGAGGAGAATCGCACCGGCAAGCATCAGTGTGACCGAAACGATAATCACGCCCATGGCATTTGGCAGAATGTGCTTGAAGATGATGCGCACGTTCGATGCACCTGCAACTCGGGCTGCATCAACAAACTCTCGCTCACGCAGGGTGAGGAACTCACCTCGCACCAATCGGGCAAGTCCCGTCCAGCTGAAGAAGCCAAGGTAGACGGCCAGTGCCACCACACCAAGGTTTCCAAACTTGAAACCAATAACTGCGCCAATGATGATCGACGGGATGGTGATGATGAAGTCGGTGAAGCGCATCAGCACTGCATCGACCCAACCTCGGAAGTAGCCCGACACTGCGCCGATAACGGTGCCAAGCAATCCTCCGATGAATCCAACAACTAGCATCACCATGATCGATTGCTCCGCGCCACGCATTACAAGCGCAAAGTAGTCGTGACCGATTGGGTCCTGGCCGAACGGATGTGCAATGCCCGGGCAGCCAATGGAACCCTTGCAGAACACGCTGTCCTGAATCTCGGTCATGGAGTGAGGCCACCATCCCGGAATGGTAATCGGGTGTTTGGCGGTTCCCAGGTGAATACCCGATGCCGAGTACACGAACAGGGTGATGAACACGAGCGCAATCAGCGAGATAACTGCTGGCTTGTGACGGAAGAAACGGCGGCGAATGATCTGCCCCTGGCTAAGACCCTCGGTCTCGTGCAGAGCGATAGCGTTTTCGTTCGCCTCGGTGGTGGCTTCCACTGCGGATTTCTTTTTAGTCGCCATGATTACTTACCAACTCGAATTCGTGGATCTAGTGCGGAGTACAGAAGGTCTGCCACCAGGTTGGCCATAACTGCCATGAACGAGGTGATGGCGAAGACGCCCATCAGAAGGTTTAGGTCCTGGTTACTAATTGCAGCCCTAAACAGGGTGCCCATTCCGTGCCAGTTGAAGACAGACTCGGTGATGATTGCTCCACCAATAACGCCGGCGAAGTCGAAGGCCATCAGGGTGGTGAGCGGGATCATCGCGTTGCGAAGAGCGTGGCGAACAATAACGACACGCTCGCTCAAGCCCTTTGCGCGAGCGGTGCGGATGTAGTCCATGTTCATAACCTCGAGCAGGCTGGCACGCGAGTAGCGAACGTAGCCAGCGAACGAGATCAGCGTCAGCGCGATGGTCGGAAGCATCACGTGAACCAGAGCGTCCATCAGGTCGATCCAGAAGTTGTGGACCGAGAGACGAACGCTTATTTCACCGATGGTTGGAATCGGACGAAGGTTGATTCCGTCAGCCTGAATGTAAACACCCCACACCTTATAGAGCTTCTCGATCAACAGGAAGAATCCTGCGAACACAGCAGTGAGCACGGTGGTGCGGATGGCCGCGCCGCGGTCAACCTTTACAAACACCAAGGCCGCAATAACGGCGATCACGATGAGGCCCAGGGTTGGAGCGACAAACAAAAGAACGTTCATTCCCTTTGCGGACCAAAGGGCCATTACAGGGAAGTAAAGAACGATTGCGGCAAGAGCCACGGTGAGTGATGCGAAAAGCACCTTGCGGTTGTCGATGCCCGCGATGATGCTGGTCATGCCGATGGCAATGCCGATGCTGAGCAGGCCCACACCAACGATGCCGATGCCTGGCTTGAGGATCCAGTGCGTGACGTTGGCCAACGTCAGCAACACCGCAGTACCCGCGGCACCGATTGCGAACACAATCAAGACGCGCTTGCGACTGCCAGAAATGAATCCGGCCAATATGATGCCCGCGATGATTGACGCTCCAAGTATCCACGGGCCGGTTATGTTGCCATTGCCAAGGAAGTTATTGAACTCAATCGCCATGTACTGCTTTAGAAGAACGGCGACCCAGAAGATCGGCAGCGAGAACATGAGGAACGAGACGAAAGTCATTGTGTAGTCGAGGCGACTGTACTGGCGGATTGCAGTGATCACACCAACAGTGATGCCTAGAAGGATGGCGAGCACGGTTGCGCCAAGGACCAAGCGGATGGTGATCGGGATTGCAGCCGCAATCTCATTGGCCACATAGAGGCCATCGCGAGTCTTTCCAAGGTCTGCGTGTCCGGTGAAGATACCCAACACGCCCTGCAGCCAGTGGAAGTAGCGAATTGGTGGAGGAACGTTCAACTCAAGCTGCTTGGTCAGCTGTTGCATCAGGAACTCTTTGTTTTTTGCGCTGCTAACGCGCAGCTCGGCAAGCGGGTCACCCGAGTATGCCTCAAGGTTGTAGACGATGAACGACGAGCCGAAAAGAATGAGTAAGACGATGCCGAGGCGGCGTCCGATGTAGGCGAGCAAGTTTTTTCCGTTTCTGGGCAAATGCCCTATTCACTCAGATTGGGGGCACCCGATATCGGATGCCCCCAACTTTTGAGTTGAACCCTAAGAGAGGTCTAGACCGCTCTTAGAAGTGCCACTGCCAGAAGTTCCAAACCATGTTTGGAATCAGCGGGCTAGGCTTTACGCCCTTCAAGCTGCTGCTGTAGGCGGCAACCGATGGCCACTGGTACAGGTCCAGAGTCCAAGCCTGAGCGTTGATGATCTTGTCAGCGGCCAGGTACTTGGTGCGGATCTGAGCAGGGGTCAGCTTGGCCTCCAGGCTGTGCAGGATGTCATCCAGTGCGGAGTTGTTCCAACCGTAGTGGTTGTTAGCGCCGTCGCTCTGGAAGTTGCTGTTGTTACCGGTCTGGCTGACAGACTGTGGAGCCCATGCAAACATGGCTACGTCGTACTTGGCCTCGTCGAGGTGAGTCGACCAGCTTGCGGTTGGGGTGGTCGATACATCGAAGCCAGCCTTGGCCTCTTCAGCAGCGATCAGAGCGTTCTCGCCGATGCGGCGGTCGTTGCCCTTGAACAGCATGGTGATTGCAACCGAGTTAGAACCAGCAGCGGCGTTAGGGTACCACTTCTTGACCAGTGCCAGAGCGGCCGCGGTGCGGTCAGCCTGGGTTCCGGCGGTGAAGGTGGAAGAGCCGTTGGTCTTGATCAGGGTCGAGTAACCGGTCTGGCTTGGCAGCACGAAGTTGCTGTTAAGAACGGTTGCATCGGCCTGGTTCGAAGGGTCGTATGCCTGCGAAACTTCCTTGTTCACAATGCTCTGACGAGGCAGTGCGAGGAGGAATGCCTTACGCAGGTCCTTGGCCTTCTGGCCGTGGGAGTCTGCGAATGGACCGTTGTAGTCGGCTGCTGCTGGATCGTTCTCCAGTGCGCTGTTTCCAGTGCGCAGGTCAACGTGCTCGTAGGTCATGGTGGTACCAGTCTCTACGGTTACGCCCGAGCTGCCCTTGAGCTGCTGGTAGGTAGCGGTGTCTGGCTGACCGTCGTAAACGTCGATCTCGCCGTTAGCCAGTGCCTGAGCTGCTGGGGAACCATCGGTAACGAAGGTGAACACAACCTGCTTGATTGGGTTGGTCTTGGTCATCGCAGGACCCGAGGTGTACTTAGGGTTGAGACCCAGAGTAACCGAGGTGTTCTTGATGGCGCTCTTGACGATGAATGCACCGTTAGAAACCAGAAGCAGTGGGTTGGTGCTCGAGTCAACATCCTGGATGTTGTAGTTGTTCGACCAGATGGTACCCATGCCCTGCATGCGAGCAGAGGTGCCTGCAAGGCCAGCCTTGAAGTCTGCAACGAACTTGGCGGTTGCAGCCTTACCAGCCGAAGCGGTTGGCAGAGCAGTCTTGCCGTCCTGCATCAGCTCAAGGGCGTGAACTGGGAACGGAGCCGGGCTCTGGATCTCCCAGTCAGGCTGGAACGAGTCGTACTTAAGGGTCAGGCTCATCTGGTTCTTGGCCAGGCTGACGCTCACGATGTGGCTGTCGTAAGGCGAGCCGTAACCAACCGAGGTGAACTTGATTGGGTCGGAACCAGCTGGGTCTCCCAGGCCGGCCTTCTTGGAATAGGCCGAGCTAGAGATTACGTGAGTCAGCAGGAGGTCAGCAGCGGTAATAGGAACACCGTCGGACCAAACCTGACCAGCGCGAACAGTGTAGGTAACCTCAAAGTCGGTTGCCTTGTTCTTGGTGATCTTGTACGAACCAAAGCGGGTGTTCTGCACCAGGTTTGGCTCGTTGTTGTAGTACCAGAAGCCGGCGCTGGTTAGGTAGCCAACATCGCTGTTGGTAACCAGGTTGGTGTCTGGGGTGCTTGCGTTGAAAGAGGTAAGAGCCGAGGTCTCGTTGATGATGACCGAGCTCTTCGCCGCTGCATCTGCACCGGTTGCTACGAAGCTGACGGCCGTGGTGGTGGCCAGCAGGCTTGCTGCAACGATGGCAACAGAACGCATTGTGCGCTTTGCCTTCATGTTTTCTCTCCTTGAGTGTTTATCTCGGCGAGAAGGTTTTGCGCACTGTGACCTAGGTCTGCATGCCCATTTGCCTCATCGCTTTGGGTAACACCAAATCTAGACCCTATTTTCAGGATTTTCGAAGTCTTTTCGGTTTTAGACGCCTTTTTTACATGACGTTTACAAAACTGTAATTATTGTCGCCACCACCTGCGCACCGCTCTAGTAAACCTGCATCAACACTGATAATCTTTAAACGCATCGCAAGATGCCTTTGCTCCTGTTAGGGAAAGCTGGTGAAAATCCGGCACTGACCCGCAACCGTGAAGTTGTAGCCCTAGGCCGCAACAAGTCGGAACGCCTAAGAGAAGCAATTGACTCCTTATAAATACCGTCGAGGTCTACGGGTGGAGTCGGATAGTCACTATCTGATACCCGGTCGGCATTAGCCACCGGGTTTCGTATTTTGGGTACCGCCTTCGCACTCAGACGCTTTATGCGAAAGGTTTGGCAATGTTCCAAGCAAAATCTGGGTCGCGTTTCATCGCAACCATCTCGGCCGCCGCTATCGCGGTTGCCGCATCCCTGTCACTAGTAACTCCGGCGAGCGCCGCCAATAGTTACGCAAGCACCGACGCCTTTTTGCAGGCTGGCTTTACCAATGGCCAGTTTGTAACGGGCTTCACTCCAGGAGTACCTGACTACGGCTTTTCGCTGGAGGCCCTGCTGCAGCGCAAGGCTTTGGGCGAGAGCACCAGCCAGTTGGCACCTGCGGTTTCTTACCTGCTGACCAACGGAACCAACACTGGTACCAGTAAGTCGGCTGCGGGTTACCTGTTTAATGCTGGCGTTGCAAAACTTGGTCTTACAGGCAAGTGGGCATTTGCCAGCGCAGTCCTGGGTGCCAAGAACCTGAGCAACCGCAAGGGTCTACTCACCGCCGCCATCGCAAAGCAGCAGCGCAACGGCGACTACCCAACCGATTCCAAGGCCAACACCTACGACCGCGCCTGGCTGGTACTGGCGTATGCCGCAAATGGCTACGACAAGCAGGCCGTTGCCCTTTCGCGCGCCATGCTTCGCTTCCAGATCGCAGACGGTGGCTGGGATGACGGCTACACGCTCGGCACTTCGTCGCCTGACGGAACTGGAATCGTGCTTCAGGCCTTGGCAGCGGTCAAGAGGCTAAAGATCAGCCCGCTGTACAGCAAGCGCATCGCGGGCGCCATGGGCAAAGCCGTTGACTACCTCAACGGCTCGCTGGTTGGTGGAACCCACTATGAGTCCTACGGCGATGCCAACGTGAACGGCACCGAGTACGCCGCGATGGGCCTGAACGCTGCCGGCAAGCCAAACCCCGCTGTCACAGGTTGGATTCGTTCGCAGCTGGTAGCCGACGGCGGCATCCAGACCCCTTGGTCGAGCGGCGCCGGCGACATCTACGCAACCGCCCAGGGTGCAATTGCTCTGCTCGGCAGCAGCTACATCGGACTCATCAAGTAGCAGGATATAAACATGAATCGCAAACTGCTGAGAGTAACGCTGGTTGGCCTAGTGCTGATTGTGGCGCTGGGTGCGCTGCTGCCATCGTTGCTCTCAGCGGTTGGCGTGAAGATTTCTCTGGGTCAAACACCAGTAGAGACTTCAAGGACCAAGTATGTGAACGGGGTCTGCTCTGCAAGCTCCCCAGGCACCACGCTGGTAATCGACTTCGGCACCTCATCCAAGCGGGCTTTAGTAGCGCGCTGCGCCATTGGTTTTGGCGCTAAATCGACAGACACGGGCTGGAGCCTGTTTACCGCCGCGGGAATCAAGGTTGAGGGAACTACCCAGTACCCAACGGGATTTGTTTGCCGCGTCGACAACTTCCCATCGCAGTCGGACCAGCCCTGCACAAGCACGCCAACCGAGGCCGAGGGTACCTGGGTCTATTACTCAGCCGCCAATTCCGGCAGCTCGTCGGGCGCCTGGAAGTTTCGCATGCAGGGCGCGGCGGTCACACACCCGGGTTGTGGCACCTGGGAGGGCTGGAGGTTTGTCACCCTCACCGATAAGCAGACAATAACCGCTCCTCGCATCGAGCCGAAGCCACAGGTTTGTCAGTACTAGTTGGCCGCGACAAAGCCTCGGCGCTAACTGCCACCACCTGGTGGTTGCTCGGCGTTGCTTTGGCGCTCAGCGCCAGCCTGAGCCACAACGCGTTGTTGTTGGGCTCTGTATCGTTCGTCTCGCTGGCTCTCATCGCCGTTTTTGCAGATCGCGAGCGAGGGCGAACCACCATACGCATTTACGGAACCATGGCAATCCTGGTGATCGTGCTCAGGATTGTGTTCCGAATCGTCTTCAACTCACCCACCCTGGATCCGGTTGCATTCAACCTTCCAACCCTGTCTGCTCAGGTAGGCCAGCTCCGCTTCTCTTACCTCGGGCCGGTCAGCTGGATCAACCTGGGCAGAGCATTCATCGATGGCCTGCACCTCGCGGCAATTATTCTCGCGGTTGCCATGGCAAACGCCGTTGCCAACCCGCGCAAGCTGCTGCGAGCCGCACCAACCGCGCTTTACGAGTTTGCTACGGCTGCCGCGGTGGCACTCAACCTCGCACCGCAACTGGTGACGAGCCTTTTTCGAGTGCGTCGGGCACGTGCGCTTAGGGGCGCCTCGAGTGGGCTTTCGGGTTTCGGTGGCGTGGTGGTTCCGGTCATCGAGGACGCAATCAATAAGTCGCTCGAATTGGCTGCGTCGATGGACGCCCGCGGGTTTGGTCGCACTGGACGCCAGAAGCCTGGAGCACTTGCCGCATCAAGGGCCGCGATTGCTCTGGCACTGCTGCTGATGGCAACGGCCACATATCTGCTGCTCGCCGGTCATTCTGAGGTTTGGCTGCCAGTCACACTCGTTGCCATTGCCCTCGGCGCGGTGTCCGCTTCGATGCGCCTTGCCAACCTGCACCAGGTTCGCACCAGGCTCGTGATCCAGCGGCGGACCGCGATGGACATACTGATTCGCCTTGTGGCTTTGGCGCTGCTAATCCTGGTTGCCGCCGCACAGCTACCCAGCGATGCCGCGCTAAGGTGGCTATCTTGATTAGCCTGAGAGACGTAACCTTCACCTTTTCGGGCGCCGAAAGCCCAACTCTCGGGAGAGTAAACCTAGATTTCACTTCGGGCGAATTTGCCCTAATTGCCGGGCCAACCGGCAGCGGCAAGAGCACCCTACTCAAGCTGATGATTGGACTTGCACCTCACTTCACCGGCGGTTCGGTTGCCGGTTCTATTCAGATAGATGGGCACGAATACTCGGGCCTCCAGCCTCACGATTTTGCTAGCCGCGTGGGTTATGTGAACCAGCAACCCGAGGGTTCGTTCGTGAGCGACACGGTTTTCGAAGAGCTGGCCTTTGGCATGGAACAACTTGGCATAGAGCCAGAGACCATGCGCGCCCGCATCGATTACGTGGCAGAAACCCTGAACCTCACCCACCTGCTCCAATCCTCGCTCGATTCCCTCAGCGGCGGCGAACAGCAGCGGGTGGCGATTGGTGCGGCGATAGCCGGCGGTCAGCAGATACTGCTGCTGGATGAACCAACCAGCGCGCTGGACACGGTCTCTGCCACCACTCTGCTGGCTGTGTTACGCAGGCTGAGTTCGCAGGGCATCACCGTAATCATGGCCGAGCACCGCATCGAGCGACTGCTAGGTAGCGTTGACTCGCTCACCGTTGTGCACGGCGATGGCACAGTTAGCAAGGTCAAGGCCATCGATGGCTACGATCAACTGCTGCGAAATAACCGCATGGTGCCGCCAGTGGTGGAGCTAGGCCAAAAACTGGGATGGACTCCCCTGCCTTTGACGATCTCTCAGGCCGCCGAAAAGTGGCGCTCCGAGCCGGCCGAATGTGCCGCCCGCGGTGGCGTGGAGCCCGGCGATACCGTGCTTTCGGCGGTCGACGTGAGCGTGAACTACGGCGAGGTTAAGGCAGTTTCTAGCGCTAGCCTGTCGATGCGCTCTGGGAGTATCTCGGCCCTGGTTGGCCCAAACGGATCGGGCAAGTCCAGCCTGCTCTGGGCGTTGGCGGGCGAACTGAAGCACGCCGGAAGTGTTAGCTTCGGCGACGGCGTGGAGCCGGCAAGCCTCAAGCCTTCGCAGCGGCTGGCCAGACTTGCGATGGTTCCGCAGAACGCCAGCGACCTCCTGATGCTGTCCTCTGTTGGAGCGGAACTTGCAGAGTCTGACGCCTTTGCCGAGATGGCCACTGGCACCACCGGACAGATCTTTGCGAGTCTCTCCGGACGAATCGACCCCAAACGCCACCCTCGCGACCTATCCTCGGGTCAACAACTCTCGCTTGTCATCGCGATGCAGTTGGCGAAGGGGGCTGGCATACTGCTGCTGGACGAACCCACCCGCGGTCTCGACTACGTTGCCAAACATCGCCTAGCGGAGCAATTGCTATCGCTAAGGGATGACGGCAAGGCAATTCTCATTGCGTCCCACGACATTGAGTTTTTGGCGTTAGTCGCCGATAGCTGCAGCCTCATTTCGCACGGTGCGCTCGCGCCATTCGGCCCAGCCAACGATGTTCTCTCAACCCTGGCAGAACACGCGCCGCAGATCTGGCAGGTCACGCATAGGGTTGCCACTGTGGCGGAGGTACTCGCATGAAGTTGACCTCTCGTTTGGTAGTTGCCGCAGTTGCGCTGGTTTCGCTCGCGTTGTTTACCTGGCCACTCTTTGTTTCGGTGGAGAGCTCGCAGCAGCAGTTCTTGGCCCAGACCATATTCCTGCTCCTAATGCCGGCTCTCCTGGCAATAGTCATCGTGGAGTTGGCCAGCGGCAAGCTGAACTCGCGCCAGATAGCCGTGCTCGGCGTGCTCATTGCACTCAACTCGGTGGTGCGCATGCTCGGTGCCGGCACTGCAGGAATCGAGACGGTTTTCTTCCTCATCCTGATTTCGGGCTACGCGCTAGGGTCAAGCTTTGGCTACCTCATGGGCACCGGTTCGTTGCTGGTCTCCGCGGTCCTCACCGGTGGGGTAGGGCCGTGGCTTCCGTTCCAGATGATGGCCGCGGGGCTCTTGGGATTTGGTGCCGGCACGATTCCTAAGACCAACATTAGGTGGTTGCGCACCACCTTGATGGGCGTCTACGCCATCGTTGGGGCATACGCCTACGGCGCACTGATGACCATGTGGAACTGGCCCTATCTGCTGGGCAACGGCACCAGCATCAGCTACCTGCCGGGTGCACCGGTGGCCGAGAACATCTGGCGCTTCGTGCAGTTTGAGATTGTGACCGGCGGACTGGTCTGGGACACGGGCCGCGCCGTAACCACGCTCGTGCTTGTCCTATTAACGGCGCCAGCCCTCCTCACAACCCTTGAGAGAGTTGCGAGAAGGGCCGAAATTCGGGTTGCCGACTAGATCAACTTGCCGCCGTAAACCGAGAGCAGAACTGTGAGAACCGCTGCGGCTGCGAAAAGAGCCAGGTTGATCTTGTAGGTGTACTTGAACTCGCCACGGGCGATGTGCATGATGATTGCAACAACCATCACTGCGGTCAGGCCAGCTGCCGCTGCAACGCCGAGAGGCTGTGCCCAGCTGAAACCAACGAACTCTGCTGCGAGTGGTGCAAGGATGATGCCTGCTGCACCAGCAAGCTCTAGAGCGGCGATGGTGCGGGTTACGCCCTCGCCGGCCTTGGCGGTCCAGCCCATGCCTGCCTCGGCGAGGGTTGCCATTGGCGCGGTCAGCTTGAACTTGCCGGCCTTGAAGTACGCGAGTGCGAGGAATGCGGTAAGTGCCCAGGCAACTACAACTGCTGCGATCTGCATTTTGAAACCTTTCGGTGAAGTTTGTTCTTGTAATAGGGACGATTTCCGTTTACAGTTGTAAGTAAAGCACCCCTTTACAGATTTTGTCAAGTGGGGCTTTACTAAAATTTTTCAAATAGAGTTTTCATTAGGTTCCGGAAAGGCAGACCATGGACATCAAGGCTCACGCAGAGCGTCAGGGCGACGCCTGGGTTGTCACCTGCCCAGAACTGGATAACTTCACAACCACCGCAAAGCGCCTAGACAAGGCGGAGGAACTCATCAAGGCCCTCGCGTCCAAGCAGCTTGGGGAGTCCATCTGCGACATCGTGGTTACCCTCGAGGCAGTCATGCCGGGCATCGTCTGCGACATCGAGAAGGCACAGTCCAAGATGGTCGAGGCCAACAAGATGCAGGAAGAGGCTTCGGCCGAAATCCGCGATGTTGTGCGCCGCGCCCGCGAACAGGGCCTTACTATGCGCGATATCGCCGTGATGCTAAACGTTACGCCTCAGCGCGTCGCCCAGCTCTGCGACTGCTAGTGAGCCCTAAGCCAACAAAAAGTTAGTGCCGCCAAGTAGGTAGGCGCCAGTTTCTCCATACCGCCAGCGCTCGCAGCGCCGTGATGAATATTGCCGCCGCCCAAAGCGAAACCGCGTTTGGCCAGTTGAAGGCATCGCCTAGAACCACAATCCAGCCACCGGTAAAAGCAACCACCGCGTATGGTCTGTGATCCAAAAACACCTGGGGCACTTCGCGCACCGCAACATCGCGGGCCACTCCCCCAACTATTGCCGTGAACGTTCCCATCAATACGGCGATGATTGGCGGTTGGTTCATTTCTAGAGCAATCTGCGTGCCGCCGGCCGCAAATATGCCTAGGCCAATTGCGTCCGGCCACTGCACAACCCGCTCGGTTAGCGCCATGTGGCTGCGGCGCAGGAACAGCAACGCCAGGAAGCTCATGGCAATGATGATGTAAACCCAGTAGTCGTACTTCACCCAGAAGAATGGGCGGCGATCAAGCAGGATGTCGCGGAGTGTGCCACCGCCGAAAGCCGCCATTGCTGTGACCATGGACATGCCAACTAGGTCTAGTTTCTTGCGAGCGGCCTCGAGCAGACCGGAAACCGCGAATGCAAAAATGCCTAGCGACTCAAAGATGAGGTTTCCGTAGGAAACCCACCAGTCCAATACCTCGGGCGGTTGCTGCATGAATCAATTGTTGCAGATTGGGCGGCTATCCGTCGATTGGGTTGTCTGGACCACTCAAGGTGAGCTGGTAAAAGACGAGGTCCAGCCAGCGGCCAAACTTGAAACCCACCTGAGGCAGCGTGCCCACGAGTTGAAAGCCGGCCTTGCGGTGTAGAGATATGCTCGCCTCGTTGTCGGCGTCGATTGCGCCGATCATGGCGTGTTTACCTGCCTCGCGAGCCGCGTCCGTGATGGCTACTAGCAATACCTTGCCCAGGCCCTGCCCACGATGCTGAGGCGCAACATAGATTGAGTGCTCAACCGTGTACTTGTAGGCGGGATAGGCGCGGAAAGTGCCGTAGCTGGCAAACCCAAGCAACTCACCGGTTTCAGCCTCGAAGCCAATGACCGGAAAACCACCTGTGTTCTTGGTCTCAAACCAGGTTTTCATGTTTTCCATGGTGCGCGGCAGGTAGTCGTAGAGAGCAGTCGAATTCACGATGGCATCGTTCAGGATGGCCAAGATTGCTTCGCCGTGGTGTTCGAGGGTGCATTCAACGCGAATTGGCTGAGTTTGGTTCACGTGTGAATACTATCGCCGAGACGAAGTTATGCAGTTTTCTTTGCGGATCCGTTGAGAAGCCAGTTGCCAAAGCCGCGCGAGCGACGCGGAGGAGCCCAGATGAAACTGCCGTGTTTGGCTGTAAGCAGCAAGAATTCGTGCAGTCCTGTTTGATTGTCCACCCTGTGAAGTATGGGGAGGCGAAGCTCTTCCGCTAGGTTCCGCAGCTCTTTGGCTGACTTCACACGCACCGCTGCTAGTTGCGCGTTGGCAGGAAACGCCTGGACCAAATAGAGTCGGCCAGTTAGCGCGTACATCGATGCGGAAGGTTCTGAAACGCCATAGCCGTCGTAAAGCCTGGCGGTTAGCAACCAAGTGACAAATAGCGACAAACAGAAACCAAGGAGGCTGACCAAACTCAGTGGCAGGAAGATTCGCCCAAGCTCGTAGTTCAGAAGGCTGACTAACCCGGTGAAAGTGGTTACCGCGAGCGACGCAAAGAAATAGCCGTACTCACTGTTTTTTCTGCCATCACGGCGCGGTTCCTTCGAGCCGAACGCAAGGGCCACCTTCAGCTCGTCGGTGAAGATACGTCTCCGCTTGGGCAGGTACGGTACAAGCCCAAGTGGTGCAGTGAGTGCGGCAAAGAGAAGCGGATTCTGCCGCACCCATCCCAGCGCAGCACCAGCCTGCGGAATGAAGAATCGGTACTTCCCCAGAATGTCATTCGTCTTAGTGGTTAGAGGGTCCACATAAGTATTGTTGTCACCCTTAGTGATCCAAGTTCCGTCGGCCGCCCTCTGATGCAAACGGTGAATAATGCGTCCTCCGCCGAGTTCCAGGACGATGAGGTCGCCTACTTCGTAGCCTGCCTGTTTTGTGGCAACAGCCAAATCACCAGTGTGCAGCTTGGGTTGCATGCTGTGACCTGCAACCAAAACAAAGGTGGCTGGGCCACCCAGGTTAGTCGGCGCGAGTGTAAGCCACCATCCCAAACCAAGCAGCGCAAAAAAGACCCAACCGATAATGGGCTGCGTCTTGCGCCAGCGTGAGCTTGATCCAGGGATAGTCATGGGATTGAGAATGCCCGCGGGCTGGAAAGGGAGACCCGCCCGCGGGCAAAATCAACTTTTTAGTTGAACGCTCCAGCGATGGTCACGCCGACTGCAGGGCTGCCAAAGCTGGCAACCGATGGGAGCGTGACATCAGCGGTGCCTGCTGCGATAGCGAGCGCTGCGGTGGAGTAAAGGCCAGTCAGGTGAGAGACGGAAGTACCAAGACCGCTGCCGAGGTAGGAGTAACCTGTCTGGGCCGAGCCGTCATTCCAGGTAATCTTCACCAAGGCAGGCAAAGTCTGGCAGGCCGCCTCGGTGATGGTTGGCGTTACGTCAACGCTGTGCACGTTGGCAGGCACGGCTGCGTCGGCAGTGTACGCGACAGCCACCGAGGCGGTGCAGACGGTTGCGTTTGCGGACCCACCCGCTGGCACGGCACCTGCATTGACGGTGAGCGACGAAGCGCCAGCCGCGGTCAGCGCGAACACAGTACCTACCGCCGCGATGGCCAGAATTGATTTCCTCATTTTGTATCCTTCCCCTGCTTGGAAAGTGTTGACCGTGGGGTTAGCCGAACACCTGTGAAGGTATTACCCGCACACTCCAATTCATATGAATGGTGACCGAATATTTTTACCAAGTTACGGATTTGATACAAAAGTCAAACTTAGGTATACCTAACTCGCACATTCCAAGCCGAGAAATCCGCACTTAAACGCACCCTCTCTCGCAATCTCGGCTTTTTACAATTTGAAAGTTGGAACAGGTTTGCCAAATGACCTTAAAGCAACAAACCCCAGGGGTTACCTGGGGTCTATTGATTGTGACTGATCACAAAAGTGGAGATGGGGGGAATTGAACCCCCGTCCAAAGCTTAGATTCGTGTACTTCTACGTGCGTAGCTTCACTGAAGTTTTACTCGGCCCCGGTCACAGCATGAAGCAACCAAACCGACGGGCCCAGCCTGAGTTTAAGTCCCGAGTAGCCCTAAGGCGTAACTACTCAGCTAGATCTCTAAATGACGCTAGGTTCCGTTACGAAATCAGAAACGGTCTAACGGACTTCGGGCTCGTGCGCTATTTAGGCAGCGAGGGCAAAGTCAGTGCGCTTAGCATTGGCACTTATGTTTTGCAGCGGACATTTACGAGTTGACGCTACATTCTCGGCACGCTTCTCCAGGAACCAGTAAACCCTGTCGAAACCGATCATCCCCATGTTTAGTTATCAAACCCCAATTTCTTGGGACTCCTCAAGGATACGACACCGCAGCGACATTTATCCTGTGAGTTTGTGGTGAGCTACCAGTCCTTGCCCTTGGTGCTCATGGCGCGAGCCGCCTCGCGCTTGTCCTGCTGCTCCTTCAGGGTCTGACGCTTGTCGTATTCCTTCTTACCCTTGGCAAGAGCAATCTCAACCTTGGCGCGACCATCCTTGAAATAGAGGCTCAGCGGAATGAGAGTGTAGCCACTCTCTTTAATCTCGCGCGCCAGCTTGTTTATCTCAGCTCGGTTGAGCAGCATCTTGCGACGACGACGGGTGAGGTGATTGTTCCAGGTGCCCTGTGAATACTCCGGGATGTGCACGTTTTCCAGCCAGGCCTCACCGAATTCAACGGTGGCGTAGCCATCGATCAGCGATGCACGACCCGCGCGCAGTGCCTTCACCTCGGTGCCCGAGAGCACGAGCCCCGCCTCGTAGACGTCCTCGATTAAATAGTCGTGCCTGGCCTTACGGTTGGTGGCAACAACCTTCTGACCCTTTTCTCTTGGCACAGTGAACTCCCGCTAAAACAAAATCGCAGCCCGCTTTGGGCTAGCGTGACAGTTTATCAAACTGGGCGAATCTGACTAGATGCGCAGGTAACGGCGAATGGCAACACCTGATGCCAGCGCCGACAAAATCACACCGATTCCCACCAGGATTGGCGCAACCACGAGCGCTTTACCAACCCCAACAAAGCTGGTGAACGGAAGCACCTGGGCCAGATAACCCTGAACAAAGAAGTGCACAATTCCAAACACAACGCCGCTTGCCAAAACACTTCCGATGGTTGCGGCCACAACGCCCTCCAAAATGAACGGCAGCTGAATGGTGAAGTTGGAGGCACCAACGAGGCGCATGATGCTTAACTCGCGTCGGCGCGAGAGCGCGCTGAGGCGAATAGTGGTGGAGATCAGCAGCGCTGCGGAGAGCAGCATAAGAACGGCAACACCGATGGCTGCCAGCGAGGCCGCATTCAGGATGCTGAAAATCTGATCGAGATAGCTGCGCTGATCGCGCACCTCTTCCACGCCTGCCACACCGTTGAAACTCTGGGTGATGATTGCGCTCTGGTTTGGGTCCTTGAGTTTCACCCAGAAGGTCTCGTTCAGCTGGTTTGGCTGCACGTACTGGGCGATTGACTCACCCTTGAACTCCTGTTCGAAGTTCTGGTAGGCCTTCTGGTGGTTCTCAAAGTAGTAACGCTGAACATAGGGCTTAATCAACTGGCTGTCTAGGCGTTGCTCAACAGTGGTCTTCACGTCGGCGCTTGCCTCACCCTGCGGGCAGGCCGCGCTGGGGCTGGAATCGGTGCAGAGATAGATGGCAACCTGCGCGCGGTCGTACCAGTAGTTCTTCATCTGGGTGATCTGGAACTGCAGCAGCAACGCGGTGCCCACGAAGGTGAGCGAAACCAGTGTCACTAGGACGATTGAGATAACCATCGAGACATTGCGGCGAAGCCCGTGCCCAACCTCGCCTAGCGCGTAGCCGAGCCTCATTCTTCTTCCTCAATGGTCACGGCGGGGGCAGCAACAGAGGTGGCCTCACCGGCAAGCAGGTATCCGGCGTCGCGGGCATCGGAGACAATCTTGCCCTGACTCAAAACCACCACGCGCTTCTGCATGCGGTCAACGATGCCGCGGTCGTGGGTTGCCATGACTACCGTGGTACCAGCCGCATTGATGCGCTCAATCAGGCGCATGATCTCCTCTGTGGTGGCAGGGTCGAGGTTTCCCGTTGGCTCGTCCGCCAGCAGGATTGCTGGCTTGTTCACAATGGCGCGAGCCAGGGCCACGCGCTGCTGCTCACCACCGGATAGCTCGCTCGGCAGGTTGTTGGCCTTGTGGCCGAGGCCAACCATCTCTAACACGTCTGGAACGGCGGTCTGAATGAAGGCACGACTCTTACCAATGACCTCAAGGCTGAAGGCCACGTTCTGGGCAACAGTCTTGTTTGGCAGGAGCCGGAAGTCCTGGAACACCATGCCCATCTTGCGGCGGAAGTACGGCACTCTGCGACCCGGAATGCGGCGCAGGTTCTCACCCAAAACGTGGACGATGCCACTGTTTGGAACGTCCTCGCGAAGAATGAGCCGCATCAGGGACGACTTACCGGAGCCCGAGGCTCCCACCAGGAAAACAAAGTCGCCCTTGTCGATCTCGAGAGAGACGCCGTCAAGCGCCGGACGGTTTGCGCCACGGTACTGCTTGGTCACGTTGTCGATGCGAATCATGGTGGCTTTAGCCTAACTTTTGCCCCTGTGAAAACCGTGAGGGCGCACCGATGAACCTATGCCGCGGAAGACTTACGCCAGCGAATACCCGCTGTGATGAAGCCGTCGAGGTCGCCATCGAAGACTGCATCCGGGTTGTTCACCTCGTACTCGGTGCGGAGGTCCTTCACCATCTGATAAGGGGCAAGCACATACGAGCGCATCTGATCTCCCCATGATGCAGTGGCATCTCCCGCCAGCTGCTTCTTCTGGGCTTCCTCTTCGCGCCTGCGAATTTCGAGCAGGCGACTCTGCAGAACGCGCATGGCCGAAGCCTTGTTCTGAGGCTGGCTCTTCTCGTTCTGGCAGGACACCACGATTCCGGTTGGAAGGTGGGTGATGCGAACCGCTGAGTCGGTGGTGTTAACCGACTGCCCGCCCGGGCCGGACGAACGGAACACGTCAACTCGAATCTCGTTGTCCGGAATCTCGATGGCATCGGTCTGTTCAATAACGGGAACAACTTCAACCGCTGCAAAGGATGTCTGGCGCTTGCCTGCCGAGTTGAACGGGCTCATGCGAACCAGGCGATGGGTTCCCGCCTCAATAGATAAGTTGCCGTAGGCGAACGGCGCATCCACCTCAAAAATTGCGCTCTTGATGCCCGCGCCCTCGGCGTAAGAAATGTCCATCACGGACGCCTTGTAGCCGTGCTTCTCCACATAGCGCAGGTACATGCGCATGAGCATTTCGGCAAAATCAGTGGCATCATCGCCGCCCGCGCCAGCGCGAATAGTGATGACGGCGCTGCGCTCGTCGTACTCGCCGTTCAGCAGGGTCTGAACCTCTAGGTCCGAGACGACCTTCTCCACGGATGCAAGCTCGCGTTTGACCTCGGCCTGGGTCTCGGCATCCTGTTCGGCATTGGCCATCTCGACCAACACCTCCATGTCATCGATGCGACTCATGGCATCCACCACACGCTTCAGCTGAGCTTGCTTGTGGCTCAGCGCGCTGGTCACCTTCTGCGCCTCATCGGGGTTGTCCCAGAGGTTTGCCGCACTCGCCTGAGCCTCGAGCTCGGCAATCTGCGACCGTATTTTTGGGAGGTCAACCACAGCACTCACGCTTGCCATGGTGTTGCGAAGCGCGCGGATTTCAGCTGTGATGTCTAATTCGGCCATTTGCTTCAAGTTTAAGCCCTGCCATCCAGCCCAAACCCACCGAGAAACTAGGAAAAACACCATGGCGTAGGCTGTTTTGGTGAGCATTCCGCAGTTCAGAAAACGAGACCTAGTCTTTCCCGTTTTTGTGCCATCGATGCTCTTTTCCTCTGGTGAAGGTGCGATTATTCCCATCTTGCCAACCGCGGCAGAACACCTTGGCGCCAATCTACCCACAGCGGGTCTGGTTGCCGGCCTCACCATGATCGGCACGGTGGCGTTCGACATTCCCGCTGCAAAGCTGGTTCACAAACTCGGCGAGCGCCGCGCCATGATGTGGTCCTCCTGGGTTGCCGCAACAGCAATTATCGGGGCGATGCTGGCAACGAACCTCTTGCTAATGGGTCTTGCCGTTTTCGTGGCTGGCGCCATGATCTCCACCTTCGCGCTTGCCCGTCACGCGTTCATGAGTGAGCACGTTCCACTTACGCACCGCGCCCGCTCCCTCTCGCTGCTGGGCGGCATGTTTAGAGCCGGCGCCTTTATTGGTCCGATCGTGGCATCGGCAGTCATCTACATTGCTGGATACAACTTTGTTTACCTGGCAGGCGCAATTTTGTGCCTGGCTTCGGGCCTGGTCTTGCTAATGGCTCCCGCCGATGCCGTGCCGGATTCCGCCAGCCGACACCAGGGCAGCACGCTTGCTATTGCCAGGCGCGAGTGGCGAAAACTGGCAACAGTTGGAATGTCCGCCACCATCATTGGAATGCTTCGCACCGTGCGTCAACTCGGTCTGCCGCTCTGGGCGCTCTACATTGGCCTGCATCCCGGCACTTCCGCGTTCATAATCGGCGTGGCAGGATTCCTGGACTTCGTTTTGTTCTACGCCAGCGGTCAGATCATGGATCGCTGGGGTCGCCGGGCCGCTCTTGTGCCAACTTCGATTGGAATGACGCTGGCACACTTTGCCCTGGTGTTTGCCCACGATGAGACCGGGTTCCTGGTTGTCGCCGTGCTTATGAGCCTTGCCAACGCGCTAGGCTCCGGGATTGTCCTTACTCTGGGCGCAGATCTCGCGCCTCATGATGCAAGGCACGAGTTCCTTGCTGCCTACCGCCTGCTCATAGACTCCGGCATTGCCCTGACACCAGTGCTGCTCTCGGCCCTGACAGTTGGAATCACCCTGCCCGGCGCAGTGCTCTGCTTTGCCGGCGTGAGTGTTGTTGGCGCATGGCTGGGATGGAAGTACCCGCCTAAATTCGGCATTCGCTAGTTGCTGGCGCCTAACGTCCCTCCGCCGAGCTTTGCGCACAGACCCGGGCAGCCGAAACCTGCTGACATAACCTCACACTCGCTCTTCCCGGACTCGGAGACCTGATGGCATCGATTGCGAGATTTTCAGACCCGTACATTTCGCCGAGATCCCCAATTGCCCAAGCTGTCAGCTGTGCCTCGCTGGCGGTTTGACCGTTTAGCCTCATGGCCAGGTCTAGCGCCACGGAATCGGTGGCGGCGTTCACTCGGCGCTGCGCTTCGAGCAGTTGCCCCGCCCTCAGGAAGCCGACGGACAGGACGATAAGGAAGATAACGCCGAAGAGAAAAATGGGGAGGGCGGAACCCTGATCGCTTTCCAAGCGGCGTGCGTCGCGGCTCATTTTTGCACCCGCATCACGGCCTTTTCGCTTATCCCCAGCAGCCGCACCCGCGCGCGCACCAGGCTACCGTCAATCCTCACAGTGTAAGCAATTTGGTTTGTTGCGATACCAAGGTCATCGGCAACCAAGCCAACCGCAACAAGCCATTCCGCGGCCCCGCTCTGATCTCGGGACTCGATGCGCACCAATTCGCGTGCCAGCTGCTGGGCGGCTAGTTTGTGGCGTTCAACAGCAAACAGGTTCAGGCTTCCAACGGCTATCAGTATCGGTGCGACCAAACCGAACACAAGTAACTCCACCCCGATGTTGCCGACCTCGGATCTAGCGATACTCATCAATTGCCTGCGAACTCTGCTCAATGGTTATTCCGCCAAACCCCAGAAGCGGGCTGGTTAGCCTGACAACAACTCGGCTGGTGCTTGCCGAAACCAATTGGCGGTGTTCAACGCTCACCTCTGGCACCAGACCGCCAACAATAGATGCAGTTGCCAACCTGGCAAGGCCTAGAACGTCTGCATCGGAGGCATCGGCGGTGGCTGCGAGTGTTGCGCCCTCGGAGGCCACATCGTATGCAACCAGAGAGAGGTAGCCGGCAAAGATTATTTGACTTGCAGCGATGAGGGCGAGAAATCCGGGAATCCCGAAGGCCAGGAATTCAATCGGGGCGGAACCACGATCAGAATGTGACAACTTTGGTTACCGCCTGATTGAAGATTCCGGTCAGGGCCGGGGCGGCTAAACCCCAAAGCACCACCACGAGACCGGCTGTCATAAGGGTGATCAGCACCCAACCCGGGACGTCCCCGCGGTCGCTATGCAGGTGCTTTGAGAACTTACTTTTGGATTCTTTTCTAGTCATGTGACCAGTTTGAAGCGGTGCGGAATATGACGGTGAAAGTTATCCACAACTGGGTGACGCCGGCGTTACAGACCCCTGAACATTAGGCGACACTGCGAAATCAGCGACGAAATCAGATTCTCAACAGCTAGTTCAGCGGTGAGCGGGCTGGAGAGTAAGACAAAGGCGATTGCCGAAATATTGACGGCCAGCGCTGCGGCTTCATCGCCGGAGGTTTTGATGAACTTTGCAATTAGGCGCGCTGTTTGAGCCTCGGTGGCCTGCATGTGGGAAATCGCTTGAGCATGGTTCGGATCTCCCGGGTTACCAAACATAACCTCGCGAAGGTACGCTCGCCCGTTTTCAACGTTTTTACGATTGCAGGCAAAAACCGGAGCCCAGAGCGCTTCAAGTGCGCCAAACAGTTCATCGCAGGATTCTGATGCCGGTATTCCAGCCTCAAGCGCTGCCTCATAGTCAGTGTTCTGCGCCAGAAGCAGTAGCTCGCCCTTGGTTTTGGCGTACAGAAACAGCGTTCCAACTGCAACGTCTGCGCTTTTGGCTACGGCCGCCGTGGTGAGGCCTGAGGCGCCAGAAATTGATAGCAGTTCCTTGGCTGCGGCCGTTATTCGTTCAAGCTTCGCGCTCTTGTTCCTGGCCCGCCTGCCGGCAGGCGGGGTTTTTTCGCCACTCACAGCAACCTCTGGCGTTCCATCTTGTTCACAACTATCAATCTAGGACGACAACTGCCTTTCCACGTCGCACCTTGCCCTGAACCAGGTCTGCCAGCGCCTCCGGCGCATGTTCAAAGGAGTAGGTTCCGCCAACGAACGACCTGATTATCCCAGCCTCGATGAGGCGGGTGAGCTGGTTCAGCTGTGCGCCACTTGGTTGCATGAACATGAAGCGGTACCGCACGCCGAGCTTGGCCGCCTTTCGGGTTACCTTTGCGGCCAGCAGCTTCACCAGGAGTGACACAACCGGATTAGCGTTCAAGCGTTTTGCGAACTCTGCGTCTGCCGGTCCGGTGAGGCCAATCGCCAGACCGCCTGGCTTGAGAACCTCGAGAGACTTGAGGAGGGTTTCGCCGCCCACGCTGTCCAAGACAAGGTCGAAGACCCGACCCTGCCCCGAAAAGTATTGTTTTCTGTAGTCGAGAACCGTATCGGCGCCTAGGTCTGCTACGAACTCACGATCGGCGGCACTTGCCGTTGCCGTGACGTGGGCACCTAGGTGTTTGGCCAACTGAACCGCGATGATGCCCACGCCGCCTGCACCTCCGTGTATAAGCACACGTTGGCCCGGTGCCAGCTTGGCGAGTTCAATCAAGCTCTGCCAGGCCGTGAGACCAACCAAGGGGACGGCAGCGGCTTGCTCGAAGGTGAAACCCGCTGGCACTAGCGATACCTCAGACTGCTTTATGGCCACACGCCCGGTGAGCGCGCCACCGCCACTGGTCGTTGGCCGAGAATACACGTGGTCCCCAACCTTGAAGTTGGACACGTTCGCACCAACAGCAGCCACTACACCAGAGACATCGTGCCCCAGGACAAATGGCATTGCAACCGGCATCAAAGCCTTGAACTCGCCGCGGCGCATCAACTCGTCGAGGTGATTGAGGCCAATAGCCTTCACCTCGATCAAGATGTCATCGACGCCCACCGCGGGCTCTGCGATTTCAATCTGCTGGATTGGATTCTTGTAACTGGTAACCGCCCAGGCTTTCATGGCCAACTCTCCGAGCCATAAATAATGACTCTACTCAATAATGAGTATAGTCATTTTTCGATTGCTCGCAAAGCATTTAGACTCCTAGCTCAAACATTCCAAGACTTGGAAACACAGCGAATGCCACCGTCACCGGCAGGATCACAAACACCAACGGAACAAGCATGCGAACCTCGTTACGCCCAGCGGCCTTCATCTGTTGCACTTTGAATTGGTTTCGCGCAGAGTCCGCCATCTGAAGCAGTTGCCTACTCATGGGCGTTCCCCTAGAAATGCCAAGCCGCAGCTTGTTGGCCAGCTCAGCAACCAAGTGCGACTTCTCCTCGGAGGCCATCGCCGAAAGCGCGGAGTCGAGGTTCTCCCCCAGCTTCAACCGCAGAGAAACCCGCGCCAGGGCATTGGCGAAATTGCCCTCGGCACCCGACGCCGCCTCCAGAACCGCATAAATGTTTTCGCCGTTCTGCAACCTTGCCGCCATGATTTCCAGCTGCTGAGGAATCTCAGCCAACAGCGGTTCGGCCTGAGCCGCCGCACCCACGCCAAACCATGAGACCCTGCCCGGCGTGATGGGCTGCCGTTGGAATATTCGGGACTGAAGCCGGTTACTGATCGCCACTGAACACTCTCCTAGATTGCGGAAGTTTTGAGAGACCAAGGATGGCGGCGTAGGCCACGATGCAGGCGGTTAGACCGACAGCCAAGAGAGCTAAACCTTGGGGAGACGCGTAAAAGGCGTGCGCCTCGGGTCGCTGATTTAGGAAAAGCAGAATGAGCCAGGGTGAAGCCAACCCCAACTTCGCGGTGCCAATCACCCATCCCTGTTTGGCACTTAGTTCGGATTCGGTTGCAAAGTCGGCCCTTATAACTGCGGAGAGCCTATCTAGGTTGGCCACCAGCCCGAAGCCGCCGCTGCGATGAGTGACAAGAAGTAGTTCTACAAGTTGATCGGCATAGGGGTTGCTGAGTTCAAGGCGAAGCCACTCAAGCGCTTGAGGAAGCGGATAGCCAGATTCGTCAATCTTTCGAAACAGCGCGAAGGAGTCTCTCAGTTGTCTTGGTCCCACTTGCCCAAGCGAAGCCAGAGCGTCAGTCAGATTCAGTCCCGACGCCACCGCCGAAGCGAGCGACTCCGCAACTTCTGGAAGCGCCCTGCTCAGCGCCCTCGCCCTCTGCGCTGTCACCTGCTTTAGACCTTCCACGATTGAGGCAAGGCCAAAGGCAAATACCGCTAGGCCGAGCCCGAGAATGTCAGATAACTTCACCACGCTAAGGGCGGCGGCCATGATGACAAAAAGCGTGAGCCCCAAAAACCTAGGCGCGGAGAGGTGGCCGAACCCGGCCTCTCTAAGGAGGCTCCTAAACCACTTCAAGGCCAGATCCTCTCAGCTATGGGCATTCCATCCTCACTTGGTAGAACGCGAGCCAGTTCCACAACTCGGCGCACTCCATCGCTGCCAATGGTGCAGTGCGCTACCAGATTGATTGCCGAAGCAACCGTGGCCCGAACGAACTCGCTCGAGATATTGGGGCCAGCCAAGAGTGGCAGCGTGCAGAGCTTTGAGATGGCCGCGGCTGCCGAATTGGCGTGGATTGTGCAGATTCCCGCGACACCCGAGTTCATGGCAACCAGCATGTCCAGCGCCTCGGCCTCGCGCACCTCGCCAACCACGAGCCGGTCGGGCCGCATTCGCAATGACTCTTTGACCAACCTGCGAAGCGCAATCTCACCTTTGCCTTCGAGGTTTGGTTGCCGACACTGCATCGCCACCCAGTCCCCAAGGGTTGTCCTTATCTCGAACGTTTCCTCGCAAGTAACCAGCCTGGTTGACGCTGGAAGTTCTTCGAGTAGCGCGCAAAGCAGTGTGGTTTTGCCTGAGTGAGTGGAACCGGAAATTAAAACATTGGCCCCCTCCGCGATGGCCGCCCTGAGGATTTCGGCGGGTTTGACAGCCACGGAACCGAGTCTTTCAAGGTGACCGAGCCCCCACACAAGCGCTGGAAACTTTCGAATATTTATAGCCCAGTGACTCGCAGTAACATCTGGGATTACAACGTGCAGTCTGGAGCCGTCAGGGAGCACGGCATCAGCAAAGGGTATCGAGGTGTCAACCCTGCGACCACTGTGACGAAGCATCCTCAGCGTAAGCGTGCGGATCTCGTCGTCTGAGAGGACGCACTCTTGGACCACAACCTCGCCAGCCCTAGCAAATATAATCTGGTTTGGGCGGTTCACCCAGATCTCTTCGATGGATGAATCGTCCAGCAGGGGCTGAAGTACGCCGAAACCCGTCAGCGCGTCTGTGGCCCGAGCCCTGAGCTCGGTTTCAACTTGAAGTTGAACTCCCGCAAGAGCTAGCGAATCGATTGCTCCGTCCAGCGCAGCCGAAACCATGTCCGGGGCGACCGATTGCCCTTCGAGCAGAATGCCACGTACTTTGGCCGTGACGTCCTCTAGTAGTGACATCCGAACCCTCCCATTAATTTCTGGAACGGTTAGAGATTGCCAAAGACCCCGCAGACGGGGAGAAAGTTATCCACAACGTGGGCTAGAATAGAAGGCATTGCGGGAGTGGCGAAATGGCAGACGCGCTGGATTTAGGTTCCTGTGCCGCAAGGCGTGTGGGTTCAAGTCCCACCTTCCGCACCAAAGAAAACCCGGTCTCAGGCCGGGTTTTTGCGTTTCTGGAATGCAAACGTAGAACTCTTGAGTGGGCCTGCCACAGAGCGCAGTGCATGCTCCGGTGCCCCAGGTAAAGAAAAACCCAGCCGCGAGGGCTGGGTTTTTCTCGCTAGTTTTTAGTAGTTTGCAGCGGCGTAGGCCAATGCGGCATCCGCGTTGACAATGCCCACGCCACACGACTGAATGTTGTAGTCGTTAGGCGCAGCCTGCTGCGCCGTCCAGGCAGTTGCACAGGCGGACCCAGCTGGCCAGGCGGAAGCCGATGCGCGCAGAATGCTCACCACGTTGTCCGGTGTAAGGCTTGGCTTCAGTGAGTACAGCAGAGCAATCACTCCGGTCACCACGGGCGCCGCCATCGAGGTTCCCTCCAGACTTCCGTATCCTGCCTGTCCAACACCGTTTGTTCCAAGGTTGATTGTGCTGTAGATGCCGCCGCGCTGCCCATCGGGAGCGGTGTCAACCGTGCCCGGGTGGAGGTAGTCGCCACCGGGTGCCGAAATGTCAACGCCGGCACCCCAGTTTGAGTACTCCGCAAGGGTTCCAGTGAATCCAGTAGAACCCACGTTGATGGTTGGGAAACAGTTTCCAGGGTACGAGTCGAGCGCAGCCCCGCCATCGTTTCCGGCAGCCGTTACAACCGAAACGCCGTGATCGTGCAGCCACTGCATTGCGCTCTGGGTGCTCACATCACAACCAAATGGGGTTGGCTGACCGAGCGACAGGTTGACCACCTTGGCTACGTGCTGGTTGTTTGGGATGTACCCACCGTTGCCATCTGGAATATTTGCCCCTCCCGCCCACAGCAGAGCAGGAATTAGGTCTGCGGATGTTCCACCGGCAATACCGAGCGCGCGAATCTCCTCAAGCTTCACGCCGGGAGCTACTCCAACCACACCGATGTCGTTTGAGGCAGCGGCCACGATTCCGGAAACGTGGGTTCCGTGCCAGACATTGTCACTGCTTTCATCGGTTGGGTTTGAATCCCAGCCATCGCCGTCTGCAGAAGATGCCGGGTCACTCACGAAGTCGTAACCGTAAATCGAACCATCTTGGTTGTGGAACTGCTGACCATCGAGGTCTGGATGCGGCGTGATACCGGAGTCGATGACCGCAACGGTGACGTCTTGAGAGCCCTGAGTGCGAACCCACGCCCCAACAACGTTTATGCCGTGGCCGCCGGCCAGCTGCCACTGGTACTTGAAGTAGGGGTCTGCCACTGGCCATGGGTCAACGAAAGCAGTTGCACCCCACTTGTTGGCCGCCATCAGGTGAACCGAGTATGTGACACCGGCATCGAGGCCAGTAAAGGTGCAACTGGTTGTGGTGCTAGAGCAAAGCACATCTGCGTGACCATCGGCCGAGGCCTTGGCGGTGTATGTGATTGGCAGGCCACCGGCCTCGTGCAAGGAGAGCGCATCCCAGGTGAGGGTTGGCTTGTCGGTGTTAATCGGCAATGCCACGAACTGCGGCTCCTGTGGGAGACCCGTGGGGATGGCGGTGGACCAAGGAGAATAGGCGCCAACCTTGGTCAACTTGCCCAGCTTAGTGACGGCGGCGATTCGCACCGAAACCGCAATGCCCGGCTGCAGGCCAGAGTTTAGGGTTACCTTTACGGTTTTAGAACTGAAAACGCCGCCGACTGGAATGCTGTTCGCTCCCCCATTGAACGAGGCCTGAACTTTGTAGCCGAGCAGCGAAGCGCCGAAGAACGACTTTGGCTTGCTCCAACTTGTGGTGACCGCCGCAACGCTCGGCTTTGCCGGACTGAATGCGTCCTTGGTTACCACCTTGAGCGGAGCAGAGGCCGCCTTGATGGCACCAAGTGCGTGAATTCCGAAAATAGTGCTCAGAATTGCCGTGTTGCTCAACTTGGGGGCCGCAGAAGAAACCGCGGGAACGTAACCGGCCGGACGAATGACTCTATCGATCGAAACCTTTGCCACACCGGGTTGGGCGCTCATTGCCTTGAGTGCTCGCTGAGCTGCGTCCTCACTGACAACGCCCGTAAAACGCAACTCGTGCCAGCCACCGCCAAGCGCGCGTTGACCCTTAATTGCAATTCCTAGCGCAGCAACCGCGTCCTGGTGTGCAAGGGTGCCGCGGGGGCCGCGAGCAGAAACGCCGTGTTTGAACTGTACAAGCACACCGAGTGCCGCGCCGGCGGGGGTTTGCGCAGTGAAAGGAGTTGTGCTTGCGCTGGCTGGAGCCAGATTTAGCCCAACCGAAAGAGAGGCCGTTACTACGGCGGCCACGATGGCGACTGTACGGTTGCGAATGTTCACGATAAGAGGTTAACCTCATTGGTCGTTAACTTGGGGAATTGGAATGCTTTAACAACTATTTCTAAAAGTTGTCTACAGACTTTTTTGAAGCAGGATGGTTCCGAGCCATCGGCCAAACTTAAATCCCACCTTACCGAGGTGCCCCTGGTGAGTGAAGCCCATCGAAGTGTGCAACTGAACCGATGCCTCAGCTCCCTTGTCCGAAATCACGGCAACTACCTCCTTCACCCCGGAAGCCTTGGCGTCTTCAAGAAGTTTGGCCAAAAGTTTGGTACCAACTCGCTTACCCATGGCAGCCGGCCGCAAATAGATGGAGTCCTCAACCGTGCGTTTGTATGAGGCTTTTTGCCGCCATGGCGCAACATAGGCGAATCCCAAGATGTATCCGCTTTCGGCCACCGCAACTAGGAACGGCAACTGGAGGCCTTGGATCCAGCGGAACTTTTCAATCCAGTCACCGAGCTTAAGTGGCTCTATGTCGAATGTGACAACGGAGTTTTGAACGTAGTAGTTGTAGATCTCGAAAACCGCTGGCAGGTCGGTTTCGAATGCGCTGCGAATGGAAACTTCCCCTTCCGGCACGCTAGGCGCCGCCTTCGCCTTACGCGCCAGTCGCCAGCGGGTTTCAGAATCAAGTGCCATGTGAATCTCCTAGACCTATTGTTTCAGCCAGCGAATAGGCGCGGAACCCATTTCAGCCAGTAAACCGTTTGCCTTGGAGAACGGCTTGGAGCCAAAAAAGCCGCGCCTAGCAGACAGAGGGCTGGGATGTGCAGACTTGACTACCCCAATGCGCTTTGAACCTGCTGCGATTTCAGGCGCCAGCGACCGAAGCGCACTCTTAGCGTGAGTGCCCCAGAGAATCAAAACGAGCGGCGCTGGTCTCTGGATGAGGCGGCGAATGACCGAATCCGTGAATTCCATCCAACCAAGACTCGAGTGGGCGCCTGACTGGCCTTCAAGGGTTGTGAGTGAGCGGTTCAACAGCAGCACCCCCTGGGTCTGCCAGTTGAGCAAGTCCCGATCCGGGAGATCGGATTCGAGGCAGCCAAGATCGGTTTTGAGTTCGGCAAAAATGTTTCGAAGACTTGCGGGTATTGGGGCTTGATCACTTACCGCGAAGGCTCGACCAATGGCAACCTCGGGCGTTGGATACGGATCCTGACCCAAAATGAGAACTCGCACGTTTGCTGGGTCATCGGTGAATGCCGCCATGACCAAATCAGGATTTGGTGCAAGGTTTCTCAGCCCACAGAGGCTCCCCCAGAGCTCATCTAGCAGTGGCTTTTGGTCCGCCAGCGCGGCCTGCCAGCCGGGGTGCATCTGTTCAAACCACATACCTGCCAGAATAGCCTTGAGCAAAGGGTTCACCCCTTCAAAATCTCATCGATGGAGCCGAGAATGCAGCTAGTTGAACAGGCGAGGGAACTTGAGCCAGACCTTATCCACCTAAGGCGAGAGCTGCACAAAAACCCGGAATTCGGAATCAACCTTCCAAAGACTCTTGCCACCCTGCTGCGGGAGATTGACGGTCTCGGAGAAATAACCGTTGACGAGGAGATCTCCAGCGCAACGGTGCTGATTCGAGGTGAGCATCCGGGGCCCACCGTTCTGCTGAGGGCCGACATGGATGCCCTCGCGGTTTCCGAGGAAACGGGCCTGGATTTTGCCAGCAACAACGGATACATGCACGCCTGTGGCCACGACCTACACGTTGCAATCGGGGTTGGTGCTGCCAGGCTGATTCACGCCAACCGCAAATCGCTTTCTGGCAACGTGCTGATGTTTTTCCAGAGCGGTGAGGAGGGTCATGGCGGAGCCGACCTGATGCTGGAGCGCAACATGCATCTGGTGGCCGGAGAGCTGCCCATCGCAGCCTACGGTATTCACGTTTTCTCGCTCGGCGAAGCCGGCCTCTTTGCAACCCGCCCCGGCCCGCTGATGGCTAGCGCGGGCGACATGATCGTCAAGTTCGCGGGCAGAGGCGGCCACGGCTCGATGCCCTGGCTTGCTAAAGATCCAATAACGCCCATGATTCAGGCGATGGGCGCAATCCAGCAGTTGACGGCCAAGTCTTTCAGCGCATTCGATCAGGTGATTGTGAACATCGGCTGGATTCGGGCCGGCGAGACCGACACCACGAATATCGTTCCCGCGGAGGCTTCGTTTGGAGCCACCATACGCACGTTCTCGCACGAAAACTTTTCAAGAGTTAGGCGAGAACTCGAACGTCTCATCGGTGGAATTGGTGACGCATTTGGAGTTTCCGCAACGGTGGAATTCCCGGCCGCCTCCAAAGTACTGGTCAACCACCCTGAGGCAGTGGAGCAGGTCAAGGCCAGCGCCACCCGATTGTTCGGAGCAGAGCGCTTCGCAATCCTGCCAGACCCGATGACGGGAGGCGAGGACTTCTCATCGATACTGGAGGTGATTCCGGGCGCGTTCATCTTCCTGACCGCAGGTTCGCCGGACCAGAGTCCCGACCAGTGGCAGGCCAACCATTCCAATCGTGCGGTGTTCGATGAGTCCGTCATAAAAGATGGCGCCGCGCTCTTGGCTCAACTGGCATTCGACGTGCTGGCATAATTCTCTAGATACACCCAACCGGGGCAACCCAAGGAAATCATGGAATTTCAGACGCCAGAAGACACAGTCCCATCGGAGTTCATCACCGATGAGATGACTCGTCAACTCGCTGGAAGACCACCTGCCACCGGCGCTTGGCGCGATGGGGACCCTGCGGGTTCGCGCGAGTTTGTGCCCATCGGCACGCTCAAACTGGAGAGCGGCAAGGAACTCCACTCGGTCAAGATTGCCTACGAGTCTTGGGGTGAACTGAACGAGGACGCCAGCAACGCGGTTCTGGTACTTCACGCCCTAACGGGAGATTCTCACGTGATTGGCCCTGCCTCCAAGGCGCATCCAACCGAGGGCTGGTGGAACGGAATCATAGGCCCGGGTCTCGCGGTTGACACCGAGAAGTTCTACGTGGTTGCGCCAAACGTGCTCGGCGGCTGCCAGGGAACCACCGGCCCGTCCGCGCTTGACGCCAAAGGTATCGAGTACGGCTCTCGCTTCCCCTTCCTCACAATCCGCGATCAGGTAACCGCTCAAAAGACATTCTCGGACGCAATCGGAATTCAAAAATGGCACACCGTCATCGGTGGTTCCATGGGAGGAATGCAATCACTCGAGTGGGGTGTGATGTTCCCAGACTCGATGACCAACCTTGCAGTCATCGCGGCTCCCCCGGTTTCAACCGCAGATCAGATCGCTCTTAACTGCGTGCAGATTGAGGCAATTAAGACCGATCCGGCCTTCAAGGACGGCAACTTCTACGAGGCACGTGCCGGCCAGGGGCCGCATCGGGGTCTTGCCTTGGCGCGCCGCATGGCGCTGCTCAACTATCGCAGCCCGAGCGAACTCAACGACAGATTCGAACGCACCTGGCAGTCGTCCGTCAACCCGCTGGGTGGCGGAGGGCGATTCGCGGTTGAATCGTACCTGGACTTCCACGGCAACAAATTCACCCGCCGCTTCGACGCAAACAGCTACATCGTCCTGGTCAACGCAATGAACTCGCACGACATTTCGAGAGATCGAGGAAGTCTTGCCGAGGCACTCGGTCGGATAAAGGCCAGGACCCTCATCGCCGGAATCGACTCAGACAGGTTGTTTCCTATCGATGGCCAGGCCGCGATTGCCGCAAACCTAAAGTGCGAGATGGTAAACGGCGGCCTTCAGACCATCACCTCGGAATTTGGCCACGACGGCTTCCTAATTGAGAAGGACGTTGTAGGCCCTCTTCTTGAGCAGTTGCTCGCGGGCTAGTTCAGTTATTCGCAACACCACCAGCAGCAGCAGAATCACAACCGCCACGTTTCTGAACGTGAGTACCGCGGTTGCCCATGGCTTACCGGTGAGAATGTGGTCGTAGATGATGGGATAGACCAGGCCGGTTAGACCAAGAACAACCAGCAGCCAGTTTGTCACCACACTCCAGTTTGGAACCTTTTCAATGCGCCCGAGAATGGCTGGCACAATCAACCACCCGTAATACTGGGGCGATCCCACCTTGTTGAAGACAATCATTTCTAGGATCGCCGCCAGCACGGTCCAGGCAAAGACCTCATTCCTGCTGGCGGCATCGGCCTCAGAGGTGCCCCTGAGAAGCCACCACCCTGCCAGAAGAGTAAGGCCAAGTGAGATGTACATCGCTGGGCTGAGGAGCGATGCAACTAGGGCCTCTCCGGGTCCGTAAACCTGGAATGTCTTCATTGCGTTGTCGTAAAAAATGCCGTAGCTGGGGTTGTGGAGAACCGCGGCCCATAGACCTGGTAGCGCCCAAGGCGACTCGATCTGGATGCCTCGACCAGTCTGTTCAGTGACGAACGATAGGACGTTCTTGAAGTTTCCGAAAAGGGCTCCCAGCAACAAGACTCCAGCGCCAGTGCCCAAACCCCAGGCGGCTACCGGCTTCCATTTCTTCACCTCAGCGATGGTTGCAGCTAGAAGCGTTACGGGCCACACCTTGATCCAGGTTGCAATTGCGAACCAAACCGCAGCCTGGCTGGGCTTGGCGCGCAACCAAGCCACAAGTCCAACGGTTGTCACGGCCACCGAAATGGAGTCGAGTCTCGAAACCGAAACAGGCCCAAGCAGTAACTGGGCAAAGATCCAGAACCAGGCTGCCCCCACACGCGCGGAGTCATGCTTGGCCGGCCAGTAAAGCAAAACTGCCATCGCCGCGAGGTCCAACATGGCCTCCATCGTCAGCCATGCGGCCTGATAGTTGGAGGGGTGGAGCCACTGCGGAATGAACATGAAGATTTCGTCCACGAAGGGGTAAACCCAGGGCTGAGTTAGGCCCAAAATCTGGTGGGATGCCAGCATGTCCTTCACCCAGGGGTGGTAGGCAAACTCAATGTCACCGAGCGGCGTGCCGATGCCGTGCAAACCCTGCCAAACCAGCCAGAGGTGCTGAAGCGCAAAGGCTGCGAGGACCACCGGGCGCAAGCGTGTCAGTTGGACAAGTCTCTGAATCATCGTGAAAATCTTTGCCTCAACGCCTGTGAAATCCCTGAGGCAACACCCGACGCTGTCACTGCTCCCCCAGCGGCCGCCATTTCGGCAGCCGACGAATGCAATTCAACCGCAAGTACCGCTATGTCTAGCCAGTTTGCGGCGGCAACCTCTGGGTTTTGGGCGGCGATTCCACCAATTAGACCCGCGAGAACGTCGCCGGTTCCGGCAGTTGCTAGCCAGGGAGAGTTTGGCCCCACCTCAACCGATTCCCCGTTTGCTGCGGCAATCCGGGTTATTGCCCCCTTCAGCAGCACTGTGTGGCCAGTGGCCTCCGCGGCAAGTGCAACCGCCTTACGAGCCTGAGTGGCGTCGTCAAGCTTTTCGGGGTGCCAAAAACCTAATTCCAGGCGATTCAAAAGTCGACACAACTCTCCCCCATGCGGGGTCAGAATGTGGTGCCCGACTGGTTCCGAATCGGTTCGAACCACGAGATCCAAACCGCCCGCGTCAAGCACTGCGATTGGCGCCTTTTCGAGGATTTGCGCGGCGTTCAAAAACTGTGAATCTTTGAAGTTTGGCACGCCTGAGCCAAGCACCCAGCACTGCGCGGGTCCCGTTGATTCCGGTTGTTCCGAAACCACAACCTCGGGGTGCGCCAAAATAACGAGGTCACCCACACGCCTAGGACCCAGGTATCGCACCGTACCCACCGATGTGGCCTGGGCGGCAGCAATCCCAAGAAGTGCCGCGCCTGGATAGCGCTCGGAACCTGTGACGAATCCCACCGTTCCCCGGGTGTATTTATCGTCGTTGGCCGTGGGCTCGGGAAGCAGCAAAGCCATGACGGTGGTGTCCATGGTTCCAAGTTAGGCTAAATGCGTATCGGCTGCTCAAGAATCGAAGAATCCATGTCAAAGTTGTTCACTCCCATTCGCATTCGCTCGGTTGAATTTAGAAACCGCGCCTGGATTGCACCCATGTGCATTTACTCCTGCGAAAACCGCGATGGCGTGGTGGGCGAGTTCCACCTGGCTCACCACGGCAAGTTTGCAATGGGTGGCGCTGGCCTGATCATGGCCGAGGCAACCGGTGTGACACCTGAGGGGCGAATCAGCCCGTGGTGTCCGGGAATCTGGAACCAGCAGCAGGTTTCTGCTTGGAAGACCGTTGTTGACCACGTGCACTTCCTAGGCGGCAAGATTGGCATTCAGCTGGCTCACGCCGGCCGAAAGGGCAGCACCAACCGTGGTTGGCCCGGCTACGAGCCTGGTTCGGTTCCGGAATCTGAAGGTGGCTGGCAGACGGTTTCCAGCACCGACGACGCGTTCCCCGGCTACGATGCACCACGCGCACTGACCACGGACGAAGTGGGCCGTTTGGTTGGCAAGTTTGCTGACGCAGCCGCAAACGCAATTGCCGCTGGTTTTGACTGCGTCGAAATTCACGCAGCTCACGGTTACCTGCTGCACCAGTTCCTTTCACCACTCACCAATCAGCGCGATGACATCTATGGCGGCAGCCTGGAGAACCGCGCCAGGTTCCTGCTCGAGGTAACCGCGGCGGTTCGTGAACGCGTGGGCAACGACTACCCGGTGATTGTTCGCATCAGCGCAACCGACTGGGTTGACGGCGGCCTGACTAAGGAAGATAGTGCACAGGCGCTGAAGTGGGCCAAGGAGGCTGGGGCCGACCTATTCGACATTTCTTCCGGCGCACTAATTCCGGGAGTTGCAATTCCGGTTGGTCCCGGCTACCAGATTCCGCTCGCGGAATACATCGCGGAGCACAACGGCGACCCGGTTGGTGGCGTTGGCTTGATAACCACCGGCATCCAGGCGGAGCAGATTCTCCAGGATGGCCAGGTTGCGGTTATCTCGATTGCCAGGGCCGCGCTTCGCGACCCCTTCTGGCCCGCTCGAGCAGCAGCCGAACTCGGCGAGCGCCTAGATTACTGGCCTGCAGCATACGACCGCGGCTGGTTCCCGGGCAACTAATCCCAAACTAGCCGCAGGGCTACTAGCCGCGCAGCTATTAGCCGCAGGGCAATCCCCTAGCGCCTCGTGGCGTCCTGGACCTCACCCACAAGCTCCTCAAGGATGTCCTCAAGGAACACGATTCCCACGGTCTTGCCATCGGGGCCAACGGCTTTGGCAAGGTGGTGCCCGCTACGCCTCATCGATGCCAACGCATCCTCGAGTTCGGTCTCGAGAGCGAGGTTCACCAGGGAGCGAACCCTCTTCGCAGGGAAAGGCTCGTTGTACTCGTCCTCAGCCAGGTCTAGAACGTCCTTCACGTGCAGGTAGCCTGCGATCTCGCCATCCTCCAAAAGCGGGTAGCGGCTGAAGCCATGCTTCGCGATGGCCGACTCCACTTGGGCAGGAGTCACGTTGGCCTCGAAAGCGACCAACCGCTCCACCGGAACCACAATGTCTTTGGCCTGCTTCTCGGTGAATTCGAAGGTGTTGCTGATGGCGCCAGAGGTATCGCTGAGCACGCCCTCACGGGTTGAATGCTCCACGATGTCTTCCACTTGGTCGAGCGTGTATTCAGTGTGCGCCGAATCCCTGGGAACCACCCCAAATGTGCGGAGCAAGATGTTGGCTACGGCGTTCATGGCCCACACGATGGGCCGCAGCGCCAATGCCAATCCGTAGAGCAGGGGAACCAGCAAGAGCGAGACGCGCTCGGGAACCGCGAAGGTAATTTGCTTCGGAATGAGTTCGCCGAGAATCACATGCATTGAGGCAACCAAAACCAAGGCAAAAATTAGGGTGATTATGTCGGCGGTAGAACTTGGAATTCCCATCGCGTGAAGTGGTTGCCCCACAATCTCGTGCAACGAGGGTTCGGCTATGAGGAGAATACCCAGCGAGAACACCGTCACGCCAATTTGGCTGGTCGCGAGCATGATTGGAACCCGCTCCATTGCCTTGATCACGATTCGAGCCGGAGCCGAACCTGCATCCGCGAGCGGTTCAATCTGCGCGCGCCTGGCGGAAATCAGGGCAAACTCGGCCGCCACGAATATGGCGTTGCCCAGGAGCATCAGCAGGAACCAGAGCATTCCCAGCCATGCGTTAGCCATTCAAATCACCCGCCTTTGGAAGTGAATCCGGGATGAAGCGAACTCGATCCACTCGCCTGCCATCCATGCGTTCCACTTTCAGAGTGCCGCCATCAATTTCGAACTCGTCGCCAACCTGAGGAATCTTGGCCATGGCAGACATGAGGAAGCCACCGACGGTCTCGTAGGCACCGTGTTCCGGGATGCGAATAGCGAGTTCGCGAAGTTCGTCCGGGCGCATCATGCCGGGAAAAATAACGGTCCCGCCAACGCCGCGCCTGATTCCAACCCTGTGCCTGTCGTGCTCGTCGGCAAGCTCGCCGACCAGCTCCTCCACCAGGTCTTCCAGGGTGGCAAGCCCGGCGGTTCCGCCGTACTCGTCCACCACGATTGCAAGCTGCAGACCTTTGGATCGCAGCAACCCCATGAGCGTCTCTAACGGCATGGTCTCCGGAACGCGCTCGGCATCCACTGTGATTGCTGAGACCGGCACCTCTGCGCGCTTCTCGCGCGGCACCGATGCGGCCTGCTTCACGTGAACCACACCGATGACGTCATCCGACGACCCATCGATGACTGGAAAGCGGCTGTGGCCGGTCTGGTTGCAGAGTTCAATCACGCGGGCAACCGACTCATCTCTGTCGATCACGTGCATTCGCGGGCGCGGGGTCATGATATCCGCGGCCATGAGTTGGTTCAGGGTAAGAGTCTTGGTGAGCAGTGTTGCGGTCTGCTGGTCCAGCGCGCCCAGGCTGGCGGCGTGGCGCACTAGGGAGGAGAGCTCGTCCGCGGTTCTGCTTGAAGACAGTTCCTCGCGCGGCTCAATTCCCAGGGCCCGAACAGCCGCGTTTCCGATGGCCATCAGACCAGCAATCATCCACTGGAATGCCCAGGTAAATGCCATCTGGAAGGGAATAACGAATCGGTTCACGCCGAGCGGGTTGCTCAGCGCAAGTTTCTTGGGTAGTAGTTCGCCAAAGAGCGATGAAAAAAGCGTGGCAATCACCATGGTGGAAACGGCAGCAATGGTTGCGGCACTCTGATCAGCTATTCCCCAGCCAGTTAGAACCGGGTGGAGGAGCTTTTCCAGGGCTGGCTCAGCGATGAATCCGGTGAGCATTGTGGTGAGCGTAATACCAAGCTGGGCGCCGGAGAGGTGGCGGCGGGTTTGCTTTAGGGCCTTGATGGAGTTGCTGAGACCTCGTTCGCCTCGCTGGCGACGGTTTTCCAGGTCATTGCGCTCGAGGTTTACGAGCGAGAACTCGGATGCCACGAACAGCGCCGAACCTATGGTGAGCACGACACCGATTGCGATGTAGAGCCACTGCTGCATCAGGCCCACCCGCCCTTGGCTGGTTGAGAGTAACTATGGTCATCCATGAGTAAGACCAGCATAACCAAGCGCGGCGAACAGTGCCGAGAATTCAATGCTGGCAACTTGCTTGTAACTACAAATCGGCCCCAGCAACAGGGGTAGGCTTAAACACGTTATTGAACGGACAATACGGGATTTACGAGGTGATGTCTTGTCGACTGAGGCAGGTCACGGGGACAACGAATTCGGAGCCAACGAGTGGCTCGTCGAAGAAATGTATGAGCAGTACAAAAAAGACCCTGGTTCGGTAGACGCTAGCTGGATTCCAACACTCCAGCGCTATGAGGCACACGTGACCAGTCGTGGATCCGCGGCACCAGCGGCACCAGCTGCACCGGCTGCCCCGAGCTCCGCCACAACAACTGCACCCGCCTCCGCCGCCGCAGAGCCGATGCTCATTGCCAAGACAACCCGCGTAGAGGCCAAGGCCGCACCAATCCCGGCTCAGGCACCAGTTACCTCCGCCATCCCAGTTGTTGAATCGGAAGTCCAGGATGTTGTGACCATCCTGAAGGGAATGCCAAAGACCCTGGCGTCCAACATGGATGCATCCATCCAGGTGCCAACCGCAACCAGCGTTCGCACCATCCCGGCCAAGCTCATGATCGACAACCGAATTGTCATCAATAGCCATCTTGCTCGCACCCGCGGCGGCAAGATCTCCTTCACGCACATCATTGGCTACGCGCTAATCCGCGCCTTGAAGGAATTCCCAAGCCAGAACGTTTACTACGCCGAGGTAGACGGCAAGCCGGCCAGCATTCAGCCCGCGCACATCAACCTTGGCCTGGCAATCGACATCCCTAAGCCGGATGGCACCCGCGCGCTGCTGGTTCCGAACATCAAGCGCGCAGAGACCCTCAACTTTGCCGAGTACCTGAGCGCCTACGAGGACATGGTCAAGCGAGCCCGCAACAACGCGCTCACCGCCGGCGACTTTGCTGGAACCACCATCTCTCTCACCAACCCTGGTGGAATCGGTACCGTTCACTCGGTGCCTCGCCTCATGCAGGGTGCCGGCTCCATCATCGGTGCTGGTGCGCTGGAGTACCCAGCCGAGTTCCAGGGAATGACCGAAGCCCAGGCCGCAAAGCTTGGAATCAGTAAGACCATCAGCCTCACCTCGACTTACGACCACCGAGTCATCCAAGGTGCAGGCAGTGGCGAGTTCCTCAAGAAGGTTCACGAGCTGCTCCTTGGCGGCCGCGGCTTCTATGACGAGATCTTCAGCGACCTACGCATTCCTTACGAGCCGGTTCGCTGGACCACCGACTTCGAGTCGGACGAGGCTGACGACCGCAGCAAGGCCGCACGCATCCAGGAGCTCATCAACTCGTACCGCACCGCGGGACACCTGATGGCCGACATCGACCCGCTCGAGTACCGCCAGCGCACCCACCCAGACCTCGACATCCTCAACCACGGCCTCAGCCTGTGGGATCTGGACCGCAGCTACAAGACGGGCGGCTTCGGCGGCAAGTCCAAGATGCTGTTCCGAGACATCTACAAGATTCTGCGCGACTCTTACTGCCGCACAGTTGGCGTTGAGTACATGCATATTCAGGACCCGGAGCAGCGCAAGTGGTTCCAGGACAAACTGGAGCGACCATACAGCAAGCCGAGCCACGAGGACCAGCTGCACATCCTGGAGAAGCTGAACGAGGCCGAGGCCTTCGAGACCTTCCTTCAGACCAAGTTCGTTGGTCAGAAGCGCTTCTCACTCGAGGGTGGCGAGTCCGCCATCGCGTTCCTAGACGAGCTGCTGCAGCAGGCCGCAAACAACAACCTGGCCGAGGTCGCCATCGGCATGGCACACCGCGGCCGCTTGAACGTGCTCACCAACATCGCTGGCAAGACCTACGGTCAGGTATTCCGCGAGTTTGAGGGCAACTTCGACACCACCACCGTTCAAGGCTCCGGAGACGTGAAGTACCACCTGGGCACCGAGGGCAGTTACACCAGCGCTGAGGGCAACAGCGTTGCCGTGTCGCTGGCAGCAAACCCAAGCCACCTCGAGGCCGTAAACCCGGTGCTCGAGGGAATTGTGCGCGCCAAGCTGGACCGCATGGGCAAGAACGCCTACAAGGGCGACTTCCCCGTCATGCCTGTGCTCATCCACGGCGATGCCGCGTTCGCGGGCCAGGGCGTTGTGCCGGAGACCATGAATATGTGGAACCTGCGCGGCTACCGCACCGGTGGAACTATTCAACTGGTCATCAACAACCAGATTGGTTTCACCACTCCTCCGTCGGAGAGCCGTTCCACCACCTATAGCACCGACATCGCCAAGGCCATCCAGGCTCCGATCTTCCACGTAAACGGAGACGACCCAGAGGCCGTTGTCCGTGTTGCCCAGCTTGCCTTCGCGTTCCGCGAGGAGTTCAAGAAGGACGTAGTTGTTGACCTGGTTTGCTACCGCCGCCGCGGTCACAACGAGGGTGACGACCCATCGATGACCAACCCGCTGATGTACAACCTGATTGAGCAGAAGCGTTCGGTTCGCACCCTTTACATGGAGAGCCTGGTTGGCCGCGGTGACATCACTCAGGATGAGTACGACGCCATCAATGCCGGTTTCCAGGCCAAGCTGGAGAACACCTTCAACGAGGTGCACGAGGCGTTGAGCAAGCCAGCCGAACTGCAGGCACGCCCGGTTGGTATTGGCACCACCGCCAGTGACCACCCTGTCGTCAGCCGACCAACAGCCATCAGCCAGCAGCTGCTGGAGTTGATTGGCGACGCCCACAACAACGTGCCTCCTGGCTTCAGCGTTCACCCAAAGCTGCAGCAGCTCCTCGCCAAGCGCGTCGAGATGTCGCGAGAGGGTGGCATCGACTGGGGCTTTGGCGAGCTGCTCGCATTCGGTTCGCTCCTCATGGAGGGCAAGCCGGTTCGCCTCGCAGGCCAGGATGCCCGCCGCGGAACGTTCGTTCAGCGCCACGCAGTGTTCCACGACCGAGTAAACGGTCAGGAGTGGATGCCGCTTCGCAACCTTAGTGAAAACCAGTCCAAGTTCTGGATCTACGACTCGCTGCTGAGTGAGTACGCCGCGATGGGCTTCGAGTACGGCTACTCGGTGGAGAACAAGGATGCACTCACCCTTTGGGAGGCCCAGTTCGGCGACTTCGCCAACGGTGCGCAGACCATCATCGATGAGTTCATCTCCAGCGCCGAGCAGAAGTGGGGCCAGACCAGCGGTTTGGTGTTGCTGCTGCCTCACGGTTACGAGGGACAGGGTCCTGACCACTCCTCGGCACGCATCGAGCGCTACCTGCAGCTGTGTGCACAGAACAACATGACCGTTGCTCAGCCATCTACCCCGGCTTCGCACTTCCACCTGCTGCGCCAGCAGGCCTACATGGAGAACAAGCGCCCACTCATTGTGTTTGCGCCAAAGTCCATGCTGCGCCTCAAGGCCGCATCCAGCTCGGTTGCCGACTTCACCACCGGCGGTTTCCGTCCGGTAATCACCGATGAGCAGGGGCTAAACCCTGCCGAGGTAACCAAGGTTATCTTCTGCTCGGGCAAGGTTTACTGGGATCTGCTGGCCGAGAGCCAGAAGCGTGGGGCACGCAACACCGCCATTGTGCGCGTTGAGCAGCTCTACCCAACCCCGGTTGACGAGATCAAGGCCGCTTACGAGCAGTATCCGAACGCCGAGCTGGTCTGGGTTCAGGATGAGCCTGCCAACCAGGGCCCTTGGACCTACATCGGTCTGTTCCTGCCTAAGTACATGAACGGTCAGGTTGCCAAGTTGGTATCCCGTCCAGCCTCGGCATCGCCGGCGGCAGGAAGCGCCAAGACCCACGCTGCGGAGCAGGCAGACCTAATCGCCCGCGCATTCGCGTAACAAGCCCAACTAAAATGGGGGCTGGACCTCTGGTCCGGTCCCCATTTGTTTTAACCCCAGCCACAATGCAAACGAGAGGTAACCGGTGTCCCGCAAAGATATTCGAATCGTCATTCTTGGCGACTCGACAATCACCGCGGCCGGCGACCCCCGAGGCATGGGCTGGGTTGGTCGTGTAACGGCTAAGACACCAGCAAATAACCCGCTGGTCGAGATCTACACGCTGCCAGTTCCGGCCGAGACCACGGGAAAACTGGCCGAGCGCTGGAAGGACGAGGTGGCACGCCGCTTCTCGCCTGACACGGACAACCGCCTTGTGCTTGCGCTCAATAACCTAGACCCGGCAAGCGGAATTTCAATCAGTCGAAGCCGCCTGAACATTGCAACAATCTTGGATGAGTGTAAGCGTGCGGGAATCGGCACCTTCGTGATAGGTCCACTGCCAAGCCACAACCCGGAGCTTAACCGTGAGATCGAGCACCTCGCGAGTGGCTTCGAAGATGTTGCCGCACGACGCGGAATCACCTTCGTGGACTGCTTCCGACCGCTGGTGGATCACGAGGCCTGGAAGCGCGAAATTGAAGAGTCCGCTCACAACACACCGGGCCAGGTTGGATACGGCCTTATCGCGTGGCTGGTACTAAACCGCGGCTGGTACGAGTGGCTCGAGCTGGAAGCCCCCGAGGCCTAGCGGCTACTTCTTCTTTACCCAACCAGTTGGGCACTTTGAGCCCTTGACTGTCTTCGTCTTTTTGTGGTTTTTCTTGAACATGCACTTCGTGGTTTTTACCGTCTTCTTGACCACACCAAACTTGGTGGCAATGTGAACGTTGCTGAAGTTAAAGCCAGAGACATCAATCTGAACAAATCCGTTGGTGTTCACAAAGTTCACCGTGGGCGAGGTCACAGTTGGATCGCTGTCGGTAACCGTCACGGTTGGGGTTCCAATCGATCCAGTTACGCCCCAGATGCACTTGGCGTAAGCCTCGTCCAGCAGCAGGGAGTACTTACCAGAAAGAACGGTTCCGTCGGGCAGTCGGTGCGGCGCTGCAATGCGGTAGTCCAGAGAGCCGGTACTCGGGTTGAAGGTAGGCACTGCGGACGAAAATACCAAAGCGTTTGAACCCACGAAACCGGCAAAACCACTCGGCGCGGCACACCCGACCCCGGCCGGCTGCGATGGGGCCCAACTCAGGTTTGAGACCCACTCGTCGGTCTGGAAGGTGGCCTTGTTTATGTTTGGATCGATTGCGGCCATCGCGAGGAAGCGATCGATGTCTGTTGGCGAAAGTGCGGTTCCCATGGAGTTGGGACTCCAGTCCATACCCGTAAACTGACCCGCCAACTTGTTCCACATATCGAAGTCAGCAGAGTTGTCCTGAAAGTAGCTAGCTGAGACTGCCGGCGTGGTTACGGAACCACCCGCAACAGTCACCTGGTAGGGCAGGTCTTGGTTGGTCTGTTCGTTGCCAAACTGCACGGACGGAGCAGTGAGTCGGCCGGTAACCCACCCAGATGGCTGGCTCGGAAGTGCAAGGCTCACCCGGAACGAAACTGGAGTGGTTTGCTTTGTGGTTCGCCAGCAGGTGGTGCTCTGAGTGAAGTCCACGAGGCAGTTGCTCATAGTTGCCAGCCACTCCGCCCCGGATTGACCAACAACGTGCTGCGTGAATGCAACATTTGGCACCGGGTCATTCACAACTCCGGTCACCTTGGTAGAGATCTGGGTGATGGAAATGGGTTGACCGGTCTGAATCTCCGCCTGCATCCAAGGATTCACCTCAAAGAGGTTGCCCTGATCGTGGCTGATTCCGTCGAATGTGTAGAGGTTTGACTGATTAGCCGCGCCGATGCCAAGCTCGGGGTGGGCGGGGAAAGCATAGTACGGCCAGGAAGCTGCGCGTGCACCCTGATAGACGCCCGGAACCCAGTTCGTCCCGTCTGTGGAAGCCTCGACAGATGCAATGCAGGCGATGACGGACTGTGGCTCACACGGAGCCAAATCGTTTACCACCGTGAGCCCGGCATCGGCGCTGCAGGTGTCGAATCCGTTGGTGCATGGGCTTCCGTGGTTTAGCAGCAGCCCGTTCTGGTAGGCCAGCCCGCCAGTATCGACGCTCCAAATATTTCTGTTGGAGGCGCTAGAGGGATCAGCCGCAAGGGCGGGTCCGGCAACTAACTGCGGAATGAGCACCGCGACCGCCAGAGCGGAAAGCAAAGATTTGATCAGATTCATAAAAGCCCCCAAATAATCTATCTGGACTCTAGATTAGGGCTTCTAGGAGGCTAGTGCCAGTCCTCGCCGGCCTCAAGGCCAGCGAGTTTGCCACGAATCTTGGCGAGGATGCGGTCTCCCAGTTCCTCCGGGGTTGCCTCGGTGCAGGAGCGCTGGATCACCTTGTTTAGAACCTGCTCGAGGTCGTAGTCACTCTCGCAGCTGTCGCAGTTGGCCAGATGGGCGGTAATCTCGTCCATCTCCTTCTCGGTCAGCTCGGCCTGCAGGTAGTCCTGCACGTGGCGTTTGGTTTCTTGGCAATCAAATTCAGTCATTGTGTCACCTGCTAGTTTTCGTCTTCCTGTACCAGGTAACCCTCTTCGCGCGCGTAGTCGGCGAGCGCCACGCGCAGAGCCTTCTTGGCTCGGGTAAGCCTGGTGCCAACGGTGATTGGGTTATCACCCATGTTGGCGGCAATTTCTTTGTATGAGAGGCCAACGACCACCGCCTGCAACAGAACCTCGCGGAACTCTGCAGGCAGGCTGTCGAGAGCCTTCAAAATGGTCTCGGTGGGCATGTTGTCGAGCGCCTCGGCCTCGGCCGATCGGCTTGCACGACTGGTCAGAGACTCGGCAGCGCCCACCTGCCAGTCTTCGAGCGCATCGATGGACCCGCTTGACTTGTCTTTCTTTGCCTTCTCAACATTGTTCATGTTGGTGTTGTGCATAATGCGAACCATCCAGGCTTTTAGGTTGGTTCCCTGCTCAAACTGCTGCCAGCTCTTGAAGGCCTTCATGTAGGTATCTTGGACCAGATCTTGAGCGTCTTCCTCGGTTTTGGTTGACCGCCTAGCCATGGCGAGCAGCAGTGGCATGAGCGGCATCGCTTGTTCTTCGAACTCGCGAATCTTTTGGTCGTCAGACCCATTTTTGGAAGGCATCGCTTGCGATTTTATCGCTGAGCCACGTGAGATGAGTCTTGGAGCGTAAGCCTGCGCCACATCAACCTCCCGTTAAATCTGGGTTTCAACCCGCCCGTGCTAATTTTGAAACCAATGTCGCAGCAAATTTCTTCCCCCAACGCGCCGCTTTGGCCAGCTCCCGTGGCCTCAAGGCCCTTGAACGCAACGGTTGCGCTGCCCGGTTCAAAGTCGCTCACCAACCGCGAGCTGGTACTTTCTGCGCTGGCATCGGAACCAACGCTTCTTCTGGCACCGCTGCACTCTCGCGATAGTGCGCTGATGATCGAGGCGCTGCGTTCCCTCGGAACCGTAGTTGAGCAGGGACCAACAGGCGACCTACTCGTTACTCCCAAGCCGCTGCGCGGACCCGCCAGCATCGACTGCGGTCTGGCAGGAACAGTTATGCGCTTCGTGCCGCCGTTGGCCGCATTGGCCGAGGGTGACGTTAGCTTCGATGGCGATGCCGCAGCCCGCCGCCGCCCCATGCACACCACCATCGATTCGATTCGCGCGCTCGGTGTTGAGGTTTCGGATGGCGAAGCGGCCGGCTCGTTGCCGTTCACGATTCGAGGCTCCGGCAGCGTGCGAGGTGGAGAGCTCACCATCGATGCCTCAGCTTCCAGTCAGTTTGTTTCGGGTCTGCTGCTCTCTGCCGCGAGGTTCGAACAGGGGCTTACCCTTCGGCACGTGGGTGAACACCTGCCCAGCCTGCCCCACATCGAGATGACGCTAGACACGCTCGCCAAGCGTGGGGTGCGGGTGTCAAACCCAGAACCCACCGTCTGGCACGTTGAGCCGGGATCAATCGCGGGCGGCACCGTTGCAATAGAACCGGACCTCTCCAATGCCGGCCCGTTCCTTGCCGCCGCGATGGTGGCCGGCGGATCCGTGACAATCCCGGGATGGCCGGATTCAACCACTCAGGTTGGCGACGAGTTCGACGGCATCTTGCAACAGATGGGGGCCACAATTGTTCGCGACGAGCGCGGTCTCACCGTCACTGGCACTGGTGCCATACACGGCATCGAGATTGACCTTTCCATCGGTGGAGAGCTGGCACCCGTTGTTGCCGCGCTCGCCGCAATAGCCGATACCCCGTCCAAGATTTGGGGAATTGCGCACCTGCGCGGACACGAGACCGATCGCCTCGCCGCCCTCGCAACCGAGATCAACCGCATCGGCGGCATTTGTCGTGAGACACCAGATGGTCTCGAGATTGACCCTAGCGACAACCTTCACGGCGCCGTCTGGCACAGCTATGAGGATCACCGCATGGCAACTGCCGGTGCGATCATTGGCCTTCGGGTTGCCGGTATCGAGATTGAAAATATTCAGACCACCTCAAAGACAATGCCTGCCTTCGCCAGCATGTGGACAGAGATGGTTGGGGCCTAGTTCTTGAGTTGGCTCTACGAACCTGGAAACGGCGGTCACGACCTGGACGAGACCGATGTTCGGGTGCGCCCAAATCCCAAGGGCAACAAGCCCCGCACCAAGATTCGACCGGAGCACAAGGCTGCGCCGTTGGGCATGGTGCTGGGAGTGGACCTCGGCCGCTACCGCGTTCTGCTCAGCGATGAGGGGCGCATGGTTGACGCCACCTTGGCTAAGGAACTGCGCAAGCAGGGTCCTGTTGTGGGAGACCGGGTTGCCCTAGCGGGCGACACCAGCGAGACCGTGGGTGCGCTGGCCCGAGTGGTGCGAATCGAGCCACGAACCACGCTTCTTCGCCGCAGCGCGGACGACACCGATCAGGTTGAGCGCGTGATCGTGGCTAACGCCAACCAGATGCTCATCGTGGTCTCCATCGCCAATCCAGAACCGCGCACCAGGCTCATCGACCGCTACATCGCCGCGGCCTACGATGCCGGCATTGAGCCCATTCTCTGCATCACCAAGACAGACCTGGAAAACCCGGACTCCTTCCTCGAGCACTTTGCCGGACTCGACATCCCGGTCATCCTCAATCGCTCCGATGCGCCCAGCCTCACCGCTCTGCACGCCGTGCTGGACGGCAAGACCACTGTTGTGGTGGGACACTCGGGCGTTGGCAAGAGCACCCTGGTCAACGCACTAGTGCCAGGCGCGGGTCGCGCCACCGGCGTGGTCAACATGGTCACCGGGCGCGGCCGCCACACCAGCACATCGGTGAAGGCCATCGCCCTCGATGGCGGGCTCGGCGAGGCCGGCTGGATAATCGACACACCTGGCGTGCGCTCCTTCGGCTTGGGTCACGTAAAGTTTGAGAACCTGTTGGCTAGCTTCGATGACCTGCAGCGCGTGACTGCCAACTGCCCTCGCGGTTGCACCCATCAGGCCGACTCCCCCGACTGCGAGCTTGATGCGGCAATCGAGGCCGGAACCCTGGGAGCCCACGGAGCCTCTCGAGTTGACTCTCTTCGCAGGCTCATGGGTGGCCTACAGGACAAGACCGATTACTAGGCGCCGCCAAGACTTAGCGCAACGCCGACTAAATTTGAATCATGACCGAGCACGACTACACCTCAGATCTGGCGCTGGCGCAGCTTCTGGCCGACGCCGCAGACGAAATCTCGCTTGCTCGGTTCAGGGCTCTAGACCTCAGGGTTGAGACCAAGCCGGATCGCAGCCCAGTCACCGATGCCGACCGCGCGGTGGAGCAGGCTCTGAAGGGCATTCTGGCCGAGCACCGGCCCGAAGACGGCATCATTGGCGAGGAGTTTGGCGCGAGCGGAGACGCAACCCGCAAGTGGATCATCGACCCCATCGACGGAACAGCCAACTACATGCGCGGCGTTCCCGTGTGGGCCAGCCTCATCGCCCTTTCCATCGATGGCCACCCAGTGGTTAGTGTGGTCACGGCACCGGCGCTCGGTCGTCGCTGGTGGGCCGCTCCGGGCGTTGGCGCCTTTACGCGGGACGTGGACGCCAGCGTTCGAGAGATTTCCGTCAGCGGTATTACAGACCTCGAGCACGCGTCACTTAGCTACAACAACCTGCAGCTCTGGGACAGTTACGGCTTCCTTGATCAGCTCATGAGCCTGAGTCGCCAGGTTTGGCGCACCCGCGCCTACGGCGACTTCCTCTCCTACATGTTCCTCGCCGAGGGTTCACTCGACATTGTGGCGGAGCACGACCTAAAGATTTACGACATCGCGGCATTGGTTCCGGTTGTTGAGCAGGCTGGCGGCACGTTCACCGCGATTGACGGCCCGCTCACCGAACAGACCTCGTCGGTGCTGGCAAGTAACAACAAAGTCCACGGCACAGCCATGGCAAGCCTTCGCAAATAAAACAAACTTAGTGCTAATGTCATAACAAGGTGTCAAACATCGGTTATTGACAATCAAGAGGTATTGAGTTGACTCAGCAAGAGCAGATTCTGCCGCTAACGCTTTTTATTGATCTAGAGCGCAGCGGCCCCATTCCGCTTTACTTTCAGGTAGCGACCCGCATCGAAAAAGCCATCATGGATGGCACGCTCCCCGCAGGAGCGCGACTCGAGAACGAGATTTCGTTTGGTGAGCGCCTAGGGCTAAGCCGACCAACGGTTCGCCGCGCCATCCAGGATCTGGTGGACAAGGGTCTACTGGTTCGTCGTCGTGGCATTGGCACCCAGGTGGTGCACGGTCAGGTTACCCGTGGCGTAGAGCTCACTTCGCTGCACGAGGACCTGGAGCGCTCGGGCAAGAAGGCAACCACCAAGCTGCTCAGCTTGGCCAAAATCAAAGCCACCAAAAAGGACGCCGAGCACCTGGGCGTTGCCGTTGGCGACGAGGTGCTCTGGATTCGCCGGCTTCGCCTCGCAGATGGCGTGGCTGTGTCCGTGATGGAAAACTGGCTACCAACAGACTTCACCGATATCAGCGTGGATGACCTCGCAGAACACGGCCTCTACCAGTTGCTGCGCTCACGCGGAGTTAGCCTTCGCGTTGCCAAGCAGCGCATCGGTGCTCGCAAGGCCAACCAGGAAGAGGCCAAGCTGCTCGATATTGACAAGGGCGCCGCGCTTCTCACCATGGACCGCACCGCTTACGACAACAGCGGTCGCGCCATTGAGTACGGCCACCACTGCTACCGTCCGGACCTTTACTCCTTTGAGGTAACGCTCGTAGAGAAGTAAGCCAACCAGGCATTTTCATAACGCTTCGGTAATGCTTTACGTGCCCTTCATTAGGCTCGGAAGTTAGTTTGATAGTATGTTCTAACAAACTTCAATACCCTAATTGAAAGCACTTAAATGACTCAAAAGATCCGCATTGGCCTCATTGGCACCGGCCGCATTGGTCAGGTTCACGCCGCCAGCATCGACCGAAACCCACTCTTCGAACTCACCTATGTTGCGGACCCTTTCATCGCTGGTGCGGAGAAGATTGCAGCCCAATACGGCGGCAAGGTTACCGATGACGCGGAGGTGCTGCTGACCAGCGGCGAGGTTGACGCCATCCTCGTTGCCTCCCCCACTCCAACCCACGTTGGCCTGATTCGCCGCGGAATCGAGCTGGGCCTGCACGTTCTCTGCGAGAAGCCAATCGACCTTGACATCGAGCGTGTAGAAGAACTTCGCGAGGAGGCAGCAAACGCCAAGATCGTGATTGCCCTCGGATTCAACCGTCGCTTCGACCCACACCTGGCAGAGGTGAAGCACCGCGTCGCCAAGGGCGAAATTGGAAACTTGGAGCACCTGCTCATCATCAGTCGCGACCCAGCTCCGGCTCCACGCGAGTACATTGCGGTTTCCGGTGGAATCTTCAAGGACATGACCATCCACGACTTCGACTTCGCACGTTTCTTCATTCCAAACATCGTCGAGGTCTCGGCCGTTGGCGCCAACGTCTTCTGCGATTACATCAAGGACGAGGGCGACTTTGACAGCGTTAACATCACCATGCGCGGCGCAAACAACGAGCTGGTGACCGTGATCAACTCTCGCCACTCGGCCTACGGCTACGACCAGCGAGTTGAGGCATTCGGCTCGGAGGGAATGCTCTCGGCAACCAACGTGCAGTCCAGCACCATCCGCGCATACACCGCCAACAGGGTTGAGGCAGCGGACCCATACCCTAACTTCTTCCTGGAGCGCTACGCAGAGGCTTACAGCCTAGAGCTGACCGCGTTCGGCGAGGGCATCCTCACCGGCAACGTGACCAGCCCAACCTACGATGACGGCCGCGCCGCCCTCGTGCTTGCAAACGCCGCCCTCGAGTCGGCAAAGACCGGCAAGGCAGTCAAGGTTTCCCTCTAAAACAAACCCGAGTCAAAGCGAAACCCCCGAGCAACTGCTCGGGGGTTTCGCTTTGACGTTTGGAGTCTTAGTCAACCGGCCTAGATGGACGCGATGACGCCGCGCAGGAACGCGAGGCTCTGCTGCACAAACTCAACTGGCCCGCCGTCGGCCTCTGGCTCGGCGTTGATAACCAGGTCCTGCTCCAGCACAAACCAGCCCTGGTAACCGGAGGTGAGCAGGTTGCGCACAATCTGCTCGATTCCCACATCACCCTGACCCAGCGGCTGGTACATGCCCTCGAGCACGCCCTCGTAGTAGGTGATCTCGCCTGCCTGAACCCGGGCAGCCTTGGCTGCGTTTACGTCCTTCAGGTGCGAGTGCGCCACGCGGGACGCGTGCTCATCGGAGAACCAGACCGGGTCGGTGCCACCGATGAACATGTGGCCGGTGTCGAGGCAGAAAGCGATGCTACTTCCGTTTACGACGCGCAGCACATCCTCGCGGGTCTCGATGATGGTTCCAACGTGTGGGTGCAGCACAGCCTTGATGCCCTTGCTGGCGGCGTAGTCGCTGATGCGGTTCAGGTTCTCGAACACACGTGCCCACTGCTTGTCGTCGAGCTCTGGGCGCTTCACGTCGTAGCCATCGAGGCCGCTGTCGGCAGCAAGCACCAGTGTGTCTGCGCCGGCCTCCGTGTAGGCCTGTAACTCGGGGATCACAATGTCCAGTGGGTCCACGTCGTCGCGGTGCAGAATCACCGGAAAGAATCCGCCAACGGCGTGCATGTTCAGGGTTGCCAGCGACTTTGCACGCTCAGCTGGCTCGGCCGGCAGGAAGCCAGCAGGACCAAATTCGGTTGCCACCAGACCAAGGTTGGACATCTCGCGTAGAACGCGCTCTGCACCCATCTGATGACCCCAGCCTGGAACCTCGCACACACCCCAGGTGATTGGGGCTCCGGCAATCTTGTTGTATTCCATGACTATGCCTTTCGCTTTGCGCTGGTGGTTCCGGCAACCGGTGCCAGGCTGTGCCAGCTCTTGTCTGCTGCCGATGCCTCGGCAGCGGCCAGTACCGCTGCGGAAGAGACCGCATCGTTGATGTTGGAGTTTACGTTTGCCTGGCCAAGGATTGCCTCAACAAACTTGCGGGCCTCAACAACCTTCAGGTCGTCGTAGCCCATCGAGGTTCCGGCACCAGGCTGGAAGGCGCCAAAGTCGCCCATTCCCGGGCTCGCCATAACGCGACGGTAACCCATCTCCTGACCACGACGTGCGGTGGTGATCTGCATCTCGTTCATGCGCTCGAAGTCCCAAATGAACGAACCCTCGGTTCCGTAAATCTCAATCTCGTAGCGGGCGCGTGGGCCAACCAGCGAGCGCGAGGCCTCGAGCGTTCCAACGGCCTCGGAGCCGTAGCTGTCGTCTGCAAAGCGAACCAGCATGCCGGCGTAGTCCTCGTTCTCAACGTCGCCAACCGGACCACCCTCGATTACGTCGAAGTGGGTGCCCTTACCCATCTGCTGGATTGGGCGCTGCTTATATGTGGTGCTGGTAAGAGCGGTTACCTCTGCGATGTCACCGATGACGTACTGCACTAGGTCAACCAGGTGCCCCATGAGGTCTCCCAGGACGCCGGATCCAGCAAGCTCACGCTTGAAGCGCCAGCTGAGGGCGCCGTTTGGCTCAGACGAGTAGTCGGCAAAGAATATTCCACGCACGTTGGTGATGCGGCCGAGGCCGCCCTCCGCAATCAGCTTCTTTGCGTATTCGATGGCGGGTGCGTGGCGGTAGTTGAAACCGATGGTCGAGATTACGCCCGCGGCAGCGGCAGCGTCCGCAACCTCTTGGGTCTCGGCAGCGGAGCGACCGGCAGGCTTCTCGAGCCAGATGTGTTTGCCGTGCGCAATAGCCGCCAGGGCAATCTCCTTGTGCAGGAAGTTTGGCGAGCAGATGGATACAACGTCCACGTCTGGGTTACGCATTACCTCGAGGTAATCGGCGGTTGCTTGCTCGTAACCGAGGGCGTCCATGGCGAATTCCTGTCGACTCACTTCGGGATCGGCGGCGATCACGAAGCGAGGCTTGACGTCGAGGTTTGGGTAAACGGAGTTGAGATCTGCGAAGGCACGTGAATGGACTTTGCCCATCCAGCCAACGCTAACTAGACCAACGCCGAGAGTTTTCTTTGAGTTCATTAGGGTTCCCATGTGTAAGACTTTGATAGGACATAGTAACAATAGCAACCTTTGTTACCAAACCGCACGGCGATAGGGAATATTCGAATTCCTACACAAGTATCGGTTTGGTAACGGTGTGCGTT
>Ga0213920_1000223_pt1 | contig 52578 bp, 33 predicted proteins | sample McNCre1117MG_FD_161054 | JGI IMG/M metagenome (GOLD analysis project Ga0213920, IMG submission 161054) | Freshwater microbial communities from McNutts Creek, Athens, Georgia, United States - 11-17 MG | ecosystem: Environmental > Aquatic > Freshwater > Creek | place: USA: Georgia | collected...
CACACGCCTGCGGGTGTCATGGTGTACGTGCCGTAGCCGCTGGTACTTGTCGCAGCCGTGGTCACGGGGGTGAAGGCATTGGCCACACCATCGACGTCGGTGGATGTCAGAGTGCCGCTGACTGTGGGCGTGCCTGCGATGGCGTTGGCCACGCCGCCCGCTTCAGTCACGGCACCGGTGCTGTTGCCGCTGATGATGGCTGCATCGTTGACAGGCGTGAAGGTGAAGGTCAGGGTGTTTTGGCTGGTGTTGCCCGCTGCATCTGTCACGCTGTAGGTGAAGACCTCGTTCACATTGGTCGTGATCGCATGGATGGTGGCGGTGTTGGGCGAAAGGGTGTAGCTGCCATTGCTGTTCATGTGCAGACCAGCGTAGGTGCCGCTGATGTTGCCGGAGCTGTTGGCACCAACGAGGGCAAAAATTTCACCGCCCTGCAAGCCGGTGTCGTTGTCAGCCACATTGCCAACGCTCGTGACAAAGTCTTCTGTCAACGTGACAGCGTCAACCACGGCCACGGGCACCGTGGTGTCTACCGTGAACGACAAAGCGGAGCTGATGGGCGACGTGTTGCCTGCCGCATCTGTTGCCGTTGCGGTGACGCTATGAATGCCTTGAACCAAAGCGGTTGTGGGCGTGAAGCTCCATGCACCATTGCTATTGGCGGTCGTGGTGCCCAAGAGGGTGGTGCCGTCATAGACCTTAACCACGGCGTTGGCTTCTGTCGTGCCGCTGAATGTAGGCTTGTCGTCGTTGGTCACGCCGTTGTTAGCGATAGCGCCCTGAATAGTGCCCACGTCGTCTGTACCGCCAAGCGTGATTGACGTGGGGGCGACGTTGTCAACGTTGTAACGCCAGTCAAAGGCGTTAGGCGTGGACTGCTGACCAAAGGTGCCCGCAGTGTTTTCGATCTGCGCGATGTAGTTCACGCTGTCGCTGTTGCCCAAGCCGGTGTTGTCTGTCAGCGTCCAAGTGGTTTGACCTGCTGCATTGGTGGTCACGGTGGCAGTGCCAACCTTGATCAATGCATTGGTGCCGGTGAGCCAATTGCCGCTGGCAGCGTCCCACTTGAAGTAGCGGTTGTCACTGCCACCCACGTAATCGAGGGCCGTTGCACCCGCGTAGATGGTGATGCCCCAAGAAGAGCCTTTCACAAACACGACCGTGTCACCATTTGCAGGGGCTGTTGGCAAATACACATTGCCTGTGTAGTTGCCGTCGCCGTTGTAATAGGCCGTCAGTGCGTTGCCGCTGGCAATTTGCCCGGTAGGCAGGCTACCCGCTTGGACCACGGTGGCCACGGCCAAATTGGCTGTGCGGTAAACGTTGACCACTTCGTTGCTGCCCAAGGTCGCGCCTTGCGTGGCGCCACCTAATGTGCCGTTGAGCGTGGGGGTGGTGTCGTTGGATGTGCCGCCCGCTAAAACGGTCGAGGGGCTACCCGCGTTGTCTTGAATTTGGGTGATGCCGACCGTGAAATCTGACACAGGAACATACGCGTAGCTGTGGCTGTAAGGCGTGCTGCCATTGCCCGCAGCGTCAATCACTTTGGCTTGCAAGGTATTGCTGCCAGTCAAGATCACACCCGACAAACTCCAAGCATTGCCGCCCACCGTGGTGGTAGCGGCGGTCCATGTGGAACCGTTGTCGAGCGAGACCATGACCTTTTCGCCGGTGGCGAGATTGGCGCTCAAGGCGCCCGTGATCGTTTGGGCGGCAACGTTAGTGATGAAGTCTGTCGAAGACACGCCGTTGTCGTTGCTCAGTACTGCGCTGACCACGGTGGTCACGGGAGCAATGGTGTCCACCGTGAAGGGCAATGCGGTTGTGGCAGGCGAGGTGTTACCTGCCGCATCTGTTGCCGTTGCGGTGATGCTGTGTGCGCCATCTGTCAGCGCTGTCGTGGGCGTGAAGCTCCATGCGCCAGTGGCATTCGCCGTGGTGGTGCCAATCAACGTAGCACCGTCGTAAACCTTAACGACGGCATTGGCTTCGACGTTGCCACTGAATGTGGGCTTGCTGTCGTCGGTCTGCGCGTTGGCTGCAATCGTTCCGGTGAACAGCCCCACATCGTCAGCACCGATCAGGGTCAGACCCGTGGGAGCGGTGGTGTCCACGGTGATAGCACTAACGTTCTTCGCAATCAATGCACCGGTCTGCACGTTGCCTGCCAGGTCAGTCGCACGCATCTGGACGACGCCAGCAGCGTAGCTGCCTTCAGCCAGCGTGAAGCTGGTGCCGCTGCCGGGTTTCCAAGTCACACCGTTGTCGGTGCTGTATTCCCAAGTTGCGCCAGTTTCGATCGCGCCGACCGTGACCGTGCCATTGTTGGTGATGCCGTCGCTACTGCTGCTGCCTGTGTCGGTGAGGCTCAACGTCCCAAGAGTCGGGGCGGTGGTGTCGACTTTGTAGCCAGCGTTATCAATGACGGCTGTGGTACTCAGTGTGGCGTTATTACCCACGGCATCTTTGATGGTGCCGCCGTTCAGATTGAGGGCGTTGGCACTAAGGCTGATGCCGTTGGCATCGGTTTGGCCTGACAAGATGGTGTAGCTAAAAGTCAGCGAACTCGAACCTGAGCCGCTCACGTAATTGGCCTGAACGGCTGTTCCACCGATGTTCAGCGTGAGCTGGGGGGTGCCCGTCACGTTGACCAATTCGGTAAAGCTCACCGTGGTGATGACCGTGTCGCCCGCGTTCAGCAGGCTGTTCTGAATGCCCGTGGCGCTGGAGATCGCCACGGTGTTGACAACAGGTGCAACACCGATCTGAAAGATGTCGCTGATGGTCGACGTGCCATCGCTGGCCGTGACTTTGACGTTGAAGTCGAGTGTCGAGTTGGGTGTGCCACTGAACGTGCGGGTGGTGGCATTGAAGGTCAACCACGAAGGCAATGCAGAACCATCGTCTCGTGTGGCGGTGTAGGTCAGCGTGCTGTCGACATCGCTGAAGCTGCTCGCTGGCAAGGTGTAGCTGAAGGCTGTGTTGAACACGGCCACTTGATCGGGAATGGCAACAGCCACAACAGGCGCGTCATTCGTACCGTTGAGGGTGACAGTGATGAGCTTGGTCGTACCGTCAGCGCTGGTTGCGGTGAAGCTGTCGGTGTAGACCGTGCCCGCCACGAACTCGTCATGGGCAGTGTTCATGGTGTATGTCCACACGCCCGCTGCTGTGAGGCTGAACTTGCCGTAGCCGTTTGAGCCTGCTGTCGCGGTCTGTGCCACGAAAGTGGCTGCGCTATCAACGTCTGTGATGGTCAGCGTGCCTGTGGCTGTTTGTGCCACGTTGGTTTCGGTCAAGCTTGCTGTGCTGACACCGCCGATGACGGCGGCGTCGTTGACGGGCGTCATGTTCAGCGTGAGCGTGCTCGTGGTGCTGTTGCCTGCAGCGTCGGTCACCTTGTAAGTGAAGGTGTCGACTGCCGTGGTTTGGATGGCGTCCAAATTGGCGGTGCGTGCATAGCTGTAAGTGCCGTCAGCGTTGAGTGTCAAAGTGCCGTAGAGGCCGGTGGTGCTGCCGACAATCGCATAACTCTCGCTGCCATCTTTGCCGGTGTCGTTGGTGCTGACGTTGCCGGTCAACGTGATGACGTTTTCGGTGCCGGTGTTGCTGTCGGCCACGGCCACGGCAGACTTGGTGTCCAACGTGAAATCACCGTCGTTGCCATCGGGCGTGGTGATGAAGTTGCCAGCCTTGTCTTTGGTGACCGTCGTCACTTCGACAACGCCATCACCGAGTTGTGTCAAGTCAGCAGCGCTGAGGACCACTGGCTTGGCCGTGCCGTTGTTGACGACGGTTTTAATGACCGTCCCGTTTTGACCCACGAAGGTGACGGTGGAAATTGCATCCGCTTCACTTGTCACGGTGATCACGCCCGCAGCATCGGTAGCCTCTGCGGCAGTTTTGAGGTTGTCGCCCAATGGGGTGACCACCACGTCTGGCGCGGTGGTGTCGACCGTGATGGCAAAGCCGTCGCTGGTGGTCGTGTTGCCCGCCACCGTGGTGCTGGCGGTGTAGGTGTGTGCGCCCTGGCTTTGCGCGGCCGTGGGCGTGAAGCTCCAATTGCCGAGTGCGTCAGCCGTTGCCGTGCCTAAGATGTTGTTGCCTTCGCGGATCGTGACGACGGCATCCGCCTTGGCCGTGCCGACCAAGGTCGGGGTGGTGTCATCGGTGACGCCACCGTTGTCCACATTGCCCTGAATGTCACCGACGTTGTCCATCGCCTTATTGATGACAACGTTGGCCGTGCCCGTGTCAACAATGAAATTGAGAGGGGCAGACGCAGGGCTAGGATTGCCAGCGCGGTCGTACTCAACGACGGTGATGGCGTGTGGGCCATTCGTCAATGCCGTCGCAGGCTCTAAGGTCCATTTGCCCGTGACGGCGTTTACCGTGGCCTTGCCCAATGAGACACCGTTGTCAAAAACTTCGATGGTGTCGTATTTGGCGGCAACCGTGCCAGAGATGACGGGTTTGGCATCGTCGGTGGTAGCCCCCTGCGTGATAACGCCAATCGCTTGCCCCACATCGTCCGTAGCAATAGGCGCAACAGGGGTATTAGGTCCGATGGTGTCAATGCTGAGCGGGCCCTTGGCGGTGCTGACGCCGCTGACTGTGCCATCGGCGTAGGCGACTTGCGAGGTCACGTAATGGGTGCCTTGCGTCAAGGCTGTTAAAACTTGCGCAGAAATCGTGACTTTGGCAATGCCATCACCTGTCGTTGCGCCCGTGCTGTTGCTGATTTCTGTGGCATCCAAGACATGTTCGGCAACCAACACGTTGTCAATGAACACCTTCAAAATGTCGCCAGGGTTTGCGCCACTGCCAGCCACCGAGATGGTGACTAAGGTGCCATCCTGAATCTCGACCGCATTGATCGCACCACCGCTTGTGCTTTCCGTACACACGGCAATACCTGGTGAAAAGCTCAATCTAGCGCTGTCTAGCGCTAACAAATCGTTGACTGACAAACCTGTGCTGACTGTTTGATTCGAAGTTGTGCTGGTGGTACTCATGATTTGTCTGCTTAGAAGTGTGTGTTTGTAAGGTCGCGAATGGCGTGAATTCTTGCGAAATGAGTCAATTTGTTGTATTAAGTTTTGTTAAAGATCACTCGAAAAGAAATGCGGTTTCGCTTGCAAACGTCGTATTTCCTGCTGACGCAAATACCAATAAAACTTCGTTTTACCAACATTGTGTGTACTTATGAGTAACAAAACATAATTTGGATATTACACCGTAAACATCAAAATCAACAAAATATGAATACTTAAATTCAATGTTTTGGTTTTTTGTTGTTTTTCGCAAACGCACGAGATGGCGAATGAAGGCCATAAAAAACCCACGCACCGTTCAGGAGCGTGGGTTAATTGATAGGGAATACGAAAGGCCTAGGCCGAAATAAGCACCCAGAGCGCGTTTAAAAAAGTTGCGCTTGATTCATCGCCTGCGCGATCAACAAATCATTCACGCCATCAAAGTTCAAGTCGTATGTATTGAACACCTGACCATTGATCACTTGGCGATTTGCAATCACGGCAGCGCCTCCATTGATGACCTCAACGGCATCGGCAGCATCGCCTGAGATTTGCAACGCACCATGGAGTTCGGTGTAGGCCATCAGTTCTTTGAAGTCGAGCGTGACCGTTTGTGCTTGCTCATCAGACATGTCTACAGGTTGGCCCTTGATTTGTGTGAAATCCAACGCCAACGTTCTAGCCACTTGAAACCACGCATCGGTCAACGCAGCACTGGTGCCGTCAGCTTTGGTGAACTGGCCTGTACCAAACAACACGTTGCCGTTTTGTGTGGTGTTGGAATTGGCGTGCGTGACGTCGATGCTTTGAATGCCTGCATCGATCAAGCCACGAAGTTCACCCGCATCCGTGACACCATCGCCATTGGCATCGACCCAGACTTGCATGTCTGCAAAGGCGGCATCTTGCGCGTCAATCTTGCCGTCTGCATTGCTATCCATGTCTGCCAATGCGCCCCATCCATCGCCTGCTTTTTGACCATTTTTCAACACGGTGTCTGACCCAAACAGCTCCGTCCCGTTGTTGATGCGACCGTCGTGGTTGATGTCGCGCACCAGAAGTGCATCGTGCTTGTCGACCCAGCCCACCGATTGCTTATGACCGTCCCCGCTCATGTCGAATTGCACACCCTGTGCGGTGTCGACGGTTTGTACGCCGTCGCCGTTCAAGTCCAAAACGATGGGGCTCGAGTAACAGAAGGTATAGGCCGTATCGCACTTGATGCAATTGAAAAAGCCCAAGCCAATGAGACCACGCCAAGTGACTTCATAAGCAACGCCGCCGCCGACTGACGCCGTCTGGCCACCATAGCTGATATCGGCATGGAATCGGGTGATGTCATTTCCACCGCCCGAAAAGGTTCCAAAGTTGGTGCTGCCGCCAGAGCCTGCCACGTTGCTACTCCAGCTGTGACCCCAACCGTCATACAAGGTGACGGTGGCGCCTTGCAAGTCATTGTTTCCCCACAGACCCACACCAATCCAGCCTTGCGTGTCACACCAGCCATGGCCATAGCCTGTGACATAGAGAGACATGCCGCGCGCAACATCCGCCACGTTCACGCCCACATTGAAAGAGCCTGTGCTGCCTGAACCGCCGTTGTTACCGGCTTGATCGGTGTAGGTGTTCGCATTGACAGAAACATAACTGCCCCCGTTGTACGAATAGCCTGCGGTGTACGTGGCGCTGTAGCTTCGACCAGAACCTGTGATGTTGCTTAAGCTACCGCCGCTGACCGACACGTCACTGTTAGCAAAGCCATACACGGCTTCACTGAAGTTAAAGCTCACCGTGGTCGATTGACCGTACTGCAACGAAGAATTACCAATCGCAACAGACACCGTGGGTGCGGATGTATCGACAGTCACGGCTGAGGCGTACTTGCTCAGCGTCGCGTTACCGGCTTTGTCAAAGGCCTGAACTTGCACACTGTTTGCAGCATAAGTACCGGCGGCCAAACCCAAGGTGGCACCTGTACCGTTTGACCAAGTGGTGCCGCCGTTGGTTGTGTATTGCCAGTTGTTGGTGTCGCTAGACAGCGCGATGTTGAGCGTGCCGTTGTTGGTGACACCATCGGTGTTGCTGATGCCTGCGTCGCTCGCCAACGCAATGCCCGCGGCATTCGGCGCAACGGTATCTAAGGTCACGATTTTGGAGGCGCTGGCACTGACATGGTTGAGCACGTCTTTTTGGCGCACGTTGTAGGTGTGTTGCCCTTCTGACATCGTGAAGGCTGTGCCCGTGCCTACCGTCCATGCGCCGTTGTCGACTTGGTATTCCCAAGTGGCTGCAGCTTCCAAACTGGACACGCTCATGGCTGGGTTGTTGGTGATGGCATCGGTGCTGGAGCTGCCTGTGTCGACATAGCTCAAAGTGGGCGCATGATTGCTGCCCGTGATGCTGACGGTCACGAGCTTGGTGGTGCCATCCGCAGAGGCGACGGTGATGCTGTCGGTGTAGACCTGACCGACCAAGAACTCATCGTGGGCCGTGTTCATGGCGTAGGTCCACACGCCTGCGCTGGTCACGCTGAATTTGCCATAACCATTGCTGCCCGCCACGTTGGTTTGCGCCACAAAGGTGGCTGCACTGTCCACATCCGTGATGGTCAAGGTGCCTGTTGCTGTCTGAGCCACATTGGTTTCTGTCAGCGACGCTGTCGCGGTGCCGCCAATCACTGCCGCGTCATTCACGGCAACCACGTTGATGGTGCTCGAGCCCAAGTTGCTCAGGTTATTCGCACTGGCGCCATCGTTGACTTGCCACTTCAGCGTGCGACTTGCGCTGCTGGCTGTGGGGTTGTCGCTGGTGCTGCTGTACACCACGCTTTGCAAGGCGGTTTGGTATTGCAACACCGTGGCGCTGCCGGCCAAGCTCAATTTGCCTGTCGCTGCATCGTACGTGCCTGTGATGCCATTGCCGGCTGTAAAGGCCAGCGTGTCACCAGCGGTCAGACCGCTTGTGATTTGCACCGTGGCGCCCACAAGGTTGGCATTTTCAGCATCGACCAAGGTCACATTGTTATTCGCAATGATTGCAGCGGCATTTTCTGTGTAGCTGCGAGCCGTTGCGTTGGGGGTCACAACGGCAGCATCATTGGTACCGTTGATGGTGACGGTGACGAGCTTGGCAGTACCGTCTGCCGACACGGCGGTAAAGCTGTCTGTGTACGCTGTGCCCCCAACGAACTCGTCGTGCGCGGTGTTCATGGTGTACGTCCAAGCACCTGCTGTTGTGAGGCTGAACTTGCCGTAACCATTGCTGCCTGCTGTGTTGCTTTGCGCTGCAAATGTTGCTGCGCTATCCACATCGGTGATGGTCAAGGTGCCTGTGGCCGTTTGAGCCGCATTGGTTTCGGTCAAGGTTGCGGTGCTCACGCCACCAATCACAGCAGCATCGTTCGCCCCATTGACAGACACCGTGATGGTGGCTGTGCCTGTCAAGCCTGATGGGTCTTTGACGGTGTAGGTAAACACATCGCTGAGTGGCGCGCTGGTGGTGTTCAAAGCTTGCACAGTGGCATTGCTTTGGTTCACGCTGTAGGTGTAGCTACCGTCTGCACCGATCACCAAAGTGCCATAGGTCCCCACGATGCTGGTGCCGTTGGCGCTGGTGGTGCTGGCTGCCACAGCGGTGGCCGTTCCTGTGGTGCCTTTGAGAATGTCTTTGATGACCAAAGTGCTGGTCACGTTGTCAACGTCGACATCGTTGGTTAACACATTGCCACTCGGGTTGCTGCCTGCTGTGGCATTGCTGACGCCACTGGCTTCGGTGGCGCTGGCGGTGTCGTTCGTCCCGATAGGGGCATCGTTCACGGCATTCACACTCACGGTGAAGTGACCCGCTTGGCCGCTGACGGAACCCGATCCGCCAATAGAACTGATGACACTCACTTGGGTGCCAGATGCCGTGTTGGGGAAGGATGCATCTACCGCGCGGAAGTTGAGGTCGCTTAAGTTCGCGCCATTCGCATTGGCTGCTGGCGTGTAGCGCAGACTGTCCGTCGCGTTGAGGTACATGACCTTGGTCCAGTCCACGGAGCCCAAATAGGTGGTCGGAAAATTGACCCATGTGGTGCCACCGTCTGTGCTGTAAGCCCAAGTACCGCTGGTGGTGGTGTTTTGCACAATCACAATGCCTTTGAGGGCAGTGCCATCCACATCGGTGACTTTGCCGGTCAATTGCGTGCCAATGACAAAGGTGGTTGCCGTGTCTTCTTGGGTGGTGATGCTGTTAGCGGTCGTCACGATGACAGGTGCATCGTTGACCGCCGTCACGGTCATAGCCACCGTGCTCGTTGCTGTCAAGACACCGCCAGTTCCTGTGTTGCCACCATCGCTGGTGGTCATGGTGAATGTATCGCTGCCGTTGTAGTTCAACGCAGGCGTGTACGTCACCGCATTGGCCGTTGCCAACAAAGCATTGATAGCGGTGACCGTGCCACTGAGTTGAACGCTGCTGGTGCCATTGGTCGTTAAAGTGACGCCTGTGCCCGCAGCCAAGCTGATGGTGCCGTGTGCCACGCTGAGTGTCACAGTCATGGCGCCAGTGCCAGCGTCCACATCTGCAATTTGCAAACCCGTGATGACTTTAGCGATGTCTTCTTGCGTGGTCAGTGCGCTGGGCACGATGTTGACGGGTGCATCATTGACAGCGGTCACGGTTAAGCCCACTTTGCCTTGCAATGCAGAGAATGAAGAGGTGCCGCCATTGAGGCCGCTGCCGTCTCCCGTGGCCCCAACGTCCACTTTGTCGCCGACTTTGACGGTGCTGCTGAGGTTGGTTTCGTCCCATCCGCGGTACCAAATGACGTTGTCGTTGTAACCATTCCAGTTGGCGCTGGTTTTAAAGAACACGCGGCTGCTGCTGTCAAGCAACAAGGCTTTGCCCGTGCCAATGTCGGCGTTGTTGATTGCGGTCCACGTGCTGCCGTTATTGATCGTGTAGTAAAGCGTGCCTGCACCGCTGATCGCGGTGATCGCAATGCCTTTCAAGGCACCTGGATCCACATCTGAAAGAGCGCCCACTAAGCTGCTAACAGCCGTGCCTGCTGTGGTGTTGCCGTTGACAGGTGCGGCTGCGTCTTCGAGTTGCGTTGTCATGTCGATGACGGTGGCTTGGTTCACCACCGGCGCATCGTTGGCAGCAGAAACGCTCAAGGTATAGCTAGAGGGGCTGAGGCTCATGGGACCGGTCGAGCCGTTGTAGCTGCTCACATTCAGGCGAGTGCCTGACACTGTCGCGGGCATGGTGTCATCAGCCACACGGAACACCAACGCATTCACGTTGCCATTCCAGTTTGCGGCGGGCGTGAAGCGCAGTCGATCGCTGGCGTTCAGATACAAAGCATTGGCTGGATTGTTAAAGCTTGTCGCAGCGCCCGTGATGTCCGCCGGGACAGCCGTCCATGTGCTGCCGTCGGTGCTCCACTCCCAGACACCCTGATCGATCGGTGCTTGGTTCCAACTGATGGCAATGCCTTTGACCGATGCACCCGCATCGACATCGGTCACCTTGCCCACCAACGAGTTGGCGATGACAAAGTTGTAGGCCGTGTCTTCCGTGGTGCTGAGTGAAATCGTGGCAGTCGATGTGAACGTGGGCTGGTCGTTGGTGCCCTTCATCGTCACGGTCACGAGTTTGGTTGTGCCGTCTGCTGATGTGGCAGTGAAGCTGTCGGTGTAATTGACGCCAGCGGCAAACTCATCGTGTGCCGTATTCATGGTGTACGTCCACACGCCAGCGCTGGTCAGACTGAACTTGCCGTAGCCGTTGGTACCTGTCACGTTGGCCTGGGCTAGAAAAGTAGCGGCACTATCCACGTCGGTGATAGTCAACGTACCTGTGGCTGTTTGTGCCGTATTGGTTTCGTTGACGCTTGCAGAACTCACGCCACCGATCACAGCAGCGTCATTGACAGGCGCCATGTTGATTTTGAGGGTGCTTTGCGTGGTGTTACCCGCCCCATCGCGCACTTGGTACGCGAATGTATCGATGGCCGTGGTTTGAATCGCGTCTAAGTTGGCGGTGCGTGTGTAGGTGTAAGCACCGTTCGCCCCTAAAACCAAGGTGCCATAAAGACCCGTTGCAGAGCCGACAAGGCTGTACGACTCAGAGCCATCTTTGCTGGTGTCGTTGGTGCCGACATTGCCTGTCGTACTGATCACGTCTTCGGTGGTATTGACCACATCGGCGACAGCGACAGCCGCCACGGTGTCGAGTGTGAAGTCGCCATCGGCGCCGTCGGCTGTGGTGGTCGTGTTTCCTGCTTTGTCTTTGGTCACCGTCGTGACCTCGACGGCACCCTCACCCAACGTCGTCAAGTCGGCAGCGGTCAACACCACAGGTTTGGCGGTGCCGTTGTTGGTGACGGTTTTGACAACTTGACCACGTTGACCCACGAAGGTGACCGTGGAAATCGAATCGACTTCGCTGGTGATGGTCATCACACCTGTCGTCGCGGTCGCCTCTGCGGCCGTTTTAAGGTTATCGCCCAAGGGCGTAACGACAACCACAGGACCTGTGGTGTCGACGGTGATGGCAAAACCATCACTGGTCGTCGTGTTACCAGCCACCGTGATGCTGGCGGTGTAGGTGTGCGTGCCTTCGGTTTGTGCGCCTGTAGGGGTAAAGCTCCAATGACCGACAGAATCAGCAGTGGCGGTGCCTAAAACAGTCGCGCCCTCGCTGATGGTCACAACAGTATTGGCTTTGGCGGTGCCAACGAAGGTCGGCGTGGTGTCATCGGTGACGCCACCACTGGCCACACGGCCTTGAATGTCGCCCGCATTGTCGGTTGCGTTATTGATTGCCACACTGGCAGCGCCTGTGTCGACCGTGAAATTCATAGGCGCCGAGACAGGGCTGGGATTGCCTGCGCGGTCGTACTCAACGACGGTGATGGCGTGGGGGCCATCTGTCAGCGCTGTGGTTGGCGTCAAGCTCCATTTACCTGTCACGGTGTTGATGGTGGCCTTGCCCAATGAAACCCCGTTGTCAAATACTTCAAGGGTGTTGTACTTAGCGGCAAGCGTGCCAGAAATGAGGGGTTTGGCGTCATCCGTGACCGAGCCCTCAGCAATCACCCCCACGGTTTGGCCCACATCATCTATGGCCACAGGGGCAATGGGCGCATTCGGCCCAATGGTGTCAATGCTCAGCAAACCTTTTGCCGTACTCACATTGCTGAACGAACCGTCGCTGTAAGCGATTTGCGACGTCACACTATGCCCCCCTTGCGTCAACGCTTTTAAAACGTCGGCAGAAATGGTGACTTTGGCAATACCGGTGCCTGTCGTCATGCCCGTCGTGTTGCTGATCTCGCTGGCATCCAAGATGTGCTCAGCAACCAACACGTTATCAATAAACACCTTCAAGACATCGCCGGGTTGTGCCCCACTGCCCGCGACAGAAATGGTGACTTCCGTGCCATCTTGAATCTCTACAGCATTGATCGCACCGCCGCTCGCGCCACCACTTTCAGCGCAGATGGCCACACCAGGTGAATAGCTGGTCTCGTTGGGATCTATCAAGAAAAACTGAGGAAACGTAGAAGTAGTGCTCATGTGTGAACCGTTTAAAAATGAAGGTTTGTGAGGACGCGAAGGGTTTGAATTCTTGCGAAATGAGTTAATTTGTTGTATTAAGCTTTGTTAAACCGATGGAAGAAAAATCAATGCTCGGAAAGACAGCATGCGTTCTCCTCAGTCATCCACGGTCAACATGGGTTTCGATTTAATGACATGGTGTGCACTTATTACTCATAAAAATTAATTTCTATATTACACCGTAAACATCAAAATCAACAAAAAGTGAGTACTTAAATTTAGTATTTGGCTTTTTGTTGTTTGTCACAAACGCAACCCACGGCACAACCAGGCCATAAAAAAACCCACGTCCTGCAACAGGACGTGGGTTAAAACTTGCGATGAACGGCGTGCCGTTGGCGTGAAAACGATTAGTCCGTGTGAACGGTCATCTCCACAACCACACGCCGGTTCACCTTGTTACATGCCACGCTGATCGGAGTGACGACGCGCGAACACGTGCTGTCGACCAGCTCACTAAACCCACGTCCCTCGCTTTTGATTTTTTCGGCTGTGACCCCTGCTTGCACCAAGTAGTTCTTCACGGTTTGAGCGCGGGCCTCGGACAAGCGCTGATTAGCGGCCACGGAGCCGACGGGGTCGGTGTAGCCAATGATGTCAATTTGACTGTGCTGGAAATCTGCATAACGGGTACCCAGTCGTTCGGCCAAACGTTCGAGTTGCTCTCTTCCAAAAGGCAAGATCGAGGCGACATCCGAACGACCATACGCAAACAACGCATCTGTACCCAGCGTGATGGCGATGGTTTTCGGTGCGGGCGAGCCCGTCACTTGATCACATGCAGAAGCTCCCGGGACGCGACTGATGGAATGAATTTGGCGACGTGTTTTTTGCAACTCAGCAAATGCCACTTCAGGTTGCACATTGACCAGAGACAAGCGCGCTTTGGGTAAATCGACCACCCGAATGAAAATTTCTTGCCCAGCCTTCGCCGTGACAAGCAGTGAACTTTCCGGCAAATCTTTGGCGCGCTCACCGGGCTTTTGCAAGCTAACCCCAACATCGACGACGGAAGGTTTCATACACAGATCGCTGTAGCCCCCAGGCTGCAAGGAGGTTTGGTATCGATCGTTGACGACCACGCTGGTGACCCCTGTGGCTTGGCCGTTTTCGGTTCGATAAAAAGTCAATCGCGCCAATTGCGCATGCGCGCGCGCAGGCGGGCTATACAAAGCACCCAATGGGCGAAGAATACTGGGCTCGTCTGACTCAGCACGGACTGAAAAGCTAGCCAATGCGAGCAAAACCACCATCAACACACAGGCCATAAGAGGTGTGATGGGCCTTGATTTTGATTGTGAAGTATTCATAAAGGACTCTTAAAGGGTGTCTCAGAGATGTAACCAAGTACTACCTGCTTCAATTCTTACGAAATGCGCTGGGCCTGTGTATTAAATATTGTTAACTTAATGTTTCATTTTTCAGCTTCAGTTTGTCAGTACCGTGATGCCGATTTCTACGCGGCGCGGGGGCTTATCTCCAACGCTTTGACGATCTTTGCTTCCTCGCCCTTCTGACGTGATCGGGGCAAAGTGCGTCGATTGACTCATCCAAAAACGCTGAACGCTTGAAGCGAGCGCCTGAGAAAACGCATCATTGCGGGCCTCTGTCTCAAAGTCTTGTGCATAGCCAACAATGTGCAAAGAGACGTTTTTGAAAGTACGGTACTGCGACTCAAGACGCTTGATCAGTTGTGTCAACTCAACCGGATCTTGTGCACTCTGTGCGGTCAGCGTGACAACCTCTGGCGCAAATGCAAGAGATGGCGTCGCAGCGACCTCCATGCAGGGCTTGGCCAACGTCACACGTGACAAACTATGTGTTTGCAGACGTGTCGTCTGCACTTCTTGTGCAGCGACGTGGGAAGGGACTACCTCCATGCGCGGCCGGGTAGCCAGCGCTTCCGTCAGACGTACAAACAAGGTTTGGCCTCCAGACATAACCACGTTTTGCGACACCTCGCGTGAGGGATCGGCCCTCGCCCAACTGCGCCCAGGCTGGGCTTGTAAATTCACGAGGGCCCGGTCTAAACAAATCACCGAAAAAGCCCCGTCTTGCAAAGAGGTGTGATAACGCCCATCAATGTGCAAGGTAATCACCCCCAAACCATCCCCTTCGGGCCGGTAAAACACCAACCGACTTTGCTCAGAAGAGAGCTCTTTGACAGGGGTATACCCAGTACCTAAGGCGTGGGTGATGCTTCGCTCTCCTGCAACAGCAGGCCACGAAAAGAAAGCGCCTGAGATCCCGACAAGGACAAGCCAGATGCGAAAGGCATAAGCGTGGATGAATGCGTCCACAGGCCTACATAAAATAGGTAACATTTTTCTTATAAACAGTACATTGAGCCTGCTTGTTCTTTTACTAAATGATGAATAAATTAATTTTATAGAGAAAAACACTATAAATAAATCTTAAGTATCAAAAAATTTAATTTATCTACGCTTTTTGTTGTTTTTAATACTTAGTTCAAGCTTGCTATGTCTAGCGTCCGAAGGGCTTCGCATGCGCGTTCGGCTCGCGCGATGGACAAGGAATGGGCAAAAAAAAGCCTTCCGAAGAAGGCTTGAAGCAATCAGCGAGCGCTTGGCTCAAAGAGGCTGCTGAGCAGCGCGCCTTTGGGCCAAAGCCACATACCAATCGAGGCAACCCGGATTGGCCATGGCGTCTTTGTTGACCACTTTTTCAAGGGGCTGGCCCAGCAGCAACTTCTTGATCGGCAACTCTTGTTTCTTACCCGACAAAGTGCGTGGAATCTCGGCCACTTGAAAGATCTCGTTGGGCACAAAACGCGGGCTGAGTGCGGTTTTGATAGCGTTGTTGAGCTTGGCTCGCATGGCGTCGTCTAGGGTGACGCCATCGCGCAACACGACAAACAAGGGCATGTAGCTTTCACGACCCAAGTACTCCAAATCGACCACCATGCTGTCGAGCACTTCGGGCAAGGCTTCAACGGCGCTGTACAACTCACTGGTGCCCATGCGCAGGCCATGGCGGTTGATGGTGGCGTCGCTGCGACCATAGATGACGCAAGAGCCCGTGACAGGGTTGATCTTGAGCCAATCACCATGGCGCCACACGCCGCCCAAACTGGCAGGACCATCGCCACCCCCAGGCTGTCGGCCGTGCCCAGCGGGGTACATGTCGAAGTAGCTGGAGAGGTAGCGGGCGTTGTCTTTGTCTCCCCAAAAATACAAAGGCATGGATGGCAAAGGTTGGGCGCACACCAACTCGCCCACATCGCCCAACACAGGTTGCCCTTGTTCGTTCCACGCCTCCACTGCACAGCCGAGCAAACGGCATTGCATTTCGCCAGGCACCAAGGGGAGCTCGCGGTTGCCGCCAATGAAAGCGCCGGCAAAGTCGGTGCCACCAGAGATGTTGCACCACCAAATATTGGGCGTGCCCAAGCGTTCAAACTGCTGCGTGCCCCAACGTTGCGCGTCTTCACTCAAGGGCGAACCCGTGGTGCCCAAAGCGCGCACCGATTGAAGGCCCGTCAAGCCGCTGAGGTCGATGTTGGCTTTGAGACAGTTGGCAAAAAATGCCGCGCCCGCACCAAAGAACGTCACGCCATTGTTGGCGGCAAAGCGCCACAGGGTGGTCCAGTCGGGTTTGTCTTTGCTACCGCCGGGGTTGCCGTCGTAAATGACGCAGGTCGTGCCGTTGAGCAAGCCGCTGAGTTGCGCGTTCCACATGACCCAACCGGTGGAGCTGTACCAGTGGTAGCGCTCGCCAAAGGTGTTGGGGTGGTAGCTGCAACCAATGTCGTTATGCAAGACCTTCAACGCCAGCGCCACAATGAGCGTGCCACCGTGCCCATGCACGATGGGCTTGGGCAGACCTGTGGTGCCGCTGGAGTAGACGATCCACAGCGGGTGGTTGAAGTCCAGCCACATCGGTTCGAAGCTTTGGGTGGCGGCGTCATTGCGGGCGATGGTGTCTGCAAAGTCGGTGCTGTCGGGCAGGCTGGCTTGATCGTCAAGATTGCGCAGCAGGATGAGATGCTGCACGCTGGGCAAAGCCGCGCGCATGTCGGCCACCACTTGCAGGCGGTCGTGGTCACGGCCGCCGTAGCTCACACCGTCACAGGCGATCAAGATCTTGGGCTCAATTTGGGCAAAACGATCGAGCACGGCATTGGTGCCCATGTCTGGCGCGCAAATACTCCACACGCCGCCCACGCTGACCACGGCCAAAAAGGCGACCATGGCTTCGGGAATATTGGGCAAGTAGGCGGCCACGCGATCGCCGGGCTGCAGACCTTGGGCCTGCAAATGCAGCGCCAACGAGGCGGCTTGGCGCTTCAGTTCAGGCCAGCCGAGTTCGCGGTGCAAGCCCTTTTCGTTCTCACTGATGATGGCGGGAAAACCTGCAGCATGCGCCGCATCAGCGTGCCTGAACACTTGCTGCGCGTAGTTGGCTTGTGCGCCGGTGAACCACTGGCCGCCAGGCATCGCGTTTTTCACCAACGCGGCTTGATGCGGTGTCGGTGACTGCAGGTCAAAGTAGTTCCAAATGCTTTGCCAAAACGCATCTAACTCGGTGGTGGACCAACGCCACAGGGCGTCGTAATTGTCAAAGCTCAGACCGCGATGCTCATGCAACCAGTTTTGGTAGAGCCGAATTTGGGGGGTGAAAGGTGGCTTCGCGGACATGGTTCAAGCTCCGGTTCGTTTCATGCGCTCACTTTTCCAATACACATCGTCGCCGCCGTTCATGCGGTTGAGCACGCGGGCCAGCACGAACATCAAATCACTGAGGCGGTTGAGGTATTGGCGTGGCGCTTCTCGAATGGCTTCTTCGTTGCCCAAAGCCACCACCGCACGCTCCGCACGACGAGCCACGGTGCGGCAAACATGCGACAAGGCGGCACCCCGTGTGCCCGCAGGCAAGATGAATTCTTCGAGCTTGGGCAACTTGGCGTTGTAGGTTTCAAGAGCGGCGTCTAACGCTTGGACCGCCTCTTCTTTGAGCAATTCAAAGCCAGGGATGGACAACTCGCCACCCAAGTTGAACAACTGGTGCTGGATGTCGACCAACACGTCACGCACGTCGGCAGGCATGTCTTCGCAAAGCAACACGCCGATGTTGGAGTTGAGCTCGTCCACCTCGCCCATGGCGTGGACGCGCAAGCTGTTTTTAGACACGCGCTGGTTGTTGCCCAGCCCCGTGGTGCCAGCGTCGCCGGTGCGCGTGGCGATTTGAGTGAGACGGTTGCCCATGAATGTTCCCTCAGCAAATGGTGACGCTTATTGTGCCTGTCGCACAAACAGCCGACGCAGGTCGGCGCTTGTTCTTAGAATGGGCAAACGCTTAGGAGACAACCCCCATGAACGCCCCCACATCTCACCAACACTTGGCCCCACACGTGGCACAACGCGAAGTACCCGCCGCTTTGATTGCGGCATTGCAAAGTCGCTTTGGCGTCAACTGCTCGACCGCGCAAGTGATTCGCGAGCAACACGGCCGCGATGAATCGGCCTTCACCACCGTGCCGCCCCCTGCCGCCGTGGTGTTTGCAGAAAGCACGCAAGACGTGGCCGACGCGGTCAAACTCGCCGCGCAATACCAAGTGCCCGTGATTCCATTTGGCGTGGGCTCGTCCCTCGAAGGCCACCTGCTGGCCGTGCAAGGCGGCATCAGCGTGGATGTGGGCCGCATGAACAAAGTGTTGAGCATCAATGCCGAAGACCTGACCGTGACGGTGCAGCCTGGTGTGACGCGCAAGCAACTCAACGATGAAATCAAAAGCACGGGTTTGTTCTTCCCTATCGACCCCGGCGCAGACGCCTCGATTGGTGGCATGAGCGCCACGCGCGCGAGCGGCACCAACGCCGTGCGCTACGGCACCATGCGTGAGAACGTGTTGGCCTTAGAAGTGGTGACAGCCAGCGGTGAGGTGATTCGCACGGGCACACGCGCCAAGAAATCGTCGGCCGGTTACGACTTGACCCGCCTGTTTGTGGGCAGCGAAGGCACGCTGGGCGTGATGACCGAAATCACCGTGCGCTTGTACCCCTTACCCGAAGCCGTGTCTGCGGCGATTTGTTCATTCCCAAGCATTGAAGCTGCGGTGCACGCCACCATCAGCATCATCCAAATGGGCGTGCCGATTGCGCGTGTGGAGTTGATCGACACCAACACCGTGCGCATGGTCAACGCCTACGCCAAGCTCGGGCTGGCGGAGTCGCCCATGTTGTTGATGGAGTTCCACGGCTCGCCCAACGGCGTGAAAGAACAAGCCGAAACCGTGCAAGAAATTGCCACCGACTTGGGCGGTCAATCGTTTGAATGGGCCACCACGCCCGAAGAGCGCACCCGCTTGTGGACCGCGCGTCACAACGCCTATTTCGCGGCGCTGCAAAGCAAGCCCGGCTGCCGCGCCATCAGCACCGACACCTGCGTGCCCATCAGCCGGTTGGCCGATTGTTTGCTCGACTCGGTGGCCGAGGCCGACGCCTCAGGCATTCCGTATTTCTTGGTCGGCCATGTGGGTGACGGCAACTTCCACTTTGGCTACTTGATCGACCCCAACATTCCCGCCGAACGTGAAACCGCCGAAGACCTGAACCACAAACTGGTCACCCGCGCTTTGAGCTTGGGCGGCACCTGCACCGGCGAGCACGGCATTGGCCTGCACAAGATGGACTTCTTGGTGACAGAAACTGGGGCCGGTGCTGTGGACATGATGCGCACCATCAAACGGGCCTTGGACCCGCACAACATCATGAACCCAGGGAAGATTTTTTCAATGTGAGCAAGTTCTCGACGTGGTCACACATCTTGGCCGCGTCGAACGGTTTGAGCTCCACCGCGTTCACACCTGCCGTGCTGAAACGCTCTAAGTCTTGTGGGTTGACGTTGGCCGTCAAGCCCAAGACGGGCGTGTGACAAGCTGGCGCGTCAAAGGTTTGGCGCAAGGCCGTGGTGGCCTCGATGCCATCCATTTCGGGCATGACCATGTCCATCAACACCACATCAAAGCTTTGCGCTTTCAACGCGGCGAGTGCTTTAGCGCCGTTGTCGGCCTCGACCAACTCACAGTTTTTCCAACGGTTTTTCAGAATTTGACGGGCCAACAAACGGTTGATCGGGTGGTCATCCACCACCAAGAACCGCAAAGGTGTCTCGCTGACCGCAACAGGCAACTCCACCACAGGAACTTGCGCCTGAGGCGGTGTGACCTCCATCAATGGCAAGGTGAACCAAAACGTGGATCCACGACCGGGTGTGCTTTCAAAGCCGATGTGTCCGCCCATGAGTTCCACCAAACGCTGAGTGATGGACAAGCCCAAGCCGTTGCCGCCATAACGCGACTGGATGTCGTCGTCTGCCTGAACAAAACGCTGAAAGATTTTGGGCTGCTGCTCAAGCGCAATACCGATGCCACTGTCTCTGACCGAGAAAAACACACACAGGGGCTGCTGCTGCACGCGCAAAGTGACGTGGCCTTGGTGCGTGAACTTGATGGCGTTGCCCAACAAGTTGACCAAGATTTGCATCAACCGGTGGCGGTCTGCGCGCACCCAGTGCGGCACGGCGGCATCGATCTCGCACTTGTAAGTCAAGTGCATGCTGTGCACACGGGGACCGAATAACTCAAAGGCGGTGTTGACGGTCTCTCGCAACTCAAACACCTCGGGCTGCACTTTAATTTGCCCCGCCTGCAGCTGCGAATAATCCAGCACATCATTAATCACGGTCAGCAAATGATCCGCCGATTGACGCGTGTGGTTCAAAATTTTGAGCGCTTGTGGCTTGTCTTTGACGCGCTTGAGCAACATGGCGTTAAAGCCCAGAATCGCATTCATTGGCGTACGCAACTCGTGGCTCACCGTGGCAATGAACTGTTCACGTAAGGCAGAAGTGCGCAACAACTCTTGACGCTTTTCTTCCAACTCTTGGTTGTGCTTTTTACGCTGCTGATACGCCTGTAAATACAGGCTGTCGTACAGAAATGGAACGGAGATGATGATCAACAACACAATGTTGTAGGAGGCAAAGGACGACCATACTTGCGCCGCCCCCAAGACCAGTTGATCGGGCATCCAACCATTCCAGTTGAGGGTGGCCATCGCCAGCTCAGCCGCGAGCACCAACCCCATCCAGATCACGCCTGCACGCCGACCCACCGCGTAAAACGTCACCAACGGCATCGCTGCCATCCAAGACATACGCGGCGAAAAAATGCCCCCTGATACCCAAGCGGCATACATGACTTGCCCCATGCCGGCGATCACACCGAGATGAACGCAAATCTCCACCGCCAAGCCATAGCTAAACAGCATGAGCAAAATCAACAAAATGCCCGCAAAAACCAAGGGAACGGGAATGCCGCTGTTGTACGGGGTCACGATGGCCAACACCACCATGGCAACAATCAAGATCAGCACCAAGAAATACAAGTAAGGCAGCCGCCCCTCTTGAAAGCGTCGTGGCAGCATAGGCAAGGCCCAGCGCGTCAAGCGCTCAATCCATGTGGTCGTCATTTGGGATCACCTTGCAATGTACGGACCAGAAGTGCAGATATTTTGTCGACCAGTTGCTGTTGGTCTATGGGCTTGTTGAGCACATCATCCATGCCCGCCTCCAAACACTTGTCGCGGTCCACAGGGTTCGAACTGGCGGTCAGGGCCAACACTGGCATTTGACGCACAGGAGGCGCAAAGTCGCGGCGCAAGGCACGCACGACGTCTAAACCATCCATCTCAGGCATGACCATGTCTAGAAGCACGAGATCAAATGATGTTTGACGCAAACTGTCCAAGGCGGCTGCGCCGCTCGTCGCTTCGGTGATCTCAGATTTAGGAAAGCATTTTTTCAACATCAACCGTGCCACCATCAAGTTCACCGCGTTGTCATCCACCAATAAAATTTTCAATGGACGACTGGCTAACGTGCGTGCTATTTCCACGGCGGCCAACCCGTCTTTCGCGGCAACGACACGCAGCGGCAATTGGAACCAAAAGCGCGCACCCTGCCCCTGTACGCTGTGCACGCCAATGAGTCCCCCTTGGAGCTTGACCAAACTTTCGCAAATCGACAAACCCAATCCTGTGCCACCAAATTGACGGTTGGTTTGAACGTCGGCATGTTCAAAGCGGTTGAAAATTTGCTCCTGCCGATCTTCAGCAATGCCAATGCCCGTGTCTTCTACTTCAAACAAAATACCGGCGCCGACCGGTTGGACGCGCACTTGAATGCGTCCCCGCGTGGTGAATTTCACGGCGTTGTCCACCAAATTTTTAAGCACTTGCATGACCCGCTGACGGTCACCTTTGACCCACAAGGTATCGACCATGCCGGTGTCTACTGATATTTTCAAACCCTTGGCTTGCGCTTTACCGATGTACGGCGCCATCACGGCATCAACGACATCAGCCACCGAAAAATCCTCATGGTGCAGGGTCAGCAAGCCGGCTTGCAGCTGTGAAAAATCCAAAATGTCGTTCACAACTTGCAGCAGTTGTTCTGTCGAGCGACGAATATGGTCCACCACGTCGGTGTCTTCAGGGCGATCACTCAACTCTGTGCGCAAGATGCCGTTGAGGCCCAAAATGGCGTTCATCGGCGTGCGCAATTCATGCCCAACCGAGGCAATGAATTCGTCTTTATGAGCTTGCGCGCGGATCAAGGCTTGGTGCGTCACTTCCAGATCCGCATTGCTGCGGTCAATTTCCGTGACTTGCAGGTAATGCATGCGCTCAGAAAAATAACCAATGAGCATGGCCGTCGCCACCACGGCCAACTTGGTCACCAAAGCCCACAACAAGACACTGTTACTGATGTCTGCATTGGGATTGAAATACCCACCCAAGGTGCCCAACAAAATAAACACATTACTCGCCAACACGCCAACCAACCAAAGCAAAGCGGCGCGCCGCCCAAGCAACAAAATGGCGGGCAAGACGACCACCGTGGTCCAGACCATCGCTGGCGAATTGATGCCCCCGGTGTAAATGGCTACATAGTCGACCAATAACACGGCCAACAAGATGCCAAGGTTAACGGTCAAACCGTATGGCAGGCCCAATCGCAACGCGACAAACAGGAGCACGTAGCAAAAGCCTCCCAGCAAATGGACAATCGGGTCGTAATTGGCGTTGTAAAGAAAGTAAAAACCAAAGTTGTAAGAAGCCGTCATCCACAGCATGACTGTAAATAGCCAACGCCTGCGCTCAAACGTGGTGCCGTCAAAACGGGCACCTCGCATCAACCAATCTTTCAACCTTGACAACATGCGTGTTTGTATTTCTGACGCGTTAGGCGCGCAGTTTGTCGATCAGTCCGTTCAGCTCGTCCAGCGAGCCAAACTGAATCGCCAACTCACCCATCTCTTCGATGCGTCCGTGACGTTTGACACGTTTTTTGATGCGCACCTCCACCTGAGCCATCAACAGATCTGACAGCTCTTCTTCGACGCGCTTCAAATCACGCGACTTCTCTTTCTTCGGCTTTTGCGGCACTAAGTTGAACTCTGCGCTGAGTTTTTTGACCAAGCTCTCCGCCTCACGCACCGACATGTTCTTGGCGCTGATCTGATTGGCCGCCGTGATTTGCGTGGCGCGATCTAAGGACAGCAAGGCACGCGCGTGGCCCATGTCAATGTCACCGGCCATCAACATGCCTTGAACGGGCTCGGCCAAGTTGATGAGGCGCAACAAATTGCTGGCGGCGCTGCGTGAGCGGCCGACCGCCTGCGCCGCTTGCTCGTGCGTGAGCCCAAATTCTTTGATCAAGCGCTGCAAGCCTTGGGCCTCCTCCAACGGGTTGAGGTCTTCACGCTGGATGTTTTCAATCAGCGCCATGGCAGCGGCGGCCTCGTTGGGCACGTCGCGCACCAGCACAGGCACGCGGTCTAAACCGGCCAATTTCGCAGCGCGGCTGCGACGCTCACCCGCGATGATCTCGTACTTGCCGGCGTTGGGGCCATCTGCCAACTGACGCACCAAAATAGGCTGCATGATGCCTTGGACTTTGATGCTCTCCGCCAACTCATACAACGCACCTTCGTCCATGCGTGTGCGCGGCTGATACATGCCAGGAACCATGTCGGTCAACAGCAAGGTGGTGGGCAGACCGTCATTGGCGGCAGCCACGGCGGCGGCGGCGTCGTCTACTTTGGGGCCGAGCAGCGCTTCGAGGCCGCGGCCTAAGCCTTTGGGTTTTTTAGTGACCATGGGTAACTTCTTTTTCGAGTAATTGTTGTAAAAGTGCGTGGCCTTGCGGCCAGTTGCCAATGCGAGAGTCGGCGTTGATGTGACCGCACATGCCGCCATCCACCATCGACGAGCCCCATGCTTGAGCCAGCGCACTGGCCCGCATAAAACTGCAGTACGGGTCGTTGCGGCTGGTCACCACAATGCTGGCAAACGGCAATCGATCACGCACGATGGGTTGCCAACTGTGTAGCGTGTTCTGCATTTCAGGGCGCTCCGCATCACAAGGCGCGACCAACAAAGCCGCTTTGACGCGGTGGGTGTTACGCGAATGCGCAGCCCATGCAGCCACTTGAATACAGCCTAGGCTGTGCGCCACCAGCACGCTTTGCGGGTGTTGCAACACGGCTTCTTCGAGTTGCGACAACCAGTCGCCGCGCAAGGGCCGGTCCCAGCTGTGTTGCTCAACGCGCGCATAACCATGCTCAGCTTGCCACAGGCTTTGCCAATGCTCAGGACCGCTGTTGTGCCAGCCGGGAAGAAGGAGAACTTGAGGAACCATTTGCGCATTCGCCGCTGGCGAATCAGAGGGCTTTGACACGGTCCACCATCTCTTGCGCAAACTCCACAAAGGCTTGGCTGCCTTTGGCGGACGGGTCAAACACCACGCCTGGCAAACCGTAACTAGGCGCCTCGGCCAAACGCACATTGCGGGGGATCACCGCATTGAACACTTTGTCACCAAAGTGGTCGCGCAGTTGATCGCTGACTTGTTGTTGCAAGGTAATGCGCGGGTCAAACATGACGCGCAGCAAGCCAATGATCTTCAAATCACGGTTGAGATTGGCATGCACTTGCTTGATGGTGTTGACCAAATCGGTCAACCCTTCCAGCGCAAAGTACTCGCACTGCATGGGCACGATCACACCGTGCGCGCTGCACAAACCGTTCAACGTGAGCATAGACAGCGAAGGCGGACAGTCGATGAGCACGAAGTCATACTCTTTGTCGACGCTGGCCAAAGCCAGTTTGAGTCGGTTCTCGCGACGCTCGAGGTCAACCATCTCCACTTCGGCACCGGCCAAATCACGGTTGGCACCCAGCACATCGTAGGTGGCTGCTTTGGCACGCGCGCCTTCGTCCCCCCAATTGCTGCGCACACGCGCTTCCACGACGCTGGCCGACTCCAGCAACACGTCGTAAACCGACAAAGCCAGCTGGCGTTTGTCCACACCCGAGCCCATGGTGGCATTGCCTTGAGGGTCTAAGTCCACCATCAAAACACGCTGCCCCACGCTGGCCAAGCCCGCCGCCAAATTGACAGTAGTGGTGGTCTTACCGACACCACCTTTTTGATTGGCAACACAGAAAATTTTGGCCATGACGGGCTTTCGTGAAAAGAGAAAAAATTACTTGAAAAAAGCCAACTTGAGGCCAAAACCAATGAGCAACAAACCCGCAATTTTGTTCAGCACCAGTCCAATGAGGGGATTGGCACGCACACGCGCCGCCAAAAAGTGCGCGAGCAAAACAGCCACCAAGCCATAGCCAAAAGTCAACACGGCAATGGTCGCAGACATTGCGGCAAAGGTGAGCAAACCTTGATGAATGGCAGGCGTCACAAACAAAGGAAAGAACGCCATGTAAAACACAATGGCCTTGGGATTCAACACCGTGATGAGTAGCGCTTGCCGAAAGTAATGGTGCGGCGTCATATTCAACACAGGCGCATCGCCCAACTTGGACTTCAACAACGCAAAGCCCAGCCCCACCAAATACGCCGCACCAGCCCACTGCACCGCAGAGAACACCGAAGGACTGGCGACCAGCAATGCCGCAACACCGGCGACAGCGGACCAAAGCAACACTTGGTCGCCCGCGATCACCCCCAAGGTCGCTGCCATGCCACCGCGCACACCGCCCTTGGCTGTGGCCGTCAACAAGGCCAAGTTACCCGGGCCAGGGATGGCTAAAAAAACAAGGATGGCAACGACAAAAGCGCCGTAGTCGGCAATACCGAACATGGAAACCTCAAAAACAGAAGAGGGGGCAGTTTAACCCCGCATCCAGACGATGCAGCGCTCCGCATCCAAACCAGGCACCTGGAGCTGTTCCACGTGAAACACATTCACCCCATCCGGCAAGGCAGCCATCTCTTGTTCGGGGTGCTTGCCCTTCATCGCCATCCACACACCGTGAGACGCCAAGGCCGACTTAGACCAAGTCGTGAAATCAACCAAGGAAGCAAAGGCACGCGAACAAACCACGTCGTAAGGCTGGGTGAGCGACTCCACCCGCGCATGCAAACCTTTGAGATTGGGCAAACGCAATGTGGCAGCCACCTGCTGCACAAATGCAGCCTTCTTGGCCACCGTATCCACACACGTGACCTGCACCTCTGGGCAAGTGATGGCAATGACCACACCCGGCAGCCCAGCCCCCGCTCCTACATCCAACAAACGGTATGTGGCAACAGAAGCGTCGACACCCTCGCCTTGCGACAACTTGGCCAACTCACGCCGCAATGGGGCAATGACCGCCAAACTGTCGAGCAAGTGGTGTGTGAGCATCTCGTCCGCATCGCGCACAGCCGTCAGGTTGTAGACCTTGGTCCACTTGGCAATCAAATCCATGTAGGCCAGCAACTGGGCTTGGCGCTCATCGCCGACAAGCAAGCCCAAGCCCTGCAAACCGACACGCAGCTTTTCTGACAACGGGTGCATCTCAGCTTGCCTCCGCGGAAGCACCGACAGACACCTCTGCATCCACAGCGCCCTCCGTCGCAAACCCCTTCACACGGGAGCGCTTGAGATGAATCAGCAACAAAGAAATAGCCGCTGGCGTGATGCCCGACAAGCGCGAAGCCTGACCCAGAGTCTCAGGCCGGTAACGGGTCAAGCGCTGACGCACCTCGATCGACAAGGCCGTGACTTGCGCGTAATCCAACGTCTCGGGCAAGCGCAGGTTTTCATACTGGGCAGCACGTTGCACCTCATCACGCTGGCGGTCGATGTAGCCTGAGTACTTGGCCGCAATCTCAACCTGCTCAATCACGGCACGTGTTGTTTCACGTGAAACGTCACCCGCAGCCAAACCCTCCACCAGCTCGGCGCTCTGATACTTGCCAGCATCGAGAGACATCAGGCCCTCGTAACTCACATCGGGACGACGCAACAAGTCCGCCAAGCTGTACTCGTGCTCAATGGCCTTGCCCATCACCCGCTCAGACTCGGCAGCTGACAGATTGCGTGGATTCACCCAAGTGGACTTGAGTCGCTCTGTTTCACGTGAAACAGCATCACGCTTGCGGCTAAATGCCTCCCAGCGAGCATCGTCCACCAAGCCCATTTGACGGCCAACCTCGGTCAAACGCATGTCGGCATTGTCTTCACGCAACTGCAAACGGAACTCGGCACGGCTGGTGAACATGCGGTAAGGCTCGGTCACACCCTTGGTCGTGAGATCGTCCACCATCACGCCCAAATAGGCTTGGTCACGACCCGGCATCCATGCGCCGCCAAAGTCGTTAGGCGCACCCGCCAAACTGCGACATTGCAGCGCGGCGTTGATACCCGCAAACAAACCTTGCGCGGCCGCCTCTTCGTAACCCGTCGTGCCGTTGATCTGTCCGGCAAAGAACAAACCGCCGAGGGCACGGGTTTCAAACGTGCGCTTGAGCTCACGCGGATCGAAGTAGTCGTACTCGATGGCGTAGCCGGGGCGGATGATGTGGGCGTTCTCCAGCCCCTTCATGGAGCGAACCAATTCGTACTGAATGTCGAACGGCAAGCTGGTGCTGATGCCGTTGGGGTAGTACTCGTGGGTGGTCAAACCTTCTGGCTCCAAAAAGATTTGATGGCTGTCTTTGTCAGCAAAACGGTTGATCTTGTCTTCCACGCTCGGGCAATAGCGCGGGCCAACGCCCTCGATCTTGCCGGTGAACATGGGGCTGCGGTCGAACCCCGAACGGATGATGTCATGCGTGCGCTGGTTGGTGTGCGTGATCCAGCAAGGCATGTGTTGCGGGTGCATCGCCGCACGACCCATGAAGCTGAATACAGGCACTTCGCCCAACACACCGGCCGACGGTGCGCCCGTCGCGGTCTGTGAGGCAACGCCATCGCCGGGTTGTTCGGTGCATTGGCTGAAGTCAATCGTGCGGCCATCGATACGCGGTGGTGTGCCCGTTTTCAGTCGTCCTTGTGGCAACTTCAACTCTTTGAGGCGCGCAGACAAGCTGACCGCCGGTGGGTCACCCGCACGGCCACCCGCGTAGTTGTTCAAGCCCACATGAATCTTGCCGTCCAAGAACGTGCCCGCCGTCAACACCACGGTACGGCTGCGAAAGCGTATGCCCGCTTGCGTAGACGCACCGACCACGCGGTCGCCCTCCACCATCAAGTCGTCTACCGCTTGCTGAAACAGCCAGAGGTTGGGTTGGTTTTCCAACATGCGGCGAATGGCGGCCTTGTACAAAATACGGTCTGCTTGAGCACGGGTGGCGCGCACCGCAGGCCCCTTGGAACTGTTCAAAATACGGAACTGAATACCGCCCTCATCCGTGGCCAACGCCATGGCGCCACCCAATGCGTCCACCTCTTTGACCAAGTGGCCTTTGCCAATGCCACCGATAGACGGGTTGCAACTCATCTGACCCAAGGTTTCGATGTTGTGTGACAGCAGCAATGTTTTGGCGCCCATGCGCGCAGACGCGAGCGCGGCTTCCGTGCCGGCATGGCCACCGCCAACGACGATGACATCAAATTCTTCGGGATACAACATAAAACCAACCTTTGGGGGGATGCAGGGGCTGTGCGCCGCCCTGCCTAGCAGGCCGCAATTTTACAAGGCGGGTTTTTCAAACGTGACGGTCACGCGCAGGCCGTGGGGGCTTTCGTTTTGCATGACGACGCGGGCGCCCAACAAACGCACATATTCACTCACGATGGCCAAGCCCAAACCCGAGCCCTCTTTCAACGCTTCGCCAGCCGAGCCTTGCACCCAACGGCGCGAGAGTTGCGTGAGCTGCGCTTGAGACACCCCTGGCCCGTTGTCGGTGACCGACAGCACCACGGCCTGCGGTGCGTCCACCACCGACACGGTGATGCGACTCTCGCCAGACGCGTCGCGTCCGTAGCGCAAGGCGTTGTCCAACAAGTTGTTCAGCACGCCTTCGATCAACGCGGCGTTGCCCATGACCGACACAGCACGGTCCACACCGCGCGCGCCCAAATCAACTTGCGCGGCATCGGCGCGGGGCAAAAACCGCAACACGGCCTCACCCACCAAAACATCCAAAAAGACGGGCTCTTGCACCAAACTCTGGTGCGACTCATCCGCCAAGGCCAGCGCCAATAACTGGTCCACCAAATGGCTGGCACGGGCTTGGCTTTTGGCGATGCCCGCCAACTGCTCGCGCCACACCTGCGGATCGGGGTGACGCAGCCCGTAATCCGCCAACGCGCGGATGCCCGCCAACGGCGTGCGCAGCTCATGCGCCACGTTGCCCGAGAACTCGCGTTGCGCTTGCACACTGAAAGCAATGCGTCCCAACAAGCCGTTGATCGCCTGCCCCAAACGCTGCACATCGCGCGTGCTGGCCGACACGGGCACAGGCGTGAGGTCACGCGCGTCACGGCGTCCCAAAGCGCGCTCAAGCTGCGCCAAAGGCACCAAATCGGTCTCAATGGCACGCTGCAGCCAAGCCGCCAAACCCATCAACAACAGCACCTGCGGCGCAATCGAAAACACCAACAACCGCTGCAACAAACGATCGCGACTGGTGGTGGTCTGGGCCATCACCACATAAAAGTCGGACGGCTGCTGACGGTGAATGGTCACACTGCGAAGCATATGATTTTGATAATCTAATGCATCAAATTGCGGAGCAGCCGTGCTATTCAACGTCGCCGGACGCAAGCCCGCATGCCCCGCCAACATAGAGCCATCCGGACGCAGCACCGCAAAGTACAACGACTCGCTTTGGTCAAACAAGACCGTGCTCATTTCTTGTGCAGACAAACTCAGCTCCAAGCCACCCACACCCACATCGGCCGTGCGTCGTACATGACTGGCCACCAAGTAGGCATCGTCCAAGAGGGCGCGGTCAAACGCCTGTTGCATAAAGTAAGAGGCCACCCCCACGACCAACGCCGAGCCAATCAACCAGGTCAGCGCCAAAGGCAGCAACACATGGCGCAACAAGCGGTTACGCAACGAGGGCTTGAGGTGGAGTCGATCAGGCGTTGTCACGCGGCGCCTCCAGCACATAACCAATACCGCGCAAAGTGCGAATGGTGGCCCCACTGTCTGCCAGTTTTTTACGCAGCCGTGAAATGAAGGCCTCCAAGGCGTTGTCGCCCAAAGCCTCGTCAAAGCCCGACAGCTTGTCAGACAAGATGCGCTTGCTCACCGCACGGCCCGGCGGCGTCATCAGCTCCCAGAGCACCTCAAATTCACGTGCAGGCAAGGCCAAATCGTCCTCGCCCAGCAAGATGCGGCGGTTTTTGCGGTGCAACGCCAAGCGGCCGACACGCTCCACATCGTCCGCGCCTTGCGCGCGTCGGCCCAAAGCACGCAAACGGGCTTCAACCTCTTCTAAATCAAAGGGCTTGCCCAAATAGTCATCGGCCCCCGCGTCAAGGCCCGCAATGCGCTCGTCGGTGCGGTTGCGCGCCGTCAGCACCAGCACAGGGGTGCGATCGCCACGGACACGCACGTTGCGCAGCAGTTGCAAGCCGCTGCCTTGCGCGGCATGGGTTTGGCCGTTCAAGGGCAAATTCAGGTCGAGCAACACTGCGTCGTAGCTCTGGACCTGCCAAAAATGCGCCGCCTCTTCGAGGTGGCTGGCCGCGTCCACGCGATGGCCCGCATCACTCAAGCTGCGCAGCATCACCGCTTGCAACACGGCGTCGTCTTCGATGAGCAAAATTCGCACGGGTTTAGACAAAAAGAATAAAGAAAGACCGATGCCACTGCGTGGTCAGGAATTGGTCAGGGAGGATCGGCGATAAACCTGACATGAGCATACGACAGAACCTGCGCTTGCGCCGTTTACAGGCCGCATCCCGCCACACTTTACGCACCGCCGTGACCACGACGTGGGCCACAGCCCTCGTGGCCGCTTTGGCATTCAGCCAAGGCAACGTGATGGCGCAAACCGCCACCGAAACACTGGGCCTGAACCGCGTTTTAGAAGCCGCCCGCAACAACTTAGACGTGGCCATCACGCGTCAAGCCGCCGAAGCGGCCAAAGCCGATGTATTGGCCGCTGACCGTGCGCCCTTTCCCGTCTTCACCGCCAAAACCAGCCAAATGTATTTGGACAACGGCGTGAACGGCAACCAAGGCGTGGGCCCTGGCGCCTTTGGTCAAAAGAACATCGACAAGTCCGGTGGCATTGACTGGACTTGGGAACGCGGCAACAAACGCGCCTTGCGCACCCAAAGCACCGGTCGTCTGGCCAATGCCGCGCAAGCAGACCTGCAAGACATGCTGCAAATGCAACAAGCCGGCGCCGCCTCCGCCTACTTTGACTTGCTGGCTGCCCAAGAACGCAACCGAGAAATGCAAGCGCTCTCCAACAGCGCCTTGGTGCTCGCCAAAAGTGCAGGTCTGCGCTTCAAAGCCGGCGACCTGTCCGCGCAAGACGCGGCCCGCCTCGAAATCGAAGCCCAACGCGCCCAAGCCGATGCCCACAGCGCTCAGCTAGACCAACAGCGTGCCGTGTTGCTGCTGGGCCAACTCACCGCCTTGCGCATCGACCTCGCCCGCTGGCAAATTGCGGCCGATTGGCCTGCGCTGCCCACCGACGCACTCAGCAACACCGTGCCGGAAACTTGGGTGGAACAACGCCCCGATGTGAAAGCCGCATTGGAGCGCGTCGCCGCTGCGCAAGCGGCCCTCGACTTGGCCGTGGCTCAGAAAAAAGCCGACGTCACCGTGGGCAGCAGCTTGGACCACGACCCACGCGTGTCCCGCCGCAGCCTCGAGTTGCGCTTCTCTGTTCCCCTGCAATGGGGTTACGGCTTTGAAGGCGAAATTGGCCGCGCCCAAGCACAGCTCACCCAAGCCCAAGACTTGGCCGAAAAAACCAAACAAGACGCCCGCGCCGAGTTGCAACGCCTACTCGAAGAGTTCCGCACCGCCTTGCAACGTGAAACGCTCTACGCCCAAGACATCGTGCCCCGTGCACGCCGCGTGGCCGAACAAGCCGAGGTGGCTTACGCCAAAGGCGCTTTGTCACTCACCGACCTGATCGACGCCCGCCGCACACTGCGCAGCACGCTGATCGAGGCGGCATTTGCCCGCGCTGATTACGCCAAATCCAGCGTGGTGTGGGGCCTGCGTACCGCCAACACCCACAGCAGCACCGACCACACATCGAACGTCAGCCGCTAAAAGAACAACATGTCTGAACACACAAACACCATGACCGACAAAGCCTCTTCCTTTCTGAATACGCCTGCCAAACGCTACGGGGCCATCGCAGCCGTGGTCGCATTGCTGGTGCTGGGTTACACACTCAGCGGCCAAGAAGCGCCACGCCATGCCGCGGCACCCCAACCCATCGTGCAAGGCCAACAGCTGCGCTTTCCCGCCGGTCACCCGCAACTCGCCTTGCTGAGCACGGCACCTGCCGTTGCCGCACAAAGCGTGACCATTGAGCTGCCTGCGCGTTTGGTGTGGAACGAAGAGCGCACCCAGCGCATCTACCCCGCGTTTGCAGGGCGTGTTGCACAACTGCATGCCGACATTGGCCAAACCGTACAAGTCGGCCAAGTGCTCGCCACGCTGGCATCGCCCGAGTTTGGCGCCGCCCAAGCCGACACGGCCAAAGCCCAAGCCGATGCTCGGTTGACCGAACGCAACTGGCTGCGCCAACGCGAACTGTTTGAAGCCGGCATCGTGTCGCGCAAAGACCTCGAACAAGCCGAGGCCGAAGCCTCACGCGCCCAAGCCGAAGTCGCACGCGCCCATGCACGCACCAGCCTTTACGGCGCAAGCAACGGTGTGAACCAACAACTGGGCTTGGCCTCGACCGTGCGCGGCGTGGTGGTGGAACGTAATTTGAGCGCGGGCCAAGAAGTGCGCCCCGACCAAGGCGGACCTAGCAACCCAGCCCTCTTTGTGGTCAGTGACCCCAGCGTGTTGTGGGTGCAAATTGACGCCCACGAATCTGACGTGGCCTCGCTCAAACCCGGCACCACCATCACCCTGACCTTGCCCAACTTCCCCGGTCAAACTTTCCAAGCCAAGATCGCCGCAACAGGCGACTTCATCGACAGCAACACGCGCACCATCAAAGTTCGTGCCGTGATCGACAACGCCCAACGCCAGCTCAAAGCTGAAATGTTGGGCACCGCCCGCATCGAACGCAAGCTGGCCGCTGGCGTGTTGGTGCCAGCGAGCGCCGTGCAATTGCGTGGCACCGAGCATTGGACCTATGTGCAAACCGAACCGGGCGTGTTTGAGCCACGTTTGGTCAAACTCGGCTACGAAGGCCTGCAAGAAGTGTTGGTCGTGCAAGGCCTGCAAGCCGGTGACTTGGTGGTGAAAGACAACAGCTTGTTGTTGGCCCGCGAATTCCGCAACGCCCAAGATGAAGCCATGCAGCACACCCCTGCGCCCGGTAGCCAACCCGCTGCCAGCGCGCCTGCGGCCACCACGGCGGAGAAGAAATGAAACGTCTGATTCACTACGCGCTGAACCAGCCACTGTTCATTCTGCTGGGCACCTTGCTCTTTGTGATGGCGGGCGTGTTCGCCTTTAAAAACCTGTCCGTCGAAGCCTTCCCCGACGTCACCGACACCCAAGTGACGGTGATTGCGCTCTACCCAGGACGCGCTGCCGAAGAAGTCGAAAAAGAGGTGTCATTGCCCATCGAGGTGGCGCTGTCGGGCTTGCCCAACTCCATTCGCGTGTTCTCGCACACGCAATTTGGTTTGTCCTTCACCGTGGTCACGTACGACGACAAAGCGGAAGTCAACTTGGCACGTCAGCAAGTCAACGAACGCTTGAGCGGCGTGGACTTACCACCCGGCGTCCAAGCCAACGTGATGCCCAACGCCACCCCCGTCGGTGAAGTCATGCGCTACCGCCTCAAAGGCGACGGCAAAACCTCGACCGACTTGCGCACCATCGAAGACTGGACCGTGGAGCGTGCCTTGCGCCAGATCCCGGGTGTGGCCGATGTGGTGGGCATGGGTGGCTTCATCAAGCAATACGAAGTGCAGCCCGATTTGCAAAAACTGCGCGCCTTCAAACTCACCCTGCAAGACCTGCAAGACGCCCTCGGTCGCGGCAATGCCAACGCGGGCGGCAGCTACGTGGCACAAGGTGCGCAACAGTTCGCCATTCGCGGCATTGGTTTGCTGCACTCGGCAGATGACATTGGCACCATCGTCGTCACCTCGCGCGGCAACACGCCGGTGTTGGTGCGCGACGTAGCCCACATCGCCATCGGCGCAGTACCTCGCTTGGGCACTGTCGGCCAAGACATGGACGACGATGTGGTCACCGGCATCATCATCATGCGCAAAGGTGAAAACCCCAGCGTGGTGTTGAAAGGCGTGAAAGAGAAAATCGACGACCTCAACAACCGCGTGCTGCCCAAGGGCGTGCAGATCGTGCCGTTTTATGACCGCACGTGGTTAATGGGCAAAACCCTCACCACCGTGTTTAAAAACTTGGTCGAGGGTGCGCTGCTGGTGTCGCTGGTGCTGTACCTGTTCTTGTCGAACATGCGTGCGTCACTGGCCGTGGTGGTGGTCATTCCACTCGCCTTGTTGTCCACCTTTTTGGGCCTGAAGATTTTGGGCGTGCCCGCCAACTTGCTGAGCTTGGGGGCGATGGACTTCGGCATCATCGTGGACGGTGCGGTGATCGTGATTGAAAACATCATGCACCGTTTGGCCGAACGTGGTGAAGGCATGAACGAGAAAGAGCGTCGCACCCTCATCACCAACGCGGCCAGCGAGGTGGGGCGTCCCACCGTGTTCTCGATGCTCATCATCATCGCGGCACACATCCCTATTTTTGCTTTGCAACGCCATGAAGGCCGCATCTTCCAACCCATGGCCTTGTCGGTGACGACGGCGTTGATTGGCTCCTTGATTTTCTCGCTCACACTCGTGCCTTTGCTCGCTTATTGGATGCTGCGCAAGGGCATTCCACACGGCGACAACGGCGTGGTGTCTTGGGCCAAGCGCGTGTACGAACCCGTGCTGAACTGGGCGCTCGAAAAGCCACGCCAAGTCGTGGTGATTGCCTTGAGTGGCTTTGCCTTGTCGGTCGTGGCCGCCGCGCATTTGGGCTCCGAGTTTTTACCGGAACTGAATGAAGGCACGTTCTGGGTGAACTGGGACATGCCTGCCAGCGTCTCGCAAGAAGAAGCCACCAAAGTGCTGCGCAAAGCGCGCTTGCAACTGATGACCATTCCTGAAGTGCGCACCGTCGTTTCTAAAGCGGGTCAGCCCGAAGACGGTACCGACCCGAAAACGCTCAGCATGGCCGAAGTGTTCGTGGACGTGAAACCGGTCGAAGAATGGCGCAAAGGCATGACGCGCGATTTGCTGATCGAAGAGATGGACCAAAAACTGGCCATCATCCCCGGCGTCGACCCCGCGTTCTCCATGCCAATTCGCGACAACGTGTTGGAGTCGATTTCGCAGATCAAGGGCCAAATTGTGGTCAAGGTCTCGGGGGACGATTTGGGTGAACTGCGCCGCACCACCGAAGCCATGCAACGCGAGTTCAAACAGGTCGTGGGCGTGCAACGCGCCGAGATTGACCGTTTGGGTGAAGTGCCGCAACTCATCGTCGACATTGACCGTGACCGTGCCGCGCGTTTGGGTCTCAATGTGGGCGACATTCAAGACGTGATTGAGTCGGCCTTGGCCGGTCGCGCCACGACCCAAATTTGGGAAGGCGAGCGCAAATTCACCGTGGTGCTGCGTTTGTCGGGCGACAAACGTACCGTCACCAACTTGCCCACCACCCCCATTGCACTGCCCGGTGGTGGTTACGCCACGTTAGAGAACGTGGCCACCATTCGCCAAGGCAGCGGCGCGATGAACATCGCCCGTGAAGCCGGACGTCGCACGATGGCGATTGGCATCTTTGTGAAAGGCCGTGACATGGGCTCGGTCGTGGCGGACATGAAGGCACGCGTTGAGAAAAACGTGAAGGTGGCCGACAACTACGCCGTCACGTGGTCAGGCGAGTTTGAGAACCAAGAGCGCGCCATGCAACGCTTGGGCGTGGTGGTGCCGATCTCGCTGCTGCTGATCTTCGTGTTGCTGTTTGACGCGTTTGGCTCGTTCAAAACGGCAGGGCTGATTTTGATCAACGTGCCTTTGGCGCTGATTGGCGGCTTTGTGGCGCTGTGGATTTTCAGCATTCCGCTGTCCGTGTCTGCGGCCATTGGTTTCATTGCGCTGTCAGGCCAAGCGGTGCTCAACGGGGTGGTGATGCTGTCGGTCTTTCAGCAGCTGCGCAATGCGGGCTACACCGTGATTGACGCGGTGAAAGAAGGCGCCTTGCAGCGTCTGCGCACGGTCTTGATGACGGCCATGCTGGCTGCTTTGGGCCTGCTGCCCATGGCATTGAGCCACGACATTGGCTCTGAAACACAACGGCCTTTGGCCATTGTGGTGATTGGTGGCTTGGTCACCGCCACGCTACTGACCTTGGTGGTGTTGCCTGCGTTGTATGTGGCTTGGTTCTCGAACAAGCCCTTGCATGCGCCTAAAGAAGCTTAAGCCGCTTTAACGCGATGCACAAAGCCACAGCAGCCATGCTGTGGCTTTTTGCTTTAAGGCTTCCAACGCTTGAGCAATAAAGCGTTGGTCATGACGCTGACCGAGCTCAGAGCCATGGCCGCCCCTGCCACCACAGGGCTCAGGTAGCCCATGGCAGCCAGCGGAATGCCCGCTGCGTTGTAAGCAAAAGCCCAAAACAGGTTTTGCCGAATCTTGGCCACGGTGCGCGCCGAAATGTCGAGCGCACCGGCCACCAGTGCCACATCACCGCGCATCAGCGTGATGCCTGCCGCCTGCATGGCCACATCCGTACCCCCGCCTTGACCCTGCACGCTGACATTGGCCATGGCGAGACCCACATCGGCAGCAGCCAAAGCAGGCGCGTCGTTGATGCCATCACCCACAAAAGCCACCACATGCGGATGGCCGTCGGGGTTGAGCTGCAGCTGACGCACCAACGCCGCCTTGTCGCCGGGCATGACATTGGCGTGCACTTCGTCTGTGCGCAGGCCCAAACGAGCAGCCATGGCTTGCGCTGCACCTGGGTTGTCGCCAGAAATCATGACCAAACGCAAACCGCGCTGACGCAGTTGAGCCAAGGCGGCTTGCACGCCCGGCTTAGGTTCGTCACCAAAGGCCAGCACGGAACGGGCTAGGAGGCCCTGTGGCGTGCGTTCGACCAAAACCGATACCGAGGTACCCTGTGCCTGCCATGCGGCCGCCTGGGCCCGCCATGGGCCTTCTGGAACCTGCAACACATCCATCCACCGCAAGCTACCCAACAACAACGCCCGACCTTCCACGAAACCCTCGCTGCCGAAGCCAGGCACAGCCCGCACATCGGTCGGCGCCACCATGCTCAACCCTTGGGCCTTGGCGGCCTGCACCACCGCGTGAGCCAAAGGATGTTCGCTGCCGCTTTGCAAACTGGCAGCCAACGCCAACCAGCTGGCATCGAGACTGTCGGTGAACAACAAACGCGGCTGACCGACGGTGAGCGTGCCTGTTTTGTCAAACGCCACCGTGTCCACGCGGTGCGCAATTTCTAACGCTTGCGCATCTTTGATCAGAATGCCAAATTTTGCTGCCACACCGGTACCGGCCATGATGGCCGCCGGCGTGGCCAAGCCCAAAGCACAAGGACAAGCGATGACCAGCACCGCCACCGCATGGATCAGCGACACCTCCACACTGTGGCCTGTCCACCACCAGCCCCCCAAAGTGCATACGGCCAACACCAACACCACGGGCACGAAGACGGCAGACACTTGATCGACCAAGCGCTGAATGGGTGCCTTGGCCGCTTGGGCGTCTTCCACCCAGCGGATGATGTTGGCCAGCACCGTGGCTGTTCCCGTCGCCGTCACTTTCATCACCACGCGCCCCTCGCCGTTGATGCTGCCGCCCGTGACACGTGCGTCCACAGTTTTAGGCACGGGCAAAGGCTCACCCGTCAGCATGGATTCATCGACTTGGGTTTGACCTTCCAAAACCACGCCATCCGCTGCAAAACGCTCACCGGGCAAAACGACCACGCGATCGTCCACCAGCAATTCATCAATGGGGATTTCAATCTCCCCCTCCAAGCCAATGACGCGTGCGCGTTCGGGCCGCAAGGCGTGCAGTGCGCGAATGGCATCAGTCGTTTGGCGCTTGGCACGTGCTTCCAACCATTTACCCAGCAGTACCAGCGTGATCACCACGGCTGAGCCTTCGAAATACAAATGCACCATCGACCCTGCCGGCGCACTGAGCCATAGCCAAACCGACAAGGCCCAACCTGCCGTTGTGCCCAAGGCCACCAACAAGTCCATGTTGCCGCTACCGGCCAGCAAGGCATGCCAACCCGCTTTGTAAAAACGCGCCCCGAGCACGAATTGCACAGGCGTGGCCAACAAAAATTGCCACAACGCAGGCAGCATCCAATGCTGGCCCAAGGCATCGCCCAACATGGGCAAGACCAAAGGGGCACTCAGCAGCAAGCCAATGGCCACGGGTAAAAAACCCACCCAAGGTCCGACAGGGGCAAGTTCTAAGTGTTCGGCAGCGAGGGGCTCATAACCCGCATCACGGACCGCACGTCGCAAGCGGGCTTGTTGCGCTTGGGCATCTGAGGCAATATCTGCGTCGGCTGTATCACCACTGGGCGCTGGATTTGCCCACGTCACGCGGGCTGACTCCGTGGCCAAATTGACGCTGACCGATTGAACACCTGGCACTTTGGCAATCGCGCGTTCCACACGGGCCACACACGAAGCGCAAGTCATGCCACCAATACCGATATCGCAGGACAATTCATTCATGCGGTAAGGTTACATCTTTATGAGGAGCGACTTATGGAACATACTTTTCAAGTTCAAGGCATGACCTGCGGGCATTGCGAAATGGCGGTTAAAAAAGCCGTGTTGCGTTTGGATGCACAAGCTCAAGTTCAGATCGATCGAAGCCACGACAAAGTGGTGGTTCAGACAGAGCAGCCCCGTGAAACCGTGGCCCATGTGATCGCTGAAGAAGGCTACGCCGTCGCATGAGCGCCGTCACACAAGGCCGCGGCGTCGAGCGCTTGGTGCAAGGCCAAAACACACAAGATGGCGCAGGTGTGCGTTTGACACGCGTGCTCTCGCATGACTTGCAAGAACGCTTAGACCCATTTTTGATGCTCGACGCCTTTGGCAGCGACAAGCCCGACGACTACATTGCGGGCTTCCCCAACCACCCGCACCGTGGGTTCGAAACCGTGACCTACATGATCGCTGGGCGCATGCGTCACAAAGACAGTGCAGGCAATGAAGGGTTGCTGCAAAACGGTGGCGTGCAATGGATGACCGCTGGACGTGGTTTGACCCACAGCGAAATGCCCGAGCAAGAAGAGGGCGTGATGGAAGGTTTTCAACTTTGGTTGAACTTGCCGAGCCAAAACAAACTGTGCACACCCGGCTACCGCGACATTCAAAGCGATGACATCCCTGAAGTCACCACAGGCAACGATGTGTTGGTGCGTGTGATTGCAGGTGCCTCACATGGGGTCGAAGGTGCGGTGCAACGGGAACACACACATCCAATTTATTTGGACCTGCAGTTTCCGCCAACAAACGACACACTCTTTGAACAAACGCTGCCCCGCACGCACAACGCGTTTGTGTACGTCTATCGAGGTCGCTTGGACGTGGTTCACGGTGATCAAGCGACGGCTGTACCCATCCAACGCATGGCCATCTTGAGCAACGAAGGCGATGGTGTTGTTTTGCGTGCCCAAGCCAACACGCGGGCCATCTTGATTGCCGGCCAACCTTTGGGCGAGCCGATTGCGCAATATGGCCCGTTTGTGATGAACACGCGTGAAGAACTCGTTCAAGCGGTGGACGACTTTCGTGCGGGCTTGATGGGTTAAGAACCCTTGACGCACTTACACAACTTTACCGAAGTTGTTATTTAACGCACAGACGCGACACATAGACGGTTCACAGTAAGAACTTGACAGAGGCATCTCGCCTTTCACTTCAAGGAACTTCTATGAACCGTTTGAACATCCCCCGTTTTGCATTGACCGTTTTGCTAGCCAGCACGGCATTGGCAGCGACGGTATCTGCGCAAGCCCAGCCCATGATGGGTGGAATGGGCATGTACCACGATGAGGGCCAGATGCATGAGCGCATGGTCAAGCGTTGGGAAAAGCGTCAGACTGAGCTCAAAGCCAAATTGCATCTGGCATCAGCACAAGAACCTGCTTGGAAAGCATTTGTTGAAAGCATGCAGGCCCCTGCGAAGCCTCTAGGACAGCCTATGGACCGTGATGCCATGGCCAAGTTGAGCACGCCTGAACGTCTGGAAAAAATGAATGCCGTGCACGAAGCCAATCTGGCAGCGATGCAGGCCCACATCAAACAACGCACCGACGCCACACACACGTTTTACAGCCAACTCAGCGTCGAACAACAAAAAGTGTTTGACGCTGAAACCCTTCCAGAGCATGCACGCTGGAAGGGTCGACGCGATTAAATATCGATGTTGGCAGCGCGCAAGGCGTTGTTTTCGATGAAGTGACGACGAGGCTCCACCTCGTCACCCATCAACATGGTGAACACGCGATCGGCTTCGATCGCGTCGTCAATTTGCACACGCAGCAAACGACGCACGGTGGGGTCCATCGTGGTTTCCCACAATTGAGCAGGGTTCATCTCACCCAAACCCTTGTAGCGTTGACGGGCCGTGGCGTTTTCGGCTTGACCAATCAGCCACTTCATGGCTTGACGGAAATCGCTGACTTTTTCTTCTTTGGCCTTCTCACCTTCGCCACGCTGCACACGTGAACCTTCGCTCAACAAACCACGGAAAGTTTGTGCGGCTTCGGCCAATGCAGCATAGTCGGCGCCATGCACAAAGTCTTGCGTGATGATGCTGCTCTTGACATTGCCGTGATGGCTGCGGCTGATGCGCAAAATGGGTTTGTCGGTGCGGACATCGAACTCACCCGACGCTTCTGAGCCACTGCCCAACTCGCGCAACTTGGCTTGCATCGCTTCAGCGGATGCTTGTGCATCAGCCACGGTGTCGAGGTTGACAGACACGCCATCGGCCATGGCACGCAACGCTTCGGCATCCATGAAACCGCTCAAGCGTGCAATGACAGCTTCTGCCAATTGGTGCTTGCGCGCCAATTCGGCCAAGGTGTCGCCACTCAAAGTTTGTGCATTGTCACCACCGGTGGTGATGCTGGCTTCCTTCAATGCAATGCGCAGCAAGAAACCATCGAGTGCAGACGCATCTTTCAAGTAAAGCTCTTCTTTGCCAGCTTTGACTTTGTAAAGCGGTGGCTGTGCAATGTAGATATGACCACGTTCCACCAACTCAGGCATTTGACGGTAGAAGAACGTGAGCAACAACGTGCGGATGTGCGCACCGTCCACGTCCGCGTCGGTCATGATAATGATGCGGTGGTAACGCAATTTGTCGACGTTAAAGTCATCCGTCGCCGACTTGCCAGACTCAGCACTGGCTTTGCCAATGCCGGTACCCAAGGCGGTGATGAGCGTCAAGATTTCGTTGCTGGTGAGCAACTTTTCGTAACGCGCTTTTTCCACGTTCAAAATCTTGCCACGCAATGGCAGGATCGCTTGGAATTTACGGTCACGCCCCTGCTTGGCAGAGCCACCGGCGGAGTCACCCTCGACGATGTAGATTTCGCAGAGCGCTGGGTCTTTTTCTTGGCAATCAGCCAACTTGCCGGGCAAGCCCATACCGTCGAGCACACCTTTGCGGCGTGTCATTTCACGGGCTTTGCGGGCTGCTTCGCGTGCACGCGCAGCTTCGACAATCTTGCCGCAAATGATCTTGGCATCGTTGGGACGTTCTTGCAGATAGTCGCCCAAGGCTTTGGCCACGATGTCTTCCACAGGTGCGCGCACTTCGCTCGACACCAGTTTGTCTTTGGTCTGGCTGCTGAACTTGGGTTCAGGCACTTTCACCGACAACACACAACACAAGCCTTCACGCATGTCGTCGCCGGTCACCTCGACCTTGGCTTTTTTGGCGAACTCGTGCTCTTCGATGTATTTGTTGATCACGCGTGTCATGGCTGCGCGTAAACCCGTCAAGTGGGTGCCACCATCGCGCTGTGGAATGTTGTTGGTGAAGCACAGCACGTTCTCGTTGTAGCCGTCGTTCCACTGCATGGAGACTTCCACCCCAATGCTGGTGCCAGGAATACCGCCATATGTTTCTGCAGGACGTTCGCCTTCGGAATGGAAAGCGTTGGGGTGCAACACTTTTTTGCCCGAGTTGATGAAATCCACAAAACCCTTGACACCACCGGCACCAGAAAAGTCATCTTCTTTGCCTGTGCGTTCATCCATCAAACGGATACGAACACCGTTGTTCAAGAAGCTCAATTCACGCAAACGTTTGCTCAAGATTTCGTAATGGAAATCTGTGTTTTGGGTAAAGATTTCGGTGTCTGGCAAAAAGTGAACTTCGGTACCGCGCTTCTCTGTTTCACCCGTGATGCGCATGGGCGAAACTTCCACGCCATTCACGACCTCGATGATGCGGTTTTGCACGAAGCCTTTAGAAAATTCCAAGGTATGCACTTTGCCTTCGCGGCGCACCACCAAACGCAAAGATTTAGACAACGCGTTCACGCATGACACGCCCACACCGTGCAAGCCACCTGACACCTTGTAGCTGTTTTGGTTGAACTTGCCGCCTGCATGCAGTTCGGTCAAAGCAATCTCGGCTGCACTGCGCTTGGGCTCGTGCTTGTCGTCCATCTTCACACCGGTTGGAATGCCACGACCGTTGTCGGTCACGCTGATGGAGTTGTCGCTATGGATGGTGACCACGATGTCATCGCAGTGGCCTGCCAAAGCTTCGTCAATCGAGTTATCGACCACCTCAAACACCAGATGGTGCAAGCCTGAACCATCCGACGTATCGCCGATGTACATGCCTGGGCGCTTGCGAACGGCCTCAAGTCCTTCAAGGATCTGGATCGATCCTTCGCCATAGCCTTCACCGGCTGGAGGTGTGATGGGAGTTTCAGGAATTTGAGTAGGTTCGGTCATAGCAAATCTTCGTGCGCAGCGCACAAGGCACTGCGAATTCTGTCGGGAAAAAAATTATCAGTGCGCTTAAATACGCATCGGCATCACCACGTACTTGAACGTGTCGTTGCCAGGAATGGTGATGAGCGCAGAGCTGTTCGAATCGGCCAAGTCCACCTGAACCATGTCCTGGTCCATGTTGGTCAAGGCATCGATCAAATAGGTCACGTTGAAGCCAATTTCAATGGCATCACCGCCGTAATCGATTTCAAGTTCATCCACGGCCTCTTCTTGCTCAGCGTTGCTAGACGCCACACGCAAAACACCCGGCTCCAAATTCAAGCGAACACCTTTGAACTTGTCGCTGGTCAGGATGGCTGTGCGTTGCAAAGTCGCAAGCAATGCGGTACGACCCATGGTGATCGTGTTTTTGTGGTTCTTGGGAATGACACGGTTGTAGTCGGGGAACTTGCCTTCCACCAACTTGGTGACGAACTCCATGCCTTCAAACGTGAACTTCGCTTGGTTATTGGCGAACTGCATGTCGATGGCGCCTTCTTTATCGCTCAACAGACGTTGCATTTCAAGCACGGTCTTGCGCGGCAAGATGACTTCTTGGCGTGGCACTTCCACATCCAACAAGGCTGATGCAAATGCCAAGCGATGACCGTCTGTGGCCACCAAACTCAGTTGCTTGCCTTCTGCGACAAACAAGATGCCATTGAGGTAGTAGCGAATGTCATGCACAGCCATCGAGAAAGAAACTTGGTTCAACAGTTCTTTCAATGTTTTTTGCGGCACGCTGAAAGCTGGGCCGAAGTTAGCGGCCTCTTGCACCAAAGGAAAGTCTTCCGCTGGCAAGCTTTGCAACGTGAAACGGCTTTTGCCGCCTTTCAAAATCAATTTGCTTTGGCTCGATTCCAAACTCACCGTTTGATCCGAAGGCATGGTGCGCAAGATGTCGATCAACTTGCGTGCCCCGACTGTGGTCGTGAAGTTACCTGCGTCGCCATCGAGTTCCGCAGTTGTGCGGATTTGGATTTCCAAATCACTGGTGGTCAGTTGCAATGAACTGCCTGTTTTACGAATCAACACGTTGGCCAAGATGGGCAATGTGTGACGACGTTCAACGATGCCAGCAACGGATTGCAATACGGCCAAAACTTTGTCTTGCGTAGCTTTCAGAACGATCATCTCTTCCTCTTGTTTTCTTTATTTAAAGTAGTAGTAGTAGATAAGCACAGCAGGTTTCTGTGGAAAACAGCATTTTCCTCTTTTTTTTCAAGGACTTGGATCACTTTGAAGGGTGTTGGCAAGCTTGCTTTTCTGCTGTCTCTCAAAACTGGATAACTTTGGTGGATTGCTTTGGCCTGTGGATAACTGGTGTGTTGTTCAAAAATTATCCACAGGGTTATGCGAAGTTGAAAAAATTAACCTTTTAGTGTCTGTTCGAGCACATGAAGCTGTTGGTTGAGTTCAGTGAGTTGCAAACGTTCTGCAGCAATTTTGCGAACGGCATGCAAAACAGTCGTGTGATCACGTCCACCAAACAGCTCGCCAATTTCAGGCAAGCTTTTTTGAGTCAGCTCTTTGGCCAAGTACATCGCAATTTGGCGAGGTCTCGCAATGGAAGCGGGCCGCTTCTTGGAGTACATGTCTGCGACTTTGATTTTGTAATAGTCCGCGACTGTCTTTTGGATGTTCTCTACAGAGATTTGACGGTTTTGGATCGACAGCAGATCTCTGAGCGCATCACGCGCAAGCTGAATTGAGATTTCTTTTTGGTTGAAACGTGAGTACGCCAAGATCTTGCGCAGAGCGCCTTCTAACTCACGCACGTTGGAGCGCACGTTTTTAGCGACGAAGAAAGCGACTTCTTCGGGCATCTCTGTACCTTCGTTGCGTGCTTTGGTGATCAAAATGGCAACGCGCATTTCCAGTTCAGGCGGTTCGATGGCGACGGTCAAGCCTGCGTCAAACCGTGAAACCAAACGTTCGTGAATGTCTGTCAACCCTTTGGGATAGGTGTCGCTGGTCATGACGATGTGCGATTTTTTCGCCAATAACGCTTCAAAGGCGTTAAAGAACTCTTCTTGTGTTCTTTCTTTGTTAGCAAAAAATTGAACGTCGTCAATCAGCAGCAAATCTAGGGAGTGGTAACGCTCTTTGAATTCGTCAAATGTTTTACGTTGGTAGGCTTTCACCACATCTGACACAAATTGCTCAGCATGGATGTAGAGAACTTTGGCATCTGGACGTTCTGCGAGCATTTTGTTGCCCACCGCATGCATCAAATGGGTCTTACCCAAGCCCACGCCACCGTAAATGAACAAGGGGTTGTACAACTGTCCAGGCATGGTGGCCACATGCAGTGCTGCAGCCCGTGCCATGCGGTTGGCAGTACCTTCGACCAAACTATCAAAAGTAAGCGCTGTATTGAGACGTGTGCGAGGACCAGTGGGGGCCGCTTCTTCGATGCCGACAAAGCTTTCAGGTAGCGATTCCAATTCTTGTGTGTAAGACACTACACGCGTTTTAACGGGTGCTTCTTTGGGCGTGATTGCCAGCTCAACTTGAATTGGTTGGCCATAAAGTTGGTGCAAAAGTGCAGCAATGCGGTTGGCGTATTGGGCACGAACCCAGTCAAGTTTGAAGCGATTGCCCACCAAAATAACCACTTTGCTGAAATTTTCAGCAACTGTGGCTTGCAGGGGTTTGATCCAGGTGTTGAACTGTTGTTCTGGGAGTTCTTGCGCGAGTTGGTCGACACAGGTTTGCCATAAACCATCGCCTGAATTTGAAGGCAAACCGTCTGCGGCAGAGGAAGGGAGACCCTGAATCATGAATTATTTTTCTGTGGATAGCTGGGTAAAAATTCCCGCGAAAACGCACTTTATCAAACTTTTATCCACAGGTCACGGTATAAATTTTTAAGCCTTGAAACAAGTTCGGTTCATCCCATTGAGCAAGAAAATTCAGAGGGGCTTAAAAATTTGAGATAATCACGGGTTTCCCTGATCTTCAGGGTCTAGATATTTGGAATCATCATGAAACGCACTTACCAGCCTTCTAAAACACGCCGCGCCCGTACACACGGTTTCTTGGTCCGCATGAAAACACGTGGCGGCCGTGCTGTGATCAACGCACGTCGCGCCAAGGGCCGCAAGCGTCTGGCTGTCTAATTCTCAAACCACTGAACAGGCCCGCGACGTGAGCGCCGTGGAACGTCTGACGCAGTGGGCTGAGTTTCAGGCTGTCATGGCAGCAGGCAGTGTCGCAAGAACACCGCATTTTGTGCTGCATCAGTGGCGTCCAACGCAGATCAATTTGGCAGGGCCAGAGTTTGAAAAAACTCCGGCCCTGTTTTTGCACGATGTTTTGATGTTGGGTGCTTTGACACCTAAGCGGTGGGCCAAACGCGCTGTGACGCGCAATTTGATCAGGCGTCAGATTCACAGTGTGTCGCAAGAGTTTGCAGACAAGCTGATGCCAACACCCTACGTCGTGCGTTTGCGCACCACGTTTGACACCAAAAAATTCATCAGCGCGTCTTCGGATGCCTTGAAAATTGCAGTTCGCGAAGAACTGACACAGTTGTTTGGCAAAGTCATTTCGCCATGATGCAAATGTTCCTCATCCGATGCGTTCGAGCCTATCGACTGTTTCTCAGTCCTTGGCTCGGTTCGGCGTGTCGATTTGAGCCAACATGCTCGGTCTATGCGCTTGAAGCTTTGTCACAACACGGTGCAGCGCATGGCAGCTATTTGACGCTGCGCCGTTTGGGTCGTTGTCACCCATGGTGCGTGGGTGGGCAAGACCCTGTTCCGCCTACACCGCTTGCATTTTTGACTTCTTTGACATCTTCCAACTCCGGAAAGAACTCTCCATGAACGACATTCGCCGCACCATTTTGTGGGTGATTTTTGGCTTTTCCATGGTCCTTTTATGGGACCAATGGCAGGTCTTTAATGGCCACAAAGCCACTTTCTTTCCTAACCCAGCGCAACAAGCACAGGTCGCAGCAGTCGCAAAGCCTGCTTCTGATGTGCCTCAAGCCGCTGGCGTTCCCGCTGCTGTGGCTGCTCAGCCCGGTACCGTGCCTGTCACGGAAGCTCAAACGTCGGCTCCTAAAGAGCTGGTGGAGGTTCAAACGGATGTGCTCAAACTCACATTTGACACAGAAGGCGGTACCTTGGCGCGTGTGGAGTTCTTGACCCAAGCCGATGTGCAGCATCCTGGTCACAACGTGGTCTTGTTGGACGACAGCAAAGAGCGCATTTACATGGCTCAAACGGGTTTGATTGCCAGCACCCCAGGCGTGGCGATGCCAACACACAAGAGCGTGATGAAAGTTTTGCCAGGCGCACGCACACTGCAAGGTGATGCCAAAGAACTGAACATCACGTTCGAATCCGCCGCACAAGGCGGCGTGAAATTGGTGAAAACCTACACCGTCAAGCGTGGTGCTTATGACATGGCCGTCAAACACGACATCGTCAACACCAGCGCACAAGAGGTGTCGCCTCAGTTGTATTTCCAATTGGTTCGTGATGGCAACAAGCCTGCAGGTGAGTCGTCGTTCTACTCCACCTTCACGGGCCCAGCGGTTTACACCGACGCCAAGAAGTACCAAAAAGTGGAATTTGCTGACATCAAAAAGAAAAAAGTCGACATCGAAAAGCAATCGGCCAATGGCTACATCGCCATGGTTCAACATTACTTTGTCAGCGCTTGGATCTTGCCCGACGGTTTGAAGCGTGACATTTCGATGGACGCCGTGGACATTGGTTCTTCCATGGCTGACTGCTGCTACCGCGCCACCTTGATTGCCCCGTTGGACGCCATCAAACCCGGCGAAACCAAAAGCGTTGCCGCTACTTTTTATGCAGGTCCGCAAGAAGAGAAAAAACTCGAAGCCCTCTACCCAGGCTTGGAATTGGTCAAAGACTATGGCTGGCTGACCATCATGGCCAAGCCTTTGTATTGGCTGCTCGATCAAATCCACAAAATCTTAGGCAACTGGGGTTGGTCTATCGTGGCCTTGGTGTTGTTGCTCAAAGCAGGTTTCTACTGGTTGAATGCCCATGCTTATCAGAGCATGGCCAAGATGAAGGCGGTCAACCCACGGATCACCGAAATGCGTGAACGTCTGAAAGACAACCCACAACAAATGCAAATGGAGATGATGAAGATTTACCGCGAAGAGAAGGTCAACCCCATGGGTGGTTGCTTGCCTATCGCGATTCAGATTCCCGTGTTCATCGCCTTGTACTGGGTGTTGTTGTCTACCGTTGAAATGCGCAACGCACCATGGGTGGGTTGGATCCATGACTTGGCAGCACCCGATCCCTTCTTCATCTTGCCTTTGGTGATGACGTTGACAACGCTATTGCAAACGGCTTTGAACCCCGCACCACCAGATCCGATGCAAGCCAAAATGATGTGGATCATGCCGCTGGCTTTCAGCGTGATGTTCTTCTTCTTCCCCGCAGGTTTGGTGCTGTACTGGATCACCAACAACGTGTTGTCGATTGCACAGCAGTGGTTCATCAACACCCGCATGGGCGTGCCACCGCAATTCAATTTGCCAAAGTTCTAATTCAAAACTTGAAAGCTTGACAGCTTTCAAAAATTTGAAAACCCGCCGTCCGAAAGGGTGGCGGGTTTTTTTCTGGACAATCCACTCATGCTTTCACAACACGACGCCCCCATCATTGCCATAGCCACAGCGCCCGGTCGAGGTGCTGTCGGTATCGTGCGACTCAGCGGTAAAGGGTTGACCCCCGTGGTGCAAGCCTTGTGTGGCCGCAGTCTCAAACCGCGTGAAGCCACGTATTTACCTATTCCTGACGCCAATGGCACACCCATTGACCATGTGTTGGCCCTCCACTTCCCCGGTCCCAACAGCTACACAGGCGAAGACGTGTTGGAGCTGCAAGCCCACGGCGGGCCTGTGGTGCTGCAACTGTTGTTGGCGCGTTGTCTCAGCGTCGCAGCACAACTGGACGCTCAACAACGCCCTTTGTTGCGTGGCTTGCGTTTGGCCCAACCCGGTGAATTCACGCAGCGTGCCTTTTTAAATCACAAGCTCGACTTGGCCCAAGCCGAAGCGGTGGCTGATTTGATCGATGCCAGCACCGAGGCTGCGGCGCGCAGTGCCAGCCGTTCGCTCGCCGGTGCGTTTTCAACCGAAATTCATCAGCTGCGCGATGCCTTGATTCACTTGCGCATGTTGGTCGAAGCGACCTTGGACTTCCCAGAAGAAGACATCGACTTCTTGAAACAAGCCGATGCCCAAGGCCAACTTGATCGCCTGCAAGCCAACCTTTTGCGTGTGACGCAGCAAACCCGTCAAGGCGCGTTGCTGCGTGAAGGCATTCGCGTGGTCATTGCGGGGCAACCCAACGCAGGCAAGAGTTCACTGCTCAATGCTTTGGCGGGGGCTGAGTTGGCCATCGTCACGCCCATTGCGGGCACCACGCGCGACGTGGTGCAACAAACCATTCAAATCGAAGGCGTACCGCTGCACGTCATCGACACCGCCGGACTGCGCGACCATCCCGATGTGGACGAGGTTGAGCGCATTGGCATTGCGCGCGCGTGGGATCAAATTGGTCAAGCGGATGCTGTCTTGTTTTTGCATGACCTCACCCGTCAAAGCGACGACGCCTACCAAACCGCAGACGCCGACATTGAAGCCACCCTGCAGCAAACGGTGGCGGCCCATGTGCCCGTGCTGCATGTGTGGAACAAGGCAGATGCCAGCGAGGGTGTGAGCGCAGGCATGGCCACAAGCCAAGCTTTAGCTGAAAGCAACGCGCAGGGCGATACGGCAAGCGACAGGCCTTCTGATGCCACTCGTCTCACGCTGCGTCTGTCTGCCAAAACCGGTGATGGGCTGCCCGCTTTGCGTGAACATTTACTTCAAGTGGTGGGTTGGCAAGGCGGTAGCGCAGAGGGCCTTTACATGGCGCGTGAACGTCATGTGCAAGCATTGCGCGAGGTCGACGCGCATTTGCATCAGGCCAATGCATGTTTGCAAGCCCGAATCCCCGCGTTAGATTTGTTGGCCGAAGAACTGCGATTGAGTCAAAACGCACTGAACACCATCACCGGTGAGTTCTCTTCTGACGATTTACTCGGCGTGATCTTTTCGAGCTTTTGCATCGGCAAATAAACTGGCACCTGGCCGATAAAATCGCACCATGACCCAAACTCACGCCCCCACAGCCGCGCCCGTGGACGACCAACGCATTTTGCAACTGGCCCACGACACGTTGGAGATCGAGGCCAACGCCGTGCGCGACTTGCGTGACCGCTTGTCACCTAGTTTCGTGCTGGCGGTACGCGCCATTCTCAAAGTCAGCGGCCGTGTGGTGGTCATGGGCATGGGCAAAAGCGGCCATGTGGGGCGCAAGATCACCGCCACCTTGGCGTCCACCGGCACGCCCGCTATGTTTGTGCACCCTGCCGAAGCCAGCCACGGCGACCTCGGCATGGTCAAAGACGGCGACTTGGTGATTGCGATTTCCAACAGCGGTGAGAGTGATGAACTCGCTGCCATCTTGCCCGTGCTCAAGCGTCAAGGTGTGCCCTTGGTCGCCATCACCGGTGGCGCGCAATCGACCTTGGCCAAGCATGCCGACATCGTGCTCGACAGTGCCGTAGCCAAAGAGGCGTGTCCGTTGAACTTGGCCCCTACTGCGAGCACCACCGCTCAAATGGCCTTGGGCGATGCCTTGGCCGTTGCCTTGCTCGACGCGCGTGGTTTTCGTGCCGAAGACTTTGCACGCTCTCACCCCGGCGGGTCTTTGGGCCGACGCTTACTCACCCACGTCAGCGACGTGATGCGCAGTGGTGACGACGTGCCCCATGTGTTGCCCACCGCCACCTTCAGCGAACTGATGCGCGAGATGAGCGCCAAAGGACTGGGCGCCTCTGCGATTGTGGACAGACAGCGCAAGGTGTTGGGCGTGTTCACCGATGGCGATTTGCGGCGCTTGATTGAAAAGGGCACCGACATGCGTCAACTCACGGCTGAGCAAGTGATGCATGCTCAGCCACGCACCGTGCGTGCCACAGCTTTGGCGGCAGAAGCCGCGGAGTTGATGGAGTTGCACCGCATCACCAGCGTGCTGGTGATTGACGCGCAAGGCCTGCTTTGCGGCGCTTTGAATACCAACGATTTGATGCGCGCGAAGGTGATCTGATGACACAACGTTCACAAACAGCCATGCCCACACCTGCCCTCAACTTTGACCCTGCATTGCTCTTGCGTGCCCAAGGCGTGCGCGTGGCATTCTTTGATGTAGACGGTGTGCTCACCGATGGCGGTTTGTATTTCACGGAAAGTGGTGAAACCATCAAACGCTTTTGCACCCTTGATGGCCATGGGTTGAAGATGTTGAGAAAAGCAGGCATCACACCGGCCGTGATCACAGGACGTGACAGTGCACCGCTGCGCACCCGACTCAAAGCTTTGGGCATTGAGCATGTGCGTTATGGTACCGAAGACAAAGCACCGGCCGCTCAAGAAATACTGACCCAACTGGGCCTCGACTGGTCGCAGGCCGCACACATTGGTGACGATTGGCCCGACATGGCGGTCATGCGTTTGGCGGCCTTTGCTTGCGCACCGAGCAACGCGCACATCGAAGTCAAAGCCATTGCCGATTACGTGACCCAACGTGAAGGGGGGCACGGCGCTGCGCGTGAGTTTTGCGATTTGTTGGTGGTCGCATCGGGACGCTACGCTGAGTTGTTACACGGTCACCTCGCATGAGCCAAGTGCCCGTGTCGCGATCCGTTTGGGCGCGGTTGCGTCAAACGTGGGACCACCTTGCGGTCTACTTTCCCATTTTTTTGATGGCGCTGATGGCGCTGTCTACGTATTGGTTGGTGCGCAACACACCCGTCATGGGCGAGGTCGAGTTAGAGTCCGCGCCGCGTCATGTTCCCGATTACTTCATGCGCGATTTTTCTGTGAGGGTGTTCGGTGCCGACGGCAAACTCAAAAGTGAAATCCTGGGTGCTGAAGGTCGCCACTACCCTGACACCGACACGCTTGAAATTGACCATCCCCACATTCGAGCCTTTTCTTCAGAAGGTCGGCTCACCATCTCAAGGGCTGAACGTGGTGTGATCAATGCGGATGGTTCAGAAGCGCAGCTGTTCAACAAGGCGCAGATCGTGCGAGAAGCGGCGAAAACACCGCAAGGCGTGGTGTTGCCCCGTACCGAGTTGCGCAGTGACTTCTTGCATCTTTTTGCCAACACAGAGAACGTGCGCTCGCATTTGCCTGTTGAGATGTTGCGCGGCACAGGGGATCGCTTTACCGCAGATCGCATGGATTACGACAACCTAGACCGTGTGATCCAACTCCATGGCCGTGTCCGCGGCACGATTGCGCCGAGATCTAAAGCAGCTGAAAAAACGAACCCATAAAAAAAGGCTCCCGAGGGAGCCTTTTTGAT
>Ga0213920_1000227_pt1 | contig 51854 bp, 76 predicted proteins | sample McNCre1117MG_FD_161054 | JGI IMG/M metagenome (GOLD analysis project Ga0213920, IMG submission 161054) | Freshwater microbial communities from McNutts Creek, Athens, Georgia, United States - 11-17 MG | ecosystem: Environmental > Aquatic > Freshwater > Creek | place: USA: Georgia | collected...
ATATATGGAAGCCCGCACAAGCACACCTGTAACCACTTTTTTCAAACATGTTGCGCCCTCCCTAAGGCACTTTTGCCCTAATTTAGGGCTTTATTGCCACCGATTGCCACCGATTGCCCTAGAATTTACTTGTAGAGCAAAGGGTTAACTCATTGATAATCAGTAAATTAGCTATCAACATTGCCACCATTGCCACAAAATTAGTATAATGATAAATATAAGAATATAGGAAATATATACGAACAGGCACGTATACGTATACGCATATACGCGTATATAGAACTCTTTCCTGTGGCAATGGCAATTGTGGCAAAGGTGGTATCTAACAGACTGGTTTACAACAAATTAACCCTTTGCTCTACCACAATCACTTAAGGCAATGGTGGCAATCGGTGGCAAAGGTACTTTCAGTTAAACACATCAAAACTAAGTTTAATATGTTAGGTGGAACCTTTTTAGCAACAGATTTGCTTTGTTGCAACACTTTGATTAGCTTTGTTGCAAATTCGATTTTATGAGGGAATCAGGGTACTATTGGGTAAAGCTTGTGGGTGAATCAAATTGGTCTGTCGCATTTTATGACAATGGGTTTTCCACAAAAGAAGGTATGCATCAGATTTGTGATGCCCGAATACTCACTCCTGATGAAGAAAATCCGCTTCTCAAAGCACAAGCCATTCTTGATTCTATGCTAAGTGCCAAAGCCTTTGTTGTGAATTTCCTTGGCGAAGATTTTCCAAAACCTGTTTTCCCAGATGGTTACATTCCAGGGTTCACTGAATATGTGAAAGTTGCCTACCCAACAGGTACAACGCCTATGGACATCAAAGTTAAGCACTACATAAACTTTGTCAATGGCCTTACTCACTAAAGCAGAGTTCTGCATCAAGATAGGCTGGCTCAAAGAGAATGCCAAGGGCGAGATGAAACCTGAGACCAATAAACTCTCGGTAATGACCAACCCTAAACGCAGAAAAGTAATCTTGACAGAGGATGACATGATTGATACGGAGCATCCGACTAACAAGGCATTTATGGCTAAGGTGTCAGGTGTGGTTCCTAAAAAAACCAACAATAAGGAAACTTTGAAAGCACCTAAGCCCGAAACTTCGAAAGCACCTAAGCAGGAAATACCAAAATCACCTAAAACCGAAACGCCAAAAGCAGAACAAGACGATGAACCAGAGCTAGATGAAGACGGTATTATGCCACTTCACGTAAGCGATAAGCTCTGGAACCATAGCAGGGCTTTGAAAGTACAAAGCGAGGCAATACTAGCAAAGGTAAAAGTTGAGAAAGAGAGTGGCACATTGATACCCACAGACTTGATAATCCCTCTATTCCAGACCCACAGCCAACAGATATTGGTGGCAATGAGCAATATGGTTGAAGATGCCCTGCGGGTTATGTGTAAAAAATATGACATTTCCATAGAGGATAGAGCAGAAATTAAGGGAAACTGGACACTAATAATCAACAAAACCCTTGAAAATGCAAAAGAAGGTACAAAAAAGCAGTTAAAAACATTATTAGCGTCATGATAGACCAAAACCACCCACTCAAACTAGCCGGCTTCACGGATGAAGCAATTACCGAGCTTGACAACCTGTATGACAGTAGGCCGCCCATGCTCACACGAGAGCAGTTCTATCTAGGCACGATAGCCCAATTTTCCGGCAAAATGATGCCTACACCAGGGTATGTACCCGATTTATCCAAGAAGGAATTTGTAGAATTTGAGGAAAAGTGATTGATGCCAACTACGACATAGAAAATGTAATAGCACAACTTGAAAGGATACTCGATTCCGACAAGACTGCGCTATCTACAATTAAACCATCCGAATGGGTGGAGGCAAACCTGATTATGGAAGAGCCCTTTCCTGGGCCATATAGGTACAGCCTCACACCCTATTGCCGTGAAATCATAGACTGTTGGGCTACGGACCATCCGATGCTCTGGATAGCTATTATGAAGGGTGCGCAGATAGGCCTGTCATCAGGTGTCATAATACCTTCAATCGTGTGGTCAATAGCCAAAGACCCCTGCCGAATGCTGTTCACGGTAGGCTCGCCAGCCCTGATAGAGAAAGCCATGGAAAAGCTGGACAAGGCTATCTTTGGTGCCGGTGTAAAGTCTTTGATAGCTGACCAAAGTAATCGTAAGAAGAACCAGAAATCAGGTGATACCGATACCAAGAAAAGTTTTCCTGGTGGCTTCGTTGAAATATTCAACGCAGGTAACCCGAACCTGTTCAGGGATACCTCGCACAGGAAATTCTGGCTAGATGACTTTGAAGCAGTGCGCACCAGCAGTAAGAGCGCAGGTTCTACTAGGAAGGTGGCAGAGATGCGAGCAGCTGCATATGAGAACCGGCACAAGCTGGCATATGTCAGCACACCGGAGTTAGCGGAGAACTCCAACATTGAAGAAGCATACTTACTTGGTGACCAGAGGAAGTATTACATCCCATGTCCGTGCTGTGGTGCGTTAATAGATTTGCACTGGTCTATTGAGAAAAATGGGATACAGGGTGGCATCGTCTGGGAGTGGAGTGATGAGGATATGAACGCACTTAAACCAGGTTCGGTGAAATACAGGTGCCAGGAGTGCGGTGATGCTTTCAACGATAAGACCAAGGATGCCCTGCTGAATGCAGGTAAGTGGATACCTACAGCACAACCAAGTAAGCCGGGGTATTATAGTTATCACATAAGTTGCCTCTATGCACCAACAGGGTTCTATGGGTGGGAGAAGTATGTGTACGATTACCTAGAGGCCTGCCCAAGAAATCAGCCACGTAAAGAGGCTTTGTATCAATCCTTCGTTAACACGGTATTAGGTCTTACCTACAAACCACCTACCGAGAACCTGGATGCTTCCAAGATTGCAGGTAATATTGCAGACTATGAGCCGGGTGTAGTGCCTGACAGCCTCAGCGTAGAACACGGAAATGGCCACATAGTGATGCTCACATGTGGTGCTGACTTGAATGGTAAAATGAAAGGCTCACAGCATAACGTGAATGATGCAAGGCTGGATTATGAGGTGGTAGCGCACTCTGAATCAGGTGCCACATACTCCATACTCCAAGGCAGCATAGGTACATTCAAACCACTTGGCGGTAATGAAGGTGAGGACAGGGTGATTTGGTCATATGAGCAGGACGTGGAGAACTCTGTCTGGCCGGAGTTCGAGAAAATACTGAAACGTGAGTTCCCGATAGATTCAGGTGGTACAATACCAATAGCTGTTACCCTGCTTGACTGCTCGGCTTATGCCACTACAGCAGCATATCCATTTTTGGAACGCACCAACTGCTATGTGGTAGGTGTGAAGGGCGAAAAAGAAGAAGAGTACAAGTACCTCGGAAGGAACACTAGATTTGTTAAGCCATCCATGGAGCGACCCAAGGACTTGTGGATATTACAGGTAGGTCTGCTTAAAGACAGGAATGCAGAGTATATGGCTTTGAACCACGACAAGAAAACAAAGCAGCCTGACGGCTTTATGAATTTTCCGCATCCATCAAACAGGATGTATGAGTATGCCACATACTTCCAGCACTTCGAGGCAGAAGAGAAAAGGGTAATCAACAAAGATGGCAAAACATACTACAGGTGGGTTAAGAAAAACTCCGAGGTACAGAACCACTTCCTAGACTGCCGTGTGTACAACTTGGCAGGTAAGGAAATAATGATGGCTATCTACGATAAGGAAACAGATGACCGCAGCAAGGTCAAAGGGGATTGGAGGGCTTTTGCTAAGATACTGGCAGAGGCAATATAACTCTATTTAACTCTATTTAGCACTATCCAAAAAAGAATTTTTAAAACATTCATACTTTGCGGCAAAATACAATAACATGGGTAATAGTGCTGTACCGAGTAATTATGTAACATCTGTCTTAGGGTATGTGTTACAAAAGGGCTTTTTCAATCCAAGCTCACCGAACTTACCACAGAACATAAGCATCTTAGGTGAAGCGAACCATGCCAATCAATCAGGCCTTGTACTCACAGGTACAATCATAACTTCTACTAAGCAGGCTGCTACACTTTACGGATATGGTTCACCTATCTACTCTGTTTGCCGCATCCTTTTCAACAATAATTGTACAGTTCCTGTCACTGTTTACCCACAGCTTGAAGCTGGTGGTTCTGTAGCTAAAGTGATTACGGTCACTCCTACAGGCACAGCCACGGCAAATGGCACAGTGAATTTTTGTGTATCAGGCCGTGAACAGGTTGACAGTCAATCCTACTCAATTAACGTAGTTATAGGTGATGACCCGACAGCTATTTGCGATAAAATGCGCACTGCGTTTGCAGCCGTATTAGGTTGCCCACTTATAGGCTCAGGTACATCAACTTTTATCGGAACTGCAAAATGGCAGGGTCTTACAAGCAATGACATAAACATTGTTGTAGATATGCCAGCTACATCAATCGGTGTAACTTTCGCTGTGGTTAATACTACTGCCGGTGCTGGTACACCTTCTATTGGAAGTGGTACCGGTGCTACTACAGGCTTGGATTTCTTTGGTAACGCATGGAACACCATTGTTATCAATACTTATGGCCTTGTTGCGGGTACACTTACGTCTTTGGAATCCTACAATGGTGTTCCTGATGAAACGAATCCTACCGGTCAGTATGCTGGTATCATAATGAGGCCATTACTGGCTTTATCAGGTACTAAGTTAGATGACCCTACTTCGATAACTGTTAACCACAGTACCCAAGTAACTGTGGTAACATGTCCAGCCCCTTTAACCTTAGGTATGCCTTATGAGGCTGCTGCTAACGTGGCAGTCCTCTGGGCTAAAACAGCACAGGATACCCCACACGGTGATATTCAAGGTCAAGCATATCCAGATATGCCAGGTCCTGATGTTGCAGTTAATCCTTCAATGTCAAGTGTGGCATTCAGGCAGTACTGTGTGACCCGTGGCTGCTCCACAGTGAATTTTCAATCAGGAAACGGCACACCTGGAACAGGTACATACACAATGGTGGATTTTGTCACTACATACAATGTATCCGGTGAGTTCCCTCCGTTCTACCAATACCCACGTACATTGAACATACACTTCAATTACAAGTTCGGGTATTACCTGAAACAGTTGGAAACCTGCGAGGGTAAAGCACTGGTACCGGATACAAGTATTGTACGTGTAGGCAATGTAGTTAAACCTCTTACATGGAGGGCTGTGCTAGAGCAGTACAATCTTGACTGTGAAAGCAGGGCTTTGATTGTGAATGCTGCTGCCAATAATAAATTAATTTCTGTAACAATCAACAATTCCAACCCTAACAGGATGGACACTGAAGAGCCTATACAGATTTCAGGTTATGGCAGGATTTTCTCTACCGCAGTAAAAGGCGGGTTTTTCTTTGGCAATTAAATAAATAATTTATATGGCAATTTTAGCGGCTGGTGATATAAGGGAGATAACAGCAAATAACCCTGATGTAGGGATTATTTTCTTTGACCCGGTATCCGGTGAAGATAACCAGATTGATGTCGGTGGCCTCCGTGCTGATGACACAAAAGCTGTTACCAGTTCAGGTACGCTTATCAACTCTTACAAGAGAGTGGTGGCTATGACTGAGATACTTGTGGCTGCTGACACATACCCTGATGCTGTGGCGATTGCAGGCAGTACCAAGGAAACAGTATGGACTATAGCCATGTTAAATGGTACAGTCTACAAGGGCGCAGGTGTTATCCAGGGTGACCTTGCAGCGTCATTGTATAAAGGCACTTATAAGCTGTCAATTGTTTCAGGTTTAGGTTTTGTAATTCAGTAATCATATGTTCGTAGAAAAAATCACACCAGAGTTGGCACTTAAAGAAGCCAACGACTATGCGGATAAAAAGAATTTGCTCCCAAGCCGCAGAGCAATGTTACAACCAGCAGTAAACACGCTGGCAGAGGCTATTCAATACGGTATTTGCGCCATACTTGATGACGGTTCTATATCGCACGTCTTAGTAAGTCCTGTGTTAAGCCTGACCACAATAGACTACAAGCCAAGGCTAAAACCTTTGGACGTTAAAAATGAAATAGCCAAAATAAAACAGGATAGCATCAGTGACCGTACAGGTGTTTACCTTAAGCTGCTTACAGGGCTTACGGTAACAGAGATTAATTCATTGGAACCAACTGATAGCAGCATAGCTGAGGCGATTTCCCTTTTTTTCTGGTAACTGATAAACAGGGAAGGGATTTATCTATTTGCCAAGGTGATACAGGAATCGAGGACAACATTAAAAACATAGTAAGAGTATATGTAGAGCATTTCAAGGTGGAGCCTTCCGTGATAGGGAGGCTTTTTTGGGATAGGGAGGACTGGGATGGTTTAGTATTCTGGTATGACCACATAAAAGATATTAAAAAGTAATGGCGCAACCTAATGTATTACAGACGTACTTCACAGCCGTAGACTTAATGTCAGGGCCGATGTCTCGTATGCAGCTAGGTCTGATGAAAATGACTGCCTCAGCACATCAGTTACAGACAGCAATGGCGAGTACGAATGCCACGCTGATGTCTGTAGGCACTTCTGCGCTCATGACAGGCGCAGCCATAGCAATACCACTCGGATTGGCAGCTAATGAGGCTATGAAGTTTGAGAAAGCCATGGGTAATGTAGCTACCCTGGTGGACACCACGAAAGAGAGTATGCAGCAAATGGGCGATGAGGTGCTGAATATTGCCAAGCAGATGCCCGTACCAATCCACGACCTTACTACAGCTTTATATCAAATCAGAAGTGCCGGTGTTCCTGCGGAGAAAGCAATGGAAACACTTAATGCTTCAGCTATGTTGGCTACAGCAGGTTTGGGGGAAACCCGTGAGGCAGCGAACATGATAACCTCCGTTCTTGTGGATTTCAAAAATGAGGGTCTTAATGCTGCTGCTGTAGCAGATATACTTTTTAAGGCTGTTAAGAACGGTAAAACTACAGTGGCTCAAATGGCACCTGAATTTGGTAAGGTGGCACTTGCAGCAGCAGAGGTAGGGGTATCATTCAAAGAACTCATAGCTATGACTGCGGCCATCACCAACACAGGTGTGCAGACAGCAGAGGCACAAACGGAAATAACAGGTGCGCTTATAGCCATGAATAAGCGTACTGCCGAGATGATAGATATACAGGAAAAGCTGTCAGGCACTATGGGTATATCCGGTACAGAGTTCCTGCAATGGGCTGGCGGTGCTGTAGGTGCCATGAAAATGGTAAGCGACTACGCAGCATCCCACAGGCTTGACTTGTTCCACATCTACGGACGTAAAGAAGGTGCTTTGGCATCAGGTGCAATTATTAAAATGCAGAAGGAGAAGTTTGACGAACTTTATTCAACCATAATGCACGGTAATGCTATTCAGGATGCTTTCAACAAGCAGAACGAAACGGCAGCAGCAGCCATGCAAAAAGCTACAAGCCAACTCACGATATTAGGCATCCGCATAGGTGGCATCCTATTACCAGCACTTGTAAAAGTAGGTGATGTCTTACTACCTGTGATAGAAGGGATTGGTAATTTTGCTAGGGAACACCGTGACCTTACAGCAATTATAGTAGGTAGTATATCTATTTTCTCACTACTAGCCCTCACAATAGGTTCTGTAAGTCTAGCCATGAGTACCATGATTAAGGGTGCGGTTATGTGGAAAATGGTTATGGGGGGTTACGCAATGCTCATGAATCGTGCTACATCTGCGCTTGTGGGTTTTTATATGGCTGTAGATGTAGGTTCAATCACGATATTAAGTGCTTTAGGTACTTTGGGGCTATATGTGGCTGCTATAGGTGCGTTAGCGGCAATGTTTGGCGGTAAATTGTATGACAACACAAAGCAGTATGATAAGCTGTTAGTCCAGACCAAAGATGGCATGAAGGATTTGGTAAAACCTACGGAGCAAGCCACTATAGCACTTAATGATTACATAGATACGAAAAACAGATACCAAAAAACACAAAACTTTCAGAAGTTTTTAGACTATGAAAGATTAAAAGGTGGTGATTTTGCAGCACAAAGGGCCATACTTAAAAACGCTATTTTTTCAGAAGATAGAGATATCGTTTGGAACCCTCAGCGTGAAGCACCTAAGCCGTCTGATTTTCCAGGTATTGATACTGTTGCCGCGGCTAAAGCAGATAGCACTATGAATGTGTACGTGAATACCAGCGTAGATAAAAATGGTAATAGTACAACCACAGTAACTAATAATGCAAACATTCCAATAAATGTAAGGCAAACAGGAGTACCACACTAATGACGGACGTTCTAATATATGAAACAGGTAATGGTGGTGACATCATAGTCAAGCAGGGGGCAAATGATGTCACCACTGTGAATGGCTATGAGAACTCACCATATCTTGCCATGTTCGGTGGTTCAAACTGGTGGGGTAACTACATTGCTACATCTCCATACCTGTGCAAGACTGAAGCCGTACTGAAGAACCTGGTGTTAAACAGTGCAGGGCTACAGAACCTAGAGAAAGCCATAAACTCCGATTTGGATTATCTGAAGAACATACCCGGCACCACGTACAAGGTGTCCACTAAAATTGAATCACCATCTAGGCTAGCCATAAATATTGAAATCAACGGAAAAATATTTAGTTACCTTTGGAATCCTGATAGCATGTTTTTAACTTATTCAGTATGACAACCATACCCACCATATCGACCTTAAAGAGTAACCTGATTTCTGACTTTAACGCGGAGTTTGACATTAGTGTGAACCCTTACGGTAAGGCTTTCCTTGAAGCCCTTGCCACTGTGCTTGCTGGTATGTTGTGGATATGTTACACAGCTATAGGGTTTGTGCAGGGTAACCTATGGGTGGATACATGTGATTATGAAACACTTATCAGGTTCGGGTATATCATACTCGCCAGATACCCTAATGAGGCTATAGCCGGGCAGTACACATGCACTGTTACAGGTACTACGGGCGCAGTGATACCTAATGCCACTGTATGGGCTGCTGATAGCACAAGCACTTCGCCAGGGCAATTGTTCACCATCCTTGGCGGGGCTTATACAATGCCCGGAACTACCGGCACAATTACGATACAGGCCTTATCAGGTGGTTTATCATCCAGGTTGTCTGTAGGTGACACACTGACCTCACAGGCACCCATACTCAATGTTAGCAACAACCTTACTGTCACGGTTGAAGTTTTAGCACCTATCAACGCTGAAACCGAAGCTCAGTACAGACAAGCCGTAATAAATAAAATCCAGCTTACTCCCGGTTCTTGGTCAGCAGTTGATTACCGTCTGGTGGGTGCCGGGGTAGCTGGTGTCTATAACACATATGCGTATGCTACATCAGGTGCATCTAATGAGGCATCGGTGTTTTTACAAGGTCCTATCCCACTCGCATATCCGGGACCCTCAGTAAGTGGAACCGTGCTTACCAATTATGAAACAGCACTTGAACTGGTAAGACCCATGACAGTGTTCCTTGTGAACTACTATAGCAGCCCAATCAATAACATTGATGTCACGATAGTGATGGGTGGATTTCCAGCATTCACAACAGCACAGAAAGCACTGATAAGTTCTGCACTGACAAGTTTTGTAAATAGTGTTCACCCGTTTATACTAGCGTGTGATAATATTTCAGACAGGAATGATACAATAGCCACATACAACCTGAGTAGCACAATATCTGCTGCTGTACCGGGTTATGGGTTTAGTGCAGTGACATTCACGGTAGCAGGTACACCAGCCACGCTTTGGCTCGCTGACTTAGGTAATATACCATATTTAAACTCAATTACGTATGCTTAGTAATGACCTGCAATGGCTATCCAGGATACTCTACCCTAACGGTAGGGCCTATTCTATGCCTGTACCGCAGTTCACACCTGACGAATACACTACGGAAGATGGTTCAGAGGTCTATACTACCGAGGATGGCCTAGAATCGTACACGGCAGAGGGCGCACTTGTTACCGGAGGGTATTTATGGAGGTTACACCGGGCTTTGAATAAGAGCTTTGAAAGGCTATGGGCTGATGCCAAGTCCATCAGCTACAGCATGTTACCGGACAACCCATTTTTCACGATGGATGATGCTGTAGCGTGGTACAGGAGGCTAGGATTGTATAACTCAGGCTCAGTGTCACTAACAGATATGAAGGCCGCTATCAGGCAGAAACTAAGCTTTCCTGTTACACCACTTAATGCGCAACACTACACATATATTGAGGCACAGCTACAGGCGGCGGGGTTTGATGTGTATGTGTATGAAAATAGGTTTTACGTAAGTTCTACGTGGGTAACAGAAACACCATCAGAGATACTTGGAACTGATGAAGGTAATGCCTACCTGAATGAGTTTAGCCTAGGTGATACAGACTTAAATCATGAGTGGGATTTTGATAATGTCACACTTATAGCTAACTACCTTGAAGAGAGTAAAGATGCACATTTTGCTATAGCACCAAATTACAGGTCAACTTTTTTTGTGGCATCCGCAACGATAGATACTTTTGCATCTGCCCCTCTAGCCCGTAAGCAGGAGTTCCGGCAGTTATTAATGAAACTTAAACAGCAGACAGCCATTGGCTTTCTGTTCATAAACTATACATAAAAATGGCATTTCCAATATCAGCACTTGACGGAGTAGTAACAGGACCGGGCGCAGGGTATCCTTATGGGGATATAGTAGATTCTGCGGTAGGCACGGCAGGCACAAGGGTTAACAGGAAATTCACTGATGACCTGATGCAGACATCGCAGAAGCTGATGGCAGATGCAGGTATTACACCTAATGGCAACCCGGATAATTCCATCAACGGTTATCAGATATTTAATGCAATAATCAATTGCAGGCCATTTAGTAGCACAGGTATTGTGTTCACTAACTCAGGGCAGAACGTGTGGGGCAATTCAGGTGGCGGCAGTTACAATGTCGGTTTTCGGCAAGCAGGTAATATGGTTAACTTATGCGGAGCTGCAACCAATTCAGGTATCGCAGGCTCAGCTACAGTTAATATAATGACACTACCCGTTGGTGCAAGACCCGCATCCAGTGTTACCATAGCGGTGCTTACCGACACGGGGGCTATGCACAGTATAAGTATTTCACCCGCCGGACAGGTTACCTCATCGGATACAACGACTACTTTTGGTGGTACAGTGTATTTAGATAACGTGTCATTCCGCTTTGTATAACAGCTTATGATTACACAGGTACAACCCAACAGGAAGTGTGCTGTAATCGTAAGTTAGGAACTGACCCATCAGGTTATAAACGGGAGAAGGTTCTAAGTTCTTTGATAAAGGGGAAACACCCAAGGCACCTGCGCCCAACACACGTACAGGGTAGTCCTGTGTCGTACCGTAGTTACCTGTGGTTTCACTACCGACAGCACACAGCCTAGGTGATGCAGTTCCAGAGTACCGGACAATCCGCATACGGGTATCACAAGGTATCGCTGTAACAGGTACGTTAATGTGGAAGGACCTAACCTCGGTAGTACTTAGGGCAGCTAGTACAAAAGTGGTATCATAACCACCGAAAAAGGATATGTATCCACTTGCAGTATTGTAACACAAAGCAATTCTCACCCACGAAGTGCTAGGACAAGGTTCAAAAGCGATAGTTGTGTTGAAAGAGGAATCAGGGAACAGCAGTATTTCAGGTAGGTTATCAAACAGTGTGTAATGACCAAGACCTGGCACAGAGTTGTCCAGATTGGATATTTCCACACGAGAGATACCACCTCCGCAAGTGTTGCAGTTGTTCAAGGCAGCGCAGTATGGTGCCGGATTAGTGTGCTGGCCATAAGATGCCACGCAAAGAAGTAATAAAATAAGTGTTCGCATAGTCAAAGATAAGTAATATATTTGAGGTGTGGCAGTTTTTAACGTAAATAGCGCAGCCCTGTCAGTCTATGTAGCGGTTCTTCAGCACATGAAGAAATCAGCTTTACCTGTGGCTATACGACAGACGTTGAATGATATGGCTTTTGACACTAAAACCAACACAATGCCAGCAGAGGCACACAAAGACTTTATCCACAGGAAGGATACATTCTTTAAAGCGAACTCTAGGGCAGAAGTGGCTAAAGGTTTTGATGTCAACACTATGAGGTCACAGGTGTATTTTAAACCAAAAGAGAAAGATAAAAGTCATTCTGTGGAGGACTTGGAGGAACAGGAAGAAGGTACACCGATTAAGTACAGCAGGGCTTTTGTCGGTCTTGCTACATCACGTAGTAGCAACAGGTGGAATAAAAATATCAGGAACAGGAACAGGCGTAATAATATGCCTGATGCAATTGATGCTAAGAATTACGTGAGTAAGTATGCACCAACAGACAAGAGTAAATATGTGGCAGCAGCTATATGGGCTGCTAAAACAGGCGCGCTCGTCATAGGTAATAAGGTCAATGGCAGAGGTAATAAAATGGCGTGGAGGCCAGACCACTTGAATAGGTTTAATGGTGACACATTTGTAGTGGCAACACCTCTTTTTGCTGTTAAAAGGGCAAGGATAGTAAAACCACCAGCAACCCACTTTATGAGAGATGCTAGTGAAGAGAGCCTGAGAAAAGGTGATAAATTCTTTGCTAAAAATGTAAATTTGCAAATAGCTAAAATAAAGTAATGGCAACAGATTGGCGGCAGCTTATTGGAGAGAACTTAATCATCAACACAGGTGACACTAAGGTGTATAATCCTGACTGGATGGCTGCTACTTTTTCAAGTAAGTCCAAAGAGTTCAACATAGCCCAATTTGTATTTAAAAATATTCCAGGCACTTTAGTCGACAGGGGAGAACCTATGTCAAATGTGTATGATTTGGAGATGTATTTCCAAGGCACTGACACACTGGATATTGCAGCCGAGTTCTGGGAATCCGCAAACGACAAGAACGCTTGGACTATACAACACCCTTTTTATGGCAGTTTGTACGTCCAGCCCATAAATCTTTCACAGGATAATGCAGGTTGGAATGTGACAAAAATTACAGGTCAAGTAATTGAAACAATCCTCAGCAATACTAATCAGGCCGCTAATGGTGGTCCGTCACAGGCAGTATCATTAGCTGAAACTGCTAAGAAGGTTATGGTGAGCAGGTTTTCCGACAGAACAGCTACAATGAGTGTAGGTGCTTTGCAGAATCAGACCAATGGTATTAATGGTATTTACCCGGCAGTGATTGGTAATATCCGTTCATCACAGGATGAAGTGAATACATACACTAATTACTTTAACCAGGCATTAAGTGTTATTGATACGGCACTTTACAGCACAGGTGATATAATTATAGCAGGGCAAAATCTAATTTGCGCACCATCCAACTTCCTAATATCAGTGAAGTCCAGGCTTAGTATGTATGCTAGTATGCTTGAAGTATACGGGCTACAAATCACCAGCATACTTGCAATGTTCACTCCTACAGCGCAACTAAAGAATCTGTATGCGAGCAATGCAGGCAGCACAGTTCTAGGGCTATGCCAATCCACGATGCTGAATATCACGGATGATTATGACTACAGGCCTGACATTCTGGACGTAATTACTTCTGTAGTTAATGGTTACAACAGTTACGTTGCCAATTTGAATCTAATACAATCGCCAAACAACAGTACACCGGATAGCTATGTTCCTGATTACGATATAGTCAGCAATGTAAAGCTGGTAGTAGTGAACGTGCTGATACAGTTACACTTCTACTACAATGCAGCTAAGACCAGAAGGAACATGACATTGACTGAGGATACCAATGTGATACTATTGGCTAACCAGCTTTACGGTATGCTTCCTGATGATAGCACTATTACAACTTTAATGAAAAATAACAATATCGGGTACTCTGAAATTTTAGTTCTTCGCAAAGGGAGAAATATAATATACTATGTATAGTACTGAAGTATACATATCAGGTCATAAAGTCGACTTAGTGAATCAGATTAGCCTCAATCTGAAGTATGACAGTATTGCTGATACTTTTTCATTTACAGCATATTATGATGTAAAGAACCCGGTACACAAGAAAATATTTAGACCACTTAGTTATCAAACAGTAAAAATAGTTCATGCAGGCATTACGATGCTCATAGGAACTGCATTACGAAATGAGTTCTACTCAGCAGGTGACCCACCTAAATCCCTTGTACGTGTAAGTGGGTATTCTATCACGGGTATATTACAGGAGTGTACTGTTGGCGGGTTCCAGCCTAATTATGTTAGCAGTACCAATAATCCCGGTGACCCATCAAAGCACGTACCCACTCAGTTTGATAATAACACACTCGCCCAGATAGCTAATAAAGTCTGTGGTATATTTCCGTTAAAAGTGATTGTGGATAAGGAGCTATTAAGTGATAAGGTATTCAACGCACCATATCAGCAGGTAGCCATAAAACAGGATGAATATCTGTCTGATTTCCTGGATAATCTGTGCGCCCAAAAGAATGCAATACTGAGCCACGATGCTTATGGTAACATCCTTATTACCAGAGCGCACACAGACGCATTACTGACTACCACGACAACTTTAGTAGCTACACAGCCTGTAGCACGTAATCCAGCGATTCAGGGCGCACCACAAGGCACTTTGTTGAAAACCACCACTACATCTTCTGCGAGGCACATACTGCACAGGTTTGATGGCACAGACTACATAAGTGCATCAGCTTGCTATAACGGGCAGAACATGCACAGTATCATCCAAGTTCTAGGGCAGAATGACAGCACTGATGAAGTGGTGCAGGAAGGTTCAGCATATAACCCGTACATACCATTACCTGAGAATTTCCGAGCAGCCATTGTAGGGGGCCACGGCTCTGACCCATCGAGTTCCAACGTGATACAGGTAGATGAGTTCGGGTATTATGGCGTAATAGGGCCACTAAGGATGCGTAGGTATATCCAGAGCGTAGGTAATGATAATGATGTAAAACTCACAGCACGTAGCTTGCTTAATGATGAATTACGCAAGGCCGTGGTAGTTACGATAGAAATAAACGGGTGGCACCTGTCAGGGAACCTCGTTACACCAAATCAGTTAATAACTATTAAGGACGTAGATTTGTACCTAGCAGGTGAAGTCAAGCTATTTATACAGGAAATAAGCTATAGCACAGACCCTACTAAAAACGTAGCCACTTTGACCTGTGTGTTACCTGAGGCATTTAACGAGGAAAAAATAAAAAGGATATTCTAATGTCAGTCATAGCAAAATTAGATACAACTAAACTTAAAGACGGTATCCGCACTTACCAGGCGAACCAAATGGGAAACTATGACCCTAGTAACTCCACAGAAGTAGCACCTCCGGGGGTTGATTGTGCGCCACCTGACGTTAAGAACTTGAAAGTAATATACGATGACACAGCACGTAACGGTAAATCTGTTTGTTACGGTGTCATCAACACTAATCAGAAATCACTTGCTGGTGAAGTAAGGATGTACTCTCAGGACGGTGAAACCGAGAAAGCTAAAATATGGATTCATAAAGATGGTAAAATTGAAATAGGGGGTACAAGTGATGCTGTAAATCCGAACCATCTTGTAAGATTTGAAGATTTAAACACTATATTGCAAAATCAGGTAATAATTCCCATAAATTTGCAATTAGACTTAATAGCTGCTGCTATCAATGTGATTGCGCCCGGAAGTTATACACCTACGCACCTATCACTTGATTTGACTTTAGCTAAAACCGATGACCTTTTAATAATTTAACATGGCAGTATTCGCATCAGAAATAGATTATATAAATGCACAGGATGCCAAAGACCAAATAGCGGCGTATACAGCAGCTATTACAGCTTTGTCTACCACTGTCATGACTACAGTAGCTAAAGCTAACGTACAAGAGTACAGGCTATCGGATGGGCAAACAGACATCCGAAAAACATACAGAAACCCTAAAGAGGTACTAGATATGATTTTGGTACTTCGCAGGCTTAGGCAGTTGGCCATAAATGATATTACATCGCAACAGGTACGACTTGTATCATCACCGAACTTTATAATTGATACTCCATGGGGATATTAAAAAATATTACTTCATTTTTCAGCCCTACAGTAGAGGTATCTAGTGTAGTAAAACCTGTACCATTTACACCTAGAGAGCCTGATGCCAACAGGCAGGAGATAGTGATGGGCAGACCTATGGCTAGTAGCTTTGACTGGCAAGCGATACCTATGAGTGCGCCAATGTTACAAAAGATGTTTTCTGGTGAAAAGGATGCCTACTCAATAGGTCCTATCATAAAGTACAACATGGATAACCAAGCCCTGGGGCAAAGGTCTTGGCAGTTATACATTGAGGGTGAGACCATTCACACGGTAGTCAACCAAAAAGCTAAATGGGTAGTAGGCAAGGCACTCAGGCTACAATCAGCACCTAAGAAGTCATACTTGAAAAAGAAGGGTGTTAGCCTAGATGAAAAGGGATGGGAGAAGCTGACTAAAGATATAGAAGAGCTTTGGGATTTGGCTAGTAACAAGTCAAGCATGATGGACTATGCTGGTCGTGACCCGTTTAATAAGTTAACCAAACGCATATATCTGAATAAGTCGAATTGGGGTGATGTGCTAGTTATCCACCGGATTGACAAGAACAACATAGTTACCACTCAGATTGTAGATGGCCAGTGGGTGGTTACCCCTGTAGGTAAAGTCGTAATAGGTGGTGAAACCAAGTTAGTAGATAACAAAGTAGGGTATGATTGGGTTTGGGAAGAAACAGGTAACAGGGTAAGAAATGGTGTCGAGATAGGCAGTAAAGGTGAACACGTAGCCTATTGGCTTAGGGATGGCATATCATTGGTTTACAAAAGGATTCCGGCTAAGAACAGGCAGGGGCTACTTATGGCCTACCTTGTGTATGGTACGGAGAACAGACTTGCTGATACTAGGGGTATTCCTGAAACCACAACCAACATGCAGTCAAGCAAACAGCTTGACGAGTTCACGGATGCCTTTGTATCATCCGCAGTTGAGGAGGCTAAACTGACGTACTTCTTCACCCACGAAAAAGGTACAGAAGAGAAAGACCCAAGGCGTGATGCTATGGCTAAGATAGTAGGTAGCAGAGGGGCTTCACTGGATAACCCTGTCACCATCGATGGGCAGGAACTGGCTAACAGGGTTGCAGCTACTACAAAGAAAATGACATTCAACCTTGGAGAAGGTACTGATGTCGTTACACCTGAAAGCAGGAGGCTACTGAATTATGCAGAGTTCCGAAAGTCACGGTTTGAAGCTGACAGTGCTACGGTAGGCATACCACCTGAGGTAGCATCGCAACTGTATGGGTCAAGTTATTCAGCGAGCAGGGCAGCTACTAACGGATGGCAGTACATGCTGAACATTGACAGGGATGACTTTGGCAACCAGCTTCACCAGAGGGTGTATAACCTACAGCTTATGGTGTGGATAATGGCGGGTGAAATAGATGCACCCGGTTACCTTGAAGCATTCTTTGCCGGTGATGCAATGACCATAGCAGCTTGGCAGTATGCAGAGTGGAGAGGCGCACCAGTGCCACAGATAGACGAGAAAAAAGAGGTTGAGGCTATCAGGCTTAAACTCGGATTAGGCTCAGTACATATGCCACTCACAGACTTTGAATCAGCTTGTGATGCACTTGGTACAGGTGACTACACCGACATATCAGCGCAATACTCACAGGAAATGAGAGATGCGGATGACCTTGGTATTGAGAAGGTTGCAACACGCGGTACGGATATTGAGAACTTCGATGACCCTAAGGAAGATGATAAGGGTAAACCAGGACGTAAGCTCAATGACGGAACTAAAGGATAAACAGAAAGCCCACCTAACGGTGGGTTTCTTATTTAGCACCTAATAAGGCCTAATAGTAATAGAATTATGATAAAGCTAAACAAAACTGTTTGTTCTCTTAGATATGATTTTCTGGGTGGGTGCAATACGTCAAGCAAAGATTCAATAAACTCTTTTTTAGCTTTTTCATAAGCATCAGTAGGTTCTATATTCATGATGTTTCTCTTTTTTAAAGTAATATGTGTAAACACCAGCTACATATAGAACACAGACCAGCACCCATCCTTCTGCACAGAGGCGGTTCAACATGTCAATCTCCGTTTCCGTGTTGCTATTCCACAGGATTTGAAAACCACTTATATCCCTCGTTTCAATCTTGTATTCTATTTGTGCCATTTTTCAAGAGTAAATATGTGTTCGGTAAAAATGATGTCTGCGCCTACAGGTTTTATATAGTCATCAACATCACTGCTCACCCTAGTAAAACCATCTTCGCAGGTCGTGACTGTTGCGTAACTAATATGCCCATATCTATCACAACCACCTACATGGGTTTTTACAACGCAATGTACGTAAACATCCTTCGTAAAAGAATCAATCAATCCGTTAACACCTACGACGACCATACCCGCAGCTAGTAATGCGCATAGCGCAATAATTAAAGTTTTCATATTTTAGCTTTTTTACTTTCAGGAAGTTTGTCGTGTTCCTTCATTATTAAATCCTTTACAGGCTGGATGAGCATAGTACACAGTGGCATCTCATAGTGTTGCTCTATGGCTTCCTTACGGGCTTTGTCCTCGTTACCCAAGGTTATCTGTATTCTGTTTTGCTGTTTTTTCATAAAACACAAATATAACTCTATTTAACTCTATTTAGCACTATTCCTAGAAATATTTTTTAGTAGTACATATTTTTGGCTGTCTTAAAGTACTAAAATGAAAAACTTACTTCTTATTTTACTGGTGTTCACTGGATTACTTGCCGAAGCGCAACCTACACGTAAACACCCTAACTGGTCACCTGCACCATTTATCTACACAGGCCAGATGTACTACACAGCTAATGCCATCGCCTACACAGGTACTTATATACAGGACACCATCGGTGCTTCTGCATCTATCAATCTTGCTGTAGCTGATTATAGGAAGGGTATTGTTGCGACTGATAGCTTTAGTTACCTGCCAATATTCGGTCAGGCTGCTCAGCAGTTTACTGTAAAATACACAAAAATATCCGGTAGTCCGGCTGTAACAGTTGTCCATGAATCATCTCCCGATGGTGTGTTGTGGGGTCCACAGCTTACTACAAGCACGAACAGGTCACTGGATACACTAACTTTCACGGCATCAGGTACGGCTATTCTGTATGCACCTATCAGATATGGTAACTATGAGAGGTTAGCAATATACACTACATCAGCTACCCAATCAGGCTACATTAAGGCTTCTCACAACACTATTTTCCCGAACTACAACGCTACTAAGTAATGGCTAAGGAAATCCTCATTTATAACGAACTTTATTCTTACACTGTGAGCAAATTCATTCAGGAGATGGAGGACGCACAGGGTCAGGATATTGTCGTTAGGGCTAACTGCCCTGGTGGGGATGTATTCTCTAGTTACGGTGTAGCTGCAAAGTGGAATGAACATACAGGTAACAAAACGCTGAAGATAGATGGCCGTGCTGATAGCATGATGGCTTTCCTTCTTTGTAACGTAAACGATGCTGAGTGCTTAGATGTATCTCGTGTAATGTTCCACAGAGCAGCTTACCCATCTTACATAGAGGATAATAAAGAGCGTTTTACCGAGGCCATTAAAAAAGAACTTACAAGTGTCAATACAGACTTGCGTAAGATGATGGAACGCAAGGTGAATGCTAATATGTGGCAAGCCATTACAGGCGTGTCACTGGATGCAATGTTTAGTCTTGACACAAGAATTGACGTTGAACTTGATGCGCAGAAATGCTTAGCACTTGGTTTAGTAAAAAGGGTCAACAGCCTTACGGCAGAAAGGGCAAATGAGATTAATGCTATTGCCGCAAGATTTGGTATAGCAGCCATCCACAAGGTTGAAGCAAAAATTACAGAAACAATTATTAAAACCCATAAGATTATGACAGTTGCGGAATTTCAAGCAGCAAACCCTACAGGGTACAAAGAAATCCTTAATGCAGGTGCAGCACAGGAGAAGGAGCGTATTGAAGCAATCATGACTTTCGCTGATGCGGATTTGAAAGCCTGTACGGACATGATTGCATCAGGTGCAACACCTGGCCCTAAATTCTTTGCAGAAATGTCAAAGAAGATGATGGCTAAGGGAACCCTGGGCGCATTGAAAGATGAGAACGTGGAGAACCTTGACCCTAACGCTAAGGCATCGGAGAAACCAGCAGAAGTTCTTACTGCTAAGCAGAAGGAAGCGGCTGAAATAGCTAAGGCATTAAAGGATGCCCGGAACATCAAATAATTATAAACCCTTTTAAAGCATAAATAAAATGGCCGGATTCGGAGTTTTACAAAACAACTGGACAACCCAACAGTTGTTCATCGGTGGTAACCTGCTGTACAAGACAGGCACTTACACCAATTCAGGTGGCTCACCTGTGACCCTCGCGATGGGTACACTTGTTGGACAGGTGCTTGCTACAGGTAAGATTTTACCTTTAGTAGCTGCTGCGACAGATGGTAGTCAATACCCTCGTGGTGTGCTACAGCAGTCTTACACGGTTGCTGCTGGTGCGAGCGTAACAGTGTCATACTGTTTTTCTGGAATGGTGAACCAGAACATGCTTATCCTGAACGGTTCAGAAACACTTGACACCACGGTAGCGAGTGCAACCACAGGTGGTGGCAGCATAGGCGCACTTATCACCTCACTGACTACAATCACATTGTGGGCTTCAAACGAACTGTCTAAGTACGACAACGCAGTATCCTAATCTATAACCTTATAAAATAATAATACTATGGCCAGTTCATTCGGCAATATCAGTAGCTCCGAAATTAAACCATTATTTACCACCGAGATTGTGGACAGGTTTGATGAACTCATGGAAATCCGCACAACTGGGTTCTTGAGGTCATTCTTTGCGCCCGTAATAGCTAAGGTACTTTACCCTGCTATCGAGGTAAGGCGTGGTACTGAGAAGGTGGGAGTTGACATAACCTTGGGTTCTCAGGGCTTGCGTACGCAAATCACAAAAGCCACGCAAAAAATCTATGACCCTTACTACTTCTTCTATTTTTCCGATGTGTCTAAATTGGAGTGTTACTACAACACGTTTGGCAGTGGTACATTCAACTTAAACTCAATGGTTGAACTGGCAGATAAGGTGTCCGTAAGCAACAAGTCCAACATGGATTTGATTGACAGGGCAATTGAACTGTGGTGCGCTGAGGTTATGGAGTTTGGTACAACGACCAGCTTACGTGACGGTACTGTGATTGACTTTGGCCGTAAAGCTGAATCTATTGTTGACCTAGGGGCAGGCCATTACTGGAACGTATCAGGGGTTGACCCTTCTGTATCTTTCCAGGCAGCAGGTGAGTTTATGCGTAAGGAAGGTAAGTATGCAAGCACTGTGTTCCATGCCATCCTTGGCAGCGAAGCAAACCTCGCATTACAGGCTAACGATGTTATCCTGAGCCGTGCTAAGAGCATTGAAACACTGAAGCTGGAAACCATCATTGCACCTACACAGTTGAAAGCTGACGGTCAGGCATACCGTGGCACGTACACGGCTGGTAGCTATACTTTCCATTTATGGGAATACCCACAGTTCTACGAATTGGCTGACGCTTACCCTGAAACACCAAACAGCACCTACACACTGACACCATACATCAACCCAATAAAGGTATTCGTTTTACCAGCAGAAGATATTTTGCCAGGTAACATCCTTTACGGTGCCTGTCCTCAAATCGGAATGAACACAGCATCTCTGGAAGCTGGACCGTTCCACATGAAGGAAAGAATTGACACATGGAATGTATTCCACGAATTTGGTGTAGAAAGCCGCCCTATGGTAGTTCCTAAGTTGATTGACAGATTTTACACCATGCAGGTTCTACCTGCTTAAAACCAACATAAATGGCAGACAAGTATTACGTTACAGCAGGTGCCATCCCTGCGTTCAAACACGTCAAGAGGCATGTCAAAGGGAAAGACGGTAAAATGCGTATGGTCATGATGGGTGACCTACTTGAAGAAAGTTTTTTTGAGGATGGCGAAATTGCCGACCTGATGAGGAAAAACTTCATAGTCCTATATGAACCACACACGGTTACCAAAGCGGATTTGGAACACACATCTACCGTACGTAACCCTACAACAGGTGTAGGTGAGCAGGTGAAAACCAACAGGCACGTAATTGAGGCGCATGACCTTAAACCAGGTATGGTCATTCATAAGGGTACAAAAGGGTTCAAGCCTGCGGCAGTGACCGAGGCTAAGAAATAATAAAGATAATTTTTAGTATAGCAGAAAAGCCGTCAGCAATGGCGGCTTTTTTAAAATCAGGGAATATGTATAAGATATTAGCAGCATCGGTTACAGGGCATGGAGCCAACAGGTTTAAGGAAGGTGATGAAGTGCCTAAGTACAGGCTTATTGAAGCCAACATACCTGCGCTTATAGAGGCTGGTGCAATTGTGGAAATTAAACCTGAAGAACTAGACGGGGAATAGTGGGGTTCACTGCCGACATAGCGCAAGATATAGCAGATATTCTGTCCGACACGGACGAGTTCGCCATACCTGTAATCTGGACGGTTACCGGTGGCAGCACTGTTGTGTCTAAGACATGCAACGCACAGGTAGTTCTCCACAACTTTTACATCAACGACACAGGTAATGCTGTGATAGGCACTACTTCACGCATTATGGTGAGTGAGGTATCTTTGAAAGCAGCAGGGTTCCCTACACGGGATAGCAACGGCAAATTCAGCTTAAAAGGAGATATTGTAACTTTTACTGAGGAAGTGAACCAAACGCAGATAACCTTTGGTATCCGTGAAGTTTTCGGAAATTACCAGACAGGAATGATTACCTGCACACTCGGCACATATGGCACTGTTACACCTCCTGGTAGAACGATTATAGGCTGGATTGCAGCACCTATCCTGATTAAAGTAATGACCACTCCTGGCACTCAAAAGCAGACATTGGCTAATGGTGACCAGATTAATATTGAGTATGCAGTAGATGGCCAAGGTAAGCTACCAATTCCTTACCTGGTAAGCTACACGGCACTTACTCCGTTCTTAATGGACAATGTGAATTACAGCTTAGTAGTAACACCTGCTTTTGACGCAAACGCTGTGCTGTACACAGTGGCTACAGGCACATTCAACAATGCTAATAACGGGGGCTTTGCTCCTGATATAAATGTAATAACTGTTAACGCATCAATCCCAATTTGGAAAACATGAGAAAACTAATGACACTGATTGCCTTACTTGTGGCATCAGTAGCTTTCGGGCAGGCCAACACAAAACAAGTGCAGATTAAAAACATATCCAGCACATGTATTCAGATTAACGGTCAGGATTACCCTAAAAACGGGTTTCTGCTCACGCAGTACAAGTATGGCACGACCGACAGCACACTAGGGCTGCTATACGCCAATACAAGGACTTACATGCTTGCACCCACTATTGATTCGCTGTTCTACTATGTGGACAGCAGCAAGAAAGCGTACAACATGACAGTACTCCGGACGTGGTTCAGAACTAATCTAGGCAACTAATGGGCTTAATACCAGGACTTATACCGAAGCAGAATTTCGAGGTCATACGTGATGCATTAGGTGCTTTGCTTATGCTAGAGATGTCTGCGCAGTATGCACTGGATAACAGCTACCCAAACATACAAGCTGTTGATGTAGAGAGGTTCATCCCATACAGTGGTGATACCGAGCTACCCCGTATCAACGTGAACGTGGATAAAATAGAATGGAACCAACAGAGTAGCAGGATTGCTTATGGCGATGTCACATACAACATAGATATATACGCAACAGGTAACAGCAGTGAGGTAGCTGAAGGTGATAAAGAGGCTATGTACCTGACCAGTAAGATAGCAGGTCTGGTGAGGGCTATCATCACTAATCCTGTATATGCTAATCTTGGTGTTACCCCAGGTGCCATCAGCAGCAGGTGTATTGATAAGCTGATGATACTCAGTAAAGCCCAAGTAGCTGATGCTCTGAGTAATGTACTAGGTAGGGTACAGCTAATGGTACGCTGTGCAGAGGGTGTTGAACTGTCGCTGGCAACTAACCTTGTCACTGAAATGACTACAAAAGTAAAACTTAACAACAGTACCTATGGGTACTACTATGACATCATATTATGAAACTAGGAGCGTTACCAACAGATACACTTGACCCAGCCACCGATACAGTGCTAGTGGTTCGTGATGTGGCTGGTGTCAAGTCTGACATCAGAGTACCAGCTACTGATTTTTCAGTGCCGGTTACGCCAGGTACACCAATACCTGCACTACACCCCGGAGCTGGAACAGGAGCCACGGTAACACTAATTAACTGCACTGATAAGTCAGGCACAATACAGGTTACAACAGGCACTTCACCATCTACAAGTCAAAGAATAGTAGAAATGGCGTTTAGTACAGCTTACACAACACCTGTAAGCGTGGTATTTAGCCCATTTGACGAAAACGCTAACACCGCATCAGGGTTTGTGTACTGTAACTCAAATCACACAGCAGGTTTTTCCATTGTTGCTAATTCGCTAGGAAGTTTAAACGGACCAGGGGTTGTTTACGAATGGTCATACATTGTTTTATGAGGTATTTAATATTCACACTACTTTTCCTCTCTGCAACCAGCTATGGGCAGGCACCTGTAAGGCAGGTTAACAGATATGGGCAGCTAGGCTACATAGATTCCAACAAGGGAACTTCTATGCAGAACCAACTCATAATACCTGACACAGGTACTTTGTTCAACCCCTTCCTTGATAGCATACGCTCCATTAGGTTCAATCCTGTTGACACTACTTTAGAGGTATACCTACCATCATTAGGTGGCTGGTTTGCTATTAAAGGAGGTACTGGTGGTGGCGGTAGTTACTCTGCCGGATACGGTCTATTACTGGCGCGACACACATTCAGGGTTGATTCAGGAGTTGTAGCATCCCTGAACTGGATTGATAGTGTCCTAGCAGCCAACCCCTACGGGTGGATAAGTGAGGAAACAGACCCTTATAGTTTTCATTTTGACGATAGCAACACACATAACAATGCAATTACATTAGACTACTTCAATGACAGCACTTACTATTTAAGGCAATTGCGAGATGCTAAAATTACCAGCCCTGTAGATAAGCAAGTGTTAGAATACAATTCCTCGTATTGGGTTAACCGTACGCCATATTGGGTAAAATCAGGTGATAGCAATGTAAATGGCGGTTATGCAAGTTATTACTCAATCAATCCTATACCTCACGCAGGCATGATACTAGGAAGTAATGGCACAGGCTTTGTATGGACTTCCTTACCTACATCAGTAGGCAGGCTTGCTTGTACCGATAACAGTATCAACATACAGCCTATTAGTGGCTCGGACAGCGTTGTGTATGTATCAGTGAATGTAGCGAACGGCTATAAATTTTCAGGTGTAGATACTTTCACCCAAAACCTTTATCTACAAAACAAATTAGGTATCGGAACAGGCGCACCAGGCGCACCGCTTGACATTCATAGTTCAGGTAGTGTACTTGCCCAAATGGAGAATACTAGCACAGGCAATAGCTTAATAACATTCAGAAATCAGGGGTCGGCATATTGGGGAATAGGTAATAATTACAATGGAGGTTTGAATGATTTTATAATCTACAATGCCCAAACCTTTACAAACCCGATAAGTATTGCTGAAGATAACACTATTACGGTATCAGGTAACATAATTGCCACAGGTCATAACGCAACAGCCGATACGTTTAAAGGCATACCATACAGCGCAGCAGGGGGAGCGCTAACAGGCAACTTTCCCAATCCTACAATTGCGGCAAGCGGAGTTGGCGCAGGAACATGCAACTATTGCAATCTTACCATTGGCTCGGATGGGCGAGTTTCATCTAAGAGCAATGGTACAGCCCCAATTAGCTATTCGTTTAAGCTACCACTATCAATCAACAGTACTACGGTTTCTATACCTGCCGTTTCAGCAACAGATAGTGGTTATGTTACTCCAACACAATATAACACGTGGAACGCTAAGGGGGCAGGTACGGTAACAAGCCTATCAGTCGCCACTTCAAACGGTTTTGCAGGTTCAGTCGCAACAGCCACTACAACACCTGTTATTACTATGTCATTAACCCCAACAGTAGGTAGTATTGTTAAGGTCGGTTCAGGTGGTTCAGCTACAGCAGCAGTGGCAGGAACGGACTATTTGACAACAGCCGTTACAAGTGTTGGGCTATCAGTACCGTCTATATTTTCAGTTACACCTACACCAATCACCACAACAGGTACATTCAGCGTTACGGCAGTTCCTGAAACAGCCAACTATGTCTGGGCAGGACCTACTACAGGCGCAGCAGCACAACCCTCGTTCAGGGCTTTAGTTGGGTCGGATATACCCACAACCACTGTTACAGCAGGCATTTATGGCAGTGGGTCGCTTATACCATCATTCACAGTAGACGCAACAGGTAGGCTCACAGGGGTTACCACATATACCTTCAGTGCCGGGGGCAGCTCTACCACCCTGACAGCAGGTCCAGGAATCGCACTTACGGCAGGTACTAACACGTATACGGTATCTGTAGCAGCCAACACCATGTATGACAATGGGAACAGCAGCACAGCGAAGACATGGGATGGGGTAAACGGTACGCTCCAAAAAATGGCAATGACAGGTAATTGTGTAATCACGCTACAGAACTTATTAGTAGGAGTGCCTTACTATTTCTATGTCACACAGTCAGCAGGTACGCTATACGCTCTGAGCAGCACAGGCACCAGTGCGATTAAAGCACCCTTCAACGGGGTGGGCGTATGGCCGCTAACGCAGGTAGCATCAGCACTTGATGTGTACACCATAATCAATTATGGTACGGTAGCAAGCCCTTTATATAAAATGTCCTACAGCCCATACAACAACTAATGAGAACACTGGTATTTATATTATTAAGCACGATAGCCATGGCTCAGGACTACCCTCCGCAAGCCAGAGCAGTCCTTATCACTACCAATGCATCATCAAGCCTGACTGACGGTAGGGCTTATGCTGTGGCGTACCAAGCAGGGCTACTCAACTACTACGCGACCTCAGCATTCGGGTTAACCACCACTGGCGTGATAGCTTCTTATTATGCGGCTAAGTACTACTTGCTCGGTAGTACCCTGGCGCAGATGAAATATAACTTCATCAATACCAGTAGCTACACCTTAACAGACGTAAACACATGCACCTACTCAGCAGCAGGCATAGGAACAAGTGCATCTGGTAATAAATACGTAAACACCAATTTCAACGATAGCACTAATGGCAGTGATACCATGGGTATCCAAATATACAGCAGTGCAATATCTACTACAGGTGATAATAATATGATGGGTGTAGATGGTACGATTCTTGCTACTTCCAGTTTTACATACCTGCAAATGAATGGCAGCACTATATACACAGGTATGCATGACAATGGTAACTTTAGTTTTGCGAATGGTTCAACCACGTACAACGGGATAAGCCATTTCATACAAAGGCAGGGCGCACCGAACTACACGAAAACAGTCTATTTCCAATCAGGAGCGCTAAAGAAAACCAACACTGCCACAGCCCTGTTCAGGCCAAATTATAGTATCTTTGTTGGTGGGGTGAGCGACAGGGGTACGATTAATAAGCCTATGACAGCCACAATCGGGTGTTTTGGTATTACGTCAGGCAGGGAACTAACAACAGCACAGGTGTTGGAAAGTTGGAATATTGATAGCAAGATATTAACTACAGGAGGGAAAAACTAATGAAATTCATAATCCTACCCTTATGGTTCGTACACTGGATTGTCACTGTAGAAGTGAACAACCACAAGATAGCACCGTGGAAGTACCCTATTAATGGAGACAGCCAATGGATTTGCAATTATGATTCTTACCCAATATTTTACAAACAATTCGACAGTTTGTTGTATATTGAGGGCAAATTAGATACTGTAACAATAAAAGAATGATATTATGCCACAACAAGATTTAATGGTGGAAGTTAGCTTTGCAGTTGAACCAACCACTTTAGTACACAGGATAGGTGGTAGCACCTATAACCCTGCGGTAGAAGCACAAAATGTACCTGCCGTGGATTTAATATCTTGGATTGATACCAACACTGATGGCGAGTTTCGCTTATGTACTCGTAAATTTTTTGGTGAAGTGTTGGATGGTGACTTTGAGAACTCGGTACACACGTACTCCACTAAAGCTGCTGACCACGTACTCGTATGTGGCTTAGTTGGTGGGCACCCTACAACCGTACTGCGCCCAAGGTAATGAAAAGGGTAATTGCCATACTTGCTATAGCCTGGTTACGGGTTATCCACTTACCGGTAGTGCCGTTTGGTGCGTATCCTGATGTCAATAACTTCGTGTGGTTCTTTGCTGAATCGGTAATGTGGGTTCTGGCATCGCTGGAAATACACGACAGGTACAAAGGCAAATGGTGGAGCCGGTATCTTGTAACGCTTGCCATACTCGGTGTAGCTGACGAGATAGCAAAACCTTTCAGGACTGGTGGGTATTGGAATTATTGGATTTATGCTGTATCACTTATTATAATTATCTATGACGTTAAGAATAGGAGAAATCCCACACGAGCAATTAGCTAACATAGGTAATCACTTACTCACTGTTTTAGTGCTGTTCGGTGTTTCCCAAGTGTGGGTACATGACGCACACATTGCTTACAAAGTGATTGTCAGTTTGGTAGCTGGAGTTGGCTCATTTTTCTACACTTTAAACCAAGTATCAATATACAAAAAAAATAATAAGACGAAAAACAAGCATACTACCAAAGCAGTAACTAACTTTAGGGGCAAAGACCCTAAAATTGATAACAGATAATACAGCTTTAGCAATATTGTTTTATGCCATAGCTGTAATTATAATCCTTAAAATATTCAAACGAGATGATGTACCATAATGCCCTTTTATTCGTGTTCGGTGTAGCAGGTGTAGCCCTGCATAACCTGATTAAGATAAGCCAGCAAAAGAAAGCCACTGGCAAGTTCAATGTGGCAGATTACTATATCACCGAGTGGCCATCTATAGCCATATCATTTATTATCGTGAGCTTGGCTGTTGCCCTGAAGGGGGAGATAAAGCAGCTTGAAGCGGCGGGTGACTACCTAGGATTTGGCTTTGTGGCTATAGGCTATATGGGTCAAAGCCTATTCATCACAATACTTAATAAGGCAGCTAGCGCTGCCGGAGTTGACACTAAAACAGACCAATAATGGATGTTCAAGAAACACGAGATGGGATACATGAGTATTTCAATTTGACCTATGCGAGTTACCTAGTTCTGCCTAGAACTGTACTGCAATCTATGCCTGATACGTGGCAAGCTGATTTTGTGGAAATGCTTGAAAAAATACCACGCACGCTAGATTACACGGAGGTTGATAATTACAGGGTTATGGCAACAGATGCAAAAGGCAAATTTGTAAAAGACGATTTAGCAAATTATCAAAGAGGTAGGAGAAAATTACCCACTAAAACTGACCAATAATGAGAATCTATCTTATAGCCATCCTGCTGGCACTTGCCTCGTGTAATGGATTACGGAGGCAGACACACAGGTTTGAGGTATTTCATGACCAGCACGACAGCTTGGCAGCTATGTACTGCGCCAAGTGGTATCCCACTACCAGTGACAGCTCACGCAAGGTGAAAGTTCTACCCGGTAAGATACTCCGCATACCTGGTAAGACTGTGTACGCTAACTGTGATTCAGCATACAGGGCTGCTCTTGCCAAGGCTAAACATGATGGTTCAGATGTAGTGGTGGTACCATCTGTAAAGGTGAAATCCCAAGACAGCTACAGGCAGAGGGATACCGTGCAGATACATGATGAAGTAGTGACGGTGGATAATAAGCAACTAATAGCTTTGGCGTACCAGAAGAACCAGGAGATTGCGGCCAAGAACGCAGAAATAGAGAGATTAAATATTCAGGCTGTCACATTTAAGACTAAGATGATGACTTACAGGAAAACGACATTTACGCTACTAGGGTTGCTGGTGCTTGCTATTGCAGGTACAATATTAGAATTGAAGTATAAGCTGTCAACAAAAGTAAAAAGGCTGGTGTAGACGCACCAACCCTCAAATCCTATTCGGCTCAAAAAAAATACAATTTTTTTTATGAAACCAAAAATTATTTCTGTAGCGGAAACACAAATAGGCATCCAAGAGGATGAAGCACACACTAACCGTGGTGAAGCTATTAAATACCAAAGAGCAGCAGGTCTAGGTGATGCTGGCGGTTACCCCTGGTGCCAATCCTTCATGGTATGGTGTGGACGTGAGGCATATGGTAAGGACAGTCCTATACCTAGAGTGGGTGGCGTACTAGAGTGCCTCAGGCTCGCAAAAGATAAGGGTATCCCTATATCTAATATCCCCGTGATAGGCTCACAATTTATCATAGATGAAGGAGGCAGTAGGGGTCACACCGGATTAGTGGTTGCTATTGACGGTGATAGGCTGACCACTATTGAGGGCAATAGTAACCCACAAGGAGGCCGTGATGGCTACGCTGTGGTCCTGCAAACGAAAAGAAGGATAAAAGATATGAAGTGCTTTATAAACTATAATTATGTAGGTTAGTAGAACCTGTTCCCAGGCTCTTTGGTGTGAACGAGAACCCTGTCCTAGTGGCAGGGTTTTTTCATTTTCAGCAACTTACACTTTATATAAACAAATATACCAAAATAACTTGTTTAATTCAAAAAGGTTACGCTACATTTGTGACGTACAAAACATCCGTATAAAATGGACGCTGAATTAAAAGCACAAGAGTTAGGTAAACAGCTTAAAGAACTAAAAGACCAATGGCCTTATGAAGAGCGATTGAAATTTGCTCTAGAGAATGGCTATAACGAGGGTACACTCCGAAAATATTATTTCACAGGAAAGCCTGTTAACAACATTCCTACAGCAGAGAAAATGCTGGCAACTATTAATGCATACCTAAGCCTTGTGAACGTATGAGCCACACTGAAAAAGTTATACTTGGGATATTCTTTGCCCTTGTATTATCCTTTGTATCAATTTTCTTGTATCTAATAATATCAGTACATGGCAACGATAAAAGTACACACTGAGGTTACCTTAAGCACTGCTGACATAGCAAACGCTATTCTATCCATGCCTCAATACGAAATTGCCTCTATGTTCAACATCATTGGCTCTAAAATGGATGATGAAGCAAAGCAGAAATTTAAGTATTCTGCTAAATCAGGAATACTCAATTTATATGGTAAGGAGTTCCTGGAATTACTAAAATAAGTTTTTTTTCTTAACCAAAAACAAATATCCAATGACTTGGAAATTAGAAATCGTGGGTGAATCACCCACCGAGTTACTGTCGCTGTTAAGCAACTATGCAGCCGCAGGTACACCAACCATCGCACTAAATTCTTCTGGCGGTGATATGGCAAAACGAAAAGCTATAGAAGCTATAGAGCCTAAGCCACAGGTGAAAGCTGACGCTCCGAAACCGGAACCAGCTAAAGCAGTAGAACTGCTTGTAGGAACTGCCAAGACAGAGGCGCCTAAGACAGCCAAAGTGATAACCTCAGAGGATTGCGTATCGCTTTACATGGCTAAAAAAGCAAGTGGTGTAACACCTGCTACTGTAAAAACTTTAGCACAGAAACACGGTAGCCCTGAGGGTATCAGCAAGATACCTGCTGCCAATCTTGCTGCGTTCTACGAAGAACTAAATTCCCTGTAACCATGGGAGATGTAGCAGCACACTCCGTACTAAGCCCCTCGTCCTCTAAGAGGTGGCTTGCTTGTACACCAAGTGCAAGGTTTGAGCAGCAGTTCCCTAACACGGAATCAGATGCAGCAGCCGAGGGTACACTTGCACACGCACTGGCAGAGATAAGCCTTAAACTGCTTACCAACAAGATACAGCACAGCCTGTATGAGATTAAACGTGAAACCCTGCTTAAAGAGGATGCAGGTAAGTTCCACAGTCCTGAAATGGATGCCTATGTAGCAGGGTATGTGAATTATGTGTATGAGCAATTCAGTAGTAGCATTGGTACTGCGGAGGTCTTAATCGAGCAGAAAATTGACATCAGTGATTTCATACCTGAATGCTCTGGTATACTTGACGCTGCTGTATTCAATAAAGTATTCTTATACATTAATGATTTGAAATATGGTAAAGGTGTTGAGGTATCCGCAATAGAGAACACTCAGCTTATGGCTTATGCAGCAGGTCTTATAAAAAGTAAGAATTTAACACCCGATGTAGTAGTGTTAAACATATACCAGCCTAGGATGAACAATATTAGTCAATGGTGTATTTCCGTAGCTGACTTAAACAAGTGGGTAACTGAAACACTGGTGCCTAAAGCTGAGGAAGCCTTTATGGGTGATGGTGAGTTTACTCCCGGTGACCACTGCTTATTCTGTAGGGCGAGGAACGTATGCAGGGCTAATGCTGACTTTATGCTACAGGATTTGCTCAATGACTTTATGGACCCGATAGCAGAGGACGGTTTAGCAGATTTAGCAAAGCCTCACACTTTGACACCTGATGAAATATCAGTAATACTGCTCAAAGCACCTTCTGTTATCAAATGGCTAAACAGTGTCCAGGAGTACGCACTCACACAAGCCCTTGCAGCAGGTGTGGAGTGGCCAGGGTTCAAGTTGGTTAACGGGCGTACTAAGCGGGTCATCACTGACCCCGCGTATGTAGCAGACTACCTTGAAATGGATGGCTACCCTGAAGATGCCTATTTTAACAAAGACCTTAAATCCCTGACTGACCTACAAAAGCTGGTAGGTGGTCAAAAGAAGTTCGATGAACTATTTAAAAACCAAATCAGTAAATCAGCAGGTAAGCCGACACTCGTACCTGTTGAGGATAAACGTGAAGTGTTCAACAGCGCACTGACTGATTTCAGTGATGAAATAAACTTTGAATAATGGCAAAAGTAATGACGGGCAAGATACGCCTAAGCTACTTCCACGGATTTGAGCCGCATAGCACCGAGGAAGGTAAGGAGAAAAAATACTCCACGGCAATCCTGATTCCAAAAACAGACACAAAAACAGTCGATGCCATCCGCAAAGCTGTTGAAGAAGCCAAGGAAGAAGGTAAGACAAAATGCTGGAATGGAAAGATACCACCAGCAGCTAAGTTGAAGTTACCACTCCGTGACGGTGACGAGGAAAAACCTGATGACCCCAACTACGCAGGTATGTGGTTTATGAATTGCAGCAGCAAGGATAAACCGGGTATGATTGACCAGGGTAGGAAGCAAATCACTGACCCCAAGGAACTGAAATCAGGTGACTATGCCCGTATCACTATGAACTTGTATCCATTCAATACCTCTGGTAATATGGGTGTAGGTGCTGGCTTGAATAACATACAGAAGTGGGCTACTGGTCCTGCTCTAGGTGGTGGAGGCGTAAGCGCAGAAGAGGACTTTGACGAGTTGATGGTTGATGACGAAGATGATGCACTTTAATTAACTAAAGCAAGGGGATAACAGGCAGTAGTTACAAACATTTAACTTTTGACTGTGGGTTTGAGGGAACCCGTAATTGACTGTACTGGCCCCTAGCTTTATAAAATTCACACCAAATGAGCAAGATACAGCGAATTAACCTGGTCAACTGTAAGTCCATTAATGCTATGGATGTTGATTTCAGAGGACTTACTGCCATCGTAACTGGTGGCAACGGTAAGGGCAAAAGTACGTTACTCAGGGGCTTACCTGATGCCATACGTGGCAACAAGCCGGAGATAATACTGAAGGAGAACACCAACGAAGGGAAAGGCACTATGTGGCTTACTACCGGTGAACGCTTTGAGTGGGTGTTTGATGATACTGGCACCGACAAGCTGACCTACTTCACTAAAGAAGGTGTCAAGAGTAAGGTCACCAAGGAACTAGGGGCTAAGTTCTTTCCTGAAACCTTTGATATTGATAAGTTCCTGCGTCAGTCAGCTTTGGAACAATCCAAGACCCTACAGAAGGTACTCGGTATTGACCTGACAGCCTCGGATAAGGAATTAGCTGATGCCATTGAGAACAGGAAAGTAGCCAAGCGTGACCTTACTGATGCTAAGGCAAAGCTAACAGCAATGGGTACACCTGAGAAGGTTGACTTCGTGGTACTTACAGACCTGCAAGCTGAGAAAGAGGGCATCAGGACAAAACTGAATAACCTGTACCTCGAAAATGTAAAGGCTAATAAAGAGGCACTGTCACGATGGGAGATGGCTAAGATTGAGGTGGATGAAGAGGTGGCAGAATATAATTCGGCAGCAAAGGACTTTGAGGTAAAGAGCTTAGCACTTAAAGTATCCTTGGGTATCCTACGTGCATTTAATTACCCTGCTTTAGATATGCTGGATAGGTTCATACAGGATAATCATAAATTCCCAGAACAAGAGTTTAAGTACCCCGAAAAGCCTACTCCAATAGAGGAACGTCCTGATGATGCTGAACTGGTAGCTATTGATGCTAAGATTCTCAAAGCCAGCGAGATAAACACCAAGGCTCAGGCGTATATAGATTTCAGAAAGCAGGAAGAATGTGTTGAAACACTGTGGTTAGATGTAGAGAGCTATGAACGTAAGGTGACCGAAATTCGTAACAAACGCAATGAGATACTAAAGGGTGTCACTTTACCTGAGGGCTTGGAGTTCACTGATGAAGGGCTTACCTTCAATGGCTTGTCACTTGGTAAGATGCAGCAGAGTTCAAGCGAGCTTATGATTATCGCTTTGGAACTGGCGTACATGAACCTTGGAGCAGTGAAAACCTTATACTTCGATGCCACCCTGCTTGACCGCAATAACCTTATACGGATACAGGAGTGGGCAGACCAACGTGACTTACAGCTACTCATAGAGCGTGTAGACTTTGACGGTGGCGAGATACAGTACGAGTTAGTTGAGAACGAGATTGATGATGCACTATAATTAAAGTCAGAACCCGCCCTAGCAAGGCGGGATTTGGCGGCAAAACGAGTTTATGGCAGTTAAATTAACAGACGAATCATTGATGCCTTTTGGAGCATTCAAGGGAAAGAAATTAGCCAACGTACCTGATAAATCTTTATTGTGGTACTGGAATCAGACTTGGTTTGACAAGACATCTCCAATAGGTCTATACATCGCTGAAAACCTTGATGCTATTAAGAAAAATTGTTCATAATGACAATTAGCATAGATATAGAAACGTACAGCAGCGTTGACCTTAAAAAGTCAGGCGTGTATAAGTACACCGAAGCCGAGGACTTCGAGATTCTGCTCATAGCCGTGGACTATGGTAAGGGTTCTGTGTGTTGGGATTTAACACCTTTTACTGATGAAAAATTTCAAGATGACACTGATTACTTTAGTGCGAAATATGGTGGCTTGGAGGATTTCCTTGATGGCTTCATCACTGACCTGCAAGACCCCAACATCACTAAGACAGCGCACAATGCCGCTTTCGAGCGTACTTGTTTAGCTGCTTTCTTTAAAATAGAATTACCACCTGAGCAGTGGCAATGTACTATGGTGAAGTGCAGCAACCTTGGATTACCGATGTCGTTAGGTGCTGTTGCCAAGGTGCTTGGTACTGAGCAGAAGGGTGCCGGTACTGCTCTTATCAACTACTTCTGTAAGCCCTGCAAACCTACAAAGATTAACGGTGGCAGGACACGTAACTATCCACATCATGCACCAGCTAGGTGGGCTGAGTTCGTGGAGTACTGTACACAGGACGTGGTGGCGGAGAAAGCCATAAGGGAGAAGTTAGAATGGTTCCAAATACCCGACTTTGAGCATGAACTGTGGTGTCTGGACCAGCGTATCAATGATGCGGGTATCCTTATGGATATGCAGCTTATCCACAATGCTTTAACCATCAATGCAGAGTACCGCAGCAAGCTGGTGGCAGAGGCAATAGCACTCACTGGATTAGCTAACCCGAATAGTAACGCACAACTTATGTCGTGGCTAAATGAAGAACAGGATGAGGAGGTTACAACACTCCGTAAGGGTGATGTGGTGAACCTGATAAAAGGTGCTACTGATGATACTGTGAAACGTGTGCTGACCATAAGGAAAGAGCTAAGCCGTACTTCAGTGAAGAAGTATGTAGCCATGGTCAATTGCGCTTGTAAGGACAACAGGGCCAGGGGGCTATTCCAATTTTACGGTGCAAGCCGTACTGGTAGGTGGGCTGGTAGGCTGGTGCAGATGCAGAACCTTACAAAGTGGACTTTTGGAGAGGACTTAGAAGTGATGCAGCTAGCACGTGATATGGTGCTTGACAACAACCTTGAAGATTTAGAACTGTGTTTTGGTAATGTCATAGACGTGCTTTCAGGGCTTATCAGGACAGCTTTCATAGTACCTGAAGGACAGCACTGGATAGTAGCGGATTTCAGCTCTATTGAGGCTAGGGTGATAGCTTGGCTGGCAAACGAGAAGTGGCGGCTTGACGTATTCAATACACACGGTAAGATTTATGAGGCATCAGCAGCAGCCATGTTCCACGTACCAATTGATGCAGTGACCAAGGACATGAGGCAGAGGGGGAAAGTTGCAGAACTTGCACTCGGTTACCAGGGCGGTGCTAAAGCACTTATATCTATGGGCGCACTGGAAAAGGGTATTGCTGAAAAGGATTTGCCCGGTATCGTTACAGCCTGGCGCAAGGCATCACCAAACATTGTGCAGATGTGGTATGATTTTCAGGATTGCGCTGTAAGGGCTATAGAAGAAGGTGGTGAGTTCTCTCCTTGCAAAGGTGTTAAGTTCTTTAAGAAAAGAGGTATCCTGTTTATGCAGTTGCCATCAGGCAGGTGTTTAAGCTACATGAGGGCACATACGGAAGATGGCATGTACGGCAGGGAGGTGAGATTTGAGGGTGTGCTGGAAAACACACAATGGGGTATTATTAAGACGTATGGCGGTTCATTAGTGGAGAACGCTACACAGGCCATAGCCCGTGACTGCCTCGCCTATACAATGCTCAACGTGGCTAAGGCTGGACACAACATTGCCTTACATGTGCATGACGAGGTAGGTGTACCGGGTACAGCATCTCTTGAAGAGCTTTGCAATATAATGACACAGCCTGCACCATGGGCTAAGGGATTGCCTCTAGGGGCAGATGGTTTCACAAGTAAATTTTATAAGAAATAACTGAAGTATACCGAGAGGTACGAAATACCGCCAGACCCAGAGGTGGAGAAGTTCTGGGAAAAACCAATTACAAACTTAAACGAGGAATGTCCTTTTTAATTATGAAACGAATTTACATTAGTGGTAAGATTACCGGGTTGCCGATAGAACAGGCAAAAGCTAACTTCAAGGAAATGGAGGACAAGCTAAGTGTGGCGGGGTATGAAGCTGTAAACCCCTTTGTGGTTATGCCCTATAAACCCGAAGCAACTTGGGCAGATTACATGCTCGCTGACATAGCTGCGTTGTTTAAGTGCGAAGCTATAGTGATGCTACCTGACTGGAATGAGAGCAGAGGGGCTAAGATTGAACACGATATAGCCTTGCATATGGGTTTACCTATTTACTACTCTAACATGCATCACCACTTAATAGCCGACCTATGAACCAAGCAGATATAAATAACAATGCGGATTTAAAAGCAAGAGAAGCTATGTCCGAACTTATCCGAAATATGCACAAATCAGGTGCCACAGCAGTAGTTAAGAAGATAATCATTAAGAACCTGATTAAGCGGTTACTTGATGAAGAAATAAATTAGCTGACTAAGTAGTTATTATCAAAACCAAGAAGTACATTTGTTCCGTATGAAATATGCGTCTGTTTGTTCCGGTATTGAGGCTGCAACTGTTGCATGGCACCCTTTGGGCTTTAAGCCTGCATGGTTTAGCCAATTGACACATAACCTTTTAGAAGATTTAGAATGCATAAGATAGATATAGCCACGGCTGCTAACAGGGAAAGTAAAACATGGAAGAACCAGAAGGTGACTTGGGAGGCTTTCGTTAAGAAGGTATCTGTCACCCACAGGACGCATGAGAAGTATGCTGTGTATTGTACCTCCCCAAGGAAGATACAAACCGAAATAAAGGATGTGGGTGGTTTCGTAGGTGGTTACCTCTCTGGTGGCCAGCGTAAGAAAAACACCGTTCTCCATAGGCAGTTGATTACCCTTGACGTGGATAACACGACTGTGAACATCTGGGATGATTTCACAATTAAATTCAGCTTTGCCGCTTGCTGTTACTCCACACATAAGCATACAAGTGCTGCACCGAGGCTTAGGCTTATCATACCTGTTGACAGGGAGTTAGGTGTAGATGAGTATGAGGCTGTAGCAAGGATGATAGCAGGTTTGATAGGTATTGAAGCCTTTGACCCTACTACTTTTGAACCCTCTAGGTTGATGTATTGGCCTAGCACCTCTGTTGATGGTGAGTGGTTCTTTGAAGAGCAGGAAGGTGATTGGCTGGTAGCTGACAACATACTTTCGCAGTATGTGGATTGGAAAGATACCTCTGCATGGCCTGTATCAGAGAAGTTCAACAGCTTGATTAAGAACACAGCCACTAAGCAAGGTGACCCGCTAGAGAAACCAGGTGTTATCGGTGCATTCTGTAGGACTTACTCTATTGTTGAGGCCATAGAAACCTTCTTACCAGATGTCTATGAGCTAAGTGATGTCGAGGACAGGTACACGTTTAAAGGCGGTAGCACGGCAGCCGGGCTTGTGGTGTACGAGGACAAATTCGCATACAGCCACCATGGTACTGACCCTACAAGTATGCAACTGTGTAATGCCTTTGACCTTGTAAGGATACACAAGTTTAGCCATCTGGACGAGAACTCAGATGTTACACAGAACAACAAGAAGCCTAGCTACATGGCTATGCTGGACTTTGCCGGTGCAGATGGTCCTGTGCGTAAGCTGATAGGTCAGGAGCGGCTAGCTGAGGCAGAGTATGACTTTGCTGATGACTTGGAAGAAACAGACGAGCCTGTTGATACAGATTGGCTTACAGGGCTTGCAGTGGATAAGAAGGGTAACTACCTAGGCACTGCCGATAACATGGTGAAGATACTCACCAATGACCCAAAGCTGAAAGGACGCATAAGGTTGAACACCTTTGAGCAGCGAGAGGATGTGCTTGGTGATTTACCGTGGCGCAAGGTTACCCCACTGACGCAATACCTGAATGACCGTGACGTGAACCTGTTGCAGCATTACCTAGAGCAGGTGTATGACATCAGCAATGCAAGCAAGCTGGAAGTGGCTTTAAGTGTGGTGCTGGAACGTAACCAATACCACCCTATTAAGGACTACCTCGGAGCGCAGAAGTGGGATGGCACCAAGCGGGTTGATACCCTGCTGCATGACTACCTAGGCTGTGAGGACAGTGAGTACACGAGTGCCATCATCAGGAAAACCCTGTGTGCTGCTATTGCACGTGTGTACACTCCCGGATGCAAGTTCGACTATGTGTTGACATTCGTAGGTGCGCAGGGGTTAAAGAAATCAATGTTGATAGACAAGCTAGGCGGTGCGTGGTTCAGTGACAGCTTTACAACCGTACAGGGCAAGGAGGCTTATGAGCAAATACAGGGTAGCTGGTTTGTGGAGATGGCAGAGTTAAGTGGATTGGGTAAGGCAGCAGTGGAACAGACCAAGCATTATATCAGTAAGCGCAAGGATAAGTTCAGAGTGGCTTACGGCAGGAGGGTTGACGAGTTCCCAAGGCAGTGTGTGTTCCTTGCCACTACTAACATCCTGTTCTTCCTGAAGGATAAGACAGGTAATAGAAGGTGGTGGCCGGCAGTAGTGTATAAGGAACAGCCTACACTGGACGTGGCAGGGATAAACGAGTATATCCGTGGGCAGATATGGGCTGAGGCTATGTCGATGTATAAAGCCGGTGAGGACTTGTACTTGACACCCGAACTAGAGGCGGTGGCTAAACAGATACAGGAGAGCCATACTGAGGTGGATGAGCGTAGTGGCATCGTTGAGAAATACCTTGATGTGCCACTGTGTAGCGAGTGGGATGATATGGACATCTACGCAAGGCGTGGCTGGATACAGGGCGGCTGGAAAGACTACTCAGGTGACCTGTATATGCGTACCAGAGTGTGTGCTGTGGAGATATTCTGTGAGGCATTCAATGGCAAGCTGGAAGAGGTGAATACCCACACCACCAGGGATATACACGACATCATGGGTGGTATGCCAGAGTGGACCCGCAGCATTACTAAGTTGAGCTTTAAGAAGTATGGAGTGCTAAAGGGCTACACTAGACCTTACAAGAGCTTTGAGAATAATAATTTGTTAACTGTTTATAAAGATTTTGAGGATGACACCATTGAAAACTGACATGATAGCACTGGGTATGGTTCAATTAGGTGATTGCCTTGAACTCATGAAAAGTATGCCTGACGGTATGGTGGATATGGTGTTATGCGATTTACCTTACGGCACTACGCAGTGTAAATGGGATACCATAATCCCTTTTGAACCTTTATGGGAGCAGATAAAAAGGGTGACCAAAATTAATTCAGCAATAGTATTGACCGCAGCAGAACCCTTCTGTTCTAAGCTAGTTCTGTCTAACATTGATATGTTTAAGTACGATATTATCTGGCATAAAACGCATCCAAAAGGACACTTAAATGCTAAAAAGATGCCTATGAGAGCGCATGAAAACGTGTTGGTATTTTATCAGAAGAGACCCACATATAATCCACAAATGACATCGGGTCATAAACGTAAAGTCGCAAAAACAGCATATATAAAAGAAGCTGATGGTAATAGTGTTTATGGTGGCGAGAACAGGAACACGTCTTATGATAGCACAGAGAGATACCCTTTAAGTGTACAGACCTTCAGTAATGCAGACCAGAGTAACCCATTACATCCTACGCAAAAGCCTGTTTCCTTATTTAAGTATCTTATAAGCACTTATACTAACGAAGGTGACTTAGTACTTGACATGTGCGCCGGTTCTGGTACGACTGGTGTAGCCTGTAGAGAGCTAAATCGAGATTACTGGTTAATGGAGAAAGACCCTGAACATTTTAAAACAATAGTAAACAGATTAGTATGATACTATCTGACAAACAAATACTCTCTGAAATAGAGAAAGGGCTTATTAAGATTGAGCCGTTTGACCAGGCGCAGCTTGGTACGAACTCTTATGATGTGCGCCTTGGTGCGACATTAGCCATCTACGCTGATAAGGTGCTTGACTGTGCCAAGGAGAACGTGGTGCAGTACATCCCTATACCTCCTGAGGGCTACGTGCTGGAACCGGGCATCCTGTACCTCGGTAGTACCGTGGAGTACACTGAATCCCTAGGTCATGTGCCACTGCTAGAGGGCTGTAGCTCTACCGGACGTTATGGTTTAAGCATACATGCTACTGCCGGATTCGGTGATGTGGGGTTTAAGAACCACTGGACATTAGAACTATCCGTGGTGCAGCCTGTAAGGGTGTATGCAGGTATGATAGTGGGTCAGTTGTATTGGGTTACTTGTGGTGACCCTGCGCTATATGCTAAAGAGGATATTGCTGATGGCTTAGTTCACATGAATAAAATATGTGGTTTCCTACAAACGTATGACCAGAAAGCAAGTGCTAAGTACAATACTCGTAACGTGCTGCCACAGCCGAGCCAGATGTGGAAGAAATTCACCGAGGCAGAATTGGAGGGTATCAGGGTGGCCAAAGGAGTTTGCCCTAACTGTGATGGTTCAGGTAATGTGCTTGACCATTTTATGCTACCTTCTCAGAAATGTGACCTGTGCGGTGGTATGGGTGGAGTGGTTCAGAAACCGAATATATCCGAAGGATATGATTATTGGGATAGTGTATGGGAAAGCCTTTAGTATCCGAAAAGCTCTTGGAGAGCAAGCTGCGGAATATGGTCAAGGAAGCAGGTGGATTAGCGATTAAGATGGTTGCTGTATCCTTTGTAGGGCTTCCTGACCGTATCATCCTGCTACCGGGTGGCAGGGTGTGCTTTGCAGAGATTAAAACCACAGGCCAGAAGCTCAGGCCAACCCAAGTAGCTGTTAAGGCTATGCTGGAGAAAATGGGCTTTGATTACAGGGTGATAGACAGTCACCTTGATTTAGAACTTTTTAAAATTGATTACTTATGAATAAACGAATAATTAAATTCCGAGTATGGGATGGAAACGAAATGACATACCCAAACATAATAGCATTCCAAGAGAACTTTAGTTGGAATCATTGGACAAGTGCATTACATGATTCAACCCAGTGGTGCGGAGAAAAAGGGTATGTTTATAAACCTGAATTAATGCAGTTCACGGGTTTTACCGATAAAAACGGAAAGGAGGTGTATGAAGGTGATATTGTCGTTGCTTGGTCGGCAGGCTCTAAGGCAACATTTGAAATAAAATGGCGGCAAGAAGCATCTCCGTGTTATATTCTATTCCCTGCATGGCAAAATCGTGAAATGTGGCACATATCAGCTACTAAATTCGAGAAAGGCAAACAATTTATTGATGTAGAAGGTAATATAACAACATCTGACATTGACGGCTATATCGACGATGGCATTGAAATAATTGGAAACATTTATGAAAATCCGGAATTAATAATTCAAAAACAGACGGATGCTAAATAAATCCAACCTGCACGTATACCAGGCACACGGTGTTGACCATGTCATAGCTAATCCGTTCTGTGGCTTGTTGCTAGAGATGGGCTTAGGTAAGACTGTGACCACTGGTACAGCCATCAACGAGTTAATGTATGACCTGATGGAAGTGAACAAGGTGCTTATCATAGCGCCCCTAAGGGTGGCGCAACAGACTTGGACTGATGAGTTCAGTAAGTGGGAACACCTGATGCACTTTAGCGTCAGTAAAATCCTAGGCTCTGCTACCGAGCGCAGGCGCGGTCTTGCTGCCAAGTCTGACATCTACATCATCAACAGGGAGAACATCGTATGGCTGGTCGCTGAGCTAGGTGGTTCGTGGCCTTTTGATATGGTGGTGATTGACGAGCTTAGCAGTTTTAAGAACCCACAGTCTGCACGGTTCAAGGCACTAAGGCAAGTACGTGATAAGATTAAGCGGGTTGTAGGGCTTACCGGAACACCGGCACCTAATGGACTTATTGACCTGTGGCCCCAGATATGGCTGCTGGACAAAGGCGCAAGGCTGGGTAAGACCATCACGGAGTACCGGAACAGGTACTTTAAGCCTGGTAGGAGTAAGGGTCATGTGGTGTACGAGTACAACATTGACCAGCATAAGGATGATGAGGCTCTGGGAGCCGATTTAAACGTACGTCTTATCCACGAGAAGATAAGTGACATCTGCATATCAATGAAAGCCGAGGATTGGCTAGAATTGCCACCGCGCATAGATTTAGTCCGTGACATAGTGTTGCCTCCTGACATCATGAAGCAGTACCTTGACTTCGAGAAGAAAATGATACTGGAAATCAGTGATACAGAGAACGTAAGTGCTTTAAGTGCATCAGCACTTACTAACAAGCTGTTGCAGTTCTGTAACGGTGCTGTGTATACTGATGACAAGGGTAACTACGCTGAGGTGCATAACGAGAAGATAGCTGAACTAGAAGAGCTTATCGAGGCGGCTAATGGCAACCCTATGCTGGTAGCTTACTCGTTCAAGAGTGATGTAGAACGTATCCAAAGGCACCTGAAACACCTACACCCTGTGAAGCTGGATACCACGGCTAAGTTCTATGACTGGAACGCTGGTAAGATACCCTTTGCTTTAGGCCATCCTGCGAGTATGGGTCATGGTTTGAACCTGCAAGATGGTGGTCACCTTGCTACATGGTTCGGGTTTAATTGGGCTTTAGAACTGGTGCAGCAGTTTAATGCAAGGCTGTTCAGGCAGGGGCAGCAAAAGAGCGTCAGGTTTAACTACTTGAAGTGTGTAGGCACCATGGATGAGGATGTGCTAAAAAGCAATGCCTCCAAGGAACATTCCCAGGAGGCACTGATGCAAGCTGTTAAAGCAAGGATTAAGAAGTATAAGGGTTAACCGAAAAAATGTTCCCAGGAATAAAACCTAATGTCACCTTCATCATTAACCACATTACAGCCTTCTTTGGTTTCTAAAACTACCTCATAATAAGCTAAATGTGTGAGGGTAATCATATTTGCAACTTTACACCGAACAGTCTTACACACAACTGGTTTCTCCGAGGTGAACATATCCTTGTCGTACCACTTATTAAGCCCTCTGTCGTTGGTAATGAAGATTATGTTCTTACTGGTGTCCTCGTTGAGTATCTTGTAGCCCTTGTTTTTAGTGAGCCATAGGCCTGCTATTTCGAGACAGTAGGCGAACACAGGCTCTTCCGGTGGCACAGGGTCCGTGAAGGTGGTGAAGTAGTAGCCTTGGTTATGACCTTTGTCGTTAACCACGTGGATATACACCAAGTCATCACCTCTGTAATTACCCTGTACCACCTTATAGCTTTTGCCGTTAGTCAGGGATTTGCAGTCATCGGTTTGGCAGGTGACTATGTAACCTTTGATGTCTTTTGGTGCGCCATCTGCTGATGTGAATACTGGCTTAGGTTTGTCAAAGGGTTCGGAGAAATTTATTGCGACATAGACAACTTTCGAACCTTCATCATTTACGACCTGTATCAGTGTTAATTCACCAGATTGGTATTTGTACCCACACACCTCGTATTCAGTACCCATAGTCAGGTACTTAGCGCGTTTCGATTGGCACCTGACCCACATACCTAGGATGTCCTTTTCAGGTTCGAGTGTAGCCTGTTTAATGATATTTGCTGCATCTGGGAAATCCTTTTTCGCAAACTGGTTTAGGTAGTCGTACATAGCTGGCACCGCTTCTGGGTTAATCCCTTGGCCCCAGGTGTTGTTGAGTGCCGAGGCGATGTCTTTTGCGTTTTGGGTCACATCGTGGCCATATACACCTCCTGTTGTCTTATTCCACTCGGTTGCGTGAAACATAGCTATACTTGCACCGTGGGCATCAAATATGTACCCACCATCGGCTTTCACCGGAAATAATTCTTTTTTCATAACCATAATTTGTTGTAACGAATGGCTATTTCGTTGGTTATCAGTTGTGCTTTGTCCAGGTCGCCTGCCTGGATAGCGAATTCGAGGAATACACCTAAATCTGAGGTGCTGGCGTGGGATAGTGGTGTACGTGATTCTAAGACAAAAATCCTGTTCTTATTCTCCGCAAATGCTGGGTGCGTACCCTTTAGCACCCTCAAAGATACCATATCACCTATAATACCTAGCACCTTGTATAGATTTGGTATCGTGCCTTGGGATGGTATAAATCCGTAGATTATACAACCTTCTTTGTAATCAGGGTATTTGGCATCAGGTACTATTTCTATATCTGATATTTTGTAAGTACGTCTTTCACCCACCCACATAAGACCTTCAGAGCTACACACCCTCTCAATCACATCTCCTGACATGGTTATTATCCTAAACTGCTGCTTATCACCACCATTTATCCGGGCTTTGATGGTATCACCTGCCTTGCATCTCACTGGTTCTGTGATTTTCACAGGTTCCGGGATTAGCTCAACAGCATCTAGCATATACTTGGATTTATACAGGCTGAACTCTGTGCCATCAGCATGTTTGATTTCCAAAATGTTACCTGCTATATCAACTTTCGTAATTAGCCACTCAAATACCTCAGGTGTGTTATCAACATCGTAGGTCTTGCCTACCAGTAGCACCCTGGCTCGGATTTTGTCATTAACTTTGTACATAAAATTGGTTTAGATTGTTATAACGCTTGTTTAATTCACTGTCTACCTCATCATAGAGGGCCTTGTGGCCTAAGATGTAGGCCTTGTTACGGATGCTGTTCAGGTCCGTGTAGCTGAGGTGGGAGAGTGGATTTTCCCTTGTTGCTTTATTCGGTAACTTTTCAAGATGTGTAAGGTAGTATCTACCATCAGGTGATACGTTGTAACTATTGCCATCAGAGTGTTCTATTTCAACGATATTACCTTTCACATCTATTTGGGATACCTCCCAGTCGTGTAAGTCTGGCAATTTATAATCTGTGTATTCGGTGCTTTTGTATAGCACCCTTGCGGATATTCTATCACCTACTTTGTAGGTTTGTGCCGTGTTTTGCATATTTTACGTGTTTTGCAATTATCAAAATTTTGAATGATTTTAAATTTTTCAGGGTATTCGATACCTGCCATGGCCATTTTCAACCGTTCTGAGAAATCAGGTGCTGGAACGGATTTGTGTTTGTCAGGAAACCTGAATATGTAAGGGTCATTGGTTAACACTGTAGTTTTTAGATTTTAGAAATTCATAGAGTTTGTCAAACGGTTTTTCAGCTATTGTGCCGTCAAGCACATATTTCACATGAAATGCACCTGTAATGAGTATTAACATCTCTGAGCCGTCAGGTGCTGTGAACCTGGCACCATCTTTCACGTGAAGCCCATAGTTGCAATATTCGTTTGCCAGAGATGGGTCAAAGCCAAAGTCTTGACAGGCTTGCATGGCTATCTCGTAACGTGGGTCTGTACAATGGTTTGCAAGGGCCTTCCACAGTATGCTTTTTTCGTTGTACCCAGACATAATGTCTTTCAGTTTGTCGGCATCAGCGAGGCCCAGGATTTCAGGGTTCGGTACTTCCAGTAAATAGAACCGACTGAATTTGTCTATCCGGGTAACACCGGGTAACAGTGTTGCCATCTTATCCGGGTTTTTCGCACATGTGCGGATTGCTGACCCTACAGCTTGTGGCGAGATACCTCGCAGTTTTGAATACTCTTGTGGTGTCATAAAATTGAATTTTAAAAATTTGATTGGTTTTACCTCAAAATCCCGCCGAAGCGGGTTGAGGTGTGTTAAGGATTTTGGTTTTAATCGTGATATACTTTTTTACCGTCAATAATCATGTAGTCGCGACATGGTTTCTCTATATGTGCTGTGACTGCATCAATAGTGAGGCTGTTTTTACCTAGGTTACGCTGGATTTGACGTTTGTCACCTTCGTAATAATCTACTGCTTTGTCTTTCAGATATTGTCTGGCTTCTTTGATTGTGCCAAAGGTTTCGCTACCTGAGTATGAACCGTTACCATTTTTAGTGGTGCCAATGTTAAACGCACTAAGGCTGTTTAATTGGTAAATTGTCGGAGCTGTTGCTGTGATTTTGACTGTCATAAATTTGATTGGTTTTACCTCAAAATCCCGCCGGAGCGGGTTGAGGTGTAGTGTATGATTTTGGTTTTTACATCGTGGTGTAAATATTTTTAACTATCTTTTTACCTTTGGCACTTGGCGGGGTTGTTCTCGATACCATCTCCTGGTAAACAGCGCAAAGTATCATTTTAGGGGTTCCCATATCTGATTTATCATACTCAGATACGTTAATAGCTCCTGACATTATAGCTTTTTCGATTAGACGCTTAATCATTTCCTGGTGGTCCTCCATAATTTGGAGAGTATTCAATTTCAATTGGTCTGCTGGTTCCATAAAAATTTTGATTTTTGTAAAGTTATACAATTGTTTTGAGATTACCTAATTAATTTTGATGCTTCGTGTGTGAGATGGGATAAAAGTTTTTCAGTTGCTTCAATGGCACCCGGTAACGCGGTATCAAGTACCATAACTAAATCACTCGTTTTCTGGTCCGCATTGGCTAATACCCCATCTTCACTGAGGGCTAAATCCAAGTCTTCCATTTGGGCCAATAGCTGAGCTACTTTGGCATAATTTTGCTGTAGCTCGATTAATCTTTCACCTGGTATTAAACCACATTCTGTAAGGGTTTGAACCTTTGTAGGTGTAAAGGTTTGACCTGGTTTGAGCTTACTTTTACCTGGAGTAAGGACCATAAATGAATAACCTTTGCAGCTACTTGATGGGCTTGCATACCCTAGGAACTTGCATGTTAGCCCGTTGGCTAATCTGTATATTACGCCTGTTTTATACATACTTTTAAAGTTGGTTTGATTAAATGTGGATTTGATTTGAGATATTGTTCGCGCTCAGATTCTAATTTCTGGTGTAGTTTGATATACTTGAAATAATTTGTAGTAGCATTGGTGCCTGGTAGCTCCTTATAGTATGCTATTTTATTTTGGGCTTTTTGAATTTCAACCACATTATAGAAATACGGGTGTGCCTCATGTTCTTTGCGGACCTGTTCTAAGTGCTTCAGTAATTCACCCTGATTACTGAAGCTGCGTATTTGGCCGTTAATGTTTGTTTGTATCATTTTGTTGGTTTTAAAGTAGTTCCCAATTTAGGCCCTTGTATCCCGTCTCGATTTTTGCCATATCCAATTTTATAGGATTGCCAAAGTCTATTGAGGACCATATTTCAGCTTCAGATTTCACAGGTGTTACCTGTGTGCGAAGGTTTTTGCAGGGTGCCACATAAACTGGATTACCAAATTCGTGTGTTACCATAACATACTTTTCAGGGTGCAATTTTAGGTATTGCTTAGTTGTTAAGGGTTTTACCTTTAAATCCTTATACCCTTGGTTAACTAGCTCATTGTATAAGTCCTTATACTCATCAGGTGTGGCCCTTTGTAGGTCCTTCACATAATCAGGGTGACAGGCCGAATGTTGGCCTATGTGTACATAACAGGTTTTATTACCTTCGCTATCTCCAATTATATCAGGAAAATAGGCTAAAATTTCACCGTCGGATTCTTTGTAGAAAATTACGTTTGTCATAAAATATATTTTTAACTTTTACATTCAATTTTAATACGTTCAACTAATAATTCTTTTGTATCTGCCTCAAATACCCAACTTGGTATGGATTTAAAGGACCTTGTTTGCATATTCCGGTGGTACACATTAACCCTATGGTTAGGACCACTTTTAACATATTTGTACAAATAGTTTTCGCGTCCGATATACTGAGCATTAGTTATTTTTGGTTTAAGTACCTCGGTTATGAATTGTTCTTTTGTCATAAGAATTTTTGATTTTAGATTAACTAATTAATGGTACACATACGCCGGTTAAAACTGTATTTAACCTTTGCAAGATGGTAAGTGATAAATCTTTGCCGGCCCTTATTTCATGGCTGGATTCAATCATTTTAGCCATGTACTGTTCCTTTTGGGCATCGGTAACATGCGAGGCGTATTTATCCTCAATTCTGATACGCTTAGCCAAATTTTCCCAGTCTGTTACTACCTTATCGAGTGCAACTGTTAACCGTGTGCCGGTAACTACTTCTCCGGTATGTGTTGTAAATGATTCCATTTTTTTTTGATTTTTAGGCTAAACAGTCTTCAATAAATAACCAAAGTTTTTTATTTGAATACTTCGCAGTATCCGCGCTTGAGTATGGCGGAAAATTAGCAATTATAATATCCATGTGGTCCTGTAATAACCATTTCTTAATGTACTGCATTCTATCATATCTCGAATTTCCAACGGCCGTATGCGCAATGTGCCATAATTCGGTAACTTTAATTTTTAGCTCTTCCATAACGTTTTATTAAGTTGTTTAATGCCTAATTGAATAGGCACCTATCACAAGACTTTAGACCTTTTTAATCAATTTGAATAGTTAGGATGTTGGTAAAGTACTATTTTACCCTTGCTAGTGGTAATCTTTACAATTGAGCTAGTTAAAGCTCCACCACCATAAGAACGGGAATTATAGACTAATAAAGGCACTTTAATTTCTCCGGTGGAACGTCCTATATATCCGGTGGTATCAAATGTTTCATTACAACTTTTGCCGGTGGTGATATCTCCGTAATCAAATATTAATCTGGTTCTACTTTTAAAAGCATCAGATATTATTTGCATTACCTTTTCGTTGGTCCCTTCAGTGAAATATAATCCACCATAAAGCCAATAGATTTTATTGAATTTTGCGTCCGTTGGATGCGTGTAATTAACTATTGAATAATTCATAATGTTTGAATTTTAGATTGTTTGATTAAGAATAATTTTTGGTTACATTACACCAGATACATTTTACCTTATCTGGTGCCATCTGTATTTTTTATTACCGACTTTGGACGGTCTAAAAATTAATCTCTGTCAAACAACCTGCAAACCTCTTCAAGTGCAAACCATGCCATAACATTTGTAATAGATGATTGTTCACACTTTCCACCACCTAAATAATTATAAAGCTCTTGTTTTTCGTCTGCATCCATGCCTTTTTTGCCGAATACACCGAACCCATTAACCATTATAACAACATCTTCGCCAAAGTCGTTGGCTTGTTCTTTTAACCATGCTATAATTGCTTTTCTGTGCCTCATAGCAAATTTATGTGTATCATGGTAATAGATAAAACCACTAAAACCACAATCGGCACCATGATTAACAACATCCATTACAGCGCTTACCCCTATTTGGTTGATTACTGCATTAATTAATGTTTTCTTGTCTAGATTGCTTGCGATAACATTTTTTAAAGTCTGCATTGTATTTGATACCTGTATTTATTCACCCGGCAAAGTGTTGGAAAATTGAAGTTTGTTTACAGCCTTAACGGCTGCTATCACAATTTATTAGGACTTTAGACCGTTTCAATACCCCACGCTTTAACATCGGCTTTCTTACATTTATCCTGCTTAGAATTGCGGGTAATAATGCCGTTATCCTGGTAATATCTCCAAGGTGTTACATTGTCGGTTTGAATATAACCCGCACTTTTAAGGGCTTTAAATCCTGCTTCCCTATAGCTATCACCGTAACCTTACTGTAAGGGGGCGTACAATGTTTTTTCATCAGGCATGCCAAAGTTAATAGTAACCTGTGCCGAAAAATAGCTATTACCATTTACTTTATCAAACCATTCTTTAGCCTGAATGTCTAAAGTTTTAATTGTGGTGTTCACTGCTGCTGTTTGATTGTTCATAAAATTTGAATTTTTATTGAGTGAAAAATATATTAATCGGCTAAAATTTGATCTAGTAATACTCTTATTTTTTTACCCTTATAGCTGATAATTGCACCTCCGAAATTACCGAACATGAATTGTTCTATTAATGTACGGGTAATTTGTTTACCTGATAAGGTAGTAAATGTGTGCTTTGATTTTACACCGTTAATATAATGCACGGATCTTGACCCGCTATTGTTTAAATAATAAGTTCCGTTTCTCATAAAATTTGAATTTTTGATTGGTTAATATACCGGTGGGCCGGTATTTCGGGTAATAATGCCGTTATCAGTTAAACTATTTGCGTATAAAAACCTGAGTTAATACGGCGGGTAAATGTTGACATTTTTATTTCGTATTGTGCACCGGTATTATCTAATACCAATACAGTTTGAAAATTACCCTCTGTTAAAGTAATTGTGCGTGTTAGGCCGTTTCTCTTAACTACTGTTATTACTGTGTTCATTTTATTGTTAGTTTAAATCTCCGCTTTATTGCTTCGACATGTCAAAGATACAATGATTGTTTTGAAACAAACAAATTATTTTCGAAAATTCTTTTTTGTAATACGTAAATCATTGATTATGTGCGTTACTGGATTATGTAGATAGTAGGTATTAGATGGTAGATAGTAGGTATTAGATGGTAGATAGTAGGTAACACTATAGCATAGCACCCTGGCAGCAGGTAACACTATAGCATAGCACCCTGGCAGCAGCCCGGAGCAGTAACACTATAGTACGGCACCCTGGCAGCAGGTAACACTATAGCATAGCACCCTGGCAGCAGGTAACACTATAGCATAGCACCCTGGCAGCAGGTAACACTATAGCATAGCACCCTGGCAGCAGCCCGGAGCAGTAACACTATAGTACGGCACCCTGGCAGCAGGTAACA